>Ga0179593_1300459_pt1 | contig 14966 bp, 16 predicted proteins | sample CZODoug2_1_08_16_FD_185931 | JGI IMG/M metagenome (GOLD analysis project Ga0179593, IMG submission 185931) | Vadose zone soil fungal communities from Angelo Coast Range Reserve, California, USA - CZODoug2_1_08_16fungal (PacBio error correction) | ecosystem: Environmental > Terrestrial > Soil >... | reverse complement strand
CGTGGTTCCGCCCCTGTCTGCTTTCCGCCCTAACGCGATTTGTGCCCTTCTTGGGGCCTCACCGTCCAATGTCCCGTTTTCAAATGCCCATCCCGGAGTTTCCCGGCCCCTGGAATCACCCCCTTTCCTTTTGTTGGCCTATCTTTGATCCTCCCCTTGCAAAAACCATTCCTATTTTTCCGTTTGCTTAGTTTTTCTTTTGAGCTCCCTTCCCCCGTTGCGTCGTCAATCTTCTGAAACCCCTCTTTCTTCCTTTCAGCTGACTCCTCCTTAATTTTTCCTGACTTATATAAGCACGGCCCTTCCCGAAACTTCCGTCCCTATAAATGCACCCCCCCTTTTTTCTTTTTTGTGTTTTCCCGGGCATTGTGGGGACGATTTGGGGCCAAGCTGTCCCCCCCGGTCTTTGCGGTTTCCTTCATGTGATTTTTCTTTTTTCACTTCTACCCTTTTTTAAGTACCACTGCACCCCGGCCGTTTTCGGGGCTGTCCCCCTTTTTTTTTTTGATGCTGCGCCCCGCTACACAAACCCCCACCCCCACATGTTTGGAGTTAACCTCCCGCCTTGTACTCCCGGCTGCCATTTTCCTTCCCGGCCATTTTTTTTCCTTTTTTTTTCCCCCCCATCTTTTTCAAATCTTTCGGAGTTTACAATCCCGGCCCCCCCCCTTCCCTCCGGTCCCGGACCTAGTGAACGGCTTCACCGTCCGTTCCCGATGAATTTTACCTTCCTTCCTCTTTTTGGTCCCCCCTTCTGGACATACTTCCCAATATACCCTGTCCCCCTGTCCCCCCTCTTCCCACTGGAGACGAACAAAGCCCAAGGCCCCCGGGCTTATGTCCAGGCCGGTCCTTATCAACTCCCTTCCGAGTTTTCATGGGGAATGATCGTTTTGTGCGGCCACCCCCCCAGGCACGGGCGACCATTCTCCTCGGTCCCCCACCCTGCATCTCGTTTTTTCCTCCACAGACCTTGTCCTTCTGGAAATGTCTAAATCTTCTTTTACCGTCTCCTTTGTCGACCCCTTGTTGTTTGGGCTTGGGATGGTCACGTTTTTTTTTTGTTTTTTCCACCATCCAACCCCCACTCACTTCTTCTTTTTTGCTTCCTGGTAGTGGTGTGGAGACTCGTGTTTTTTTTTCCCCCCCCCCCCAGTCCCTTTTTAATCGGTCCCCCCCACCGTAAATTCTGTGACGCCGTTTTTTTTTCCCCGACCCTCTTTTCCCATCGTCTCTTTCGACATGACTCCGGCTGTTTTTTCTTCCGTTTTTCCCCTCCCCAGTCCACCTCCTTTTTCCCCTTTCTGACTTTAATGGGTGCGCATTTCCTTTCAACGTTGTCTTCCTGTAGGAGGGAGGTGGATTCACGCCGGGGGGGGTTTTTGGTTTTTTTTTGGGTGTGTTTTTTGTTGGTTTTTGTTTGTTTGTTTTTGTTGGCGCAACACTCGAAACAGATTCCCCCCCCCACGCGATATCCCCCCTTTTGGTTCCCTTCTTATGGTTTTTTGGCGTATTCCAGGCGTGTCCACTGCCACCCAGGTCCTTTTTTTCCCCCCCCCCCATGATTTTCTCTGGCCGACTTACTATTTTTTCCTTTTTCTTCTTTCCCTCTGGCACATCCCCGTTTTGAATGTCGTACCACCCGCGATCTGTACCTTCTTCGGTTTTTTTCGTGTTGCTTATCCCGTTCGTCCCTTTTTGGAATCCCTTAACGGGAGAGCCAGGCTGGACCTGGTTGGTGCCAGGTTAGAGCCTGCGTGCCGTTTCTTGTCACCCTTTTTTCTTATGTCTCTCACTTCCCCCCTTCGCACCTTCTTTCAGTTCCGCACCGTCAACTGTGCGTTTGGCTGACACCCCTCCAAGTCTTTTGTAAGTGAACTGATTTTCCCTGTTTTCGGTGCGTACCCCCCGGTTTCGCAGCTTCTTCTTTCACACTTTTTTCCCTCTACGCTTTTTTTTCCTTCGGTATTCGGAGCCTTGTCCTTTCCCCCTTGCATTTTTTTTTTCACTTCACAAAGTAGTGGAAGTTTTCCTTCCTTTCCGTGGTTTCTGAAAGGCGAAGGTTAGGCGATCTCCTCTTCCGGGTTGTTCCTTCTTTGGTCATGAATGAACAGCAGCTCCCGTCTGGATCAACCCCTTTTTTTTTTGCTCCTTTCCTTTTCCCCCCCCCCCTCCCGTTTTCTTAAGGCTTTTAGGCGCGACTTTTGACTGGTTTTTTATTTCCCTTGTCCCCTTGATTTTCCTTAAGCTGGACAACAGAGAGGAATGGTCCTTTTTCTTTGTTACCTTCTGCCCCAGGTTCCCCCCCCGATTTCTCCCTCTTGTTTTTTTTCTTTTTTAGGCGATCCCCCCTTTCGTCTCTTCAGGTAATCACTGAAGATGATTTGTTCCTTTTTTTTTTTTCTGGGCCCGTTTTCCGTTTTGTATGAAAACGGCGATACCCCCCCCGGACGTTAGTGGTCGTGCTGCTTCACAACCTTCCTCTTTGGGTCAATTCCTAGCAGATAACTTCCTCTTTTTTTGCTTTTCTCCTCCTTGAACGCTTACAGGCATCTGAGAAGATCTCCCGCGTCCCCCTTGTGAAGGGGAGTTTCCCCACTGAGGCCTTTGTTGCCCCCGTTTGGTGGGCTTTCCGTGGGACGTCCCTTCGGACCGTCTCGCCGCTTTTGGTCGGTCTTCCCTTCCCTTGTCTTTGCCTGTTGTACCGTTTTTTGCTGCTCCCCATTTTTTTTTTTTTTTTTTTGCTGGACTTCTTCAGTCCCCTGCTCTTGAGATGTGTTAAAGGGGGGTTCTTTCTGTTGTCCCTCCTTGACTAGGTTGCCTGGTCTTGTGGTTTCACTAGAGATTCCGGTTTCTTTCCCCTATTCCCCTTTTCAGACGAAATTTTTTCCCCTTTCCCCTCGCCTGCCCTCACGAACGCGGCAAGTTTGTACACTTCCCCGGACCCCTGGTTACGTTCTTCCCCACCACATCTTTTGTGGGATTTAAGATCCGGTTCCCCTTTTTCGATAATTTTTTATTAAGAACTTTGATGTTTTCACCGATTCCTTAGGTATTCTCCCCTTAGGTACCGAATCACATATCTTCCTCTTCCCGTTGTTTTTTGGTTTTTCTGATGATTTTCTGGAAAGAATTGGGGGGCCCCCTCCCCCCCCCCGCCCCCACATGGAACGAATGGCCCCTCTTTTTTTTCACGGGGGTACCGGCTTCTTAGAGACCCCTTTTTGGCACCCCCCCCCTTCCCGTGATGTTTCCCACTTTTTTCCTCCCGATTTTGGGTGCTGGGTTTGCCCTTGTAACAACCAAGTCCTTTTTTTGCTACAAGTGGTCTTATGGAGATTTTTCTTCCGACACCCTCGCATTCAACCTTGTCGGTGTTATTTTTTTCCTTTCCTCTCCAGTCTTCTTCCCCCACCCTGAACCTTTTCCGTCGGAGATTAGTTCCCCAAAGCCTCCCTCCCCCGTCCATTTTTCGTTCGAAAAAATGGCCCCTCCGCTCCCCTCTTGATGTCCTCCAAAGTGTCCCCCTCTCTCACCGGTAGGTCCTTTGAATGTAAAAGCTTTTTTCCCCCGTCCTTCCTTGCAACTGACGTCCCTACGGGTCCCCTAGAAGGTCCCCTTACATTCTCCCCCACTGTATTTCTCCCCTTTCCCCCCCTGTTTTTTCTCTTTAGTTTTTCTCTTATTCGATTTTAGACGTTTTCCGTTGGTAGGGAGGACCCGACACAGGTTGATTTTAGATTGGTTCCCCCCGAGTCTGTTTCCGTCCGCTTCTTTTTTTTTACCACTGTTCAAGAACAATATGTTAGTGGTATCGCTTTGTCCTCGGCTTACGTCCTGGATTTTAATATTCAGTTGAGCCTCACCCTTTCCCCACATTTCCAGACAAGTCCACGACACAATCGGGATTGAATTTTTAACCGGATGCCCCTCGGAACGACTTTTTTCCGGGGCCCCTCTTCCAGTAATCAGGGCTTATTTTTTGGGCTTCTTACTACCTACTCGGTCCCAAGACCATTTGGGCAGTCTCCTTCGGTAAGACCAAGGTCCCTTCCTTTTCCCTTCAGGGTTGGGATGACTGGGGGAGGTTCTTCCTAGGTGCTCCGTTGATTTGAACGTCATTCTTTTTTCTCCCCTTAGACTACCACTTCATCTTCGGTCCCCCCCTTCCCCAAATGATACTTATGGACCAACGGACCTTCTACCCCCATTCCTTGCTTCCCTCTTGCGGCATCCGATGCGGCTTTCGCTAATTTTCCATACCCCCCCCACTTGCGTTTTAATTGTCAAAACGATTGAGTGACTTTTCTGGACCTCTGCACTTGCCTCTTTTGTAGAAGATGTCCAAAGTCCAATTGTTTTTTCGTGCATCACTTGTCTGTGGATTTCCTGCCCCAATTTCCTTTTACCGACAGTAGGCCCTCTACCTTTTTCATGTACCGTGTTGTTTCCTCTTACGATCGTTTAGACCCGGTTACGGGGCCAGATTTTTTAGTAGGTCCCTTTGCCCACCCTGGCATTTTCTCAACTGTTCCTTTTCTCTTCGCTTCAACCCGCCTCGTAGTTCCTTTTTGGGGAACCCCCCCCGCACCCGTCCCCTTTCCCAGATTTGCGGTTTGTGAACCCCGTGTTCTTACCCCTTCCCCCTATTTTTGGCCGCGTAAAGGTGCCTCGTTTTCCCCCCTCTAGTCTTCCGATCCCCATTGTCTCCCTTGTTTTGTGACCCGGTTACTTTCCTCCTGTTGGGGCTGGACCGAATAGTTGAAGCCGCTCCCCCCCCCTTATCCTTTGCCGCCTTATATTATCGTTGGTATTGGTCTGTTGCCTCTGGTTTTGTGGATGTTCTTCCACCTTTCCCTCCCCCCCCAAACTACACGGTCGACCCCTGCAGTCCTCGGCGCAATTTCAAAAGTGAACCCGTTTTCCGCGCTTGAAAACACTGGGCGTTTTTTCCTTTTGTAAAAACCCCGTTTGCCTCACCTGGTTTTTTTATCCTTTGATGCCCCCGATGGCCCCTTTGTGATTTTTCTCCACTGGCTCCCTCCCCATAAACCTTTTGGTCCTTTTCCTTCCTTTTTTTCCCTGTCCCGCCCGTCCCCATCTCGCCCGCGTCAAACCTGACATTCACCAACGAGTTGGGGGGTGGTTGGCCCCAACACGTTTACATTCTACCACCAACTCCTGTTTTCTCCCCCTGACCTCTGTAGAAAAGTGTCTGACCACTTTTTCCCGTACACCTTTGGTATTTCCCTTAAAGCTGGGATTTTGACATTTGTTTTTTCCCTTCGATTTAGAACAATGTCCCTTTTTTATTCCTCCTTTCGGTCCCCTTTTTCCCCCCTTTCCCCAATCGTTACCAATTAGACAGTTGCTTTCATCACTTCTTTACTAAGGGAAGTTTGGCTTTCCCTTTTTTTCCTTTTTTTCCGACGTTATTGGTTTTCCCCACTTGGTTTGTTTATGGAGTCTTTTTCTTTCCTGGTGACGTCGCCGTATTTCAAGCACTTCACTACTTTTCATTTTGAGGGTAAGTTTTATTTTTTAGTCCTTTTAAGTTTCTTTTAGTTTAAGCTTTTTTCCCTTCTTTTGTGGAGTTAGGTGGACCTGTCTTTTTGGACGGAGTTCGTACAATATTGTTTTCATTTTTAAACGGAAGTTCAGGGTTCCCCTCTGTTTTTTTTTTTGCCCCTCCTCTCCCTGTAAGGGAAGACTGTTTTTTAACACTGAGTGTTTTTTTCTTTCCCCTTTTTTCTTTTGTTCTTTCGGGCCCCATATAAAAATGCCTGTCCCTTCGGGCCTAGTAGGGAGGACCATTTGTCGTGTTCCCTTTGCTCGTCAGAATCTCCTTTTGGTTCCGCAGTCCCCCTTTACATCGGGCAGTCGGCTTTCTTTGACGATGTCCCCTCGGTTCACCATTCCCCTTAACCACCACATTTTTATTTTTTTTTTGCTAGTTCTTCTCCACATCCAGTACCTTTTTTTGGTTGTGGCCACTTGCTAAAACCTGATCCGTCCTCTTTCGCTGCCGGAGGTTCGTGTGCCCTCCTCAAGATTTTTGTCTGATCTTGGGACTCCTTTTTTCTTCTATCTTCCCAGTTGCCCCCCCCAGTCTTAAGGAGCCCTTTTTTCCTAAGTCCCCCCTCCCCTTCTTTTTGGTTGCCCCTTTTTTTCTGTCGCGCACTCTAAAAATCGGGCCCCCCCCCTCGGCTTTTTTTTGATACAGTTTTGAACCCGTTCTTTTCGTTTCCCCTTTGCCCCTCTCCTCGCCGGTCGGAGACTTGACTGGTAATCAGTTTCCTTTTCCGGGGAAGCGTGCGCCGAACAATCTATCTTTTCCTTCTCCTCCTTTTTTTTTTTTTTTTTTCTCTACACGTGTTGCTTTCCCCTTTCCTGCAAGCCCGTTATTTACCCCATGTTTCTTTCCCTCCCTCCTGGTTTACCGTCCAATCCCGGGTTCCCCATCTTGGTTTTTTTTCTGATCACCCCAAAGCCGCATTTCCCTTTCTTTTCGGCGCATCACCAGTTTGGGAAACCCTCTTTTTTTGCTTCCCCTTCCTCCCCCCCCCCCTGGCTGGTAAGATACTTTTTAAGCCCCTGTTTCTTTTCCCCCACGTTATCGTCCCTCGAATAGCACACGGACTCCCTCCTAAATATTCCTTCCTTCTTGTCTTTTCTCCCCTGGGGCGAACCCTCGATTCCGGTTTCGATCCCTCTAACACCAACCCTTGGTGGTTTTTTTTGGGTTTTTCTCATGGACTAGTGTCACGTTGGCCTCTCGGCCTGGCCTTTTGGCCACCTTTTGCGTTTTCCCACGTCTCGGGAGTCATACCACGCAACTCTCCCCGGCAATCTTTTCTTTGACGGGCATTGTGACTTCCCTCCCGCATCCCCCAACCCAGTGTTTTTAACCTCCTTTTTTTCGCTTTTTTTTCAGTCTTACGGTTCATGTGCGCCTTTCTTTTACAGCGTTCCCAGACCTTTCCGTTCCCGGTTTTTTTTTTCAATGGTTTCCCCCCCCCAAATTACGCGGACCTTTCCCCCTGACCACAACCCTCCGGAAGTCTCCATGCTTCCCTCGCCGCCACCTACCTGGACGTCTTTCTTTGTAGGACATTTTTGCCTCTCCCTTTCCCAAGATCGCCACCCCCCCCAACTTTACCTTTCTCCAACTTGCCCCATTGTTATCCCCCCCCTTCTTGACCGCAAGTGCATGAGATGCCCCTCTACTTCCCTGTCTTTGCCGGAAATTCATCGTTCTCCCTCAAAAAGACCCCCATTCCTCTTACCGGTGCAACGTCGGTTCTCCCCTTTTTTTTCTTGGTCAGGCTTTTTGTCCTTGTTCTTCTTTTTTCTATTACAGGTATTGACTGCCACCTTTTCTTTGGTTGGGCAGTTGAGGTCAAGTTTTTGTCCGGCCCTGTCCCCCACAAACCTTTCCGTAAACTTTTTCCCCTTTTCATTTTTTGCTGCTGGCGTATGTGTGGCGATATTTTTTTGGTACCAACACGTGGACTAGAGGGCCAAATACTATTTTCCTTTTCTTCCAGTACCCTTTTTTTTCCCGGGTCAATAAGGATCCTGGTTCCAGGGTAGGTCCCGTTTTTCTTGTTCATCCTACCGTTCGCACTTTTTCCTGCTCTGTGCCCTTTTTCCTGTTCCCGTCTTTGGTTCTTTTTTTCCCACGGGAGGGATTTGATTGGTGAGTTTCCCTGGTTCCTCCACTTTTAGGAACGCGTGTCCCCCTCCCCCTCATTCCCGGACTTCCTTCTCTTTTTCGTTTTCAACGAACGTTTAACTGTTCCCACAGCGCTTTTTACGTGGCTTCCCACCCAATTGGTCCGCCCCCTTCTCTGTACCCTTTTGACCCTTTTCTCCCCTTTGCGCGTGAATTTTCTATTGACTGGTATCACGTTCACCCGCCTTCTTTTAGGTGCGTGTTTTGTCCTTGGGTCTTTGTTGCCGAAATTCGACTTTGAAGATTCCCCCCCCCCCAGGACTCCATGCGTTTTGCATTTTTCGCTTTCCTGTGTTGACTAGTTTTTAGTCTTCCCCCTCTCGCACTTTTCGTATTATTAAGAGAGTAAACTTAGAATTGGATTCGTACCACTTGTTTGGTCGTCATTAACCGTACTCACTTTCCCCAATTGTCCCCCAGACTCCTGGACAGGTAATACTGCTGACGTTACCACCCCCCTCTCTAGGGCATTTGCATGATTGGCATCTTTTTACCTTTTTCCCCAAACCTCGGGGTTCCACCCTTCTACCCTTTTTTTCATTGTTTGCGCTCCCTTCTTATTGCCCCTTTTTGCACTTCCTTGCGGCCCCTTGAGTTGTTTTTTCCCCTGGTTCTTACTTGGTCCCCCCTGCCGTTAAGTTGGTCTTTGTCAGTCTTCTCCTGAAAATTTGTCCGGGTTTGCAGATCTCCTTTGACTTCTTACGTCAGATTAAACAACTTCCGCTCCTCTTTCCCACCAATTCCTCCCGGTTCTTTTAGCCCTCCTGTTGAGTCCCTTTCTTTTGTCTCGTTTTTTGATTGTAGATGGCTTTTTAGGTTCGTTTAATTCACGGAGCAACCTTTCGCGTGCACCTTTCCCTTTTCTTTCTTTGTGTTTTCCTCTTTGGCTCCTAGTTTTCCCCTTTCTTTTTTCCCTTTGCCCCCCCCCATCTGCGGTGTCGGGCAGTGACCAGAACTTCTGTGACTTTTCCCTCCTTTTGCCCCGGCTTTGAAAGCACGGACTTCATTTTCCTCTTCCCCAAAAGTGTTCACTCCCGTGTTCCCATTATTTTTGGTTCTTTGTTATTCCCAAGGTCCCACTTTGTTGGGTTCCCCCTCAGATTCAAGCTACCTTTCGCTTTTTCGGTTCCCTTCAGGAACAGTGTATCTCATCTCCAGATCTAAGGACTCCTCTTACCTTATTGCTGGGAGAATAACTTTGCTGGTTCTGCTGTGCGTTTTGTGTTGTCGGCCCTGACTTTTCTCTACTTTCAGCTCGTCAAGAGTCATCTTTTTCATTCCAGACTCCTTGTTTCCGTGCGGTCCTTTTGTGCTGCAGCGTTTGGAATTCTTGAGTAACACGCCGGTTCTGATGCGCCGCGTTTTGTCTGTCTTTTTAGTACCTCTTTTTTTTTTTGTTTTACTCAAGCTAGGCTCCTTTGTAGCATAATCCTGTGACCGAGTTTTCTTGTCATACTCCTCCTACCAACCACCTGTCTTTGCCGATAAGTTGTTTACCTTCCCTACCCAGTCGTTCTGCACCTTCCTTTTGCTTGATTTTGATCTAAGCCTTTTTCGCGATTAGGTTCGCCGCTGGCGTTCCACGATTTCGTCTACTCTCTTTCCCCAGAATTTCCTTTTCCCCGGTTTTGTTTGTGTGCGAGTATCTTTCTGAAACCCCCCACTTTTAGAATTCCCCCCTTCCTCTTTGTGAGACTTCCTTCTGCCTTTTTTTGGATATCCCACCCCTCCCACGTGGGGAGGGTTCGCCCCCACACTGATTGGGTCCCCGGGGCTGGTTCGAACAAACCACGAGTTTTGTTGGTTTTGTTTGTGTTTTTTTTTTTTTTTTTTGTTTGAGATCGAGAATGTTTTTTCTTTGCGCAGACTCCCTTTGGAGTTGGCTTGAATTATATCAACCCAGAGTTCTTAGCGCCATGTGTTTCACAACCCTCTGCCCCAGATTTCGCGCTCTGAGTTCCCTAGTCACCTCATCGAAACTTCAAAAAAGCCAACCGGCGTTACTCATTTTTTTTTTTCCGCGTTTGAGCCGCCCCAAACTATCCCCCCCGTTCTGACGGCACTTCAGTCGCGCGGTAGGGAGACGTTTCCGAGATACATTGGCCCCTGGACCGTTTTGCACCATGTTTCCCAGACATTTAAGTTCCGCCTGCCCCATTTTCCTTCGTGAGTCGGATTCATTTATATCCTTTCGGTGTGTAGTAGGTACCCCTCGTTTCAATTTTTTATAAGCTTCGACAGAGCTTTCGGGTCTTACTTTTGTTAACCCCCCCCATTACGACCACCCTCTGCCCCGTTGATCCCCCCCCCCTCCAGGTTGTTTTGCAGCGGGTTTTGGTCGTTGGTGGCTTTTTTTCATGACTTTTTGACGTCGTCCCTCCCCCCTCTTTTTTTCCCAATTACGGACACTCACGACAATGTTTTTTTGCGACAACCCGTGAGCATTTTGGGAATTGTCTCCTCGTGACGTAACATGTACCCCCCTTGCATTTACGCCCGTTTGTTTTTCTTTCAATTACACGTCCCCCCTGGTTGCCTCATGGCCAGGGCTTCCTCGATCCCGTTTGTCCCAACCTTCGTCCAGCTTTTGGCGATTGTTTGGTTTTTTGCGATGCTTGTTTTTTTTTATAGGCGATTATTAGATAATTCTTTAATCCACATCACGTATTTCGTTCCTTTCCCAAAACACTGTATTGATTTTACGGAGGCTTTTTCGCCCACAAGCGTCATGACTGGTGGCTTACATTCCATTACCTGCTCATGTGTCTCAGAATTTAGCCAGGACCCCCTCCGTTTGGCTTCGCAGGTAAAAACAGAGGTTTAAGTGTTTACCCCCTTTAACTTTTTTCATGTCATATATGGTGTGTTCCCGTGTTGCAGCTGCAAACTCAACCCCAGTGGACCTTTTTCCCCTTTAGATCCTTTTAATTTTCTCGCAAACCCACTGTCTCCTTTTTCCCCCTTGTTAATGTTTGCTCAGTGTGACAGTTCCATTGGATAATCTTCTATTTCTTCGTGACCCGCAGACTTGCTTCTGCGCCAGTTGTTTTTTTTTTTTTTTTCCCTGCCGTTTTTTTTTTTTTTCAGTATCATCTACGCTTCACCTTCAAGACCTGTCCCCAATCCCCCTTTCCACGTTGTTCCGGAAGCTTCACCAGATAGCTTGTGTGCCACAGTGTCAGTTTTCCCCTTTCCCTCGTCGCCGCAAGTTGGCCGAAGTACGATTGTAGCCATTTGCATCATTTGTTTTACTTCCTGGCAGGAATTTTTTCCCTTTCCCACCCTCCGACCCCTAGACCTCTTTTCAGTTCCGTTAGGCGGTTGCGTTTTGCCTCTGGGTTTTTTTCCCTCCGTGGATGGCCGTTACCTCCCAACCCTCCCCTGCCACCCTCTCCACCAAGGTACTACCATTAAAGTCGTTCTGTCGGTTTTTGCAAAAACACGCGCGGGCTGGATTACCCCAGCCCCCTGCGCCCCTGGGGGTTTCCTTATCCACTTTTTTTTTCTTGTCTACCCCTAACCAGTATTTTCTGGTCTCCAAACGGCTCCGAATTATGGTGGGCCCGCATTATTTTTTTAAGAACCAGCTTTTTTCTCCCCCCCCCCCCTCCTGTCCTCCCATGCCTTTTTCACCCTTAAACCAGGGTTGTGTGTTGGCCGGCCCCCCCCAAAGGGACCATTTAGTCGCCTGCCCCCCTCCTTTCAAAGGGTTTTCTCCAACCCATGGTTTTAGCCTCCCTTTTAAACCCCACCAGTGCTTGATTTCCTTCCTGCTTTTGCCCGTTTGACTTTTAGCTTGTCCTGTGATTAACGCGGGATCCACCCTCTTCCTTAGCCTTGGTTCCTTTCATGCAACTTCTCATGTGCTTCACATTGGGTTTTTAAGTCCCCTTTTTCGAGGTTGTGTGCCCTGTGCTCCCTTTCCCGCTCCCCGACACCCCGAATAGGATTATTTTACGTGCGTGCGATACCATGTGCGTCAGGTCCGTACGCCTGTTGTCCCCTCATTTGCTTCTAGACAAAGGTGTTGACAGTCTTTTCCCCTCAACTTTTTATATTGAAGGGGGTACGGGCACGGCGAAACCCCCCCCCCCCCCCCCCCCACAACACCCCTCTCCCCCCCCCACCCCCCCTCCCCCCCCCCCCCTTTGACGAGGGTTTTTGGGTTTGGGGGGCGCAATTTACTGTTTTTCGGCCGCGCTTCCAATCGGAAGGTTTTTGTGGCTTTTTTGCGCATCTCAAAAAGCTTCGGTTTTCTATTTCTTCTGATTTTTGTTATGGAGTTGCTTCCTACCTCCCCCTCCCCCATTTTCCCAATTTAGGCTTTCTTGCCCCCCCACTGGCCCCATCGTACATCCCCCCACAAACCCTTTTTTTTGTTCTCGTTATTTTTCGAAGTTGAATTTTGTTTTCTTCCCCCCCCCCGCGTATCAACTCATTTCCTGACTTTCATTTTTTAGCCGTGGGCTCTTTTTTTCGAACGCTGGTTGTCCGATAATTTTTACCTAAAGGGTCGCCCAGATCTTCCAGGTCACAATTAGTCCAGAGTAACCCCTCAAGCCTAGTGCCCCCTGTGACTCGAGCCTTCATTTTCCAGGCGGAAAGTTTCTCCTTTTTCTTTCCTTCTTCCACCTGATGGCCCTTTTTCTTTGTCCCTCCTTCCCGAGGAGTGTACCATTTTTTACTCCTTTTTTTCTTTGTTTTCAGCGTCTGGGGGAACACCATTTCTCTTTCTTTTTTTTTTCTTTCCCTTTTCCTGTTGTTTGTTGTTGAGGCTCTCCCCCCGTTTTCTCCCTTCTGCTTCCCGTTCCCCAAAGATTATTCTTTCCCCCCCTTTCCTGGTTTTGCGTCTCCCTTTCAATGTTGCCCCGACGGTTTTTCTTCCTGCCCTGGATATCCCCACTCCTTTTCTTTTCCTTCCGCTATTACCCTGGAATTCCCCCCTTTTCCCCACCCCCCCTTTCCGTTCTGGTTCTATTCGGCTCTTAAGGGTCCCCCCCTTGACGATATACTGACAGGGTAACCCGTTCTTCGTTTTTCCCCCCCTGTTCTATTAGGCAGGTTTCCAGAGAGAATATTCCCCTTTTTTCTATAAATGGCTGAGCTTTCCTTTTTATCCCCCCCCTCAGCAACACAAAAACTGAGTTTCATTTTCCCTTTTTTTTTTCAATGAGTGGGGAAAGATTGTTTCCCGTTCAAAGGCGGGGTCCGCTTGCCTCCTGAGTCCTTGTTTTCTTTATCAAGATTAATCCCGCAATTCTTCTACATCAATCCGCTCCATTTTTTTTTAATGCGCCCCTAATTTCCCCCCCCCCACAGATTTTCCCTCCGCGGGTTCGGAGGAGGCCATTCTTTTTTTTTTTTACATTTGGCATTCTGGTCAAATTGCTGCGCAATGACCTTCCTCTTTTGAACGGTACCACTTCCTCCGTTCCTATGCCCCCCCCGGTCGTTACCCCTTACAGCCACCTTGGCCTCCCGGGGTTTCGCCCCCCACCTCCTTCTTTTTTTCTTTTTCTGCGCCCCTCGGCGGCTGCTCCTTAAAGGATCCTCCCCCCCCCCAACTTGCGAATTGACAAATTGGTCCTCACGGCTTCTGTCTGCAGTGCTTGACCAAGTAAATACAGGTTAGGAACCTCCGCTCTTTCCCCTTCCCAGGGCAGGCGAAACCTCTTCAACCTTTCCCCCTTCAAGCATTATTGGCCCTCCCCCGTTTTTTTTGTTCCTGGTACTTACATTTTTTTAACCTTCTTTCTTTTTGTCCCAGGGTGTGGGCTTGGGCGCCGTTTAAGTAAAAGTTTTTTTTTTTTGCCCCCCTTTGACCAACCCCAAAATCTCACGGTTGTGCCTTTTTTTCCTCTTTTCGTTAGGGGGTTCTGGTTCCCTCCCCAGGGCTTTTTTTCCTTTTTAACCGTTGACGAGGATTTTTCGTTGGCCCACTTTTACTGCGCCGTTTACCCTCCCCTTTTTTTGTAGGAAGAGGTCCTTCAGGACGATTGTAGACCCGGGCCGCCGTATTTTCCCCTAAACACCCCCTCTTTTTGTTTGTCAGCGTGAATTTTTACCCTTTTCTGATGCTTGAAGGTTTGTCTCACCCGGGATTTCTTGGGGGGGATTTCTACCGGTTTTTCCATCTCATCGAAACCCACTGACCACGCCCATCCCGGCCTCCTCCTTTTCGTGGACATGATTGGATCTTTTTTGCTTTCATTGTTGTGGACCACCTCTCCCAACACTTTTCTGTTCCAGGGGATAGCAATGAGGGGACATGGGCTCGGTACCTCCCCTTATCCCTTCACTTTGAGCTAGGACATCAGCTTTGGAGTTCGCACAATGCCCCGTCTTTTTCAAGTTCCTGTTCCGAACGCGCCGCGTCGGCTTTTGCCTTTCTCGTTCTGCAGGGGTCCCAACTTTTTCCACCCCGGCCCGTGAATTTTGGGCTGATTAGCCCGTCTCGTCTACCTCAAATCATCTTCTCTTCCACTTTGCCTTATCAACCTAGCTTTTCCCGAATTCACCACCCTGCCCCCTTTTTTGGGTGCGGGAAGTGGAAATTCGGATCGAAGCTCGACCGATTGTTTTTCCCAAGCGTCGTTACCCCCCTTATTTTAGTACCCACGTGTGCCTCGTGTCCTTCCAACCTTCGGGTTACCGCGACCGCTTTTTCCTTCTCTCGAATTCTTGGATGCCAGGTTGCTTTCCGTCAATTTGAGTGCTAATGCTTTTTTACTTTCCAGTTTTCCCATTTCCCCTGTCGGAACTTCTCCCTTTTTAGGCGAGACGAAATTTCGTGGGCCTGTGGTGATGAGTCACTTTTTCGAACTGCGCGCCGAGCTCCACCCCTCTGTTAATATAGTCCCCAATTTCTCCCTCGGCGTTTCTGCTTTTTTTTGTATCGATTATCTTCGCCCGTTTCTTGTTAGGTTCCTTTTGAGGCGTTGACAGGAGGCCCCAAACCCGATTTGACTTGTTGATCTTGTTTCCTCGTCCAGGTGTTTGTTTTGCATTCGTTTTTGTCTGACAAGTCTTTTTTTTTCCTGCCCGCCTTTCGGTGAAGGTGGATCGAAACTGTTTTTTTTTTATGGATTCCTCCAACTTGTTAACCCTAGACAAAGAGGAAGGTACAGTCTGGATGCCCCGTTCACCAGGAAGTAGTTCGTCGCCTTCACCCCTTCAAGGATTTTTTGCCCCTCGCCATTCCGCATCTCTAATTTGTGGGCTTATGACCCGT
>Ga0179593_1329007_pt1 | contig 14967 bp, 17 predicted proteins | sample CZODoug2_1_08_16_FD_185931 | JGI IMG/M metagenome (GOLD analysis project Ga0179593, IMG submission 185931) | Vadose zone soil fungal communities from Angelo Coast Range Reserve, California, USA - CZODoug2_1_08_16fungal (PacBio error correction) | ecosystem: Environmental > Terrestrial > Soil >... | reverse complement strand
TCGTTCCTTTCCCCCCAGCTGCCAATCCCTATCTTACCTTTAAAGAAAAACCTTTTAGCCTCAACCCAGTTTCCCCTCTTAAATGCTCTGATGTCTCCCTCCTTTTGTGCTGCTTCCCCCTTCTTCGCCCCGTCCCAATATGATTTTTGCCGGAGGGGGCTTGCGTGCCACCGGGTCTTCGGGCTGGCGGGCACCCCTTCTCCTGTGATCCCCTTTTTGTTTCGCGCTTTCTTCGGTGTTCCGGTTCGCCAGGCGTACTCCTCTATTTGTGCTGCAGAAATGATTTTTCTGCTTCTTCTGTTGTGCCCTGGACGTCGGTAGCTTCTTTTTCTTTTGTTCCGAAGATGATCCTTTCTAATTATATCCCCGGTTCGCGCGTCCCCTCCCCTTAAACGTATTTGTTGGCAGCTTTTATTCCATTACCGGGAAAATAGAAGCTTTTTCTGGCCCTGCCTCTGATCCCCGGGGGCTCCGCTGCCTTGCTCTTTCTCCGGAAGCCTCCGACAACGCCAAGTTGATAAACAAAATCCGTCCTCGCCTTTCATTCGCACCTTTTCGGTAGTCAATGTCCCCCACCCCTCTTTTCTCGCCCTTCGTTAGGGAACTCATTACTGGAGGGCCTAATGTCTTTTAGCAGGGCTCCGATTGTTAATGAAAGCCCCGATTTTTCCTGCCGACTGGCCCATCCGGTGTGGATGGTCTCAACCCCCCCCCCCCCCCCCCCCCCCCCCCCCCCCCCCCCCCCCCCCCCCCCCCCCCCCCCCCACCCCCCCCCCCCCCCCCCCCCCCCCCCCCCCCCCCCCCCCCCCCCCCCCCCCCCCCCCCCCCCCCCCCCCCCCCCCCCCCCCCCCCCCCCCCCCCCCCCCCCCCCCCCCCCCCCCCCCCCCCCCCCCCCCCCCCCCCCCCCCCCCCCCCCCCCCCCCCCCCCCCCCCCCCCCACCCCCCCCCCCCCCCCCCCCCCGTTCCCCCATCCCTATTCCCATACCGTTATCAGGAGAATGGTGCCCGGTTGAATGTCCTTGGATAGTCTCTTTCTCAGGATCGGACTGGCCATCTAGAGGGGGGTCAAACGCACCGCCATCCTCAGGCGTGTGGAACAGCAGGGGACCCCCTCCGGTAACTACTGGACTACCCGGTCTTTCCTTTTTCTTACCACAGGGGGCGCAACGGTGTCTTTTCGCGGAAGTTGAGGGGGCCCCATTTTTCATTCCTCTACTTCTCAGGAGGGGCTTTCCCGTGGATGTATGATAGGATAACCTTTGCCTCCGATATCTGCGGCCATACCCCGCTGCCCCGTCCCAGATGTTAAATAGACAAGGAGACGCAGGCCCCCCAAGGGCCCCCGTCGATCTTGACAACCCATACCCCACTTCAGGCCGACAGAGACGCGGATAGGATCTTTTTGGCCCACAGAAGACCTCGCACGTGGACCCCTGGGGACGTGTTCGGCCCCGACTACCGCTCGCAACGTCCCGATCTTTTGATTCTCGTACGAACGTCCTTGTGCGCCAACGTCCCGTCTTCTGTCGACGTAACACTCCCGTGCCCACCCTTTCCTTCCCTACTCTGTAAGGATCGAAATTTCGGGAACATGCCTTTTTTTCCTGAACTTCGCAGTGGCTTTAGTCCCTTCGCCGGCCAGCACGCCTTGCGCTGTGAAAAAGCCCGCTTTCACGTCTCTCCCCCCCGTAGACCGAGATGAGACGGCCTTCATTTTTCCCTCTTGGACCCCTGGGCCTTCTGCTTCTTCTGTCCAGAAGTTGACGTTGCATGGAAACGGGCAAATTCATCGGCGTGTGTTTAGCTAACAGTTTTTAATGCACTCACGGGTTAGTCTGCGGGTGATCCAGGAGGTAATCACCCCCCCCCCCCACACAGCCCCCCACTTCGGCTACATCAGTTGATTTCTTAACCTGCGTAGCTGGGGGCAGAGGAATCCCTCCGAATGCTTCCACACTCATCCATCTATTCTCTTCGCCGCCGGGACCGTCGGTAGTTTGCTTTCTTAGCGCACCCCGCCTGAGAAAAAGTTTCTCGTTTCCCTCGTTCTAATTTTGATATGCGTAGGTGAAGTGGTTAATTTCCCCCCCTCTCTTAAACCTGGAACTCTCTCTGTAAGTTTACTCGCCTCGGTCCCCCCCCTCTACGAATAGTTTCTTTTCTACCGCCCCTGAACGGAGTTAGCCCCAATTCGGACTCCTTGCCAGCAGCCAGCATAGACCTTCCCCGGTCCAATTTCCCCTTTCTCTCCCCGGCGCAGCTTGAGACTGCTCGGTGGGGCGCTTTTTCTCCATAGCGGAGGACGTTTTAACTTTCGGCGCCCCGACTCCTCATCCTCGTTCACGTGTAGTCGACCTCCGGGTCTCCCTCGGCTCAAGCACCAGCCCTCAGTGCTCTCTCTCTCTGAGTAACCACCCGGACAATTTTTCTTTAATATTCCAGTTGTACTTCTTTCTAAAGTCTTATATGACGGCTTTTGAAGCGACATATCTTCTAGAGGGACCCCTGACCCGCCCCCGTTCCCCTTTTACCTAAAGGAATTGCGGCCCAGCCCCGTTTGCGTTTATCTTTAAAGACATCACGCTGCTATCTATCCCGTGGTTTGTTGTTTCTTTGTCAGAGATCCTGTCTTTTTTTGAGCTTCCAGACCAAGATGGAGGAACTCATACACCGTGGGCCCGTGAAGGTATACTCAATGAAGGGAAGGCCCGCTCCACTTTTCTTCGCTAGATGGCCTCCCACGTCTTCAAGCGTACGAAGAAGGTTCAAGACGAGGGGAATCACGGTCCCCTAATAGATCCGTCCACATGTCGGGTGACCTAGCCTGACGCCGAAATTCCGAGAGCCTTGTTTCGTATACAATTCTAAGCCTCCCACAACCGCGTCCGTTTTGCGCTCATCAAATTATGTGCGCCATACCTTTACAGAAGCCCCCCCTTTCCAGCCATGATGACCGGCCTGCTCACTTTCAACCGACTTCCCCTCCCTGTAGAAAGAGGGCCGCTTGTTGGACATTAATGCCGGCATTACTCTCGTGAATGCGGGCCTTTTTTAGTACCTGATTTAATCTCCCTCCAGGGAGGCCAGGCTCGCCGAGGAGATCGTGGACGCTGCGATCCTCCGGAAGACGGTCCTGGCTAACCAGTTCACTCGAGTTTGAAGGAGCCACCTTGTCAAGCTGCAACTGGTCTCCAATGGGGAGCGCACCTTTCTAAGCTTCCTGCGGCGGTTTCGGATACGGAGTGTGATCCAGCGCGGAGGCCTCGTCTTCTACGCCTAGTTTCAGCCCTTGAACACCTCACTTGAGGACCGTCAACCGAACCGCCCTCCTCCGTATTCATCGTGATTTTCCCAATTTTAACACTCCGATTTCCTTTCCCTTTGCAAGGGAGGAGTACCCGTGCTACGTCGATGCCCTGAAAACTTGCCATGACTCGTCTGACCCCGTCTCCCCTTTTTTTTTCGTAGGGGACGATAACGTTCTCCCGGGTTCCCCTTCCGACCCCGGTCGCGTGATGCCCCGCTGGGAAAGAAACTCCTTTCCTCCGGCCGTCGGCTTGTTCACGTTCGATCTATGACGAACGGAGCTCTTTTTCCCTGCCGCGGTACTCCTTCCCCCCCTTCGAAGAAGCCGGTACTTGCACCCTGCTACGTTGACGACCCTTAGAGGAACACGTTTTCGGCTTCTTTCCCCGTTCGGCCGTCGTAGCGTTTTTTCTTCGGACGACAACATCGCCTGTTCAGGGGCGCGAACGGTTTGGGTCTCCTCTGAAGATCCGACCGCTCTCGTCACGGAAGGCTTGGTGGTGCCAGGGAGCGTCCAAAGACTGGCGAGCTTTTTTCCTTCGTCGCTGCCCCCTGGTAGCGCAGGGTGTGTTCTCCTTTCCAGAGGGACCCCTCAATACCGGAAGTCTCCCATATAGACTCCTTGCGCTCACCCTCTGGCACTTTACCCTCACGAAATTCCCAAACGCTCCGGTCATAATACACCTCCCCCAACCGCCTTCTATCCTTCAGAAGGGAGAGGTTCGCAGTCCCCCTGTCTGCACCGCTCGCCCGTTCATCCCTGCATCGCCCAACCCGCATAGAGTAGACCTGGAGCGCCACGGAAGCCAGGCGGGATCCGTCGTGGTTTCAGTATTTCCATCGTCTTATAAGGAGTACCTTTCTCGATGGCTGCGGACAGGTTCCCCCCTCTTAAGGTCGATTTTTCAGCTATCCCGGCCCCCCCAAAAGGGCCGCTGATGTTTGAGATTGCAGTCGGGGTAAGACTTCCGGGCCTTTGAGGCCTTAACCCCCCCCTCAGGAATAGCTTGGCGGTCCGCATAGGCCCGATAAACCTCCCAGGACAATTCAGCCTCTTCTTCTTAGTGAAATTAGAACAGTTCCCGACCGAACAGGGGATCATGAGAGGCCCGTTCTGGTATCCACTTTCCGGTGAGGGAAGCCCCCACAGCCAGCTTTGCAGGCCAGAGAAAGGAAAGCCGCCTTTCAAAGAAAAGCGCATGCGATTGTCACGACTTTTTCCCCTTGCAATAAAAACCGGCTGACTTGGTCCTACAGAGCGAAAGGTCGAGATAGCTCGAACCTCCCCGCAATAGGCCCCCCCCTCCGCGCAGGGTACCTTCACTTCAACCAGGGTGGAAAAGATTTGGAGCAAATATTATTTCTACTCAATATTTGGAGAAACTTTTTGCCCCTCTTTGCCACCCCCCCCCCCCCCCCCCCCCCCCCAACCCCCCCCCCCCCCCCCCACCCCCCCCCGCGAACACCAGAAGTGATGCACCTGAAGGAAAGGTGGCCTGATTTCTCAGCGGTACTCAAAGAACGAACATGGACACAGACAGAATTTGGCATGGCTCGTCCTCCCTTTAAACCTCCTTCCTGGATAACTGAATGACAGTGTAATCGGGCAATTTGCCGTGGATAAGTTTTCGATGTCTCTATCGGCTTAAGAGGACGGTATTTCCCCCCCCCCCGACCACCTACTTCTATATAAGGTGTTGTTTATTTTCCTTTAGTTCGGGACAGTTCGCTGCCAAGCATTATCCCTCTCATCAAGCCACACTTTTTTTGCAAAAAAGCTGGCCTCTACCTGCTGAATGTGACACATGAATTATGGGCCTGCTCCTCACAGCCACCCACGTCCCAATGGCGGGGAGCCGGCGTCGCGTCCAGAGGGGCCTTCAAAATTGTGATTTTTCCGGCAGCGCAGTGTTTTGTTAGAGATGTTTACCTGTTCGCCAATTTCCGGCTCCCACATAGAGGTGGCGCTGTCCCGCCATGGTTCCTTTTCGTGTCCATGGACCTACCTCTTGGCTTACGTTTCGGGGGAGTAGTTCCGGGTGCTTTATCGAAGTAGACATCTTCTATGGAAGGCCACTAGTTTTTTTTGCGCTGCGGCCCAAGTACCGGAGACAATCCCACCTCTCAGCGGAGACGCTTTCAGTCTTTCCTGGCGATTTTTTTTCCCTGGAATTGTCTGTTTTGTCCCTTCCCCCAACCAGGTCAACGTGACTCAAAAGCGGGCCTCTTCCTGTTCCGCTTACATGTTAGGTTTTTGCCTTCTACTACAACTACGGTAGAGGGTACGCGCCTCCTGGGAAGTCATCGGTCGGACGCCCATTTCCTCTCTCCGAAGTTCTGCTCTCGCGGTTTTCTGCGGTTCCCCCTTGTTTGCGGCTCCATTGCTATACTCGTAACTTCTGTCCTTCTTCCCCGTCTTTGCTTGCTCCTTTCTCGAGATGAGAATTTACGACCCGATCGAGTTTTAAAGACTTCTTTCCCTCCTCGGAGCAGGTTCTTTCCAGCAGGTTTGATAATGACTCCCTCCACGCGCACTGTCCCTCCCCGGTAGGTTGCTCCCTAAAAAGGGTTCGCGCAGGCGTCACCTTTATTCGAGCAAGTGCCCCTTGCACATTGTCTCCCATGCGAGTTTTCCGAGTCAAGTGTTTTTCTGATCGGTCGTCTGTACCCTTTTCCGTGTCTGCGGCCCCCGAACCCCGTTCACGCGCCATCTCAAGACAGAGGAAGGACAACTTTCTTATAGATAAAGTTCAACCCCCGGCCGAGGCCCTTTCGGCCTAGGATATGGCGACCTTTTGTTTTTGGAAAGAGGAATAAACGATCTACCCGCGCAGAGTTAACCGGGTCACCCGGCGCCGTTTTGTCGGCCGCCACGGAGGACGACGGGTACGGCTGGACTGAGTGTTCCTTTTGTCCTCCCACGTAGTGGCTTTCCCCCTGCGGTTTTTCGCCGGTCGTCCCGTCCTCCCCTTTCCTGGCACGACACTTTTTTTCCGGCTTAAATTTTTAAAGCCTTCGACGGTGCCCTCCTTTCGGCCGCCTTCCCAAGTCTCGGTGGCTGTTTTGAATTCTCGTTAACCTTCGCCCCGCCATGAACCGCCGATACCTTTCTCGTACCCGTATTTTTTTACTCTGACAGGGCCAGAGTTTTAATGGGCATCTCCCCTTCTTCTTCCAGTCCGGACTTGGGATGAAGCCCCCTGGCCTTCTTAAAGAGAGTTTTTCGTTATACTCCCCCACCTGGTTGCACTCCTTACCTTTATTGATGACCTTGCGTTGAGCGGGTAAGGGTCTTGCCTCATGGAAGGAATTCTTTTCTAAGACTGCGGAATCTTCTCCAGCGCCCTCTTCTAACACTTACGCCTTATACCTCTATGAAGGACAGCTTTCGAAGCGGTCGCCCGACACTTGTCTCCACCTTTGAGTCTTGCCATTTTACCCATTACCTTTTCCCTCATAAAGATGGATGGGGTGATTCCTTGCTTTCCCGTTACTCCTTCAACATGTTTCTGAAGTCTCGCTCATTCCTTTCGATCGTCGTTCGTCTACTTTCCCGACGCACTAGTAGTACTCCACGGCAAGCACTTCGGCCTGACACTCATCCCAGTAAGGCCATGTAGGACTTTCCCTTTCAGCTTTCAGTTTCCCGTTATTTGGCGGCCCCTTTTTACTTCCTTGCGGCGGGTTCTGTCACTCTATGGCGACCATCTTTTCTGGCGCCGCCACCCACGTCTGCGCAGAAGGGTGTGTTCTTTTTCAACTCCCGGTACCCCCCAGCCTCCATCCAGGTTTTTCCTCCGGTTTCTCGGCCCTCTCCTCCCCCGACCCTTTTTGTACGAGATCTACTTTTGGGACTGCCCCGTCCCCCTTTTTTTTACCGTTCGTCGCGTTCTCCTTGTAGAGGCCATCGAGGTTTTTTCGGGCTGCCACGTTTGGCTTTATACCCCCTTCCCTTCATGGAGGTCTTCCCTGGTCCGCTTTACGACCCATTGTGGGCGTGCTATTTTTCCTCCCCCTATGTATCTCATTGTCACCTATTTTTTGTTGTGAGATCGTAGCGGATTTTTCTTTATCAAGTCGACTGGCGGCCGAACGACCGTGGGCCCCCCTACCCCTCCCCCTTCCCTGGATTTGTCCCGCCAGTCTCCTGCAAGCCGTCTGCCTATCGAGAGACTCGATGGCCTTTGCCATCGAAAGCCTCATCCAGAGGCATCCCCCTTTCCTTCTCCCCCAGCACCGGGCCTCCTAGCTCTCGTCCAATTTTGTTCCCTCGCCTCCTGCAGAGAAATCCGATGACCTCCTTTGTTCTGGTCTTTGCGTCTCAGGTCTCTAGACAAGTGTTCATTGTGGCTTTGATCCCGAGTGCTTCCACTCCATGACCTCAATCAGACTCTTCAGCACCAAACGACCCGAGAACTCGCCCCCCTTTTCTCGGGGAGATCTGTTCTTACCATTTTTCGGACGGGAGTCCTTGCGTCAGTCGATGTTTTCATCAGTGAGCCTCTGCTTTCCTGATGAAAGCCATCTTTCCGAGGAGATCGTGTCTCGTCTCCTTCCTTGATCCAGTTTTTTCTCCCCCCTTCTTCCACGGTACTCCCTTCACCTACGCCGAGCTTGTCAAAAGAGGGCCCCTGTCCCGCTGCGCCCCCCAATTTCTCACAATTTCCTGACGACGCCATTCCCCCGACCTCCCTCGGCGGCGTGAGAAGGCGTCTTATTCGTTCCCTTTTTCGGCCTCTCTTCGACCTCTTCTTGGCAGATTCCCCGTCCGCGCGCCCCAAAATCCTACCCGTGATTCTTGATTGCACCACTGTTCTTTCTTAACTAACTTCGTTAACCTCCATTTTTTTTTGTTCCCCACTATATGTGACACAGACTACCGTTCCCTTTTTTCCACCATCTGAGAAATGAACCTGTCGATCTCTTCATTGCTCTCACGGTTTGATACGTGGAGCTTCTTTCCCGAGAAGGACGCCGCCCCCCTTAATCTAAGGAGATGTCTCCCCCCTCTGATCTTAGACCCCGTCAGAACGGAGCGGCTCTACGTCCTTTACCGCTCCCTCCAAGCCGTCTGTGCTCACCCAATCTACTTCTTTTCCCCCATGGAACCCTTCTTTCGGGAGAGGTACAAGAGTCCCCTCTCCCTTTTAGTGCGGACGAAGAACGGCCCCTTTCACAGTTCCTAGGAGACCAGGTTCTTGAGAGGGTAGCGGCCCCCCCCTTTTGGGGGTGTTGGGTGGTTTGTGGTTTTTGTGAGGTGTTCTGGCCCCGCTTCATATAAGTCCCTACCTGGCGCCCTTTGAGGAGGAATCTTTTTTTGCCTGGAGCGACCATGACCGTGACCCTTTCTTCGATCCGTCCAGCTTTCCATGAGGTCCTCCCTGGTGTGAGAGTTTCCCCATCCTGGAAAGGTATTATTTCCTTAGCGATCTAAGCACCCTGTCCCTCGTCCTCCGGATGTTGCACAGATGCCTCTCCTCTTCCTCTTAATGCTTTCGGAAGACATCTCTCTCTTCCCTTTAGGTAAGAAGACCCCTGCCATTTCCAGGGATTTTCCCTTTTAGAGCGAAGTTCTTAATTTAGGAGTTAACAGGCCAAGCTTCGATTTTCCCCTTCGGAAATTCTACAAACCTTTCCTTCCCCCGCTAATGATTGATCCCATATCCACTTTCCCCTCCGACCTTCGCTCTTTGAGCAGTCATCACGGTTTCCTCCGAATATTGGCCACTTTTGAGGCCCCCCACCCCTTGCCTCTCTAGCGGCTAACCCGTTCCTTGATACTGCCCCGGAAGGCCAGCCGATGCCCTTCGGGTCTCTACAGGTCCAGCCCCCCCCCTCCTTCAGACCGAGGCCATAGCCCTTCGCGTATCACTTTCCCCTGTTTCCCCGGCAGCGCTTATCGAGCAAAACCCGTCCGGAAGGCAATGCCTGGCGAAGACGCTTCGGACTAGAAATCGTTTCCCCATGGTGCAGTTAGACCCGATCCCGGTTTCCGTTGGACGTTTACCCTCTTTCCTAAAGCGCCCCAATTTCGTCAATAGCCTTCCTTGCATTAAAGACAGAATCGCCCCCCTTCAGAGACAGAAGACTTTTTTTCCCTTTCACCAGCGCAGCCTTTTTTCCGAAGCAGGAGACTAGTCTGTGTTCCTCACATCCCTGGGCAGAACCTTTCCCAATCGGGACAGTCCCACAGACGTCTCCACCTTTCTTTCAAGGGTCCCGCCCCCCCCATCTTTTAGGCCGACCCTATTTTTCCCCCCCTAACGCCGCCCTAACCATTGCCAGACGTCCCCGTGCCCAGGGCGCGAAGATCCGACTGCATTCCTGCCGTTTCCCCTCAGTAATTTTGATTTGGTGGCTACGTTTGGTACGCGACCCTTATGGATCCCCTTCCCCCCCCTTTAAGAAAGCATCCTTCCCCCCCCGATTCTCCGTTGTTGTCTGCTAGCGATGGTTCGGTGTTGCCACAGAATTCTTTCGCCCCTTTCACTCACCCAATTCCACACACCCTTTTGGCCCTGATTGTCGCACGTCTGGACACTTTTAGGGTATTCCGGTCCTCTTGTTTATTGTAGTTGCTTTCATGATGTTCCCGGAGGAGTTTAGTCTCCGTTCTCCGAAGGTCTGGAGTTTTTTGCACTTTTTTCATAAGGGACTGTGACCCTTGGATCGGTAATATGGTTTTCATTTAGAACCGGTTCTCTTTTCTATCCCAGAGTTTTAAGATAATGTCCAACGCTGTAAGCCCTTAAGAGTGCTCTCCTTTGGGTTTTTCCTTGACTTCAGGCCCTTTATTTTAGAGATGTATATAGTTGGACCCATTCACCCCCCCCCCGGTGTGGATGATGCCCCCCCATTTTCCCCCCCTTTCAAATGGAAATTCCACTATGTCTGAAGAAGCTTTTAGGCGGTCATTTTTTGCATGTCATGAAGATGGATGTATCTTTTAATAAAGCCAAAGGTCATCGGATAACAAAAGTGCCCTACGGAGAGAGTCACATTATTTTCCCTTTTGGAAACTTCCACATCCCAACTAGGTCACCCGCTGATAATAGTTCTCTGTAATTAATGGACTTTTCTGTCATCATTTACAGGGGCTTCGGTTGTTCATCTCCAGAACCATAGATACAGGAGGCCACGTGGGGGTTTGGGGTTCCCCCGTCAAATGCGAAGTCCATCCCTTCCCCGGCCGGAACTGCCTTCCTGAGGCGACTTTCGGCTTCTTTTCATAGCTTCTCTGAAGCCATATAGTGAGGGGAACAGACTTAATGCAAAGCCGTGATGCCGGGCCCAGGGCGGATCTCACTTCTCACCTACAAGGTTTTAAGGGGCTGCTCATAAAAGGGCCCTAGTGAAAACGTTCTGCGCCAGGCTCTTTTCCTGACCCGGGAATCTTTCTTCAAGAGGACAGGCTTGTTTTAGGAAACTTCTGATGATCAGTTTCTCCTACATTCACTTTCCCTTTCCTTACCAAGAATGCTCAAGCTTTTTTTCATCCGGCTCGTCGCGAGCCTTTGATGTATTTTTCATAAAGTGACCATCCCCCCCCCGACTGAATGACCTGTTCTCTCTTTGGGTCGATCTCAGCTTTCTAACCGCCCGCCCCGCTCCCTCTTTCCCCTGGCGTACTTTTTTCGTTTCCTACCCGTTCTCCCGCCGCGGTCCGTGATCCTCTCCTTTTTCCTTTTCGTAACGTCTTTTGCGACGTAAACCGGCGCCGGGTATACCCCCTATTGAACGCCCCTTTTTGCAGAAATATTACCATCTCGTTGGACAGTTTTTTTATTCTTGGATACAAGGTGGCTTTCTTTCCGGCCTTGGCCGAAGACCCAGCGTCCGCCCCCTCCAGTCCGATCACGTTTCTTTCCCGGTAGTCCTCTCCGTTGCAGAAACTCCATGTCATGAGTTCTCACAGGGCCCGGCTCTTTGAACGCCTTTTTTACCTTACCCCCAAATGGTATTAACGAGATTAGTGGGTAACTCACTGTTGACTCCTCTACGGGGAGTAGTGTTCCCCGGTATTGCTGGTTTAACTTGTTCGTTTTCTTTCCGGGCGTCCGATGCACGGCTCCCTCTTTGCTTGAACTCAATCAGCATCCGTCCCGCTGCCGGCCGTCCGTCAGCCCCCAGTTTGCCCCGCACCTTTGTAGAACCCCTCCGCAGTTTTCACGGTTCATACTTTTTTTACTCGGAGGTGAAGTGCCCCCCCTTTTCATCCCCTTCTTCACCTTTTAGTCTCCACCCAGCGGTCCCCCTCATTACTCTTCTAAGGACCGCCTCCGCGTCTTGCCGTTTCCCTTCAGACAGCACTTCAAGGACTCTTCCCCCCGCCGTCCCGTACTGTATGCTATTTTCAGCTGCTAAGGGCTCGTTTTGGTTTCTGCACTGTTGACCCGAGTGGCCTCTTTTCTCCCTGTTCTGTTCCCCCCTGGCGGGAGCCACACCAGTGGTTGGGTTTTGGCTCTGGCGGAAACGCAAGGTAATTTTCCCCCTTCTTCTATTTATATAGGGATCTTCCCCTTTCTCCCCCCCGGTCACCCGGACCCTGTGTCAGAATCTCTTGATGCGGTGAATGCTGACCCTCGTGATGGCCTTCGTTTTTTCGTGGTCGGATTCACGTCTCGTGATCGCGTCCTCCCTTAAGTGGATTTCTACTTCTTTCTTTCAGTCATGGGTCTCCATCGTTTTTCGGCAAGACCCCCCTTTTTCGTTTCCTTTACTCCGTTGTGTGGAGTTTCCCTTTCGTTATGGTAGGGCCCGAGAACGTCCCCCCCCTCAGAACATTTCAGTCCTGCTTTAACCCCGTTAGACCCCACTGACGGGTAGGCGCCGAACAGAGTGAGCGCTTCTTTTTCGGTCCCCCGAAGACGGTCGCACGGTTTTCAAGCCCCCCGTCCGGGCCTCTTCTGTGACTGTTTTCTGGTGAACGGAATCGGCCGCCGATCTTCACTGGCGGCTTTTATATCTCAGCCGAGCAACCGGGTGTCGAAGCAATAAAGAGTCTGCGCCCCCCCCTGAGAATGCAGCCGCAGACAGGCGACGTACAGAGAACTTCGCAATATAGAAGTTATTCCTTCTGAAGTAGATCGCCCTTCTCTTATGCCGGGGAGTACTTTCTCCTCTTTTTCCCACATGGGCAACTTTAACGACCTTAGATTAGTTGGAAAGCTTCAGTTTGTGCCGAAGGAACTTTCAACCACTAAAAATTTCGATTTTCTTGAGAATCAACTCCTTTTTTACCCCAGGTTATCCCACTTTTTTTTAAGATCTATTATACTAGGAAAAGGACTCCTTGAATTATTGGACTTTCTACCCGTCAGCTGGCTTATATTTTGCAGAAGTCCTAGATTCAGAGGTCCCTCCCCTGATGGAACGTACCCGGAGAGACGCAATCCTCCCCTTTTCCTTGATTGAAACCTGCCCCCCCCCCCAACTCTCTTTTCATTCTGTGACCAGTCTTCCTAACCCCCCACTCTGGCAGCCGGTAGCTTACTGGTTCCAAAATATGAGAATGCCTTCGTTGCGTTATATATTTCTCGGGTCCGTGAGGCGGGTTCATCGCGGGCTGTTTGAGGTCACAGCTCATACCCGTCCAGACTTTAAATGGCCCCTTCTTTCACCCTCTTTTAAAGTCTTTGCCTTTTTTTCCCCCCTGAATCGGATGAGTCTTGCCGCCGTGTTCTTAGTCCTTACGCTCTCGAAGGTAAGTGCGTCCACCCCATTTGATTAAGAGAAGGACACTTTCTTATAGTGTCGTGCCGCTACCGCGGCGAGCCGGTGTTTCGGTTAAGCAGACAGGCCGCCTGTTGGGTCCCCTAGGCTCTGGGGTTCTGCGCTGGCCCCCCCGAAAGGGCTCGCTTACTTGATTGCCTTTTTTTGTAGACTTTTGGTGGCAAGGGATCTGACCCTGAATGGTAGCTGGAAGGAGATGTTATTTGAGCCCGGAATCTGGTCTTTTAAGACTGGGCGGTATTAATCATTCCTGCATCATCAGCATTTCCCCCAGGATGATATCGATTCTCTTACTTTGCCGTTTGCGAGAGGACGCCTTTGCCGATATCCCTTTCGGAGAAGGCCTGGGCGTCGGCCCCAGTAGTGAGAGAAGTCCCTTAAAAATGCCTGAGTACGTCTGCGATTTCCTATACTGGCAAGGTTCCACAGTTATCCAGGTAGAGACGAGCACGATCCCGAGCAACTAATTCTCCTGCAGAAGCATTAGGGGCATCCTACTTGAGTAAGGACAGTTCAGCAAAAGAGGCCCCCGTCAGGACTTCCCTGTGGTTTCACTCTTCCCGGTTGAACGGTGTAGGAAGTCCCAGAAGAGTTCGCGTACCGCTGGGTCCTCCCCAGGTCCGCAAGAACATTAGGAACGCGAATTGCAGGAAAGGCTTATACCTTGCGCGTATGACGCGCAGCTCACAGCCAGAGGCCCCTCCCTGAAGGACACTCATTCCCCGGTCAGGCCTTACCCGAGCTTGTCGCTTTTTTTCCCCCCGGGACTTGCCATGCGAACGCCCCACTTGCAGGGGAGCCTTTCTACCCCGAGTCAAAGGCCCCCCGATATAGCTCCTTCCCGGCCCTCCCCCCCCTAGGCCAACCACGCCCTTTCTACTTCCGGTACCGGATATCATCAGTGTGGCTTCTGGAGCAGCACTAGTCTGTAGTAGAACGCCCTCTGAGACATGGCCCACTGGTGTTTTCCCGCTAGAAACCACAAACTTTAATGAAGTCCTTTTGCCGCCCCTCATGCCCCCTTACTCCCCCTTTTGACGAACAGCCTCAGACTACTTTTCCCTCCCATAAACGTGCTTGCCGTCACGAACCCCTCCTTTCGTTCCAGCCTGTCAATATAAGCCTGGTTTCTTCTTTTCGACGATCCTTATTTAACTGTTACCATACCCCCTTCGCTTTCCAATAAGGTGTGGTGTTTTGATGAGCCTGGTCCCCCTGGGAACCCCCCCAGTAAAAGCTTCGAATCAGAAAGACCTGAGAACACTTGATTACCTTCTATGGTTCCTTAGGATGGTCCCATTATTTTCTTCGGTTCTACCGCCCTCGAACTCTTTCTGTGCTGCATGGTAGGATGCAGTGCTCACTCCGGCCGAACTTCATGGCACAGTCCTCTTTTTCGGGGTTTGTACCTCTTTTTCACGCTTTGTCCTTTACCCAGGACCTTTTCTACTCATCGTCTGGCCCATTGCTGGTCAGTATGCTGCTGGTGCCCCTTCCGGCGTCGGCTTTGATTTGGTTGGTTGAGTTTTCGGCTTTTCGTGCTCGGCTTACTTCCGGTCGTCAGCGTACTTTTTCCAGAAGCTTCCCCGGTTTGTTTGTTCCTGGCAAAGGACCTTACAAACGACTCTTGTGCCTGCAACATATTCTGTTATGGTGCATTGCCGTGGTGTCATTTTCCGCTGGTAAAAAACAATTCTTTTTTCACAAGACGTGCTAGAAATTTTAGCCCTCATTTTCTGTAGTACTGTTTTACTTTTTTCCAATAGGTACCCCGACAGCGCATTCGTGAATGGAAGTCATGGAGCCCCTAGCATCTTTCTTTTCTGCCAGCACTCGCAGGTGGGAAGAGGCTTTTTGCCGAAAGGGAGTTTCCTAGTACCGTCTTCAATTTGTGGCGACACCAACAACCAGGAGCGCGTCCTCAATCTC
>Ga0179593_1296326_pt1 | contig 14968 bp, 11 predicted proteins | sample CZODoug2_1_08_16_FD_185931 | JGI IMG/M metagenome (GOLD analysis project Ga0179593, IMG submission 185931) | Vadose zone soil fungal communities from Angelo Coast Range Reserve, California, USA - CZODoug2_1_08_16fungal (PacBio error correction) | ecosystem: Environmental > Terrestrial > Soil >... | reverse complement strand
GGAAGGCTGTTGCTTTTCCCCATGCAAAGCCAAGTATTAATTTTTTCCCGGAGTCCTCGCTTTCTGACCCGTCTGTTCTTTCCCCCTCCTCAGAAGGTGCTAGAGGTAAGCAGTTTTGGTTTGCGTCTGCCCATTCCCTCCCTGGTCCGTTCCCGGGAAAGACCTGTCTTTGGGATCCTTTAGTTCCCCCATCCCGTCTCCACAGTGCCTTCCCCCCCCCTGATTGACGAGTACTCCAACCAGGTTGAGCACCCGCCCTTTGTTTGGTCTTGCTGGAATCCTTCGTAGGAGTGGCGGTTGATCTTTACCCGAGGTCACCAATTGGGTTCTTCATGCTGACGTCCATTACTGTTATTACCCCTCCCCCTGCCCACTGGGTCTGAAACCGCTAGAACCCTCCCGTTACAATGTTGAGGTCGCTGGGGCCCTGCTGAGTAGTTTTACCTGCGAGTAGGGTTTGAGGCGAGGTTTTCTATATGGAATATACGGGCCTTTTTCCATCACCTTTCCTCCGGTCGTCCCTTTAGTCCTTTTTAGGGCGCCTTCGGGACGTCGGCATCCTCCATCTCTCACCAATCCCTACTTCCTCTGCTCGGAACCCTCTTAGAGCTCCTATGGTGACCAGCCTCTTTCTTCCCTTGACCTGTTCGCCCGAACTTCTTGTCTCTAGTCCTGACGTTTATGCACCTGCTGCGACTTCATTCCCCCTCCTTGGGGCTGATCGAGTTTTTTAGTCTGAGTATCAGTACAGACCATAACTCCCCTTAACTTTCGGCCTCGAGAGGACCGACACTGACAAGTCGATTTTCTCCTCCCTTCCTCTCCTCCGTCGGCCTTACTTTCCAGCGGGAGTTTCTCCCCCCCCTCTTCGACCACTGCCTTTCGCCATGACTTGAATTCATCAGTATTTCCCTGCCTGTAACTGTGTTCCCGATCCCCACCACCATATGTCAGATTTTGGCCTTTCCTTTCCTTCTACTGGCCTGTCAACTGTAAGACGGATGCTTCCCCTGCCCCGATGCGGGCACGATCACCTGAGCCGGGGGAAAAGGACCGGTGTATCCCGGAAGTTCTTCGGATAGGTTTCTCTTGATCCCTCCTTCCCTTTAGTTCTTTGCCCTTATCAGGAGTTCTTTTCCCTCCCCCCCCCTCCATTTTCTCGATCAAAACGTCTCCTATATGCGTTTTAGACATCCAAGGCCCCCCCTTTCGGTCCTCCCCATATACTAACCCCCCCAAATCAGCGAGGATACGACGAGGCCGTCTCCTTCTCTTTCTTCTTTCGGAAATGGTTTCTTTTTTTACGTTATAGAGAATCTGCAGCTTTGTCAGTTCCGTGCGTGTTTCTTCCTTCGTTACAGACGCAAAGCCCCCCACTGCGAAGTCACCCGTCGTTACTTCGTGCAGAGGATCCTCAGAGGGTTTTCTTCCCCTCGAGGCACTTCTTTAAGCAGTTTCCGAGACCCCCCTGCCCTTTCTTCGCCGAACGCGTTTCTCAGGACGATAACCGGTTTTCAAAGTATCACTCTAGCGGGCAGCCACGTGAGGGTTCTTTCATATCGCTTTCTTCTCCCCCGCACACGGTATCTTCGTCCCCTTTTGGTCCGGTGCCGGTTGAGCGCAGTAGATTCTGGAGGCCGCCCCGGTCCCTTTCGTCGCCTGCTGGTCTGATAGGCACCTGCTTTTCCTCCCCCTTCCTATATAATTTCCCTCCGTATTGTTGAGTATTCCCTTTCCCTCGCTTTTTTCGTTCCCTTCAGTTGTACTAAGAGGAATGTCGGGGCTTTCTCAATGACGGGGCCCTTGGCAAGCGATTTTCCATCTCCCAGTAACGAGCTTTCCCCCCCTCGAGCTTTTCCTCCCCTCGAATCCTGTTTGGCACCTATAACCCCCTCCTCAGTTTCCAGTTGGAACGGCGCGTCTCTTTCGTCGTTTTCTGCGACTCTGCCTTACATAGTCCCCCTCTTTTTTCCGATTTTCACGTTTCCCCGGTATTAGTTCTCTCGGTTTCGTCGCAGAGAGCGTTCCGCTTTCTCGGACACCTTTCATCACAGCTAGTCTCCATCTGAAGCTTTTTTTGTCGTCGTTTATAAACGTTGGAAGAACCCCTTGCCTTCGCTCTCCCCCCCCTCTCCCTCTCTTTTTCCCCCTCCAGTTAGAGGCAGCAGATCCTGCTGTTCCGACCGCTCGCTTTTTCTCCGTCTTGACCTTTCTCCCTTTCCTCGACAAAGTCCCCCTTTGACGTGTTCTTCCTATTGTACGGCGGTCCCTCCTTTTTTTTTCCAGATCTGCCCCTTTGATCGAGACATGCCTTTTTCGGATAACATCCACCCTGTTCCCCGATCTCGCCGGCCCTGGCAAGCAATTCGTCGTTTCCTCGTCACTCCAGTTCTACGTCGCTCCTCCCCTCTCCCCTTTTCTTACACTACGCAATTTGCGCCCGTTCCTGCGCTCCCTGCATGTTCCACACACAAGAAGTCTGGTGTTGACATCTCGCTTGAACCGTAGTAGTCCTCCCCTCTTGCCCTCATAGTTTTCGTTCTCGATCTGCCTATTGGTACTTCCATTCCGCCCTGAATTCAACGCATTCAGCCCCGCTGCTTTGTCTACATTCTACTGTCTTTACTTCCCGGAAGCGCCCAGCCGGTTCTCCTCCTCTTACTCTGCTCCTGTTTTCATCGATTTAGCGTCTTCTTCTCCGACCTCTCCCGTTGGGGAGGTCTGAGACTTTTCTTAACCCCTCAAACCCCCTATACGGGATTTCTCCCCCTTTGCAGTGTCAATTTTTCTCAGATAGTGCGTGGGGCGAACCAGTCGGCCTCGGTTCCCTTCGCTCTGCGTCATAACTGCCCCCCTTTCTCTGTCATCTCTCTTAGCTTGTCCCTCTTCGATTCATGCTGTTTTTTCCTCCGATGTCGGCCCGCTTTGTCCTGCAGCGCTCCGGACCTCTTTCCCGACTTATCCCATCTCCGAACCTGTCTCTGAAGATCTCTTCTTTCCCATGCCCTCTGCCTCACCCCTCTCTGCATGTTTAACTCAGGGTCTTTTGTCCCAGACCCCCCGAGGGTCGCGTTTTCTCTCTCCTGAGTCGGTCACTCTTTGTATACTTGTCTTTTTTTTCACATTTGTCCCCCTTTCTCCTTTCTTCCGCGTATTTAAAGGAAACAGTAAAGGGAGAACCCCGTTCACGTTTTTTCATTTTCGTTCCATTTTGACTTTCTTGTTATAAGCTTTTTCCTCCCCCTCCCTAAGTGGAAGTCCCTCCTGACACTCTTGTTTTGGAAGTAATTTTCAGTTTCTTTTGAGACTCTTATTCTTCTCCTTCCATCTTTCACCAAGGTGATCAGGTATGCAGTTTCCTATGTTTTTAGCTTTTTGGATTTTTTTTCGTTTGTCCGAACTTGCCCCAAATTTGCGTTCTCATCGTTCCTCCCCCCTTAAATACATCGTGTCCCTCCCTTTCTGCTTTTCCTGCCTTGAGTAAACCCTCTTTCCCCTTTCCAGTAAGAGAAAGGCATTTAGTTTGCCTTTTCCGCGATTTTATCCTCAAGACACACTGTAAGAAAACGCGTAAGTTGTTGTTTTTTTTTTTTTTTCGGATCGATAGGCCCGTTTTACTGCCTCCTTTTTCCTCAGACTTCCCCTTCCCCCCTTTTTATTCGGCTCTTGATTTTTTTTTTTACCCCGAATTTGTGCCCCCCTCTGAAAAATACCCCTGCTCTTTCACTTGTCGTTCCCTTTCCTTAGGATTTTCTTCTATGGTAGTTGAGTGATGTTTACCATTCCCTCCCCTCTTGTTCCCCCCATTCACCCTGAAAGGACCTGGCTCCCCTCTGGGCCGGGGCCACTTTTCCTGACGTACCCGGTATAACTACCCCTTCCTGAGTACACCCCCTGGTACTTCCTTCACCCTTTAACCAGTTTCTCTTTAGAAAGCATATCAATCCCGTGGCCTGGCACAACTTTCCCCCCACTTCCACTTCTTGTTTTCCCCCCCCCCCAGTAGTCATGACTTGGTTCCCCTTTCCCCCTTTTCTCCGTCCACGTCCCTGTTTGGAAAGAAGGATCTAACGCCTTTAACATTAGTTACCCCCCTGAATCTGACCCTTCAGGCCCGTCCCTTGAACCCCGGGTCCTTTGGGGCCATTCAATCTGTCGTCATGAGAGATTTTTTTAGAGCTTCGCCATATATGTTTCCTCCCTTACTCTTTTTCTTTTACGACCCTTTAGAGCTCCGGGCGTTACATTTTTTTTCGGATTTTACTTTTTGTAAGATTCTCGAGGGAGCTATCTCACTGAGTTCCACACCCGCGGAATTAAATGTGGCCCCTTGCCTCGAGCTACTGGCGAGTAGTGCATGACAATTCACGTTTTCCCAGAACTCCTGATTTTTTTCGTTTTCTTCGTTGTGGTGGATATCCGTCCCGATTGAAGGTTCTGATCCTCTTTTTATTTCGTCTCCTTCCTAATAACAGCTCACTCCCCCCCCCCCTGCGAGAAGACCGCACGTACTGAGCTAGACCCTTCCCTAGTCTCTTCGTCAGAGTTTGAGCTGGATTTCTTTCTCCTCCCCCGTCCGAATTCTGACACTGCGAGCTCCCCTCCCTTTGGCCTTTTATTTCTTTCTGTTGGACATGCAGACGTGGATCGGGACAACCAGCTACGCTTCTGGCGAGTTTAAGGCTCCCAGTTTCTGATCTGTTACCTCCTCTTTATCCAATGCCTCCCCTTCTTTTCTAAAAACGCGCCCCGGGCACTTACTCACGTTTTAGATGAAGAAGTTCAGATTCATCGAAGGCTTTTAACCGTCCTGATGGAATATCAGGACCTTCAGGTTCTCTTCGCCCTGCTAACACCCCACCTCTGCCACCACAGGGGAGTCGTGCGCGTGGGGTGTGGTCGTCTTCGGGACTCTTCCCCCGTTTCCGCCGCACTCTCCCTCCTCCTTCCCTCCTCTCTCACCGCCCCATTGCATCTCCCCCATCCCTCCCCTCTCTGCTTATTCTTATCTTCCCAACTTCCCCCTTAATACACGCATTTTCCCCTACCCTCATTCCTTTTATCGCCGAACCGATCTGAGCTATCCACCTGCTCTCCTTGATCTGGACATCCCTTAAGGTTTTAGGTCCCACATCTCAACACCATATCCTGTGGTCTCCCTTGTACCTTAGCCGGGAGCCCGGTTCCTGATTGTATGTCCCCTCCCTTTATTCTTTCCTGCCTCGACTCGAGAAGTTCCCCAGATAATTATCTTTTTATAGTGGATTGGCTTGTTTTCTAATTTACGCCTCCACGCCAACCCATTTTCCCACTTCCCCTTCACTGCGTCGCCGCTAGGGCAGGACCGTCTGCGGGTTTCCTCGTTTCTGCAACACCCACCCCCTTTGACCGACCTGCCCCTTTTCCTGCGCCCGAACGTTCTCAGTTTCCCTCACGTTCGTGTGATCAAGTTGCGATCCCCTCTTTCGGCCGCTGTTTTAAAACGGCCTGTTCGCTTTTCCGCGGCCCTCCATACCCTCGAAGGGTTGACCGGTCTGTGGGCCGATTTCTCGGACTGATCGGGGAAGTAAAGTTTGGTAAAGTAAACTCCCCCCCTCCTGATGCATCTCCCGAAGGTATTTCCCATTGGCCAGAAGTTAACGAGAGGTGAGAATCGGAACTATCTTTTTTTATCCTAATTTTATGTCGCGACCGGTCATTGAACCCTCGCCTTCTTGGGCCTTGACAGAAATATCTGTTTCTGTCTCATGAGCCCTTTCAGGCTGTTCCCCCCGGCTCCCCTCCCTAAACGTCACCCCCGGCCCACAGCTGCGTTACGCACCACCCTGTCTTTTTCAATTTACCACTCTACTAGCTTTTTGGCGGTGTTCCCCCTTAGGGTTTATCATCCGGCCGTGGTGTCCATAAAGGCCTGACTCACACGGGACCCAGTCTTATTATACCCCTAGTTCCGTCCGCTCCTTTTTCCCCCTCGGCATTCTTTTCTTTCGATCGCCCAGCTTGCATACTCTCCCTCCATCCTGTGCTGGGAAGCATTACATCCGTTCCTTTGACGAATGTGGCCTGAGTCGTGATCACACGGGCTCGGGCCCACCTTTTTTCCCTCTCCATTTCCCCGCCCGCGATGGAATTCACGATTCAAGCGAGAGTTTTACCTTTCCCCAGTCCCCCGGTCTATCTCCCTGGCTCCGAAGCTGAATCCAGTGATCTTTGTGGCGAAGCATTTCCCTTGGATTTGTCCGATCTTAGCCCGCTTCTGGATAGATGACCTTTTTTGGCATGCTTTTTCTCCGGTGATTGAACACGGCAGGACACGCAACGTCGTATTTTCGTCCCCCTAGGCGTCTCCAGTAGCTCACTTCTTTTCACGTCTTTCGTTTGCCCTATGTGTTTATCCTTGGATTCGCCTGCATGGTTCAAGCCGTCGGTGAACCTTCTAGTGTGTTTTTTTCTGTAGCCGACTCCCCTCATCATCGTTGCTGATGATTGTTTGATCGAGGCGCCCCCTAGGTTGCCCCTGATGACATGAATTCAACGGCATGCCGGCGGAGAATACCTTGTATCGGTCTGGTTTGCCATCGCCACATGAGAAAGATTTTGTCCCCCATTTCCCATCTCGAGGGAGTAGACATCTATTTCCCCGCAATTGTCTGCCCTCGCCGAGTCTTTCAAAAGTTTTAGGCTCTTTTACCTCGACACACCCTTGCATTCAGCCCCCGCAGTGATCGCTAGTGCAGTGTGCAATTTTTCCATACAACACAATCCTCTGTGCTCTGTCCGGCGTCGCGACCCTAAACGAGCACCGTGGTCTTCTTCGCCAACGAGACGTGTCTCTTGTGCCCAGATGCTCGGCGTTCCCAGTCGCAGCCCTAAAGATACCCAAGAAGAACCCTGCCCTGTCAGGTAAATCGGGCACATGCCTCGCGCGAGAACCACAGTCCGTTAGAAAAGCCAAAAGCCTGCGAGTCTTTAATCGTATATCTGTACCTTGAACTTGTCCCTACTAACCCAGCGTTTGCCCTAAGGGTTTTGCTTGTCAGGCGGATCCCTCCTGGATGCCCCGGGTTTCGGCAGGATTCTCCTTCCATACTCCATTTTTTTCTTCGGTAGCATTCGGAGCCCCCCGTTTAAGCCCTAGGCCCAGCCCGCTCAGGCACAAGCTATTTCTCTTCTTGGGAGCCACTCCGTCCAAAGGCCTTTTTTCCCGTGTGTTAAATCCACCCCCCGGGTTTATAGAGGTCCTTGCCACAGACACCCTGGGACTCACAACGCCCCAGTTTGTGACGATTGAATTGTAGCGCCGGGATTTGATCCGGACATTTCCCTCCCAGAGGGGCGCAAGTTTCTCATGCTTGGGTCAAACCCCTGTTGGGTGGTAGTCTTACCCACAAGGGCTTACATGCCCGCACACGCTAACATTGGGCAGCCCGAGCTTGTTTGTTCTGTCCAAGTCGATGAACTCCGCACGTATTTGTGTGTCGCTTTTCCTTTGTCCAGCGCTTCATAAGAGACGTCACATATACATCATCCTGTGTTTTTTTTTGAGATTTCTGATTTCTGACTCGCTGTTTCAAATGCCACCGCGCCCGTTCCACCATACGTTCGGTCGGAGTCATAGAAGTGATAAAGGCTTACAAGCTCTGCTTCCCGACCAATTCTGGTCAAGTGGTCCATCCGACTTTCTTTTTCTTCGTGCTGACCCCCTCCATGTACCCATATTCACGGCATGTCGCCGGATCGGGTGACTGCCTTTGAAAGGAGGCCAAATCCGTCGCCCCTTTACCATGTACCCAACACACCCCACCCACGTTTCTCGACATGTAGATAATCTCCAACGTGCTTTTGTGGCAGACCGCGCATACCGTTGTGTCGCGGAACCTGCAACTGGCCAGTGTGTTTTCTGTACCAGAGGTGCCCGCCCCGGTTTCTTATCAAGCGGCCACGTTACCATGTGGGCCTAGTTAAAGTTCCCCCCAAGGATCCCACGATCGGACTCCTCGCGGAACGCCGCCCCGATGGGGATATCCTGCGGTCCGGCCAGCTTACGTTAGCGCTTTGTTGAGTTTTTTGGTTCCCCCCATATCTGCTCATTACGGTTTCGCTTGCGTTCGAACAGAATCCTCCCGGGCGTAACCCTTTTCTCCTGTAAGTTGGATTTTTCGTTCCGCGTGCACAATCAGTTCTCCCCCCTCGTCCTTGCTTCTACCTTGATCGACTCGGCTACCTCTTATTACGCCCGGTCTGAGATCCCCCGCCACTTTCGTCTTTTCCTGTCCACTGTTGGTGGCGATCGGCTTGTCCACTGCGCGGAGCTGCCGTCGCGTGTCTGTCATGGTATCATTTGCTTCTCACGTTGTGCGAGGGCCCGACAGGTTCTGCACGTCGATAAGCGGACATCCCTCTTCTTCTGTCCTTTGCACTTTCCCGGTTTTTCCAGACAAGCCAATTGCATCGGCGGCATGCCTTAATCGTCCTTTATTCACGGGGATCGGTTTCTCCCAACCCTCGCCCGTGCGGAATAGGTTGATTTCCCTTCCTCAAATTTTTACCGACTTTTTATGCCCCTTCCCCCCTCCGCGGGCAATCCACAAATCCGCATACCTCACTTTGATTTTGACGAAGTTTCGGCTCGATCTACGGCCTGGCGGGATTCATCGACGTTGATCTTCCAATGTGCTTCCCTGTGATAGCCTCAACATCATGTCGCGATACAGTTTCCAGCGACGACATCCGGGGCCAGTTCGTCGCGCGAATCCCGCCACAAACAAATCCGCGGATCTTTTCGAGTCTAAGTCAGGACTCCGAGCTAGATATTACTTGCTGACCTTCGAACATTCTTTAGCTTGAAGATCCGCTTTCTAGCTGGACGTAGCAGTGATCACTGACGCACACCAACAGGCGGATGAATCACCAGTATTCGTTTGCTCCGATCATTGAGGGGACGTGCGGGTGAGTCTAGCGCAACCCAGTTCGGGAAGGAAATGGCGGTCCGCAACAGCCACCGTAGTCGTGCTCACCGGTCGTGTGATCAGGGCATTTTGTCACCTGGCCGGCGCGGTCCAGGGAAGAGCTTTTTTAGTCCAAGGAGAACTGTTGCTGTCCCCGCTGTCTTCGTTTCAGAATCGCGATCCTTCTACGGCTCTGTGGAAGATTCTGGGAAGTTTAGGCCGTAGATGTCCCAGCCCTGGACGTCATCATTGTCCCCCTATCGCTTAGGTAGGCTCTATGGAACAGAAGTTGCAGAGGGTGCAGCTCCGGATCTCTCTCTTCCCGCTTTGTTTGAGCGAGAGAGGCGGAACTTCGGGCCTTGTGGCCATCAGGGGCCTCTTACCGATTTCCCATTTTGCTGTACCAATGCGTCGGTTCCATTTTTTCTGGCCCATCGAGATCACTCACCGAGATCGGACACATCGTAAGTTCGACATCCGCTTGCCTGAAGCTCCCCTCGCTGGTTCGACATTTCACCTGCGGTCTCGAGACCTCCCCCGCAATGATATACCTGTCCCCTAATCCCACGTCTGAGAAAAACGAGGCGGTTGACCGGCCTGCAGGTCGACATGAGGGGCTGTGCGAGACCGCCGTGCCTTCACCCGGTTTTCTTTTTGAGCCATTTTGGAATGCACTCATCCTTCCCGCAGTCTCTCTGGGCTAGAATTCTTTTGTGCGTCGTTATCGGCGCCGTCCGAAACTTCACGATCCGACGCCTGCCATACGAACTCCAGGCAATACCCCTCTCGGTCCGACAGTCGAGCCCGGCCTTGCACAGAATTTTTCTCTACCCTATCCCGCTTGTGTTGCTGGGTAGAGCGGACGACCTGGTTTGGTGCGGAGCCGCCGTTGTCCGATTCCATTTTTTCATACCTCGGGTGACGATCACTGGACCGCAACGCTTCGTTCTCGTCCAGCGCGTAAGCTCCGTCGTGAGAATTTACTCGCCCTGTCACCCTCAGTATTTTGCTCGTTTTTGGTGATCTGTGCCCGCGGTTTGAAGGGTCACCCCCCTAATGTTGAACATATTTTTTTAAGTCCGTAGTCTCCCCGTCACCCTACGCTTTCCACTTTTGTGATATCTGAAGCCCGTCTCACCCTTTGACGGAATGATCAACGGTTGCCTGCTCGATGAATCGGACGGTTCGGCATCGCCCCCCGGCCAGTTTACTCGTCTCAGAGTCCGCGATGTCATTATAATTCGACCTGAAAGCGCTGGGCCTTCTGGAGGCCCGACACTTTTGAAACTCGCCGGACAGCAACACCGATAGGGATCACTCTCCGAGTGTCCCCAATCACTTAGTGACCCCGAGTCGTACATGGATGCACACAATCAGTATCACGGGCAGCTTCGACCGTCTTATTATCCCCGGGTCTTCTTCGATCAGCCATGAGTCAGTCGGTTTGTTGTGAACTCGCTGTCGTTTCGGCCCGACGTCGTCACTCAAGTCCCCACCCTCAAGAACCCAGACTTGCCCCGAATGGTAAGATCTGCCGCGAGACATTGTCACAGGTACCCACAAGCAACTTCATCCGACTATGATAATATGTAAAGACAAGGATTTCGCTCTGGCAAAACGGCCGGGTGCTGGACGGGATTTCCCCAAGCGACACCTCGGTTAGGAGGTTTAGCTCCTGCATGTTCGGGGTTTTAGTCCTGGGCATTGGCGCGTTTAGAGCTTTTAGGGACCATGTTGCCTATTCGTAGCAGTTAACCCACACCTATTCTATCTGCCGTCGGGCAGAGCCTGCTGCCCTCACGTGTTTCAAGGGACCAGGGAAACAAAGGTTCTTTTCTGCATTTCGCAGACCCCCCCCCACTCCATGGTGGCGTATTTTCCCCTATTGTTTCGACGTCCCTGGGTTTGCTCTTTCCTTGCCAGTGTTTCCTTTCCAAACCCCCAGAGCTCATGTCTTGACTGGCTTTGTGAGTGGATGCACTTTCACGCTCCCCAGTCGTTGCTGAAATCGACTGCACGACCCTTCTCTTACGTCCTCCGAGGCTGTTTTTGGTTTTTATCCTTCTCTCCCGTTTGCAACTCCGCCGAGACCGTCTCTGTTTTTGCCCATTCACCAGACCGGAAGCATAATTATCTTTCCTTCCCAGTTGTTGTGGCGAGATGAGCCAAGTGCTGCTTGGATTGCTGTGTCCCCACTCCCCCCTCCTTCAAATACTTAGGATTAATCCCTGGTGCCGTGCAAAAGCTCGGCCTCAACCGAGTAAGGTGAAGGTTCGCGTCGAGCGCCCACGCTGATTTGGTTTCGGCGTGCCCCCAATTTCCCGGACACTCTTGGTTTTCCCCATCCCGGCAGGACGCTCTTCCGGCACTGGGGCCGGACGGAACCCCTCAACCTTTACCAACGCCTTACCAAACCAATGGTCGATTTAGCGGGCACACCCCCCTTTCGTTTGTATTGGACCGAGTCACATGGGGAATCCTAACGGCACGTGTGGGCAGGTTGTGCTATGATTTCGAAGCGTTGGGTTCTGTGACAACTCCCTTCCTTACTTCCCCCTTGCCGCCGATCTAACTTCCACCCCACGGATGCTCTCCGCTCGCGGCTTCAACACCCTCTTGATGTAGCTTGTGTTTTTTTTTTGGGCCCGGCAGCCTGTAGTATTCTCGTCCTTGGTTTCGCCGAGGGCTGGAAGCTGCCGGTTTTTTTTTTTTTTGGTTGCTGAGTTCTTACAAAACTGTTCCTGTTTTTGGGCGCCCTTTTACCTGTACTGGCGCTTTTCCTTTCTTCTTTTCTTGCGGGGACGCGGGGTCGAAGTATCACCCCAGCGTCTTACAGAGGTTGGTCGACAGGGTCGTGACCGCCGTTGACGACGGTCGGAAGGACCGCCCGACTCCTCGGTTTCTACATCCTTGTTCCTTGATCTGACGTTTTTGACTGCAGGTTTCTTTCCAGTATCCTTGCTTGTAGTCGACTCAGTTTTTTCCTAACAGCGACCTTCCCGTCCCCGTCTGACCCGCATTCACGTCGTATATAGATGCTCTTCGGCGAGGCACCTCTTTAGTGCTTGTGCGTGTCTCTTTCCTAAAGGCGGCCCTCCCCGTTCTTTTTTCCCCGTCGTGTTCTGCCCCAGAACGTTCTTCTCCCTATCAACCCGATCGCAACGCTGCTGGTCTGGAAGGGATTCTACGGCCTGCACTTTTTTTTTGTTTCACCGACGGCGGTTTTCCCCTGTCACCGCTCGTTTTTCCCACCCCACGCGGCACGTACGGCCCAGTTTCCGTCGCGTTCACTAAGTTTATAGCCTGGCTTTCGATGTAACCCGACGACGTTCTTTCCTGTCGAGCCTTTTCACACTCAACCGGTGACCCCCCGCTTTACTGTTTCTCTACAAACGGGCGAGCACATAAAATTTTCTGGGTTTTCGACTACCATACGCCCACAATTCTGTCTGTATTACCCTTGTCTGGAAGTAGTACGGTCTCGTCTTGAACTCTCGTGCGCCCTAGAATCTATACGGGATATTGACAGTTTCTTTAATGTGCCCCGTTGACCCTCTCGTATTTGCCACGCCCCCTTCGGGACGTCATCACCATCGTCCCTGTTTCCGCCTCTTTTTTTTCTGGACTGAGCGTTGTATTCTTCGTCGATCACACCCTCATCGACCCTGGCGGCCCCTTCCCTGAAAGCGCTCACTGGCCGAGCCACGTTTTTTGTCCCCTGCCGTTAGAACCGTGCTGCCTGCTTGGGTTTTTTGACTGTCATTTTGCCTCTCGTCGAGGTTACTTGTTGAGCCAATTGATTCAGCGATCTGTGTTCCCCTTCCTGTACAAGTATCCCCCCGGGACTTGATAGCTGGTTCCCCGAGTGCAGCATGGCCGTCCTAATTCTAAACAGTCCTTCGATTCGGTCGGTATGTTACAGAAGTCCTCCCTCTTTTCTGCCTGTTTCTTTTCCTCCCTAATTTTTTGTCGGATAGAGGCCAATCCTCGGGTTCCTTATGGGTTCACCCTTCTGCCGAACTCCTGGAGAATGTAGTCCTTCTAGGGCGTCCCCAGGCTTAAACCCTGCGACGGTCCTCTCACGTTCACCTGATTCCCCCCCGATGAGCAGTTAGCGATACTGCATCACCATGGCCCCTCCTGGAACATACACTCACCGAGATGGTTTTTCCTTTATTGACCGGTCTTGGTCTTGAAGAGCAGTGACAGTTTATATCCCTCCCGTGGTATAACCACCTGAAGCTGTCCCTTCCACTCGTCAGGCTTCCATTTTCTTTATACGGCCCCATGAGTTTTGTGCCTATCTCCTCAGAGAGCGCTCTTTTACCAGATCGGGATCTCCCTCCATTTCTCGTCACTATTTGTGTGGTTCCCTGACGTCGAAATGGTGGCGTTGGCTTTCTTTGCCCTTGAGCCTGCACACCCGGGCACCCGATAGCGATGTCCCCCCCCCCCCAATCTGCCGTTCTTTTCGTACGTCGAGTGGCCGTTCTAGAGACCCTTTCTCCAGAATCCTTTAGTCACTGTTGTCAGAACTTTAAGCAAAATCGTTTCATGTTTTTGCGAATCAGGTCGGCGTACGACTTGAACGTGGATGTTCTAGAGGATTCTTATTTGTAGAGCCCCCGTCTTGTTTGTTCTTCCCACGGTGAGTACGCTCTTCTTTTTTATCAAACGGTGTTTCTCGTCCATTCGGGTTTAGAGCTCATTCAGACGAAACGCTTGAACGTTTCCCCGCCACACAGTCCCTTCCTTTTCTCTTTTGTGCCCCCTTCCTGGGCACTATCCCCGTCTTGACATTTTTTTTTTTTTTTCTCGCTGTTTCTTAGTTGACGAACCCTTACCCTCGGCAAGCGGTCCCTAGCTATTGGTTTTTTTGATTTCTTCATCCCTGTCTTCACGGAATGAAGTCCCCCCCAATTTTCCTGCCGCCCGATCGCATATTTCATTACTTTTTAGAAATCGCCCAGACCCAGCGGTTTTCCTCCCGGACCCGACCCTTTCCCTTTCCCCGATCCGACGAATCCGTATCTTTTAAGTGGATTCATCGACGTTCTCTCCAAATGTGAGGTTCCCTCGCGAGGCCAACCCGTTTCCCTTTCTGCCGTGACCTCGCGACTTCCACCCCGACTTGATAAGCTCTTTCGGTGCAAATTTTTTTATATTCCCCCGCTCTTTTCCCCCCGGGAGGAACCCCACGACGCCCGTTTCCAACACGACCTCCGCCCAATCTCTTAGAGAGCAGTGTAAATCCTCCTCTTTCCGCTTTAGCTGACCGCTGTACGCTCTCCTTCCGTAATTGGACACACTTTTCCCGTTTAGGCAACGCGGCCCACCTAGTCAACTTGAAAGACCCTTGAACCCAGTCAATGTTACCCTGCACTCTCCCCACTATATAAGCACTCAAGCAGACGTAGAGCAGATCGGTACCCTCCCCCGGACCAGCGCGTCTCTTTTCCGAAGGTGTCATTTGTTTCCCCATTTGATCCCCCAGCGTTTTCTTTTTCGCAGCTGTTGGCCTGCTCTCGGCTTTTTTTCCTCCCCCCCTTGGAATGGTTTAGAGCTCCTTCTGCTCCCTTGTGCGGAAGTAGAAAGGGTCAATTACCCCCCACGTTTCTCGACCTTCATAGGGCCCCTGCTCTCCTTTCCGATTGACCCCCCTCTTCAAGGAGTTCCCCCCCTTCCCAACGGATGTACTGGCTTTCCCGACCCACGCAATGGGGGCTACCTTCCTTCCCATCTGACCTTGGGTGTCTGCCCCTTTACTTTTTTTAGCGATTTCTTGCGTCCTGCTGCCTTAACCGGTTCAGGTATTTTTAGTGCCATTTGTTCATCGTGCTGGATTTGTTTTTCAAGCCCGCCACCTTTCGCTGGTATTTTACTCCCCTACCCCCCCTCTCCCCCCCTGGTGAGACAGACATGAGACTGTGCAGCGTTTCCAAACTTTTTTCCGCCCCCTGTTAATTTTTCAACGTTGGCCGCGTTTTTTCCTTAACCCCCTCGCCTTGTTACTTTCCTTC
>Ga0179593_1696988_pt1 | contig 14969 bp, 24 predicted proteins | sample CZODoug2_1_08_16_FD_185931 | JGI IMG/M metagenome (GOLD analysis project Ga0179593, IMG submission 185931) | Vadose zone soil fungal communities from Angelo Coast Range Reserve, California, USA - CZODoug2_1_08_16fungal (PacBio error correction) | ecosystem: Environmental > Terrestrial > Soil >... | reverse complement strand
TTTTGTTTTGGTTTGTGCTCCGGTAAAACGATCTTCTTTCCCCCGGAAGAATCCTTCGCCCCCCCGTCTAATGACGTTCAATCCTGACCCCCCCCCCCTCCATATGAGCGACGCATTTCCGACCTTTTTTTCCCCACCTTTTAGCCCTCCAAGCGCCGACCTTTTTTTCCTCGTTTCTTCCGGTGCTTTCCTGCTGGTAGGCCTGGCTGACTCCTTTTTTCGTTCTTTGTCCCCGATTGTAAAATTCCTTCTAAGTCTTTTTCCTCTTTTCTTTCCCTTCCCTAGATTGCTGATTTTCCTCCCGTTCACGCCGATTAACTTTTTCATGTTGTTCAGTCGTGACGATGGAGAAAGCATGCGTCTTTTGCCGTCTTCCGTAAACTTTCCCTTTTTGTCTCCCGTCCCTCCAATTTTTCTCTTCCCGTCGCGGCCCTTTTTTCCAAACAAATCCAAGCAGCCCCCTTGGCGCGACAACAATCACTGTTTTACTTCTTTTTCTCTCTCGTTGCGCTCTTCCTGTATGGCACCCTCTCTGAACTAACAACAATCCCTCCAAGAAGGGAGGAACACCCTCTCCATGACGCCCCCTTTGGCGAGACTCCTCATTTTTTGAGTACCTTCACGCTTCGACCTTTTTTTTCTCTTCACTCCCCCCCCCCTTAGGGGGGAGTGAATATGACTCCCCCTTCCCTTTTTTTTTTCCCCCATTTTTTTTTCGTCGCCTTTTCTTCCTTGAGCCATGTTTCTCCCTGTTAAGGTACTCTTTCTTCGCCCGAGAGAACACGACCCTCTGGAGCGACCTATTTTCTCCTCTTAACCCCTTTTCTTGCGGTTTTATTTACCCCGACAAAGTTTCGTGGATTTTTTCGATCACTGTCCGCGATGATCTCTTTTTCCCCCCTCCTCCTCCTTCGATCATTCCCTTCCGTCCTTCCCTACCCCCTCTGCCCCTTTTCGGTGGACATCCCCTCCCCTGGCGGTTTTCCGCGTCTCCCCCCCTCTTTGACTTTTTGCACCTTTTTTTCTATCGGTTTCGCCCTGACCCTTTCCTTCATGCGGGCATGGCTAGTACCTCCCTTCGGGATAGCGCCGGGACCCCCCCCCCCCTCGACCTTAGGAATCAGTTTTTTCAAATTGAGTCATATTAACCCCCCTTTCTTTGGGTTCGCGGTCCCTTTTTCCGTTTCCTCGGTGAGGGCTTTCCCTGAGCTATTTGCGGTCAAAGTTCTCCTTTCTCCTCCAGTCGTTATGGCTGCGGTGTTTATTTGAGAGTGGTTTTTTTCCTTCTTTTTTTTCTCCGCCGCTTATCCCCCGAGCAGATTGTTTTTTTTGGTGCGTTGATTTGTGGAGCAGTCCTCTCCGGGTCCTTTTTCATTTGACCCCCCTGTGTTTGATTTTCTCCCCTTCGTGCCATTCTCTTTTCGCCCTTAAGACCATTCTGATACAAATCCTTCTTCCGGAACAAAGGACCCCTATGCATTTCTTTTATTCTCTTCTGTGAACGGCGAACTCCCTCGTGCGGCATGAAAGTTTGTCTCCCCTCTTTCAGTGATGTCCGGAGCGCTGTACCCTTTTCCCAGATGGTCCCCCCTCCCCCTTTTCGCCCCCCCCCCGCCCCCACTTCTCTGCCGACCTTCTCCGATTTCGCCCGATTTCTTTTTGAATTAGAACTATTTCTTTTCCTGCGCTCTAAGGACCTCTTCTAGAATCCCCGACCAGACGTTTATCTTTTTCTTGAGGAGGAGTGGTGCGTGGTCTTCACACTTTCTTTTTCCATTTTTTTCCTTCCGCATAGCACCCCCCCCTCCGATAGGTTTCTCCACCTATTTCCTCGTGTAGTGAAGTTTAAGTCCAATGGTTTTTTTTTTCTCACCGGCTAGGCGATTCCCCCCCCCAGCTTTCTCTACGCCTTCCCTCATTTTATGTTTTTTTTTTTTTTTCCCTCGACGAGCCTTCCCTACCCGAACACGTTTGGACCGTGCCTTTTTTCACGGCGAGTTACCGCTCCTTCGAGTTAACGGAGACGTTTTTTTTCTTTTCCAAGCTTCCCTTTCGAGCCCCTTCTTCACCCAGGAACTTCCTCTCCTTTTTTCCTTTCCTCCGTTTTCCTTTTCGGCTCGGTGATGCCCCTTTTACCTTTTTTTCACCCACACCGTTCCGCCTTGATCCGCCGTCGTTCGTCACGTTACTCCCCTCTGGCAGTTTTCCATTTTTTTCCCCGGTGTCTTCCCCCGCTTTCATTTTCCTCCCCTTCTCCCGCTGGTACCTTTCTCCAGCCGGTGAGACCCCCCGATGCCAACATTCACGAAAGAGTGCCAGCTCGTGGATTTTCCTCACCCCCTTTTTTTTTCATCCTCGTCTTTTTCCTGTTCACAGAGCCTCCCCCCCCTAAGCTACATCTCTTTGCGTCCCTCCTGATCCTTTTCCAGAGGATAATTAGAGCGCGAGGGGTCCCCCTTCGTCCGAGCGACTTTGTCCTTTTTTCCCTATGAGCTCGAATCTCCTGTAGGCCTGGAGAAGACAGCTTTCTGTCTCTTTCCCTTCGTCAGTTCTCTCCTCCTCTTGAATACTCGGTCGTCCCCCTCTCTTGTGCTTCTTTTCTCGTTCTTCTAAGAAGAAATTCATGCGCTCCTTTGTTCCGTCGTAATGCCCCCTCATGGTCTCTTTTGTCTCCTTTGTTCCGCTCCCTTCCCCAAATTTTCCCGTAGTTGCTATTTCCAGTCGATTAATTTATGATCCAACAAATCTCAGCACCACGGCGCGCTTTTTCCTTCGCTTCTCCCTTTTTCTTCCTTTCCTGGCTTGTCTATCCCTTTAAAATACCCCGACGGATGAACCCCCCTCTTGACGAAAAAATACAAGGGACTCTCCGGATCCCATTTCCACTCCCTGTATAATGATTCTCCCTATTTTTTCTGTTGTGTATCCCGGATTCCTTACCATTTTTTTTTTTGGTTCCTGTTCGTGGGCGAGCTATCCTTTTTTCCTTACTCGAGCATGACTTTTTCAGGGCGGGCTTTTCTTCCTTCCCCTCTTTGTGCCCTCCGTCTGGAGTTTTTCTCTGGACCGATCCGCCCATTGACTTGAAAAGAAAAAGGCTTCTTCAGTGGAGTCTCTTGATCTATATCCTCCAGCTTGATTAGCTTCAAACTTAAGTCACCCCCCGGTGAGGCCCTTCCCTTCCTTATCCTGATTCGCCCGTTTCTCCCCGAAGAGGTCTGACGTTTTTTCCGGCGAAAGAATCTTTCAACAATTCTCCTTCTCTTTTCCCTCTTCCCCCGCCCCTGCTTATCCTCGCCTGGAACCCAACAGAAAAATGGAAGGAATCTTTCGGAAGTCTATTCTCGGACTCCCTTCCCCCCCCCCCCTTCCGACCTATCCTGTTCTAGAGGGTTTCCCTCGCTATAGTCTCGCCCTTTGAGTCCCTGGGGTTGATTTATCCCGTCGTTTAGGGATGAGTGTTCGGAGCTTTTCCCTGACTTTCCCCTCCGTCGCCCCCCTCCCCTGCCTAGAAGCCGTTTCCTTAAACTATCCGCTTTCGTGGTGACTTATTGTGTTTTTCAGCGACGGGCTCCACCCTTCGGCACCCAACCCCTGCCTTGAGTGATTATTTTTCTAAGTGCCTTTCGCCTTCTTTTCCGACGGCAAGAAAATTCCCCCTCTCCGCCCCCCCCTGAGAATCCCCCTCTTTTTGTTCTCCCCTTTCCTTGTCCCTCCGCACAAGATAGTGCTTTTGAGCCCTTTTTTCTTTGTCTCTTTTTCCGGTCATTACCCGCTTTAAAATCTGGCAGGCCCAGGCTCCCATTATGACAGATGCCCCTACTTTCACACGGCCGGGAGACGATTTCGTCTCCTTTCGAACCTTCTTTTTCCTCCCCCCCTCTCCTTTTTAACACTTTTTATGGGCGTCGGCGCATCTTTTTTTCTTGTGAGTTGTTTTTTCCCTCCCTTCCGGATCTTTTCTTCTTCTGTTCCTCTTCTCTCAAACGCCCTTTTTTCCAAGAGAACGCACCTCTCGTTTTCCGCGTCCCATTGGTTTCTCTGACGGACCTTTGTTTTTTTTTTTTTTTTTTTTTTTTTAGAGTGGTTTACGGGCAGGAAGGACTGAGGCAGCCGCCCCCTTTTCGACCCCGTTGGACCTGTTTTCTGTCCCGGATTCCCGCACCCAGAGTTTCCTATCAGAAAGGAGAGACCCTGTGATCCCCGCGGTTCCAACGGTGTGGGTGTTTCCCTCTAAGAGACCCTTCCTCTCTTTTTGTGTGTTTTCTCTTTTGCTGATCATTTGTGCTTTCTCGGCACGTCTTTTTCGTGCCTCGGGGTGCGAGTACACCGCTTTGCCCACGACCGGCCCGGTCCAACGTGTGAGGGCGTTACCTTTTTCGCAAAACGCTTTCCTTCTCCGCCTCTTTTCGTTCGTTCCTGAACCCCTTTTTTGATCCCCCTTTTTCCCCCTCTGTCCACTGAAGCTAGTGGAAACAGATCTTCGCGTTTCCTTTCCCCGCCGATTCGGCAGAATCCCTCTATCCCCTTTTTTCTTTCCCCCCCCCTTCGCACTTTCTCCTCTTCTCCCTCCTACACAACGCTTTTCTTTTTTTTTTTGCACCCACCTGCAAGCTTCTTTCTTTTAGTCCGCCAGTAGTGCGAAGAGCTGTCATCGTCGCGCCGTGTGCCTCGTTAATTCTTCTCCTTCCCCTGGCTCTTTTTTCCCTCTAGATTTTTTCCCAGCTTCCTTTTCCAGCTCCTTTCCCCCCTTCCCCTCTTTTGGGCTCAAACTATTCCGCACGCGTTGTGAGGACCTCTCAGTTTCCCCCTTCCCCCCCCCTGCTTTTGTCCCCGTCGTTACTCTTCCAGAATGGTTTACTTGCCCTCCTTTTTTAGAGCAGAGTAATAATCAATTCCCCGAGTTTTTTCCTCGCGTTGAAACTTATTACTGATACCCCCCCCCCCCTCCCTTCCTTCCCGTCATATAGCTCCTTCCACTTTTTTAGCCTCTTCTAGGCCTTTTCAATGGAATAACCCCTCGGAAGGATGACCCCCGCAGCCCCCCCCTTGCTTCCCCCCTCCCGTCTCACCTTCTGGCTAGACGATCTCTTTTCCCTTCCGAGGTAACGCCCGCTCTTACGAATTTCGGCAGCCTCCCCTTTTTTTCTTTTTATTCCTGAAATCCTTCCATTTTGGTTTTTTTTTTGTCTTTTGCGCGCCCAGTGGAGGACTCCTGCCCGCATCATTAGACCTTCTTCCCTATTCTCCCTTTTTCCGTTCCCCCCTGCGACTCTTTTTCCCGCCGGGTTCCTCCGCCAGGGCTCTCTGTTTCTTACAACGGCGCGCGGTTTTTCGTTTCTTCCCGGTCTCCTGATCCTCTTGTCTTTGTTGTTTTTGTCATTTTTCTACGGAACCCACTTCTTGAGTTTTGGAAACCCCACCCTTCCAGGGAGGATAAGGAAGATTTCCGGCGGTTCCCTTCAGATTTTTTGTTTTTTCTCGTTCCTCCCCTTAGAAGGGGGTCTTAGGCGCATCTTCCGTCGACCCCGGCTCTTCCCCCTTCTTTCTGGATCGATGCCCTTTTCTATACGAGCCCGCACAGTGAACCCCCCCAAAATTGCCGTTCCTTCCCTTTTCTTGCCTTCTCTTCACCCCCTTCTGAAGGCAAAGTAGAAGGTTCGCCTCTTGGGCAGGTTCCATCGAACCGAGATATTCCCTCCGTCGCCGTCATTTATGCGGGTAATAAAGTAGTTATTCTGCTTTCGTTTTCCTTTCCCCCCTTCCCTCTTTTTTTGCCGACTTTCTCTCGCGCTCCTCTGATCAAGGATCTGTTTCCCCCCTTCGATGTTGAGAGACTGGCTCCCTGGGGATTTGTTTTTTTTTCCCCCCCCTTTCTTTTACTTTTTGGCGTCCCACTCCTTTTATGTTTAATTTCCTCGCCTCCTTGACATTTCTTTTCGCCGGAAGGAAAGCCCCCCCCTTCTTTTTCCCCCCCCCTCCGGCCAAAGGACCTCCCCCCCGCTTTGAATGGCGTCTGTCTCAGTGAACGGAGAATTTCCATGCCCCTTTTTCGCTTCCCTTCTCGGCGCCTCTTCCCCTTCCGAATTTTCCTCTCGTCTCTTCCCCCTTTTCTTCCGACAGCATTATGACTCTGGGCGCCACTGCGCTACGATTTAGCTCCCCCGGAGGACTTTTTTCTCCTTTTTCCAGGTCTCCGGTAGTCTCTCAACCCCCCCTCCTCTCCCCTGCTCCTTGCAGATGGAGAGGAGGTGAGTTGGTGTCCGGATTTTGAACTCTCTTTTTGATACGACATTTTCCTCCTCAAACGCTCCCCGAGCTGCACTCGTTTTCGTTCCTGTCCCGTGGTCGCAAAACCGGCTGGGTATTCCTCCGGGAACAGCTGGCATCGGTCTTCCCCCCTTTCTCCCCTGATGACGACCAGTTTGGTAGTGGGCTTTTCCCTTTTCCGAAAAAAAGAGATAGAGGGAACCGTCTCCTGACGGCGATCACAAGAGGAACGGTTCCCGGATTTCCCTTTTTTCCTCCACTTTCCCCCCCTCTTCAAATCCTTTTTTTTTTTAGAGTGAGATGATTTCCTTCCTTGTGATTTTTCCCCCCCCCCCCACCCGGGATAGGAAGTAAGGGTCGTCTCCCCTCTAGCTGTCGGGGTTGAGGAAACCCTCCAAGGAATTTTCCCTTCCGGGTTCTCTTCCCAGCCAACCAAGCATTCGTTCCCGACCCCCCCCTCCCGAATGGTTAAGTAAGGCTTTCCTCCGACCAGCCGGTGCGAACCCCCCTTTTCCTCTGCACCCCCTCCTCTCAAACCTTGAGTTTTCCTACTTTATACATTCGTCGATATCGTAATGACGTTCCCCCCCACCCCCTCCCTCCCTTTTGAGCAAAGACCTTCTTTCTCTCTCCTACGGTGTGAACAACCCCTCCTCTCAGCAGTAGTTTCCCTTATTTCTTTTTTTGAGAAATCGTAGAAGCAGTGTGCGCCGTTTTCCTTTTCCCTATTTTCGGCATGGGATCGGTTCTTTTCCCCCATTTTCCCGTAATTTGACCCCCTCCCTCGGGATCACCCTTTTTTTAGCTTTTGCGGATTTTCTCCCTTTTTCTATCAGAAGCAATTCATGATTGGTCCCCCTCTTTTTCCTTCGGTAATGACTTTCCCCTTCCTGCGAATCTCCTCGTTTTTTTAGAGCCGTCCTTCCTTCAAATCCTCTGAACGATTGATCTTCCGCGGAAAGGAATGCTTCCCATCCAAGAAGCATTCGTTTCCCCCCGCTTCTAATTGTCCCCTTCACGGCTTGGCGATTGCCCTGTCTGCGCCATAAGGAAGGGATGAAACCAACCCAACCTAGCAATAAAAGCCCCTCCATTACTCCCTTCCCCCCTTTTTCTTTGCTTCGTATCTTCCCCTCCCTCTCCCTATATAATTGCCCCTCTTTTAAAAGTTATTTTGTGAATATGACTTCCCTCAAAACTGATTTTTTTTTTGGTTCTTTTTTCTTTTGAGTCTCCCAGGGCTCCCCATTCCCGTTTTCTTTCAGGGCGACGTCGTCCTCTTTAGAGACCAAAGGCGACCCCTTTTTACTCTAAGACGTCCCTCCGGGTTCTTTCACCTCCCCCCCTTTTTCTCCCGTCTCTGAATTTTCTTCTAACGGATAGGAGAGAGATCTTTTTCTCCTCCTAAGTTTGCTCTTCGAGTCCGGCACATTCAATAACCTTTTGAGGCAGTTTTTGGCCCCATAGAAATGGAGGATAGGCGATTTCCCGCCCCCTCCTTTCTCTTCGCCATCTTTTTTTCTCTGGGTCCTCTCGGTTCCCCCGTCGGACGTAGCCATGAAACCTTCTCAGGCGATGCCTTCTCGCTTCTGTCTTGCTTCAGCCGCCCCTCCCCAAACAGCTCAAAATGGAAGGATATTTTTTTCCTTCATATCACCACTTTTATTCTTCCCCCCTAGTCAGTTTTTCTTCTTCTCTGATTTTCCTTCTATAGTATCGCAAGTGTATGGGTTCTTTAGACTTCTTTTTTCTTCCTCTTTATTGGCCTTTAGTTCAAATTCCGGATGACTTCCAGACTCCCCCCTCATTGTTGCCGCCCCCTCTAAGATTTGAAAACGTCTCCCTTGAGCGCCGTTTCTTATTTTTTGCTTTCCCCCCTGCCTTTCCCCCTGCGACTTTCTTTCAACGCGGAGGTTTACCTACCTTTGGAATTTGATGATTCTTTCTTCACAGCGTCGCCTTCTTTCGCCGGTACTTACCATTCTGTACCCCCTTTCCCCTTAGGAACAAAAGGATCCCGCCTCCTTTTTTCTCCCCCCCCTGCTGAACGGCGAACCTTCCCTCCCAAGATAGTGATGCCTGAAAAGTTGCTCCTCGTCTTCCCGCTTCGATTTCCTTCCCCCCGGACTTTCCACTGCGATTCCCCCTCTTTTCCATAATCTTATTCCCTCGTCTTTCGGCAACGGCGCGACGATTCGGACCGCTGGTTTTCTCTTCTCCCTAATGGCTGACTACTCTTACTGTGTGCCCCCCTTTTTCTTCTCCGTCTTTCTTACTCTCTTTAGGAGGAGGTTTTTTTCTTGCAATTCCCCTATAGCGTTTCTTTCTTGACGAATTGACCCCCCTCCAGAAATTCCTTTTTCCTCTTTTCTTGAATGTTGGCTTTTTTTCCGGTGGCGGACTCTTCCTCCTTTCCAGCGGGATAGAGTTTTCTTCCGACGGAAGGAAATCGTCTCCCGTCAGACCCTTAACTCTCCCCCGGTGGGGGCCCTTCCGAAAAGATCTTTTTCTTCACGGAAGATCCCCGTCCCGGCCGTTTTTTCCAGGAAAAAAGGGAGTATAACCGAAGGCCGCCCTTTTTCTTCCTCTCTCCTCCTCCTACGTCCTGTCGGCTTCCTTTTCCCTTTTTTTTCTTTTTCTTCCCCCCGCCTTGTCTTTCCCTCCTTTTCATCGAGCTTTTTCGACCAAGACCGGCACTTTTTTCGAGGAGTTAAGGTCAGGAGTTTTCGCTCCCCCCCCCCGAGGTACTTGTTCCCCACCTCCTTTTTCCTCATCTCTCGGCGTTCCTTTGCAAACCTCTTTTTTTTTTTTTCGAAACCGAATCTTTCCTGAGTCATCACCGCTCTCCCCACGGCCCTTCTTCCAATTTCCCCCCCCCTTCTTCCCTCCATACAAGCCGTTTTGTGAACCCCCCCTTACATCTCCTTTGCGCCGAGTCAGAAAGTTTCTCCTCCTCCCTCATCGGGCAGAAACTCTTTCTTTCGGCAGCCCTTCTCCTTTGTCCGCACCGCCAGCCGTGCCCCCTTTTTGTCCCAGATGGTACAAGTAGGAAGTGCTTCTCCCCTTTCCCTCGTGAATCTCTTTTTCAAATTTTCCTTCCTCGGTCTGTCGCGAAGAAGAACCAGTATAGGTTTGTTCGTTTTTTTTCAGGGGGGTGGTTTTTTTGGGGGACCTTTTTGGGTTTCGTTTTTTTTTAGTTTTTGACGTTTGTTTTTCACCAATTTGGTTTTTTTGTTTGTTTGGGGGGGGGGGGGGGGGGTTTTGTTTGGGGTGTTTTTTGGGTTCTTCATTGTTTTTTTTGTGTCTTTTCTTGGTTTGTTCATAGTTTTTTTTTTTTTTGGTGGTTTGGTTTTTTTCTTTTTTTTGTTTTCTTTTTTTTTTTTTTTTTTTTCTTTGGGGGGGGTTTTTTTTTTTTTTTTTTTTTTTCCCCCCCTTTTGTCCTTTTTTGTTTTTTTTTTCCCCCGGTACTGACGTTGTACAGACTTTGCCTTTTTCCCCCTTCTCAACTTCGCGCTTTTCCTTAGTCCCCCATTCCAAAGTTGATTTCTTCCCCGTTGCTTCTCTCAGGACCTTCCACAACCCCCCCCACCCCCCCTTTCGCCCCCCTTTTTTCCTCTCTTTTCCTTCCCTTTTTTTACGAGTAGTCTTCGAGAGATTGAAGGTCTGGCCCCCTTCTCCTTGAAGAGAGAAATCTCAACTCCGTTCTTCCCTTTTACGCCAACTAAACTTTCCTCTAGCTACCTTTTATTTTCCGAGGAACCTTCCCCGTATTAGCCCCCAACCCAACCAAACCACCAGTAGGTCCCCTCTCTCCCCTTTTTGCCCTTTTCCTATTCTTTTTTTCTTGCCTGTTTGGTTTTTTTGGTTTCTCCAGCATTGTTCGTTAGAGAAATGAACGATTCTCCTGAGACCCCTTTTACTTTCTCCCTCTCCAATCTCCCAGTTTACCCTCTTTCCTTCCTCTCCTTTTTTTTAAAAGCAATGTCTGCCATAAGAAAGCCGGCTCTCCACAAGAAAACTTTTTGGATTCTATTTAGAGACTTTTCCTCCTCCTGCCTTGGGGGTTTTTTTTTTTTTCTTCGAGAGATATGTAAATCCCCCCTTCCTTTTTCGGTCTTTCGCGGGCCCTCCCCTTTTTTTTTTTTATCGTGGCTTTCTCCCCTGATTTCTACCCCTCCTTTAGAGATAAGCAATTTTTCCTCCCGGGCCTTGGACCCGACTTTTTTTGCCCCTCCCGAGCGACCTCTATGGATCGCGCCTCCCAATGAGGGATCCCTCCCCGAACAGGGTTTCTTCCCCAAAATTCATTGTCCTTTTGAACCCAACCACATCCCTTATTTTTTTTTTTACTTTTCCCTTCGGACGGTTCGACCTACCTCCTCCTTTTTGTTCCGTATCCTTGATGGTTTTTTCTTTCTTTTGTGTTAATACCGTCCTTTTTTCCTTTTTTGATTTTTCTAGTGGCTTCCCCCTGCCCCTTTCTCATGATTTTTTTTTTCTCACAAGGAGACGGAATTTCGTTGGTGCCTCCTCATGGTTTGTTTTTATCTTTTCTTTGTTTTTTTAGCATCCTTCCCCCCCCCTCTCTGTGACCTTTTTCCCCTTGACAAACATACCTTGATTTCTTCTTCCTCGGCGGGACACACTTTTCTTTTTTCAGTTGCCGCGACTTTTCCCCTTATGCCCAGTCCTCGCCGGAACAAATAGAGCCCAGCTCATGTTTTCTTGCCCGCTTCCTGGAAAACTTCCCCTTCTGCATGTCCCCTTGCGGATTAAACGAGGGATTCTCTCTTTTCAAGGCACTTCTTTTTGCACACCTCTCTTTGCTTTCCTGACATCCTTCCCTCTTTCCCCGGCGGCACACGGCGATTTAGACACTCTTGTTTTTTTGGTGTTTTTTTTTTGTGTGTTGTTTTTTTTCCCCTTCCCCCCCACTACTGGCGTCTTTTGAATTGTGGGAACACTTTCTTTAAAGACCAGACGAGCTTGCTTTTTTCGCGCGCATCTTTGTTTTTCCCTTCTTCTTTAAGTGTTCCTACTTTTCTTCTGCCCGAAAATCGCTGTTCCCCCGCCCCAAAGTCTTTTCCCTTCTTGCCCCGTGAATGTTGCAGCGAAAGTGGTCCCCTCTTTCTTTCATTCCCCTTGGGATCGCTTTTTTTTTTCTTCTGAAATCGTTTTTTTTGCGGCTTCTTTTCTTAAGCTTTGGACCTTCCGGAAGAGGTGGACCCCCCCCCCTTTTCTCCTTGACGAACTACTATGCCGTTGTTTTGTCTAGGCCCCCTTTCTTAATCACCCCTCCCTTTCATTTTTTCGTTGTGTTGTGAGAGAGATGAACTTTCCCCTCCTTCTCCCTTGGATTACACTCTTTTCGGGTCTTTCTCTTTTTCTTGGTTTCATCCCCTCCCTTTTCCCCCAAACGTGTTTTTTTCCTCTCGCAGAAAACGATCCCCCGTCGTCCGAACACGACGATAACGTCTTTCTCCGCCCCAGCCGGTGTCCCCATTCAGAACTCTTTCCCCTTCTTTTTCCGGCCCCACCTTCATCGTGCAGTTCCCCTTGATATTTCCCAATAAGAGAAACAACCTCCCAATAAATAGAGTCTTTCCCCAAGATAGTCTTTTTTCCACCTTCCCCTCTGATTCCCTCGTTCTTTTCCAATCTTTGACTTTTCGGGCTCCCCTTGTGTGAGCCTTTCTCAAGAGAAATAAGGATTGTCGTTTTCCTCCTCCAGCCCGGGAAAACCTTTAAATTCTTCGTTGTCCCCGCTCGTTAATCCCTTCCCCCAATTTTACTTTTTCCCCTTTTTCTGGATTTTTTTTTAAGAAGAGTAAGAAGCCCATTTTTTTTCGAGCACCCCTACCCCCCCCCCCTTGTTCCTTAACCCCCTGGTCTTTCTCATGGTATGACCATTCCTTGGACTAAGAGAGATGGGCCTCTGAGTAATAATCCCTTGAGTTTTTCGCTTGTTATTAGGCACGTACCCACCTACCAGTCTTTTTTCTCCTTTGCGCGCAACAAGCTGCTTTTTTCCTCATTGAGACGGACTTCTCGCCGGTAGGTTCCCTTCTGGCATTTACCTTTTCCTTTACCAACCAGGAATACCTTTCTTCAACCCCCGCTTTCACAATCCCCGCGGCTGAGACTCAAGGGAAATGGAGAGGTACTTTCTATTCGCAAGTTCCTTCCTCCTTCCCCCTCATCAAATTTTTTTTTGAATTCAAATGCATCATTTACTTACAAGTTTGGTTCTTTCTTTTTTTTCCCCTGTTCGTGGTTCTTCAAGTTTCTTCTCCTCTTATGCTCTTGTTGGTCCGTCCTCCTTTCCTCCCGGAGACCATATTTCGTTCTAAAGAAGGATGCAAGGATCCTCCTTTCTTGAATATGAAGTCCCTCTGTTATTTCCCCCACCCCTCCACTCAGCGCTTCTTTAGGGCGCGAGGGATATTTTTTCCCTCCCATACACTCTTGTTGTTGTCTTTGATATCACTCCGTCCGAACTCCGCGCTGCCTTTGTAGGTTGTCGTTTCTGAACTTTTTTTGATCTTTTTCCCAGACAGGCCGCGTATACCCAAACGGCTTTCGTCTCCCCCTCTGTCCTCCCCCCTCCCGGGACCCCCTGCCACCCCCTCAGGAGAATGATGTTTCATGGTTTCGCCCACTTCGTTTCAGACTCCCCGAACATTTAGAAGAACCCCAAAATGGCTTTTCATCCCCCCTTTCTACTTTCTTGGTTTTCCCCTTTCAATTCTTTTTTTCGTCGGGCGTCACTCGGAGGTGAATTCTCTTCTGTTGATGGTTTCCTTACTGATTGGGTTTCCCCTTTGTGGAGCTTGTTAGTTTCATAATTACGGATCTGACATGCAACTCCTTCTCAGTTTAAGAAATCTTTTCCTCGAAACAGATAAGATTGTTGCGCAGACGTTTTCTTCTTGTATTTGTATGGCCTCTCCGTTTTCTAGACCCCCCAATGAGGCTTCCCCTCCCTGGGTGACTCGATTAATCGGACTGCCCGAGCGTGAATTTCTCCCCCCCCCCCCCCCCCCCCCTTTTACAGCCCCCCCTTTCCTCAGTACCCTACAACAAAAGGAGACCTATGTTGATTCGTTCAATCTACCCCCTTTTGATAGCCACTGATTCAAGCTTTCTCTTTGTACTGCACTTACCTTTTCGGGGAAAAGATTTTCCCGAGATTTCCAGGCTCCCCTTCCCCTCTGCTCTCGGTGATCATCTCTGCCCCCCTGTACTACTGGCGGACTCCTCCCTTCCTTCTCCTCTTGAAGGTTGCCCCTTAGCTCCCTTCCTTAGCTTTATTTTCTTCTTGAGGAGGTGCGTGGTGGTTTTTTGGAACGTCATGACGGATTTTTTTCGACGTTTGATTCTGTCTGTCCGAATTTATCCCCAGTTCCTTCTTTTCGCCGCTGACTTTTCCCTTTCTCACGGCTTGGCGGAGTTTGACGGGAAAAGAGGCTTTTGTTCGGAAGACTTCGGCGACTCTTCCCCGTCCTTTTCTTTTTTTCCCCTTTTGGACCCTTTCCCCTTCCGACGGTGGACCGCACCCAATCCGGGAACGGCGACGAACATGACGGTCCCCTTTGAACGGTTTCGATGCCCCCCCCTTTTTTTTTACACGTCTCTTCTTTGGTGTCTGTTTGGTAGATCTCCTTTTCGGTGATGACTCATTTGTGCCTTCCCCACACGTTAAGAGGGGATCTTTTCCCTCGAGCTTCGGTTTTTGTGCCCTCCCCCCTCCGTCCTTTCTTCGGGCTAGTCTTGCGTGTTCCGTCTTTCCTTCCCGGTCCCCTCCGCGATCCCGCTTGAAGTTCCCTCTAACTCCGCAGCAGGTGCGAACAACTTGCCTCCCCCTGCAACGAGTGCTTTCGGCGTTTTTTTCTTCCTTCCCTTCCCTCTCCCTGCTCTTATCTCCTTCCTCGGACAACACCCACGCTATCTGCGCCTCCTCCTACAGATCGTTCTTGTCGTTTGACTTTTTTAGGATCCTTCTCTTTCTCAGCTCTCAGTCGTAGCTCGTGTGCGAAGGTCTTTCCCTTTCCATTAATGCTTTTTACGTCCGCCTTTCGATTGTCCCAGCTTTCCGTGCTCCCCCGGGAATCATCGTTGGACCTCAATCCCTTATCAAGCTCTTTTTTTTCTTCCTCTTAATTTTCTGTTTTTTTAGTTTTTTTTTCATGGTCTTGCCGTCCGGCGCCCACCTGAAAGAGAGATGTGCCCCTTTCCTAGTAATAATACCTTTTTTCTCCGAAGCCTTTTCCTTTCCCTGATCAAACCACTTTTCATTCCGACGCTGATAGTTTTTTCCCTTGAGACGGATGTATAGTTCGCGGCGTTGCCCTTTTTCCCCAACTCCGTTAAGTATGCTTTCCTCCAAGCACACAAATTTTTCCTTCCCCACAAGCCTTCTCCCCCCAAAATAAAAGGGCTATAGAATAAGCGGAAAAACCTTCCCTCCTATTAGAAAAGTCTCTCCCTTTGCCGCTCCCCCTTCTTTATATGACTTCCTCAACTTGGTTAGGGTGTGGTCGCGGCCCCTTCTGGACTCGAGCCATTTCCCATCATTCGCCGGAGACTTGTCCTTTGATTGCCCAAGGCGCCCCCCCTTTTTTCATTGAATTCTTTCTCCGAGGGCTCCCCGATCCGCCTTTTTTTCTCTTGCCCCGCTGGAAGTGGAGTTCGAAACGGTT
>Ga0179593_1327853_pt1 | contig 14969 bp, 16 predicted proteins | sample CZODoug2_1_08_16_FD_185931 | JGI IMG/M metagenome (GOLD analysis project Ga0179593, IMG submission 185931) | Vadose zone soil fungal communities from Angelo Coast Range Reserve, California, USA - CZODoug2_1_08_16fungal (PacBio error correction) | ecosystem: Environmental > Terrestrial > Soil >... | reverse complement strand
ACTTCCCGGTGCATTCCCCTTTTTGTGCTCTCGGTTTTTCTCCCCGCCTTTCCTGGCTGGTGGTTTCCCCCCCTGGTTTTTTCACGCGTTTCTTTTTTTCCACGAGATATTGTCGGTACGTGGTCCCGTGCCCAATTACCACCCACAAGGCCTCAGTGCTTCCCTTCTACATTCCCTTGACCAGTTGGAAACCTTTCCTCCCTTTTACCACTTCACTTCCTTTTTCGCATTGGGAAAGCGTATCCCAGTCCCCAAATGCCCCCCCTTCCCTTTTTTCCTTTGGTTCTTGTGCCGGACGGGTTGTAGATACTGCCCCCCAACCCGGCTTTCTTTCCTTTTGCGGCTCCCACGCCGTATGGCGGGTCCTTTTTTCCATTGCGTTCGTGCGACACATCTTATTTCTGATTAATAGGTTTTTATGGACTTTAACCCGTTTTCACGCAACCTGGCGGTTGCCGCCAAACTCCCACACTTCCGGCCGTGAACCTGACCTCTTCCGACTTTTTTCCAATATTTCCTCTCCTTTCCCAAGCTGCTCCTCCAGCCCCACCGGCCCGCTGGTCCGGCAGCCTTCGTTTAAGTGGACACCCTCTTTCATGACTGTCCCGGCCTTTTTGTCACCCTTGTCCCCCCCCCAACCTTTCGACGAGGCCCTTTAACAACGGGGCAGGTTATTTTGCTGTGATTCTTTATGTTCGGCCAGCATTTTGATGACTTCGTTTTTGATTTGATCGGTCCCTGTTGCCTTTCCCGGCCACACATTATAGTCTTCATGTGATTTCTCCGTTGACGTATTTCGCGCTTTTTTCTCTCCCGTCTAAGTTCGTTTCTCCCACGCAGCTTGCTTGAAGCCCTTCAGTTTACATGCCGCCCCGCAATTTTTTGGCGAGCAGTCGCGGGTCCTTATCTTGGCCTCTGCGTCACAAACTCAACTTCGCCCCTTTACGGAGGTAAAAGTTTGCATTTTGGGGTCCATCGTTTTCTCTGACATAGTTTTGCATCCCAACGTCCTTGTTTCACGTCATCCCAGTTTCTTCCCCTATCGGGGTCCCCGCCGACGACCTGCCCCTTTTCCTTTTCCCGTCATCCGCGCGGAATTCATCACTGCCGGCCCCCCTCCAATTATTCCTGTCCCCCATTCCTTAGACCGACGGCTCACGACGACTTGTCCTTTCTGACAGTTGCCTTGTCGCGGTTTCGAAGCGGGTTGCCCTGATCGCCATTTTTTCGTCGTCTTAGTTTTCAACTTGCAGTTGTTCCCGTATGACCGACCGTTTCCTTTTCCTGGTCGCCCCTTTTTTGGCTTTACTTCAACTGCCTTGACCCCCCCAAAGTTTCTTGTGATCTTTATCCAGCCCCCTTTTTTCCCTTAACTCCTGCAGAAGGGTGTTTTGATGTGGAATTGGACATTCAGTCCCAGGCTTTCCCCACTTTTTTTGTCATGTACGGACCTCTTTCTTTTTTCCCCCCCCCCCTCTTCCAAACCTAAACCCACTTTTTTCCCTCCCGGAACTAAGTTTTTTATTTTTTGTCGCAGGCCTGTCCCCACGATCCACTTTATAAGGCGCCGTTTTCCCCGCTCTAGGCCAGACGATTTTTCTCGACCCTGTTATCGAACCAGTCCCCGTCAACGCCCTTTGGACTTAGGAACGGCGACCCTGCCGCCTGCTCCCATCTGGATTATGTTGATTCGTCCTTGTGGTGGCGTTTCCTTCCATACCGCCATACACTTTTACGCAGTCGCATCGCTTTTTTTTCTGCCTGCTCTGGCATTTTAGTTTTGTGCAACCACCCTTCCTGTCCTTTTTGCCGCTCCTTTTCTTCTGCGCTCAGGCAATCCAGGCTTTTCCTGAGATTTTATAGGGGTCTCTTACCGCAAGTTCGAAATTCCTTTGTGCGTTTGACGCAGTTGCGCAGTCTAGGGTCAAATACTTTTTCGCCTTTAATTTCCCTCCCTTTTGAGCGACTTTATGAGTGAGAGTCAAAATCGGGTCCCTTCCTTCTGTCCAAAAAAGAATTCCATTCCGGGGCGTGTTTTGTCGGCGCGTCCACTATAGACTCTAGACCCTTTTATGGCAAGGCTTTCTGAGAATGTAGTGGCTTTTATTGCTTGAATCAAAACATATTTTTCGGCAGGATTTACTTTTTTCTCCAGCCACCTTCATGCTCGCTCTATTTAAATTTTTTTTCCAAGTTGGCTCTCGACGATTTGACTTTTTATTCCCCCGTCGTCATCCCTCTCCTCTTAGTTTTTTTTCCTCCCTTTTTAATTTGCCGATTTTATAGCGTTGCGACCACGGACCCGGTTGGATTTTCGTCTCCGAGGCGATTGTGGAGATGCCCGCCGTTTTCGCCTCTTGTCGTACTTTATTTCGCCTATTACCCCGCGGTTGGGTTCATTTTCTTCCTTTCATCCCAACCCGCACCCCCCCCCCCCCCCTTTTTTGTCGGTTCTCTGAAGATCTTTACGGTTTGCGTAAGGACTTTTTTATTGCCCTTAACCCCCACCTTTTCTTTGGTGCTTCGGATCTTAAGATCGTTTCAGCTTTTTCTCTGTATAGGTTGTCCGTCATTGTTGGAAACGCTCGTCTGTCATTGTGTTTTTGGGTTTTCAGTCTTCTTTTCTTCTTTTTTTTCTTTTCCCGCCCATTTCCATTTTGTGATTCCCCCCTACTTTTTTAATCTCAGGCTTTTCGCGCAACTCTCTCTTCGGGTCTCCCTTGTCATCGGGTTCAGCCGGGTCCGGGGTCTATGTGTTACGGAGACCTTAGAAGTTGTGTTGATGTCGGTCCTTACGCCTTTCTTTCTTGCCCTTACGATGTCTCACGTCACTTCCCTGCCCTCTTTGATAACGTAGGACCAGCCTGCACACGGCACGATCTGCCGGGGTCATTTACCTCAATCCTCGTTCATTGTTTCTTTGTTTTTTGTGTTTAAGCGTGCCCACCCCCCCCCCCCCCCCCCCCCCTCCCCTTGCTGCCTACCTTTGTTCTGTCCTTCAGCTTTTTCGGCTTTTTCGTTTGGTTCTTCGCCTGTCCTCTAACATTTTCCACTCTTAGGTCCCCACATCGAAATTGTCTGTATGCGGCCCTTTCGCGCTTTTTAGTTTGGGTGCCGGGTGTGCATATTTTCCTTTTCGTCTGCCCGCGTGTCCGTCTACATAACTCGGCCTGGGCCGGTACTTTCTCCCCGTGCGTTCCCCAAATGTTGACTTTGATTTTCCAAATCTGGCTTCGGCTTCGGGTTTTATGCCCCAGCACCCCAATGGTTTCCAATCTTCCCATCTTTGCGGGCCTGTTTTCCACTTTGCGCTTGACACCCCCTTCCTTTTTTGTGCCCTCGCAATTTTTTTTTTTTTTTTTTTTTTTTCTCCTTTATTTAGTTTCTTCGTTGCCTGTTTGTTTGTCGGCCACCTACGATTTTTTCCCGCGGGCGTTGGGACCCTCATCCCCTTCCATCGCCTTTTGCCCCTTTAGCGCCGCCTTTTCCCCCCCCCTCGTTGGTTCTCCCCCAGGGTGCCCTTTTGGTGAAACCACTCCCGAAGTCCTCTATTTTCTGTGCTCCAATTCCCCATTACTTTCCTCCCTGAAGGTTCGATCGAGACCGCGGTTCCTCCTGCCCGCCACAACCCTCGTTTGTCTCCCCCGATCGAGGGTGCCTTCAGATTCGACCCCCGTAGCTTTGCGGCCCTCGCCCCGGCATGGTTTAAGGTGCCCCTTTGAGTTCATTATGTCCCCCGCCGTCCCGGTTCGTACAGTCTTCTTGCGGGGGATCCAAAAGTTTTGCTGTGAAAAGTCAGTCCTCACGGGGCCTCTTCGGACGCCGTTCTTTCCCCTGGTGATTTCTATCCCATTTTGCGTACTTTTTTCTTTTGGCTCGCTCAGGCTTTGCGCGACATTGGCCACGGGGCGTTTGCTTGTCTCCGATGGTTCACTTTTTTTTGCATTTGTTTTTATTTTTAACCCAATTTCATTAGCTTCGCCGCGACCACAGGCTTGCTCTGTTGCAATTGTCATCCTCTGACATCGTCTGGTTCCAAAGTTAACATCTTTCTTCTTTCCCCACTTCTCCTTCTTTGTGTTTTCTATGAGAGGAGGCCCTTTATTTTTTCCCTTTCGGCTTTTTTTTCCATATTATGACCCCCTTTTCACCCCACTCTCCACCCTCTTTTTCTTGGGACCCTGTCTTTCGGCGGTTTTTCTTTACTGTTTTTAATCGCACCCATTCCGCGCACTTGGCAACCTCGGAGCAATGTCTCGCCACCCCACCCCTCCAAACTCGATTTCGCCGCCCACCTGCCTGATTCAATCGCCTCGCACGCCCTCTCGTGACCCCTCCCCTGAAAGTTTTGCCTGCCTATCTGTTCAGTCCCCTTCTTTCTAACACTCCGCCCCGGTTATTTCCCCCCCGCAAATACGAGCCGTACCCTGGCGTTGTTCTCTGTCTCTTCATTGCTTCACCATCCGTGTTGTTTTTTTTCTGGCCTCTTTAGAGGTTTCTACTTGCAAGGGCCCTGACCTGATTTCGGCCTGTTCCTACGACGTTTTTCTCCTGGCGTTTCCGTCGTCCCACTTCGGATTCGCACCCTGTCAGGAACCCTGGATGGTCCTTGTCTCCCCCCCCTCGCGCTCTTTGGTCTTTTCGTTGCACCGTCCCCTTTTTTCGTTTTGCTTCCCTTCTCAGTTCTAGTGGCGGCAAGGGTTTTCCCAAAAAAAACATTTTTTTTCGCTTGACCCTGCGTTTGTCCAGGCCTGCCTTGTTGTGGATGCCCTTTTTTTTTTTTAGTTTTTTTTGCCGACCGAACCGGCGAACAGGAAAAACACTCAAACGGCGTCAAATTGCTTTTTCCGGCAACACTGCGTGTGTGGCGCGTCTCTTTGCCCCAGGGGCCCTGCCCGCAACCCCCCACGATGTGCCCTCTTTCCCTCGTGCTTTTCCCCCTGCCACCCCGTTGGACGGACTCACTCCCCAATATTGTTGTTCCGCCCCGCCCGATTTTCCCCCCAATGTTAACCTACAGCAGCTCAATGGTTAAATTCACCTTGCGTTTTTATGGCGGCTGGTCCGTTGCCTCTCCTCGACCCGGCCTATGTCCCTAAACCTTCCCCCAGCTCCCCACTTCGCGCAGTTGCCCTGAGCTCTACGGCCCCATCGACAATTTGATTTTGACCGACCTGTATTTGAAGTGTTTCGCTTTCATGTTTCTTTTTTTCCTTTTCCCCCCCCATGTAAACCCTAGCGGATTCACAAGCTTGCTTGCTTTTTTGCCCCAACCTTTATCAGCCAATTTCTTTTACTCGTTTTACACCCCATCCAACGCTTAAACCGCCCGACGAGTTCCTGTGTCAACGAACGTTTGCCAGATCTTTGCCTTTTTTCTCCAGTTCCTGAAGCCGGCTTCTCTACTTCGTCCGCCATCGCGTGTTTTAAGTTTTGGGCACTCCCGTCTTTCCTCCCGACCCAACGTTTCCTACTTTCCCGTGAAAAACAATTTTGGCAAGGGGCCACTTGGATTTTTCCATTATTTTTTTTTTTTTTTTTTTTTCTTTCTTTTTCAAGTGGGAAGCCCGTCTCAATTCTTCTCTTTTTTTTTTTCGTGGGTCAAATCCCCTTTTTTGGTCCAGTCTCTTCCCTTATTCACGATTCTCCGAGACGTGCTCCCACACACCCACCATTCCCGTCTTTCTCTTTTTGCACACCCCTTTTCTGCCAGCTTTGTACCGGTCTCCCACTTTCTCTTCTACGAGCCGCGCCCCCTATGGTGACAACGCCCGTTTTTTTTTTCAAAAGACCAGTGCCCCGTTCTACGTTCACAGTTCGTGTCCTCTAGTCCCTACCATGGTGGTTTTTTTTTGTGATCACCCTTTTCCTATGTCGGCTTGCCTTTTTTCGGCTTTAGCAAGGTTGGCTCGATGTACCTGCCGTTTTTGCCCGTCCCCATAGTTCTTTTTTATAATAGCAAGCCCTTAGTCCTCGGCTCCTAACTCTTTGCCTTTTTTCAGCTGTTCTCCCCCCCGGTTTTCGTATCAGGTGCCCTTCTTTACGATGCGTCACCCTTATCCTCTGCGTGGTAGGCCCGGACTCAGCCAACCTTTTCAAATTGTTGCGGCGAGCCCTTCGACCGGCACTGTCACGTTTTTTTGTTCCATCTGTTGTGTGCCCCTCTTGGATCCTCGCGTGAGACCCTATGTGTTTGCTTTCACCAAGGACCACCTCCGTCCTTGCTCTCCCGCCCTCCTTTCGTCGTTCTTTGTGCCCTTGTCCTTCGCGCGTTTTGCCGTACCCTCCACAACACGCCGTTTGCTTTCATGGTTTCGCCTTTTATGTTTTTCGTATTGTTCTTTTGCTTTTTTTTGATGCAGTGCTGCCCCTTTGAGGAATTTTTCGTTTTTCAAGTGTTGAACATATGGACCCTTCATCCAGTCGTGCTGCGTCCCCTTTATCAAAACGTTTTTTTGCCACCATGGACCATGAGCTATTTGCCGCAAGTCCCCTATGGTCTTTTTGTTTCCTATTTTAGATCTTTCCCTATTTCTACCGGAGTCCTTCACTTTCCTCCGGTGTTATGGTCGCCAGCTTCCCTTTGAAGTTCCGGAAATCGCGATCTGGGGGTCCCCTTTTTGCGATTTGTCCGATTCTGGGTTGCTTCGTCCACCAATTTTATCTTAGGACAATTTAGCGTTTCGTTCTCTCTTTTTCCCTATTTTCCCTTTCATGGATAAGGGGTTTTGCGCGTCCGTGGTTCGAGGACTTCTGCTGGCACCCGCTCTTCGGGCACGTTGGCCTATCAAAGGTTTCCCGTTCCCGGGCTTGGCCGCCGAACTCGGGCTTTTGTTCGACAAAGGTTTCTTGTTTTTCGCCTGTTTTTTTCCCCCTTTCGATTCTTGCCGACAGCGCCTGTTCGCCGGGCGGCCCCCAATTGCCAGCACCTGATAGGGGTGGTTTGTATTTCGGTTTCTTGTCCGCCCCATAAGAATACGGCCAGAGTTTCAAGTTTTTTGCTTGATTGTCCCCCCCCGTCAGGACAACCATGACAGAATCCCATGTGCGGGGACATGTTTCCCCCAAGTTTCACAGTCGGTCAACCCTCCTGGCACCCCTTTCCCCCCCTCTCCGAAGCGCTTCCCCGCCCCGCTGTCACCAGTCGACCCCCCCCCTTCCTTCCTAGTTTTTATTTAGGGTTTCCCCTCTTCTTCGTTTAGTTTTAATTATTTTTTGAATGTTCCCCACCGGATGGCGTCGACTGAAGGATTCACTTCCCTCCGCGCCCCTGGTGTCATTGTCACCCAGCGTTGTGGATTTCTGTCGGCGTCCCAGATGCTCCGACTCTGGATGGATCTGTTTTTTCAGTCCTCGTCCTTTGAATCCTTTCTTTAGTTCTTTCCAGACCCCCCCCCCCCCTGCTTGACCCCACACCCCCCGCAATCCTCTTTCCGCGCTTTTTTTTTGCTCGGTTGCTTTTTGAGGACCAATATCCCATTTTGAACCCGGCGGCCCGTGCAGGCCAGTTGCTTGGCTGATTTTTTTTTCATTTTTTTCCTTGCGCTGCATGAGGGTGTACCAAACTAACTTCCCCTCTTACGCGGGGCTACGTCCCCTCCCGATAAATCTGGTTCAGCCTCGGTTTGCTTTTCCTGCGTAGTTGGTTGCCTGTCGGTTTCCCCGAAAGGTTTTAGTATTTTTTCCCTCCATTCGGGCCCCTTTTTTACCATTCTTTTACAATCCCCCCACCAGCCTTCTCTGTGGTGTCTTTCTCCAAGGTTTCGGTTTTGTTGGAATTTTTGCATGGAGGCACCCCCCGTCGCGTGTCTGCAATTGATTCTTCCCCCGCTACTTTTCCCCTTCGTCCCTCGCAAAAAGATGCTTGGCGGGGTCGGAGCAGCTTGAGTGATCTTAGACGTTTTCCTGCTCTTGATCCTTTTGCTCTTTTCTCTGTATTTGTTCCGACAGAAAACTCCCTTTTGTCGTTTTTCGGTCCGTCTCCACGGTGTAGTTCAAATTGTTCAGCTCCTCCCACCGATGAACTCTCCCTCGTCTGCACTTATACATTCCCCTTCCGATTACGTTCTTTTTTTCCAGTCTTCAAAGGACGCCGGTGTTGTTTTTGTCCCCCCTTTTTCAACTTTTTCCCCTCGCACAACTTGGTTTGAAAACGCCTGGTGGCCTTGTTCTGGCTATCATCTTCCCCATTCGAAAAGTTGAAGTGAGTTTCCTACTTTGCGTCTCCAACGTTCCCGTTGAAAATATCTCTTTTTGGCACGGCGACCGTTCCTCGTTGGTTTTTTTTCGTTACCGGACCATAGCATGTTCCCCCAAACCGTGGGACCCCACCTGACCCCCTTACCTTTTTTTTGATCCCACCCCAGCACGTCGGGTCCACCGGTTTTTACCTCTGTTTTCCTCCCCCTCCGTTTGTTTTTTTTCTTAACTACGGTTCCTGTCTTTTTATCTGCAAAGCCCTAAAGCTGTTGGTTTTTTTTTCCCGTGCGTTTTTTTGGCCGCTGCTCTTCGGTAACAGAAGACAACCCCCTTTTCCCCCCCACCCCTCAACGTGTCTCTACGTTTGCCCGCAATGACTTCCTGCCCCGTTGAGAAGTACGCATTCGAATTCCCCGTTTCGTTCATGGGAAAGCTGTCCTCCCCCCAATTGCCTTGGGGTCCACCCCTTTTTTGGTCCAAGACGGTGTTGCTTTTCTTCGTCCACCCCTTGACGATCCCTTGTAGCGCAGTCTTATTTTTTTCGGATTAAGGCGAGTGTTTCGGACGGTGAGTTTGAGGCTCGTTGATTGAATATGGATTGAAGTTGGGGGCCAAAAGTTACTTCCACCGTGGATTTCCCCCACGACCACAAAGTAGTCCCTTTCTAATCAACCCAAACATGTTACGACCCCCCGTGGCGCTTTTACCCTCGGCCGCCCAGTGTCCCGAACACGGTGCTTTTTGGTCTTGTAGTTTGTTGCCCAAGGCAGTATCACATGTCATACTCTTATTGTTGTTCCCATGTTCTGTACCCTTTCGCTGGCCATTTTTGCCCCCGCGGACTTTTTTTGATTGTATCGTACTCCGCCGCAGGCGTCCCCTTCGCGCTCGTTCGTCCGCCATCCAAAGGGTTCACCCTCTAGGCGGCCGTATTCCCCTCGTTGTTTACGCTTCGGCGCTCGTCATGCCCCTCCTCGTTCCCGTGTAGTACCCCCCCGGCAGCCAGGCTGTACGGACCATTCCCCCCCCCCCCCCATCTTTCCCAGGCCCCCTGCCCAGCCCTTGTCGCGTCTCCGTAGTCCTGGTTTTCCTTATATGGCGGCTGGCCCCAAACCTAACTGTTTTTTTTTTTCCCTACAAGCGGATTTGTGGGTCATCGGTTGTTTCCCACCTTCACCTCGACGAGCGCTTGGGAAAGTCCAAGCTTTTACAGTCATTTGAATTTATCCAGACCCATGCATCTCGCTTAATGTCCCCGTCCGGCTGCTCATCCGGGTTCCCCTTTCTCACATATTCCCTCGTGACGCCGCTTTTTTTTTTTTCTGCTTTTTCGTTCGTTTTTCCCCTGAGCGGTCCGCTCTTCGTTTCTTCTTCTTGTGACAGGCGTCCGTTCCTTCACCGTCCTTCCCCTTGGGCCTGCACCCCCTTTCTTCTCGGATCAATTGTCCTTTTTTTCACACAAAAATATCTGAATCTTCCTTCGGCATTACCCTCCTTACCGATTTCTTGCAGGGTGCGTGTGACTGTTAGCCTCCTTGCGACCTACCCCGGGTCGGGTATTTGTTTCCCGACTCCACCGAAAAACCCTTTGTTCGACGGCACCGTGCCCTCGTTTTTTTTTTCTCGTCCTCCTAAGATTTCCCCCTACCCAACGTATTTAGTTCCCCCGTTGGCATCTCGTTTTCCGCGATTTTTTCTTCGTCCCCTTTGACGCGCACCGTCCTATTTTTTTTTTTTTTTTTTTTGGGAAGCGACCGTCTCTGGTTTTTTCCGCAGACGCCGCCCCCTTTATGGCTCGATATTTCGGATGTTTGGTTTTTCGCAGCACCAAAGTTCCTCCTTTGCATCCCGCCTTTTCCCCGACACGATTTTCTGGCCCTATTCCTCCCGCGCCCACCCGCAGGCCTCTGTGCGCCCTTCGTCGGTAAATGCAGGTTCCATCCTTCTGAGCTCGTTTGTATATGTCTTTGCCGTCCCCCCCCCCAGATCGTTCCTTTTGGGTCGTGGACCCGGCTATCTCGATCTGCGTCCATACTCCCGTTGACGGCCCCCTTCTCCCTTTCGCTTTCTCCGAAACCAAATTCCCCTCCTTTTGGCGCGGAAACGTTCCTTTGAAGTGCCTGCTGTTTTTTTTTCTCCTTTTTCCTGGCGCTGCATCGGACAACCCCGCTGTCCTCATTCGGTCCATCATAGAGCCGCGTTGTTTTTCTGGTGGCCGCCCACCACCCCATCTTGGTCGGCGTTCGGTTTTGAAATCCGAACCTTCATGGCGCAATGCCGGTCAATTTGCGTTTTCTCTGGCTCGCGTCTACGACATCTTCCTGGTGCGCTTTCTCCCTCGAAAGTTGTCTTTCCTCTTTCCGACCAGTTTTGAAGTATTAGTTTTTGTTTTCTGTGTGACCGGCGTTCCTGCGTTGCTCCATCGGTCTCCCTTCCGAGGGCCGAGTGACCGCCGACAATAGGTCCCCTGATCACCCACGTCGGATCTTTTTCTTTGACGAGCGTCTTTCTCCCGTTCTTGCTTCCGTCCAACATATTTCTCCTGCTCGTAGCGTCCAGGATGCGCCGTTCCCGGGATCTTTTTCAACAATCTCCCCCTGGGGGGTCGGGTCTAGGACCCGTTTTGCTTTTTTCTCGCGGTTCTCCCATCGACGACGTAGGGGTCCTTGGTTTTGACGCCCCCCCTTTTTCCTTGGTCGTTTGGCGGGCCGACGTTTTCCGCGGTCGAACTTTTGTCCTCTTTTTTCGTTCTGGACGCCTCTCATTTCACCTCTGCGCCGACTCGCGCTGGCTGACCTCGCGATCAACCGTCAACCATTGCGTCCGGCCTCGTTTATTCCCGCTGTTGTGATTGGTGGGTGGGAAGCTTGTGTGCCGCCCATGTCTTGCCCCCATTGCTCCTTCAGCTCCGTCGTTTTTTAGATACGATCATTCGCGTCTTTATGGCGTCGGGCAATCGCAATTGTCGTGCTTTTCGCGATTGGATTTTGTCCCCTTTTCTTCTATTTTTGTTCGAGTTTAGTCGGCGTCCTCTGTTCTAAGGGTCCCGGGCCGGTACCCCTTCGGACGGGCGTTCTTTCCGATTCTTTGTCCCCTATTGGCTTTGCCGGGTGCGCAATCGGGGACCTTTTTCCAATCCAGTTGCGGGTGCCTTGTTTTAAAGAGCGCCCACCACGTCTTGCGCGCGCTTTTCCCTTTGCGTTATTTTTCTTCCCGTGGTCGTGCACCCAAATTCCGCGTTAGCGATGTGGACCTCTCCTCATTCGACTTTTACCTTGACTGAGAATTTGCCCCCTCCCGGGATTTTGGCAACCCTTGCCGAAGCACTCTGTTTTGTGTCCTTTCCCATGCCCTTCGGTCTGCGCGATTAGGAGACTTCCGACATTTGCAAACCTCTGTCTTTGATGACGTCTTCGGTCGTTTTTTTACCACTGCGCGCGGCCCTGCGGCCCGGAAGTCCTCCGGAGTCAACCCGGCCTTGTTCCTTGTCCTTGAGTGGAATTCCTTGCAGGCTTGTGAGCTCCTCTCCCCCACGGCCTCCCTTGCCCTGTCCCCTTTTTTCGTTTTCGTTAGTCGAGCCCTCCGGCTTGCGTAATCGCGGTAGGTGGCTGCATTTTTTTTTTTTGGGGTGGTTTTTTTGGGTTTTGGTCCACTTATTCATGTTTGCAACTTAAAACCTTCCGTCGCGGCGCACTGTTTCCCCCCCCGGGTCTTTTGTTGCTTGTCCACTTGTGCTGACTCCCTCGGCAACCATTGCACTCTTTTCCTCCGTTGTTGTTGAGATTTCGATCACATCGCCGATCCGCTATTTCCCTTGCCCAAGCTGCATTGTGGCGGCCTCAAGGAAGTTTTTTTTTATCGCAACCTTCGATTGACCCTCTGCTCATGCTTTCGCCAACTGACTGCTTTTACTTTTTCCCGATCGTACGCCACCGATCGAATCACCGTGGAACGTCGACCGAAGCGTCCCGTTCGCGGGAGTATTCACCCAGCCCCGCCCTTTTGTTTAACCTACATTCGGAGCCTCACCCTGGGCGTCGGGTTTTTGGAAGTTGTCTTCCGGGTTAACTTCCTGGGTGCTGGGAGCTCCCCCGGTTCATTCATTTCCCGACTTATCACAGTTCAACGTTTTTTGTTCTGTCTGTGCGTCGGCCTGTTTTTAGAGCCTCGCCCGGACGGAAGCAGGATCCTTTTGAAGACCTACTCTTAGTTAGAAGGGACCGGGCTATTTTGCCCGTACCCATGTCTGCCTTTGAGGTAAGGGCCTGCTAAGGCCCCACGATCGGCGTAAAGGTTGGTTGTTCAAAAACATGGTCACCACTCGCTGGTTCCAGGCGCGCCGCCTTTCACTTTCTTTTTGTTCCCGCCCCACGTGAAGAAAAACTTTCACGTTTTTTTAAAAAAATTCACATGCGTTCGCTGTGCACGCGTTGGGTTTTTTTCGGGCTCGTTGCACCAGGGCGCAACCGTTTCATTTTTCCCACCTGCTTCCTCACCAGCCGACCACCCCGGGCCCCCCTCCCCGTATTTACACGCCGACGTGCGTCGCCGGTTTACAGCCGATTATGCATTTCACTTTTTGTCAACCTTTGGCTATGCCTACCTTTTTCCCTTCTCATCGCGCAATGGAGGAACCAATTTCGACTTTCCCCCGCATGCCAAGTGGTTTTTCTCCTGTATCTCAACTTAACCACGCATAGCTGAATGAAGGCACTCCCCCCATTGTCCACAATGGTTGGATTTCCCTTTTTCCACCATCCCCTTGTTTGATCGCCCCCCTAGGTCTTTTACTGCACTATTTTTTTTTCCTTTTGCTTCCGATTACGTTCCCCCGAAAGCCTCGCGCCCCCCCCCTCTGCGGCGCCTTTTTTTCGCTTTGTGTTGACAGTTGTTTGCACTATACAGTTCTTCCCCCACCTTCCCCAAAACGTTCGACTTCTCCTTTTTTGGCCCACACGTCCTGTCTTCCCGTCCCCACGTGCTTTCCCCTTCCCCGGACATGTCTCACAGTCTGCGACTTTTTTCCTCGCCAGCCTTAGATGGGGGCTCGGTTCACCATTTCAGGCTTCCTCACGCTTGGACGCACCACCCCCCCCCCCCTCGATTATCTGTTTTCCCCCCTGTGCATGGGAAAAGTTTTATCACAATCTGACCCATACTTCCGCTGCACCCCTTTCCTTTTTGCCTTCAATCAACGGGGAGTGTAAGACCGGCGGGATCCTCCGAAAACTGTTGCGTGTGCCTCAATTCCCTCTCTGGTTTAGGTAGAAGGTGCTTTTCCTCTTTGACTTTTTTTCGACCCTCTTTCTCGACAAGTAGGCCAATTGGCCCCCTTCTCCTTCCCTTTCCTCCCGTCAAACCATTGGTCGCAACGTCTCGTCCAGGGTCTTTTTTTTCCATTTTTCTCACCCTATTCCCGTTTGTACGTCTCACTCCTATGGCTCATCGATTTTTCAACTTGGGTACCTTCCCTCTCTTCCCCCCCCCCCCTTTTTGACGCTGTTGTTGCCCGTGCAAGGGAGGACTTTTACTTTTCTCCCTTTTCCCCCCTATTTGTTGTTCCCCTGTGCACCACTTACCCAACACGCCCCCTCGGCGACTGCACGTCCTTGTCGCCCCCTTTCGGTTTTATCTCCCCTTGTTCTTGGCGATGCCGAACTTGAACAAACCATGGGCCGGGTTTTTCTGTCTTTCGCACGGCCCTGGCTTGCCGTATTTTCCGCTCTCCTCAAGCCTCTAAATGGATTGCCATTTTTGGCCCGTTCCGCTTACGCCTCTTGACACCCCCCCTTCCGCTCCGCTGCGACTCTTTTTTTTCCCCCCGACCACCCCCCTTCCTTTCTGTCCTGATCCTTCCGTGCCAGCCATATACCTTCGCATATTTTTTTTTTCTGGAAGTCTTTCGACTGATGGACCCAAGTTCTTTTCTTTCTTTGGAGCAGGCCTTGGGCAGTTTGGCCCCCCGTAACACTTCATGGGTTTCCGGCCTTCCTTGTCTTCTCGGTTATTTTTTCCCCCATGCTTATCCGGCCCCTTGTGTCTTTTTCTCGGGCTTGCTGGTTTATGCTTTTAAGCCTGCTTTGAGGACGAGGTGACGTTCTTTAAGGGTCTCCGACTATATTGCGGTCAAATATTTTTAACTTCCCCCTTAAAAACCCCGGTCCCGCATCTAAACTTGAGACGGCCCTTTACTTGCTTTTTTTGACTTCCCCCTTCGGTCTGGCAGTCTGACTTTTTTTAGTTCTGTCCACTGAAAGTCAGATTTATTGCGTACCGCGGGCCCCCGAGATTGGGCTTCAGAAAATAAGACAAGCACCACGTCTTTCCCTGGGCGCCTGATTTCCGGTGTTTCTTCTCTTCTTCAGCCCTTTTTTCCTTCAGCTGTAGTCCAGCTTGACTTCGCGCGTTCCCATCATTGTTTCTCGTTCCCCCCACTGCCAAGGGTCGGTTTTTGAACCTCTTGACTCTCTAACTTTTTTGAGTTCTCCTCCCCTTTTTGACCCTCCAATCTCCTCTCCGTTTCTCTCGTTCGCATCGAATGTTACCAAAGGGGCCGACTTTTCATTGCCTCCCCTGCACGCTAGGACGGATACCCTTGAGGAGAGAGTTTCCTAACCTCTCCCCCTCCCAGATTTCCCCCCGGCGCCACCCATCCTTCAGCCTTTCTTTTCTTCCCAATCCTACCCCATCCGACGACACTTTTAACCTCCCCATAGTTAGGGGCGGGCGAGGATTTTGACCCTCTTCATACCTCCCTCCCCTTCCCCCTC
>Ga0179593_1639071_pt1 | contig 14970 bp, 13 predicted proteins | sample CZODoug2_1_08_16_FD_185931 | JGI IMG/M metagenome (GOLD analysis project Ga0179593, IMG submission 185931) | Vadose zone soil fungal communities from Angelo Coast Range Reserve, California, USA - CZODoug2_1_08_16fungal (PacBio error correction) | ecosystem: Environmental > Terrestrial > Soil >... | reverse complement strand
CCACCATGAGCGACCATTTTTGGAGGGAAATATAAAGGCTCTGCAAGCGATCGTTCCCTCTCAGGGGACGCCCGTCTCGGTCTCGTCATCTAGACCGAAATGGAGCCACCCATCCGACCTCCCCCGAGCTACAGTCTCTATAGATACATTCTTCGGAGTTTTCTCTCATGAACACCGTCTTTTTTCCGGGATCGATTTTTGTCGGGTCTTATCTTCCCCCCTAACGGGGAGGGATCCCTTTACTAAGTCTTTTTTTTTGTTTGTACTGCCCGGTTGGCATTTAAGGCACCCCCCTGTTTCCCCGACTATCGCGCCCAGGGCCTTTTCCTACTTCAGCTCCTCGCTGTCTACTACTCTCGCGAACTTATTTTAGTTTAGGAAATGTTTAAGCTCTTACGAATTTACGATACCTTTTTCGTATGTCTTCTCCCTCTGCAGATCCTCCTACCTGTCCATCAAGAGGAAAGCTTTCCGTTCTCGTCTCCGGCATTCCGCCGAAACTGTCCAGTGCCATTGACGAGCCCCTGCTTATTTTTTTTGTACTTCCTTCTTGCAGACAGAATCCCGGAGCCCGTGTGATAGCGCTGGCCGATAAGGTGTGCTGATCGAAGCCGTTGGGTTTCCTAGCCTCACACCCTCTTGATCTTTGAGTTTAGGACGGGTTCTAGAAGGAATGTTTTTCATCCGGAGTATCCCACAGTGACCCGGCGCCCCCATAAGACTTCTGACGGAGGTGTCTACCAAACCTCTAGTCTCTTCCTTTTCCGGATGGCCCCATGAGCATCGTTCAAAGGATTTTCCTGCCAGTTGCTTTCTTCCCTCGGGTCTGGCTCGAACTTCCCCGCCAGTTTTCTTGACACTAGTTCCGCGATAGCTCGTCGGGAATTCCAACCACTGGACTGTAGGACGTCTGTCGGTTCCCTAAAGTATCGCGAGGGCTCTTCCCCCGGACCGTGTCTGTCAAAGCCCTTCTCACTTTTCCCCCTTGACTTTAAGACTCGGACGTGTCGGACGAAATAGCTTTGCCTTTTTGCGCGCTTCCCTTTCTGGGTTTACAAGCACGGTACCTTCCCGGTGTCTGAGTCCGGGGATCCCATTTTTCCTTAACCCTCTTGGGATAGTTAATGCTACTAGATATAGCACGACCCCGGAATGCGAAAGAACCACTCGAGACTTCCACCGAAAGGTTGACTTAACTTTTTTCGCATTTGTTTCCCCCCCCCTCTCCCACGTGTAACCAGCTTTCCCCCTTTCCTGGAGTCTTTCTCTTGAAGATTTGATTGATTTGTCCCTCGCCTTTCTTTGAAGAACAGCTTAATTTCTTGAAGTTGGAAGCAACCCTGGGGCTCTAATTCCGAGTCATCTCAGGCCAGTCGCTCCCACCCCCCAAGGGAGAGTCGCTCACCTACCGTCCTTCCGACGGTTTGGGGGTGTAAGAACCTCTTTTGTCGTAAGGAATTAACAGTACTTCCTCCCCGTTGCGCTGTTCCCGGCCCCTAGTTTCAGTGGAATTTCGTGGGCCCCCCCCCCCCCCCCATTTAACTCCTTCCGCTTTACCCCCCCCCCCCCGAGGTACGTCTGCACACCTAAGCTCGGGCAGAATCGGCCGATCAGAGTATTCGTCCCGGAAATTAGTCTGCCTCCTTTATCGCACAGGCAGCACGAACTGGCGATGAATTTTTGGCCTGGTATGTGTTTTTGGTTGAATCTCCCGCTCCCAATGATGCTGCGCGGATACTTTATCACGTCAAGGAGTCCTTTTGTTCTGACAGGACCTGCCCTTTTTCTCTCACCTTTCCACGGTCTTGTCACTTTACTCGGCTCGCCGACAGGCCAATATTCCAAAAAGCGCCCGGGACCCTCCTTCGACGCATCCACCCACCCCCCTTTCCTCCCCCCCTTTCCGGCACTCAGCCCCCCATTTTTTAATATATCTGGAGTTGGCTCCCGAGCCGGCCTCTCCCCAGGCGTAGATCCTGTTTTCTTTGGGCAAAAAGGTGAACAGTTCCAAATGGGCTCGGCCACGGTTCCGAGAGAGGTCTGATAGGAACGTGGATGACGGGCGATTGGTCTCTTATTGGTTACCAATGATAACCTTGGCCCCCAGGTCTCAGCCAATTGGTCGGGGCGGAATTTACCATCACTTCCACGGGAAGGTTCTCCCTAAGGACAGCCGTCTACCTTTTAAACCGGCCTTCTACTCCATTTTTTTTTTTTTTGAAGTTCAGCAGGGGAAATTACTGCTGCACGTCAAAAAACGGAACGCCAGGTCTCTCCCAGAGAGTCTGTCCCCAGTACCTGTGGGACCACCCTTACCCTTCTCCCCCCGACACATCGCCTCTTACCAATACGGCTTCATGCCTGGGGTTTAACCTCCCTGATGGCGGCTCACTGCCCGTTTCGTCTTCCCCCCATGCTAATCGGCCAGTATCTCTTTTCGCGGAGAGGTTGCTCCCTATGCCCGTGAATGCACCGACATCCCCCTAGTCCATGTATTTCCCTGTTGTTTCCAATGCGCGCATGACTTGCCCCCTTTGAGTTGATTTTCCAACAGGGTCGCTAGCTCCGGGCGGGTCCATCCCCTGAGGCCCGTGCAATGGGCTTGTCCTCCCCTTCGGGCTTATATAAAGTGTCACGACCCCCCTCGGCCCCCCCACCCCTTTCGTCTCGTGATCTAGCAGGTCTTTGAGATGCTATTGGTTAGTGCAACCCCCGACTACCAATCCGGCAATTCCTTTCACTCCTTTTTCGGTCGTGCAGCATGCATTAACAACCTTCCCCCCTTCACACGGTTGTCCTGTGAATCCCTAACGCCCCCTGAGCAACCCCCTAAACTCGGTTTCTGTAGCGCCTCTTACGCAGGCGTTCGATCGCATACTCTGTCCGCCTCTCCATGTACCGGCCAGCTCAAGTTTTCGGGTTTTTGAGCTGTAGGGGCCGGCTTTGTTTTTTTCCTGCCTGGAACTCTGTCGTTCCCTCTTTCACCCTAGCGGAGGGCTTGGACAGGGATACGGTGCTTTTTACCCTTTCTCATACAGTATCGCTCCCAGCCGTAATATACCTTTCCTTTTCCCTCATCTTGTGAGAGAGGATGTTGTTTTTCTTTTCTCGCGCATAAAGGTATGAGACGTATTGTAGCCCGTCCAGCCCGTCGGACCCTTCTCCTTGCCCCAGGATGGAAACTCCGTTCCCTTCATCACCAATCGCTCCTCCCTCTTTCTGCCAGAACCCTGGCCCCTTTGGGACAGTCTTTTTTTGACTAGTCCCCGGTTCCTGCTCGCTACCTCCTTAGACTCGATAAGAGGTTACTTTGTCGGCTCCTTTTCCTCTGGCCTGCACCCCAAAACGTGGCATGCCGTTGGTTATTTGTACTCCCCCTTCAGACCGTTGGTAAGCGTTATGTTTCCTATACCTGGCCTGTTTTTCTGTTATAAGACCCTCCTTTTGGTGGCCGCTACCGTCGCTCTCGTTTTTTTTTTCAAGCGTCGCGAGGACCGAGCACTATGATTGCAGTTTTTCCCCCTTTTTGTCCTGCCCCCTTCATTGGATCGATTTGGGGTTCTAGAATAGCAGTCAGAACCTCCTTGAACTTAAGAGGACCGTTTTACCCTCCTTCCCCTGATATTTCTTTAAGAGTTGGCGGTGTGATCCGTACCATCGCAGTTACTGCGTCCCAGGAACCTTCACCTCCTGTAGTCGGGGCCAAGCCGGCTCAGAACCACCAAGCTAAAAAAGAGCTCCCACCCTTCCGATAGCTGTTTGCCTTCAGCCGTTTCCGGTTCTTGCCATAACGGCAGTCTGCTGGTCAACAACTAGACGGCATGGTCACGTCCTCCTTAAGGTGGACGACATTTCCTTCTCATCTCTCCGGTGCTTAGACCAAAGAGTTTGTGGGGAAGTTAGCCGTTCCCAAAATGGGCTGGTTGCAGGTACGACACATCAAAATCGGTCAAGCCGGTTTTTCAGCAGGATGACCGGTTCCGAAACCGTCTTCGGACCCTGTTCCCTTTCCGTACCCAACTGCGCTTTTTCGCCTGTATCCTGGGCAGCCCTACATCAATCCTCCCCGCCGACTTCAAGACCTCGCACGGACCTCTTGCGCGCCCAGGGTCAATGGTGTTCCTTCACCCTCCGAACTCCTCTGGTTTCCCCTATGGTTTTCGTCCTCTCTTCCCGCCAGCGAGTCCATTATGTTCCTTCCCCGTCGTGCCGTCGAACCTGGCTTTTTCGACCTCTGCATGAATGAAGCAGCAGAGGAACTTTCCATCTCCTGCAACCAGATGCAGCCTTCAGTTCCCCATTCCAATGGATTGACCATCCCTACAGAAGTCCTATACACGCTGCGTCAGTCCCCTCGTTCAGGATTACCTCGTCAGAAACAGGCCCCAACCGGAGCCCTCCTTCCGGGGCGCCGTGCTCTTGGCATACTGCATTTGTCATAGCGCACCCATTTATGAATCTTTTTTCTTTTTTCCTTCGAGCCTGGTTCGTGCTCTTTGTGACGCTGTCCCTCTTTCTTCCGGTGGTCTTCAGAACAATCAGACCCCGCATTCCTTCACGCGCCTTTCTCCTCCTCTACTTAACTTGCCTTCGACTTTGCTGTAACCTACGGCCTTCCCCCTTGGACATGCTGTCCCGCGCAGTCTACCCCCAAGTTTTTTTTCGCAAGACCTTGAGATCGGCAAGTTCGTCCCTCGCGGGTGACCCTCGTCCCCCCCACATCCCACCCCCTGGGTTGCTCGCGCGGTGACCATTGGTGTGAGACAGACGGTTGCAACGGATGCCCTGGTTTTACCATGTTTTGCCCCCCCGGTGGTTTACTTTCCGATCCGACTGGAGATCCATCGCTGTTTCTCCCCGGACTACGCTTCCCCTACCCCGTCCTATCGGCCCACTGCTTCCCCGCGCGTGTAACTTGCTTTTTTAGCACAGCGGCTGCCGCGAGACTTTAGAGGCGGCTCCGTTCCCTCAAGCTCGGGCACGAATATCTTTTTCTTTCCCCGACTGTTTCTTCATACAGATCACCGCACGACCAGTGTGTCATCCTCGCTTTCCCACGGAATGATTCCTGCTGGCTTTTCCTTGCTGGAGACGAGCGATGCGATGCGCTTCCTTTGTCTCGAAACCCATCCCTCGTCCTCTAGCTCCTTGGATTTTTTTATGTCTCCCAGTCCTCCCTCGTCGACGTAAGAGTGTTTTCCGTGACGACCGCCACCTAGGTTATGCTTTCGGAGTAATTGAACGTCCTTTCTCTTACGATCAACGGAAGACCACCCAGCTTTCCTCAGGCAAAGAAAAAAAGAAGGTTTTTGGCCCCCCCGCCTAATCTCTCCTTCGGCCCAGCGAGCCTGGCCGCGTCGGAGAAAGCGGGTCCAGTCCGTCCTTTGGCTCGGTCAAGTACAACCTCTGTTCCTTGAGGAGCGGCGCGTCCGATCAACAGATGGAGCTTACCTTACAGGTCCCGGAGGCTCGCTCCGCTCAAATCCTCCCGACATTTCACTAGCGGAAAAAGTTACCTTTCCCCCCCGTCAGTTTGCTCCCTTCATTGTTGTCGAACAGTCAGTCTATGCCAGGTGAGGCCGCTGGATCTCCCCGGACCCGCTATGTTCGTCCCGGCCCCCCCCTTTTAAGACCCGAGACAGGCGTCGAAGAGATGCTTTTCCCTGCCCCATTCGGTCCCCGTCTCCCTACTCTCACGCCTGACCGCCAAAGTGTCACGTTGAGCAAGACTCATCCCCTGGAGTCCTGAAGATAGATGCGGTTTTTATCTCGCGATGTTTCTTTATGGTAAGTTCGGGCGTCAGTTTCGTGCTCCTCCTCAGGAGAAGAGGCACAAAAACCAACGTGGGGGGGGGGCCTGGTTTGCGGGGGTGGTGCCGTGGGTGGCGGTGGGGGGTTTTTGGGGGGGTTTTTGGGGTTGGGGGTGTGTTTTGGGGGTGTGTATCGGTCTCGGAACTTGCCTAACGTATCTCCTTTCTTTCGCCGGCCACGCAGGGCTCTTCCTGGTTGAAGCCCTAGCATCTCTCTTCCTTCCGTTTTTTTTTGTTGAGCTGCGATCGTAACCCCCCTGATTTGCGTGGCTGCGCTCTAAAGTGAGCTTCCCCCCAAGCATCTGGCCATCAGGCCGGACACCTGTCTCCTTCCAGGCGCCACGCCCTTGAAAAAGACGACTCGTGACGCCACCTCCGTGCTTCTGTTTCCCGCATTCCGTCGCGCGGACATTATCCCAAGAGATGAAAGACAACCCACCGGTGTGCCGTAAGACGGAGCTAGTTCGATGGTTCTTCTGTTCCACTTAAAGGGTTCCCTCAACGAGAACACGACCTGTTTTACTTGAGGTGTGCAGCCAGTGGGTCCCACTGGCCGGGTCACCTCGGGGCTTTTCCCTAACGCGACCTCCGTTTTTTTGCCGCCACCTGGCGCCCTGATTGTTCCCCTCGGTGACTTTTACAAGTTTCGAGTTACCGTCGGTTTTCCGCCTTTGCTTGGGGGAACGGTCCGCCCATGCCGAGCCTCTAGGTCGTATGGGAGGGCGTTGGATCCTGCAAAAGGAAATGCCTTTTTGAGACAAAGCTGGCTGGCGTATGACCCCGCCGTCCGCCGCCAGGCCCCTCCTTCGGTGAATGCTTTCCTATCCCTCCCTCTTGAGGACACGCGGGGAGAGCCTGACTCGGCGACATTCCTGCGCGGCTGGCTCCATTTTCCCCATTCTGCTGTCGAGCACTTCAAAGGTGCTTTGGCATCTGCGACCGGTTTCGTGAGTTCGGGTGCTCGCACTTTGTTCCTGAAAACGTTCTCTCCCCAAGAACTAGCTCCGCCCAAAGCCTTGACGGGTTGCGGTGGGACCATCGTCGTACGGTGCCTTCTTTGGCATTAACCTCTCGTTGACGAGCAGGTTCGAGCCTGTCTTTTGAATTCCCGTCCCCCTCATCTGCCCCCTTCGCGTCTTTCGATCGTTTCAGGGGACTCGACAGATCAAACTGCCTTCCCCGTCGGTAGTTGTCCCCCGGTCCTGCTCGCCCCGAGAATGTTTTTTTTTTTAGTTCTCTCGTGAGTCGCTACGCCCTGGCCATTCTGGCGCGCTCCGTACGTTTTGCTCCGCAACTCCTCCTACTACTTGCTTATTCCGTCACCCTGGGACAGCACCTTTCCCGTTTGTTCCAGGAGCTCCCTCGGTAGCATCCCACGCTGGATCTTTTTTTAGAGGAAGCCAGACCTTCCCCCCCCGATCGCAATTTGAACCATAGAAAACCTGGAAACCCCAGGGGGCGTAACTGCTATGCCAATTCCTTTTGGATTGAATCGCAAAAGGCTAAGACTTTACACAAATTTCAGGGACCTTTGAGCGTGGTCGAAGATGCCGATGTGTAAAGCCACTGACGAAACAATTATAATTCTTGACTTGGAACAATTGGTTTTCAGTCCCTGAGAGTCCGCCTTCGCCATTTCAAAGTCTGTTGTCCCCCTCGGGTGAAGCCGACTTTGTAGGTTTCCCCTAGCAAATCCTTTTAGCTGTCGTCATTCTTCCTCTCCCCCTCGGGTGTTAAAATTCTCAGAGTGGAACCAGGTTCATACCCCGATAGGGCATTTTAACGGTCACAGAGCAGGAAGGGTTAGATTCCCGTCTTTCCAGAATTATGACCTTCTCCGGACAGGCCGGGGCTCTTTGGGGTCTGTCGGGAAGTGGATAACGGTTAAAACTCTGTCGCGCGGCGGCCCGACGGTGGTCCCTTCGTCGGGTTGCTGGAGCCGCGTTTCCTGGAGCTGTCCCCGTTTCGCGAGAGATCTTCATCCTGCACCAGAGCGGCACGGCCTTTCCCGACTCCGTTTTTCCCGACAACTCTAAAAGAAGGAATATCCCCGGTTTCCATCCTGATGGCTACGCGTCGGACAGATGTTAAAACACGTTCCAATAGTCAGGGCGGACGACCCATTGCCTGCAGGCACGGTATGGTGACCCTTCTGCTCGAAGTATCAGCTTTTAGAGTGGGAGGAAAATACAGCCGTGGAGTGCTCTGGTAAGAATAAACGGAAAGCCCGACACAAGGTGTTGCTCCCCCCGGCGACATTCTCTCACTTCTGAACCACTGTAAGCCTTATATATCAGCATTCATCCGTAATTTTTGCATCAAACCTTGACCACTTCCCGAGCCCAGCGAGGGCTTTTGCGTCATTGCTTCAACCGCCACTGAACTTAGTACCTACGGATTCTGGTTTGTTATACCAATCCCCCGTTGCAGAGAGGCACGTTTCGCACAAATCCGCCAGTTTAGCATGGCGCTGGGGGTTTTGTGTCCTGAGAATCCTGGCGTGACTTCCTCCGACCTGGAGTCTCTCTTTCTTTTGTCAGCGCCGCGAACCGTTTTCGTCGCTCACCGCCCCGCGGTCGCATCAAACCTCGGCGGGTCTATTCAAGCTTGCCTTTTTCCTTTTTTCCCGGCCGATTCCCCTCTCACTCGATCAGTCCGGTGTCCGACCCCTCGAGGCCACGTCCGTGATATTAGCCGGTTCTTTCCCCTCTTTTTCGCGCGTTCGTAGAGTGCACCCGCCGCTTTATCCGGCCTGGATTCAGCGAACCGGTTCCTCTTGCGATGACATGAATCACACCCCCAATGTGGCGCAAAAGCTAATAAATTCTTCCTCACCCTCGGGGCTTCGACGGACTGCTTTCCGAGCATGTTAACGGAGCGGCTTCCCCCCGTATGGAACTGGTTACCTCAGTTTGGGTTTTTCTGCTTTCGGGCCGGGGGTGGCCTTTGAGTTCCCTGCTGTGCCAAAGCGATTTCCGAGCTGTGGTGGTGGATTGGTGCGACGCTCGCCCTTAGCCCTCCCGATGCCGCATCTACTCTGTCATACCTCTTTTTTCACGTTCGGTGGAATCGTTTCTCTACCGGCGCGCGGATTCTCCCCCTTGCCCGGTTCCCCTCTCGCCCTGAGGGTTTTCCGGTGGAATCAGGGAAAAGTTCCCAGCCGCACGCAGCCCGGCTTCAACTTTTTTTTTGTGTTGAATGGCCACGTTCAGTCCGTCGGTCCCGTCTCGCTCCCGTTGCGTAGGCGGCCTTCTGTCGTCATTTTGGCTTTCCCTCGGTTCCCCCCACACCGGTGTTCCCTCTTTCTGCATGCTCCCCCCCCGGAGCTGCGCAGGTTCTATGGCCCCGTGATCTGGCGCGGACTCGCTTTGGTCCGAACTGAGGAGGCCAATTTCCTTTTACGAGGACGGTAAAGATTGATGTTTCCTTTGATGCCGCGCATGGACCTCTGTGTGGGACGACCTTTCAGCCGAAATCATGAATGGCATTCGGGCTCCAACAGGAATTTGTCCTATTACCTGTTAGCGGATAAAATTCCTCTCCTCGGCCGATGACAGATCTCCTGTGATTCGCGGTGCAGTCCCCCAGGGCAGTCCTCAGCAAACTCACCCGCCATGACGAAAAGGGATTTCCTGCCTTTCGGGTAAGGAATTGAGAATGGGGAAGACAGAGTCAAGGTCGAGGGCATCAACCCTCGCAGACCGCCCTTTAAAGAGGAGATTGGGCCCGCGCCCGTTGTTACCACAGACTCGAAGACGCCTTTCTCTTTCCCGCCCCGCGCGTGGCCGTTTTCCGTGAAGCCCATTTTTCAACTGGAGGGATGCTCCCCATACCCGTTCTTGCCTTGTGCCCCGGAGGTCTGGAGCTTTCATGACCCAATCCGCCAAGGTCGGAGGTACATTCCCTTTAAACTGGACGCCCCCTCCCCCTGCAGCGCGCCTTATTTTAGCGGCAGACCCCGCCTCCCCATAGCCGTTTTTTTAGAATATGAGGCCAAGCTCTAGAAAGGCCACATGAACTTGGGCCCGTGAGTCACTTTCTCTTGCGCCACTGCTCTTTGTTGTACTGGTAACTGCCCCGCGAGCCGACGTGTATCTCTATTCCACTGGTCTAGAGGAAGGTCTTTCCCCCCCTCATCGTGTGCCATGTGATCCCGCGCTCTGGAGTGGCAAGCGCCCTTGGATTATTCCGCGCGGCATGGTCCAGGTCCCTACCCCCAGGGACCCGGTCGTATAATCTTTCATTCATCAGTTGACCGCCTTATCCCCCCTGAGCCGAAACTTCCAACCGTAGAGCCAGAATTCCTGTCTTCCTTCTCGTGGGCATTAGGCCACAGTTCTTTTCATCGACGCAACTTATGACGTATTACTTTGATAGTTAACCCCATTCTGCCCCGTGCTTGGTTCCGGGCGTTAGGGATCGTTTCCCACCCCTTTGATCCGTTCTTTCCCTCGTCACTGAACCCACTCCGACGATTTTGAATGCTTCTCTCCGGTCTGCTGGAATGCTTTTTTGGCCAGGACTTCTCCCAGGTTTCCCACTCGACGGTTCAGCACCTGGATGTTTTAGTATAGGACGCGAATTCTACTTCCCAACGTTGCTTGCCACGGCCCCTTCTTTCCTGCACCCGATGTTAGGTCGCGCTGCACCCATCACCTACCGAGTTTCCCCCCACCTTTTAAACTGGGTTCTCGCGGGTTCGTCGTTTCTCGACAAAGCCAACTTTCTCCACCTTCCTGGCCCCCCCCTTCTGGTTTCTCATGGTGTTCCCCTTCGTTGTTCGACTATAGAGCCTCGACTGGTAAGACCCTTTTCCCCTGGAAGGTTCCGCCAGGACACCGAACTTTATCACGTGGATTCCCAGGAGTTTTTATAATGAGTGGTACGGTTGAGTCCTTTTTTTTCACTAAAAGTAAGGATTCTTTGCAAAGTAAATTCAGTCCCCCGACGGCGAATTTAATCAGCGTGCGGGGGCAAAGAAGTACTGGAGACTTACTTTCCCTATGACACCCTAACTCAGACGGGACGACCAAGTGGTGTTACCTCCTTATCCTTCCCCCTCAAAGGCGTCTTTTCTTTTCCATGTCGATAGCCGACTGAGGGCCACTCGATCGAGCGCGACCTGAACTTCCGTCTTGAAAACCCATTTTCGCCTCTTTTCGAACCCGCCTGCCTGAATTCTTGATAAGAAGTGTGGTATCACACTACCTTCCTTTACGCGGCTGTCCTCTGTGTCCTGGCAACACGTAGGTCGCCCTCACTGAGAACTACAGACAAGTCTTAGATGCATTCAACCTCCCTCGTTCTAGACAGCCCAGCCGCTGGGGCCCCCCTATGACCCGCGCGCAGGACGGGAGCCTTTTAAGGCGATGTCAAATTATTTCGATAGTACAGTAAAAGATGCTTTTAATGGATGCGGGGAGGGTAAGTCCTAAAACCCCTGGAAAGGTAGTCTTGCCTCTAAACAAGCCATCCCGTACCCGTTCGAATTTTTCGTATCGGAATGTAACAAGTTCCAACCGTAAGGTTATCCCCTTGACACTCCCGGTAGTAGTAACTTCATCTCGGTGGCGAACAGGCCTCCTCCGTAATAGGCCCAGATGTACGTAACAAACCATGACCACGAACCTGAGACGAGTAGAGGGGTGGGAACTCCCTGTTATCAGAGACCCGTTCTCGTCAAGAACCCTTGGTTCCGAGAGTGCCGCCGACACGCGTACCAGGCTTTGACGCCAATCACGGCTGGCATCTTAGTCTTTTGCGAATTTCTGCCCGCCCGCCGGAGGTGGAGTCCTATTGGCGGACCAGTCTTTTCGTTCCTACCTACGGTTAGGTCGAGGCTCCACTTTACTTGTGATATCATCGTATCCTAGAGGTGGAAGCACCCATTGTTGAGCTCTTTGAGGGTGCTGAGATTGACAACCTTTTCTAAGGTCTGTAGGCGCCGGACCCTCTACCGGTACCATGACCCCACCCCTTTCCTACGTTTCCTTTACGGACGTCGCCGAGGACTCGGTGCCCCGTCCTCGCCAACTTAGAACTGAACAAGAGACCATTAGCGTTTTCCTCCCCGCCGTGCTTTTTTCGCTTCCAAGGCTCGTCCTGTAGCCCGGGCCGGGTGCCACCGCTTCCCTAAACTTCAGTTTGGTGGATGCGAGGTCTGCTTATCGGCCAGGCGGGAAATCCCAAACGTCGAAGCCGTATACGTGTCTTCACTTTCCAGTTGAAACTGCGCCGGCGGGTCCATCGGCGAGCTCATATTCCCGTCTTTTTTCCGACGCGTCCATTTTTCCCTGGCAAGCCACGATGTTCGCGACATTCAAGCCGCTTTTTTTCTGCGGTGGATTCGATCCCCCACCGTTCTCTTTTCACGCAGATAGCCCATCGGACTCGGGCTTGCGGGCCCGGCCTATTGGGGGTTAGACCGGTAAATGGAGCCAGCTGGTCGGGCTGCCGTTCCCTTTAGAGATAGAAGCCTTCAGTCTTGCTGTCTCTACTAGCAGTCCGCCCTTCTTTGGAAAAGTGATTGACGACCGGTGCTCCCAGGATGTCGCGGGTCTCCTTTTGACAGTCTATGGTTGCTGCCCCCATTGCCTGAAAGTTCTGTTTGCTCCTGGCATCTGCCCATTTACCGACGTGATTTCTTGGTTATCCCTTGTTGCCTAGTTTTGCTACCTCTCGGACCCCGAGCTTCATCCTTACCTATTTCTTTGTGGGCCATACCACTCCTCTCCGACGACGGGTCATCTGGGCTTAATTCACATCTTCCAGGAGGCCTCCTGGAGAGGGCTCTTATGATTTTTTTTAGTCCCCCGTGTCTCCTCGATTTTTCTCCCCCGATATGACCCTTTTCGCAGAGCGGCCCTCAGCCTCGGTTGCTTGTGGACATCTTGCCACCCTGGAATTCCAGTAAGTGTAGTATGCCGACCATTTCCGAGCCGGTTTCGTCCTCTCGGCTGTGTTGGTTTTCTGCCTCAGCCATTGGCGCGATTCCTCGTCTCAGCAGAGTTTAGTGCTTTGTACCTTCCGAATACCGTTTTCGCGGTTTTCCCTCCTTTTGCCCGCCGGATTCCCGGTGTCCTTGGCACTTTTCGTCCTTTCCCTTTTATTTCCCTCCTCTGATATTCCCCGTTTCGAATCCGTAGACCACCGGCGCTGCCCCACTAGGGACCCGGATCCCATTGCCGTCCCTGTCGTGGTCTTCCTCCACTTCCACTCTAATAACTTTTTTGAAACCGCAGTAGTGGTTTTTCTTGATTTACCGCCGCGTCGCGAACCCTCTATTCCGATTCTTATGCCGGTTGGACCCTACCCACGGGGTAACGACAGACTGCCTGACTCGGACCAGGTTCCTGCGCGGTAGAAGGTGCCCCCTTTTGTGACGCCGCCGTTTTTACCCACCACTCCGCGGAAACCCTCCCTGTCGCTTTCTATTTCCAGTAATCGTTCTGTGGTCAGTGTCTGGGTAAAACAGTCCTACCCCCAGGTAATAAGTAGGAACAACCCCACGCTCTTTTTAGACTCGTGAACTAACCCTCTTTTTTCCCTTCAGAAGGTTGTGCGCGATGACCGAGCCGAGCCGACTCGCGAACCGGAATCGGGAGATAGTTTTCTGGCCTGTTCCCGGGCATCTCTTCCCCTGCCTTCTTGAAGGATGCGGTCGCCGGAGGCCTCCACGGTGGTCCGGAGGGTCATTTCTCTGCCAATGAGTCTGCCCTTAGAGCCCCGCGCTGGTCCACGCCTTGCAACATTCACCACCAGCGCGGCGGCGTCGCCGTTTCCGTCTACTACAACCTTCTACCTAGGGTCCCCTTTTCTTTCCCTTTTTTCCCTTTATCTTCTGCTACGGGAGTTTCCGTCTTCCCGATCCTTATTGCTGGCGTCACTCAAACCTTTAACCTGGCGCGCCACTTTCCTTTCGGTCGCTCGTTCCTGCTCGAAGTCTAGCGGTTTACGATCTTTTTTTTTCGGGGCTTCCTCCGACCCCGGCTTTCCCATTTCTTGACGTTGCCCTGCCCGCCGCCCCGGTGTCGAGTGCGCACTTCGACCCCTTTACAGGCTTCGCGCCTGTCGTCTCTCCCCTTTTGAATCCGCCAGCCACCCGGCCCACTTTTGTTCTTCGAGCTTTTTGAGACCCTTTTTGTCACCAGCTCGGCCCGCCATCGCCTCGGCCCTACTTTGTAGTTTCTGTTTTTTCCCCCTCCCCCGCCTCTCGGAGGCACCGTGGTCATTGCTTCCAGGAAAGGCCGTCATTGGCGCTGGGATGCTTGTGGCTGGAGACCTGGCACGTTACCCTTTCCCCACCTCCGACGTCTTTTTGAGTGTTACTTTCACCCTCTTCCGGTCTCAGAGGATTTGATCGGCCCAACACGGTGCATATAAAATCTCCGGGCCTTTTTTTGGAAGCATTCCCTATCCCTTTTCGCGAACTCGAGGGCTGTCACCTCGATAAGTCGGTGTCAAGAAAAAAGGAGGGCATCCTGCACGAAATAGTGAGATCTCTGTCCTTTTTTCTGCTGCAGGTTAGGCAACTTTTGCTGGGGGTGTGGGTGGTTTTTGGGTTGTTTTTTGGGGGGTTTGTTGGGGTGGGGGGGGGTTTGGGGGGGTGGACAACCACAAAAAAAAAAACCCCCAAAAAAAAAACCAACGCAAAACAAAAAAGCACAAAAAAAAAAAAGGGGGGGGGGGGGGGGGGTTGGGGGGGGGGGGGGGGGGCGGGGGTTGGGGGGGGGGGGGGGGGGGGGGGAACCCCCCCACAAAAAAACAAAAATACAACACAACCCCAAACAAAAAGAAACCCCACTAAATCACACCCCCTCCCCCCACCAAAGCTGGGGGGGGTGGGGGTGGTGTTTGGGTGCCCCCCCAGTGCAATTGTCTTCAGTTCACGATGCGTCTTTCCTTTCATGCATGAACACACAACCCAGGTAAAAGGTGTTGTTTTCTTCTTTTTTTAGAACCTTCGGGTGAGCCGCCCGTCCTACTGAATGAAAGTGAGACTTTTATTCCCTCTGCATTGCAATTTAAGATCCTTTTGCAAGGGTTTCTGGACAGCCTCTGGGAGGTTTTTCATTTGCTTGTGGCACCTCTCTGACCCGTCTCTGGTACCCTGTACGGTGACTCCTCGCCCCCTGTATCCCCCCTCGGATGTCTCCGTTTT
>Ga0179593_1620087_pt1 | contig 14970 bp, 21 predicted proteins | sample CZODoug2_1_08_16_FD_185931 | JGI IMG/M metagenome (GOLD analysis project Ga0179593, IMG submission 185931) | Vadose zone soil fungal communities from Angelo Coast Range Reserve, California, USA - CZODoug2_1_08_16fungal (PacBio error correction) | ecosystem: Environmental > Terrestrial > Soil >... | reverse complement strand
CTTGAACTTCCACCTGCTGTTCTTACCTTCTTTTTTTTTCACGTCCATCTTTTCGTTTGAATACTTCGTCATGCCCTGGAGGACCCTTTCTTCTACTAATCTTCTACCTCTCCTAATTCTCCGTCCCCCCCCCCTTTGGTCCTTCGTTTTTTCATTATTTCCCCCTAAACCCCCCTACCCGGTTTGCCCCTATTTCTCTACATTTATAAACCCTTCCCGGGTCCTTTTTCCAATCGTACTCTGTTTTTTCTCAGCTTCATTTTTAGGTTTAATAGAAGGACGTATTTTTTCTCCAACTTTACGGGTCGAAAAGTGTCACTAACGGCACCATCCCCTTATTCTCTGGGAACTCCCCCGGTGTTCATCTCCACTTCTTTTTCGTTTTCCGCTTCCTTTCCGCCCCCTTTGATTTCCCCCCCCACCCCCCTCCTGTTCTCTTCTTTTATCTGGCCTTCCTTCAACTTTTTCTTTAAAGCCCGGACTCAGTCCCCAACGCCCGGACTTATTTCTCTGTGATCTTCCCTTATGGATTCCCTTAGTTTTTTTTTTGACTTTTTGATTTTCCCACGGTGAGCCTTTTCTCGGTTTTATTCTTTCATTTTTTTTTTTTGAATGGTTTCCATGACTCCCGGGCCCAGTCTAATTTACCCCTTCATCTCCCTGACCTTTTTTATTTCAAAATTCTTTTCGTAAGCTTGAGTTCATCGTGTCAGCTGTTTTTTTAATTATTTTCCCAACAATATTAATTTCCAGAAGGGTATTCCTGTTGGATGCTTTATTGGTCCCCTATCTTTGGTCTTGTACTCTTTCATTTTTCTGCATTTTTCTTTTCCTCATTCATATTGGAGTTCCCTTACTACCCCCCCCCCTAGGTCGACCCCCATTTGGGCTTCTTTTCAGCTTCTCTAGAATAACTGTTTCTCAGGTCAAAGCTCTTGTATCGACACCCTCCAGAGCCTCTGTCGATTTTTCCTGGATTTTTTTTCCTTATTTTAGGCCACGCTTCTGGGATTTCTTTTTCTGACTTTCACCAACATGGACCTTCTTTGTTTCCGTTCCACCTTTCGTGATTATCAGTAGTCATTATGGCCCGATAGATGGGCCTATCCCTTATTTTTTCCAATGTTTAGGGCGGTAGAGTCCCTTTCTAAAGGTAATTCTTCAGCCATTCTTCGACCTCCGCCCCCCTAGAACCTTCTTTAAAGGTCCCATTCTGCCCCGTATTACCCCCCCTGGCTTCTTTGCGTCCCTCTTCGCCCCCGGGCTCACTCCTAGATTGTTAGACTTGCCTCCTGGAACTTTTCGTTCGGACTTTGTGAATTCAAGTTTCCCTTCCGAACTCCCCTGGCCTTTTTTTTCCCACCCCCAGCAGTGTTCTTTCTTTTTCTTCACCTTCTCCCCTGGTCCCGTGGTCCCAGGTTTCCGCATATTTGTCGCCCCCTTTTTCGGACATCGTCTTCCACTCTTCCCCCCGCCTCCAATTCCTTTCCCGCTTTTTCTTTTATTTCCCTGCGATTTTTTTTTTGATGTCCCCCCCCCAAAGATTTGCCCTTCCCCCCCCAGGGTTATCTTAGGAAGGTTTTAGGGCAGGCCGTTCATATACCGTTTCTCCCCGCCACCGTCATGTCCTCCACGTTTGAGTCCCCCGCATTTTTTCATTGTATTTTGAAGTAACAATTCTCTTTAGGATAACCCCTGTACCCTTGTGGACTCCTTCATTTTTCTCTGACTCAGGTCTCCTTATCTGTATTCCAGAACGAAGTCTTTCCTCCTTGACACAATCTTCCTTTCCCCCCTGCCTTCACGTTTCCTTGTTTTCCTTCTTTGTTCTGCGAGAACTTCCTGACCCAGGCCTTGAGAGGTTCTTTCTTCCCCCTTTCGTCTTCCCTTTCCTCGCCTCCCGTCCGTTGAATGTTACAGTTTTAACCGGCCTTGTTGTCTCACCCCCCCCTTCTTCAAAGTTTTGAACGCCCGTTATCCGTCGCCCTTTTCCCCACTTTCCTAGGCCCGGCTGTCTTTTCTTCCGTAGACAGTTAACCTCTTCCAGCCCTACCCACTCACAATTTTCTCTTTTTCGTTGCATAGCGCCCGCGGTCGCCCTTGCTTTTAGGCCCGTGTTTTCCATTATGACTGGGAACAAGACACATTGCGGGGTATACACCTTTCGCCCTGACTCGACCCCGTATTTTTTTTCTAACCTTGCCTGATTCCCCTAAGTCCCGGACCCCTGCCCCCATTTTTTAGGTTCCTTTGCGGGTCCTTTTGCGTGCCACTTCCTCTCAATATCTGTTTCTTTTGAAGAATTATTCCCTTTTCTCTTTCTATCCCCTGCTTCCAAAGCGTTGCCAAGTCTTAGACTTTTTCGAGGGGCCTTACCTTAGTCCCCTGCGGACTTATGTGTTTCCTTGTTTTCTTACGTGAAGGTCGCTTTCCTTTTGGTCTTTTTTTTCATGGTTTTTTTTCCTGAGTGCTTCATTTTCCCCTTCCCAACGTGAATACTTTCCGAGGATTCCTTCCCAACCCCCCCTCTTAGATTCCCTTAGGTTCCCTAAATCCATCCTGGCTTCCCTACGAAGCAATTTTAAGTTTCTGTCGAGCCTCACAGCACACCGGCCTAGTAAAACTCCTGGACGGCGGTTCCTTAAGACGAATTTCCTTTGAACCTCTCTTTGCTTCAATTTTCTCCTACGTTTTGGTTCGTTCAATTCTTCTACCTTTGTTGGTTTTTTCCACTTTTCTTCATTGTATATCTCTGGCCTCTTCTAATAGTAAACTCTTTACGTCTCCAGCTTTCAGATCTTTTTTTCCCCCGATTTTTCCTCTTTTTCCTCTTTTCTATCTTGATTTTTCTCCCTCATTCCCCCCCTCAATCCCTCCCCACGGTGATTTCTTTTGCCCCCTTTTACCCGATCCGTTTTTTTTATCACTACGCCTACTGAGCGTTTTTGATACCCGTTCGGGGTTTCTCCCTTTTTACCTTTCTATGCATTTTACTTTTCCACCTCCGGACACTATTCCTCACTTTTTGATTTTCGACTGCCCCCCTTTCCGATTAGTAAGCTTTTTTCGGCTTTCACCTCTTCTTTAAGACCCTTATCCCTTCGTTGTAATCTTTGCTTACTTTTTTCCTTGCACCGCCGACGGATTGTTTCCCCTAGCAAGTTTCTTTCCAGACTACCTGCATCCCCCCTTGTCTTCTGGCCGGGTCATCAACATTTTTCAGTCTGTTCCCTTAAGTTTTTGTAATTCCCCTTTTTCCATGTGCCCTGCCCCCGAGCCTTAAGCCTCCCACTGAGATGCTTCCTTCGTTCGAACCTTCATCGTTCCATAGCTTTTTCTGATTTTTCATGTCCCCGTTTCCCGAGACTGATTCAAATAGCTTCGTCTTTTGGTTTTCACCTTCACATTCCCGGACATCTGGGATTAGTTTGGACTTTCCGTCAGTTTCAGACTTTTTGCCCTTTTTCTTAAGCTGCTGTTTTTTCCAAGAGTATTCTTCCCAAAGCCACGAGATTCACACCTTCTCCTTCCCCGCTTTTCTCTTTGAACTTCCTTTCTCCTCCCCTCGAAATTTTTACCCCCATGCTTGCTTTTCCGATCCGTCAGGGTTTTCTTTTCGCATCTCTTCCTATTCCTTTCCAGCTGACAACTTGGCATAGTCCCAACCTTCTTTTTTGTTCCTCTTTCTGCACCCTTTTGGACATTTTTTTTCTTTACTTCTTGCCTGACTCACCCTGCTATAAAACCCTACGGCCGGTTTCAATATCCGTAAAAATCTCCCCTTTGAACCCTACCTTTTGAAAATCCTTAATTTACTTCATTTTTCCTTTGCTTCTGAGTAATCGAATGCGTCTCACCAGTACTCTTTTCTTTGGACCTTTTCGGTCGTTTTCGTTGAACCCTTCACCTGATTTTGGTTCTGTTACTTCCCTTTAATAAGGATTCAAAAAGTTTGTCCCATCCCCCGTTCTTTTTTCTTTTCCCCCAACCTTTTAACTCCCCCAACGTCGATTGAATCCCGAAAATCGCTTCTTGCCTACCTCCCTCTATGACCTCTTTTGAGTCTTTTTTTTTTCACCCCCCCCCCCCCATGATATACTACTTTTTGAAGATTTTTTACTCTACTTTTTCCCTTGGGCATCTAAGATTTCGTGATCTGGGTGGTGGGGGTTTGTGGTGGGGGGTGTTTTTTTTTTCTTTTTTTTGTGGTTGGGTTTTTGTGTCACTTGAGGTTCCAACGTGTTCAACCATTACTTCCCTCTCTTATGCATTATATTAGTACTTAGGACACTCCTCTGGTGCCTCCTTCTCCCTTTAAGGTTGACCCGAGTTCTTGGGTGTGTTTCTGGCTTTCCTTGCATTTTGTTACAGAAAGACCCCTTCCATCAGCCCCTTTGCCAGACCCCCAGACTTCCCTTTCAAATTCCTTTCCTGGGAGCGATTACACCCTGCTTTCTGTCTCAGGTTAGTCCAGGTGTTTTCCCAAACTTCATGGATGTTTCTTTCCGTGAATCTTAATCTTGGCAGAATAAACCAAGCCCCTCCCCAGGACTACAATATCTTGCCAGACCTCAGGATTGCCACCTTTACAAGCTGTGGAACCCCTGTGTTTTTTCAATCCTTCCTAAATAGGTACCGGTTTTGCGTGTCTTCTTTGTACGAGCCAATTTTACGTTACTTCTGGTTTTTGCGTAGCTCCTATGACAAAACCACCTCATTCTCCCCCCTAGCGGCCTTTGTGTAGGACCCCGAATGCTTTGGTCCCTCCATTCTATTGGTCCCCCTTGAAGGTTGAGACTGTCGTGTCCCCTCTCCAGAGACTCCCCCTTCTTACAAGCCTTTTTCTAACTAGGCCCCCCTTATTCAAGCTTCGTCCGACTCTCTCACTTTCTCTATGTTCGACGCTCTCCTGAAAGAACAGGTAGTGCTTCCCCGCTCTGGCCTTCCCCCTCCGTCCCCCTTCCATAAGACAACTCTCTCCGGAGAATGTAGGACATCTTCCTTTAGAGATCTCTATGTCTCCCTCGTCATTCTTTATTATTTGCCCTCTTTCCATAATACCCAATGTAATAGGCTTCGAAGGACATTTTTATCATTCCCTTCCCCTTGATTGATTCTGATCTTTTTTTTACCTTAACCTGACATTTTATTTATGATACTTCCTGTGATTTTACTAAGGGTCTCTCAAGTATTCTTTCTCAAAAGGTTTGTTTAAAACCTTTCAGCCTTACTCCCCCCCCCCCCCCCCCCCCAAATATCGAAGCCCTACAAGGTCCCCTCGTTATGCCCCCCTCATTTGTGCTTCCTTTCAGCAACTTTATTGAGGGCATTCTATCTCCTTAGACCAATAGGTTCCCTCTTCGTGGATTACTGGGAACTTTTTTACCTTTTTTCCCAATTCTTGATTGACACCACCCTTTAGTTGACCCCAAGGTTTCGCAGCTACAAAACCTTTCCTCATTGATTACCCCCTACCTCTCTCTCTTAAGGTTCATTTCCTACTTCTTTTGACCCTCCTTTTTCTAGTATTTTATGCAGAATCCCCTTACCCTCTATTCCCAGCCGTCCCTGGCATCACCCTTTTTTTATTTTCTGCGTGATCCTTTTTTTAGACAACTTCCTTATCTCATGCTCATATTTTCTTCAACATGATTCTCACGAGCCTACTCTGTTTTCTTTCCTTTTACATCTCCTCCAAAGAGACTTTTCACTTCCCCCCCCCCGGGTCATTATCCAAGATCGGCACCACCGTACCCGGTTGCTTTTCAAGATTGGCATCTTTCTTGACGAATTCCTTCCGATGTCGAGCCACACGGCCAATCGTTCTTTGAATTTTCATTTTTTTTTTTTCTCGCCTCCTCCGCGTCCATTCTTATCGACCCCCGTCAGCCGGTGCCTCTTTCGGAGCGACCTTTTTTCAACCTTTTTCCCCTTCGTGCTTCTCAGCCGTCTGCCTTTCCCTTTTCGTGACTTTTCCTTTCCACTTCTACTCCCCCCTTTCCGAAAAGGACGTGTCGGTCTCCCCCCTACCCCTCCAGCACTCTTTGGACCTCAGCGCTCGTCCACGAATGTCCCCTCCCCGCCTTTTGTTTCACTTGCCACTCTTTCCCTTGTCCACGAATGCCGTTTTTTTTAAGGTAGTTTTTACTTCTTTGTGTTTTCCCCTTCACTAAGACATCTAAATTTCCTAGCTCTCGGACACTCCGCCCAAGCGAACTTTTGGACGAAAATGTTTCCGGCAGGCCCTCCCTTCGCCAGGTCCCTTTCTTTGGCACTTGGGGTGTTTTGATGGTTCCTCCGTCCTGAATCCTCCAATCGCCTGCAGTTAGGGCCGGGCCTCTCGGTATTTTTGTGTTCTGAAATTTTTTCCCCCCGAAGGTCTTCCCCTTTCCCCCTTCCGCGGCAGTGGGCCTTGGCCAGTTTTTATGAACCCTTTTTAAGAGTCCTGAGTCCCAGCATGCTTTTCCTCTCCCCTTTTTCCTTACTCGACGACCCTTTTGGGGACTCTCAATTTCTTCGACCTGAGGAACTCCAACCCCACGTCGGCTCAGCACTCAGTTGTTTTCTTTTGAAGGGGTCCTTCTCTTTTTTTTCGATCTCCCCTTTCCCCCCCCATCAGCCCTCGGCCCGTGTGAACTCTCCCCTTTTTTTGATTTTTCTGAAAGTCCTTACATGAACTTTCATTAAGCACTCCTTTGCTCCATGGTTCTAAGCTTCTTCGCCTCTACTGGTTGTTATATTCGATTTTGACCCCTCCTTCCTCAAGTGATTTTTTCTGACATAACTTTTTAATCTTTTCCCGGGTTTTGTGACTTCCTTAGCGCGACACTTTTCCTGGAAGAAGGATCTTGTCGTTTGAGAGGCTGGCGATTTTTCGAATCACTCATTGGCACTTTCTTTCTTTAGGCCCTTGTGTGAGTACCTCCGTTGATTTCCCTCCTTCCCTTAGGCTTTTTCCCCTAGTATTGAAGTATTAAGTTCTCCATATACAGCTATGTGACTTCCTCAAAAGTTCTGGGGAAGACATAAGTCACTGTCCATCGATCCCCCCCTTCCCCCCCTGTTTCGAGGAGTCTACTACACTTTTAACTTCTGGACTCGACCCTGCGGAATTCTCCATTTCTTGTCAGACTTCCCCTTCTTTTCTGCCCTTTTGCTCTGTGACCCCCTAACCCTTTTGTGTCCTCCCTGAGTTCCCTCCCGACACTTGACCCCCTAAAGCTGAGGAGGCTTGCTTTCAATTTCTTCCCAGGTTTCCTTTGGACGTTTTTGTTTTCCCGTGACTGTTTGCGATTTTATGAAACTTCCCCTCAGCCTTCCCCTTTTTCAAATTTCTCTGCGGTTCATGTAGTTACCTCCCCCTATCCCGGGACGGACGATTCTAAGGCTTTGTTTTCAGAGGCTTTCTACCGGTTTTGTTTCACAGTCTTGAGACCGTCCCCTGCCCTTTTTTCCTTCGGGTTTTTTTACGTTTTTTGTTTTTTGTGTTTTGTTTTTTTTTTTTTCTTAATAAACCGTTCTCACTCTGAGAGCTATTTCATCTCGACTTTAGTTTGCTGGTCGCTTTTTTCGACGTCCAATACCAGTTTCACTTTTTGGATCGTGGGTCCTTTTTCTTGACGTTTCCTCCCCGGTTTTTTCCCCCCCCCCCCCCTTTTTCTATTACTAACTTCCCCTTCGGAGTCATTTTTGTAGTTCCCGTAGACTCGTTTTATTTTCCCCTTGACATTGTTCACTCCCGTCCCCTTTCTTGTTCTTCCCCATTTGCACCGTTTTTTTCTTCCAATGAGTGCTCTTCCCCCCCTGGGTGCCCCCGTTTTCTTGGACCTCTTTTGTTTATCCCCTCGTGAACCTCTACCCCCTGCTCCCAGCCCCTGTTCTGTCCTTCTTCTCTCCGGAGTGTCTTCCGTGCATTCGTTCCGCACCCCGCCCTGCTCTTGCCTTGATTGGTGACACCGGCCATGTTTTATCCTCCTGAGTTTTACTTTGAATCCAATTTTCTAGAACTCCTCTTCAAAGTTTCCCCCCAAGGCGGGTCTATTTTGCCCGTCGAAGAGGTGGAAATTTCCCCTTCCCACTAAAGCAATCTTATGAACTCTTGACCAGAGATATTTCTTTTCCGAAACTCCCTCCTTGGGGTTCCCTTTTTATTCCGTCTCAGCCCTGGGTCTTATTTTCTACTCTTTTAATTCTTCTAAATTTTTGATCCCCCGCCGCATTTGGTGTAGCTTGAACTTCTGGTGACCTAGTTCCCCCTCCATGATATGTTGATCGGCCAGGGTTTCTAGTACCAGCCCCCTCCAGAATTCTTACTTCTTTGCTTTTTCTTTCTCACTACACGAGTCGTTCAGGTTGGTCTTGTTTTTGGACAACCTTCTCCCGCACGCACCTGATGCCCGCCGACTTGGTGGTCATTCCAGGTGAGTAGTTTTTTTTTACAAATCGGCTGCGTTCTTGTGAGTGACCCCTTTCTGCCCTTCTTTAACGAAGTCTCCTAATTTGGGTTTTAACAGATCATTCGTCACACTCGGACCCATCCACCCTCCAAGGCGAGGACTATGAGATATTTCGCTCAAACTCTCTAGGCATCCCCAGTCCCCAATAGTAAATTGAGTTTCCACAAGTTATCTATTTGGGGTTTTTAAGAATCCAAAGACATTATTCGATTGATTGATGGCCATCCACAGCTCCCGCATTCCAATCTTGTTGGAGCCTTTGGGTGGAGTAGTTAACCCTTCGGTTTATTGCTATTGACCTCCCTTTTTCTCTGCCTTCTTCGCCTGGGCACGTCTATTTCCAAGCCATAAGTTTTAATTCCTTTAGCCTCTGAGAGTCCCGGACTTTTGTTGATCCCCCTAGATTTTTGTTCTTTTTTTTCAAAAGCCGAGGCCCCCTCTCTACAGTATCTTTCTTCCAGACAACTGAACGTTCTCTCCCCCCGAATCCCCACCAAGATGCCCAGTTCCTCATTCCTTCGTCCCCTACTTTTTTCAGCTTATTTACCCTTGACTGCCCGCCCGATGTTGTGGTTTGTTCTAATTCGGGATATTTGATTCCTAAAGGCTCCCCGGTCCTCCCCGAACTTCTTTCTCTTCGAAGGTGATATTCTTCTTATCTTGGGACGACCTTCGAGTGAGCTCCGGACGCCCCTTCATTCCCACCCCGCTTTATTAGAACCCTCTGTTTATACTTTTCATCGTCTCCTCCAGTTGCTTTCCTTTCAACGTGCCGTTCTAGACTTCGCGTTTCCGGGTGGCACACACCCTTACCACTGCCTGGGACTCGAATCCCGCCCCCTCCGAACTTACTTCTACGCCCTTTCCCCGCCCATAAGTTCCTCTATTTCCCTTTCCAGTTAAGCCTCATTGACTCTATTTCTCACATTGAAATCCATGTGCTAATTTATAACGGAAAAATCTCGTGGTCTCCTCTTTTTCCCATTGACTCTCTCTTGTCAGCCCTCTACAGATCCCCACCACCCTCCCCAGGATCTTTTCAGGCTGTGTTCATTCTTTGAGACTCTTTTCTTCCCCTCCGATTGACTTTTTCCCACCCCCCTGGAGGGGAGATTTACCTTTTGTTGAAGTTTCTTTTTTTCTCCCTAAAAGATCTGTCCACCCGCTTGTATCCACTTTTTCCATTTTTTCCCCCCTTTCCTTCGTGTAAAAGCCCCTTTCCTGTATTTTTAAGCAGAACAACAGTTGAGATCCCAACAAGTAAGGACCCCTCCCTTCTGGTTGAGATAATGCCGTTCCCGACATATCTCCAGAACCCTGACCTTCTAAAAGCCCCCCTTTTCTGTGTTAGTTTGGTTTTTCAACTTCTGGAAAACTTGTAAGTTTTCCGACCTTTCCCTCAGCGTCTTACAAGATGACCCCCCTCTCGAAGACATTCAAACAAGCCTGAAATTTTCAGGGCCCCCTCCCCCGTTGCGGTTAACCTCAACCCGCTCCTATCATCTTAAGACTGGGGAACGACTCGTGAATAGATTTTTTTAATTTTGAACTAGTGATTACCTCAGGAACCCTCTGTTTCCTGCTCGTTTCTATTTCTCATTCGTTGTTGCCTTCCGAACCATTACACGGCCGAGCACAGACATTCATAATTCATCTCAGGTTGTGGCGTGCTTAAATTCCAGAAGCCTTTGGTTCTTTCGTCCTGTTGGAGATTCCTTCTATTTTTCAAGTCCCCCCTTTTGTGATCCTACCCTAGCCTGGGCCGGCCCCCGAGCTTTTGTATTCTTTCCCAATTTTTTTAGTTGCCCTTTTCCCCAGTTAGCCTCCAGCCTTTGAAAGGTTCGCCTTTGGGAATCCAGCGTTTTCGGGGGAAGTCCCCCCGTTTTCCATTTTTCCCGGGAATACCTGTGGACAGGGCAGGTCTTACTTTTTTTAGTAGAGTTCCCCAACTGCCTGGCCCCTCCCTCATTTCACTCTTTTTTCTGCACCAGATGATCTTAAAGGATAGCCTTTGCCCCCCCTCCCGTAGGTCTTCATGCCGCTTTTCACCGTGGACATGAACTTTGTTCTACCTTGTTTTCAGCAACCTTTTTCCAGCCCCCTCCAGCTTCCTTGGAACTCTCCTTCTCGAGTGCTCCCCACAGCCGGGAAGCCCTTTACTACGTCTTTCTCAAGAAATCCTGCCTCATATTTTTGTCTCGAGTCTCCCTTCCGTTCTGTTGTTTTTAGATCTCCCTCCTTTCATATGCGAGGCCCTTTCTTGAATCCCCCCCTGAAGTCTTGATGGTTTCTTGGCAGATTCCGACTCTTCCTGAAGTTTTTTATTTATCGCACTTTTTCGTTCCTAAACGGTCTGTCCTTCACTTACTTTTTGTGTTCTTTCTTTATGGCGGCCGTCTTTTATGTCATTTCTACTTTCGACTCTCAGGATTTTGGTCCTACACCTCAACTTCTCTTGGAAGGTTTTTTGGACTTTACCGTCTCTCCGGCATGATGTACGGGCCGAACTCTTCCCTTCCATTCCTCCCTACCGGTGCACGTCCCTTAGCTTCATACCCTTCTTTTTTCTAGGAGTCTTCCGAACCCCTTGCGACCCGGTCTTGAGTCAAGACCTTTTCCGGGCAGCCTGCGTTCCGTGGACGACGCCTTCACAGTGATGCGTCTAACGAAAATCTTCCTTGAAGAAAATTTTGACACGACTTCGAACTCCTCCCCCAGGACTCCTCATCCGTGCTTCGTGGCGGCCAATGGCGTACAAGGTCGCTGGTTACCTTTTCATTTTTTTTTGTCCTTCTGGCCTTCATTTTCCTCCCCAAACTCCCTTTCTCTGACCCCGTCACACCTTTTTTTCGGAAAGTTCTGCGTGCCCATCTATTCAACCTAAGTCGATTCGCTGATAAGCTGCTAATTTAATTGCCTAGTTTTACGTCCCTTTTCCTTTTCGGAGGGTTTTGACAAGGCCCTTCCCCCTCTTAGCGCCCTTTTTTTTTTTCGGAAGTTTGGAGTCGATATCAGCCTGACTGTTATATCAACGTCTGCCTCCCCGTAGGTTGGGTTCTCTGAAGAGTTTGTCTTCACATTCAAAGACTTAAGGCAACATTGCACCTCAGCTTTGCGCTTTATTTGTTCTTTGATATTGCATCCCTCTTATGCTCTTTGATGATTTCATCCGCCCTTCCTGACGATCCTAGAATGCCTTAGTCTTCTTTTTTCCCCGTCCTTACATTTACACCTCCAGACCCCCCCCCTTCACCTCAGCGTGTCAGCTTTGCCCCCAAAGTTTTTTAACATTTTTTTTGAATCTTGTTAGTATTCTTTTACATTTCAAATGTTTTTCCTTCACCTTTCGCATTTCCCCTCTCCCTAACGCCCCCCACTTCCTTGTGGCCCCCTCTTTACATTACTTTTTCTTCCCCCCATTTAAGACTGCGTTTTGCTTTTTCTCAATACTTTTCTGGTTCCCCTTCCCCTCATTCCCCCTCTTGTACAAACTTCCCGGTGCTTTCCTAACTGGTTAGGTATTTCGCCACTATTCTTTTCAGACATGCCTAGAAAGTTCACTTTTTTTTTCTCAGGACTCCTGCTCCACCTTACGCAACCTTAACTCTTGTCCCTCCCCTAGCTTCTTTCCTTTCTAAATCTCCTTGCTTCTAACGCATCCGTCTTTACACCCTTTCCCCAGGGTAGTACCATCACGCTTTTTTTTTTCTTGCGCTTACCTCCTCTTTTGCTGTTTCCTTGTCCTCTACTGAGATGACGTTTTTACCCGACTGTTCCTGTCGATGGGGCACGGCTTAATGGACGTTAGGCCTCCCCTCGAATGGGACTAGGCCATGTGTTTTCTGAAGTCCCTTCACCCAAGCGGTTCTTCCTGCTTCTGCGCTCGTATTCCTTTTCAGATCGGGTTTCTTAATATAATCTTTTAGACTCCTTAGTTTGGTAAGTTTATTTCCGTTTGGGCCCAACGCTTTCTTTCTCTGGAACCTTAGTTTTTCTTTGTGAGGAGGACCCCAAAACGTCATTTCCCCCGCACTTCGGATTTTCTCCTTGACTCACTGCTTGAGAGATCTTCAGAGTTTTCTGACACCCCAAATCCCCACCGCTATCGAACAACTTCACGGCTATTTCAAGCTTTACTCTTCTACCTGAACCTTCTTCCACAAAATTACCAGATTGTGGCAAGGTCTTCCCACTACTTCCCCATCTCCCCCGTTGGTTTCTTTCGATTCGGAACGAACCTACTCCTTACTACTTTGCCTCGTTTCCCTCCCCGTGCCCCTGGAACTTTTTCCTCAGTGAGTCCTTGCGACAGTTGGTTTTTGTCCAGATCAGACCGCTATACTTTGACCTTTTCACCCCCCCCGGGCGTCTTCGGCACTTTTCTTTCCTCAGAATTGTATCAGTCTTCGATCCCACTAATAAGGTCTTTTTAGAGCCCCCCCCTCGTTTTCTACGCCCTAACAGGCTCGTACCTTTGTCTCTTTTTTCAGGTTGTTTAGGGCCCTTCAAGATCTGGTCTAGGATGTGACCTAATTTCAAACCCTGTATCCGTTTTATCTTCGCCCCATTCCCTCTTTGTCCCGGCATCCCAGGACTGGACAGCAACCCTTTTTCGAGCCCGCTTTTATGATCATCATTCTAATTTTAGCGGCCCAAGTAGCCGCAATGCACCAGCACAGTCCCTTGCGGAGCCCTCCGCTTTTCATCTTCCCTTCCTTCCTCTCCTCGTGGATAGCCTCCCGCAAACCTCCACAAGACCCACCCCCCCAACCCTAAACACCACACCCCCATCAATCATAAGACCCTCCAAACCCCCCCAACACAAAGCAGAACAATTCATCCCCCCTCCCCCATCATACCAAAACAACCCAACCCACCCCACCGCCACCAACCAAACCCCACAACAACCAAAACCCCACCTTTTCACCCCCCACCAACAACACAAAATATAACCCCCCCCCAAACCACAAATCCACCCAACCCCCCCGGGGGGTGGGGGGGTTGGGGGGGGGTTTGGGGGGTTCGGTTCTTCTTTGACCGAACATTCCCCAATGTAATTCCCCTTGAGTTGTATCTGCAAGACTTTCCTTTCCACCATCCTATCTTTAGCCCCCCCCCTTTTATCCCCCCTCAGTTTCTGTGCCCTCCGGTGACTCTTGCGGTAACCCACTTTTTTCCGTTTCGTTAGTTTCTTCTTCAAGCCGCCATGACAGAATTCATTTTTGTTCCTTCACAGTTATCCTCATTATTTCCTTGTACCCTTTTCCTTTCCTTCTTCCCTCCAGTTAGTGGATATGAGTCAGCCTCCCCCTTGCGGCCTTTCCATGTAATTGACTAGACCCCGGCTGGTTCGATTCCCCTTCCTTGAAGTTCTTGAGCTCCCTTCCAATCTCATTAGTTCGTACACCATGAGTTTATGATTTTAGCAGGATTTTCGGGCTGCGACCCCTCCCTCCATCGTCCCTGTTCCAAAACTTGACTGTCTACCTTTTTTTTAAACTCTTTTTTTTTCGGTGTCATACCTTCCTTATACCCTCCATTACGATTTCCCGTGCCACACGCCGGTTCCCTGGACGCTCAGCCCTTATTGCAGTACCTTGAGTTTCCCTTTTTCGGACTCTTCCCTCGTCCAGTTCCCCGTCCTCCCCCTTAATCTCCGAACAGCTTTAGGGTGTTGTCAGTGGACCCTCCCAAATCTCTCTTAAAGCTCGTACATTGACCCTCCTTCGCGGGCTTCCGAGGTTTTTCTACCTTACAGTCCAATACTGCTTCCCGTTTCAAGAACACCCATTCCGGCCCTTTGCATTCCAACCTCATTTCTCCCACTGCGTTCTCCCAAGATCACCAATAACTCTCCGGGCTTTCCTCCTTATTGTCCTCTCTATATTTTTCCCGAAGCAATATCTCTTTTTGTTTCTCTTTTGTATGTGCGTGGGCTGCAGGCCAGACCATCAGGTAACGGCCCTCCCCCTCAAGTCCCAGTTACAATCGGTCCCCGTTTCTTTTTAACCTTCTGCAAGTCCCCTTCCGTTTCGGTTGTTATCCCTGGATTTTCCTTGAATTCTTTCCCCCAGTTTCTTTTAACTATCCCTTAGGGCAGCGTCCGCCTTTTGGTTTAGTCGGAGTTTCCTTCCTGGTTCTCCTCCCAGACCCCTTTGAACGCTTCCCTCTCTGCGCGTACCCAAGTTTCCTTTTCCGGCCCTTCTCTTCAATTTTTTTTCTGATTAGTTTCCTCAGGCGGTTTAATTTTCCAGAATTCCTGTGTTGCGATCATCAGTCCCCACGGCCCCCATAACTTTCAGGATGATTTCACCCCCCTGGTACTCTATTCCGTTCCTGAAGCCCCCTCCAGTCTTTTTTCTTACAGCTTCCCCCCAAAATTTGCCTATCGGTCCTGCTCTCTATCAATCGCACTCCCCCCCCCATGATCCGGATGTTTAAATTTTTCTGGAGCTGCGCTTTGCTGAACAGCTTCCCCTTCCTTTTCATCTTTCCTTTCGACCCCTTTACAGAG
>Ga0179593_1619879_pt1 | contig 14970 bp, 17 predicted proteins | sample CZODoug2_1_08_16_FD_185931 | JGI IMG/M metagenome (GOLD analysis project Ga0179593, IMG submission 185931) | Vadose zone soil fungal communities from Angelo Coast Range Reserve, California, USA - CZODoug2_1_08_16fungal (PacBio error correction) | ecosystem: Environmental > Terrestrial > Soil >... | reverse complement strand
TTTCGACTTCCCAGCCCCCCCTTTCCGGGGGAAGTTACGTACCGTCAATCCTGACAGAAGTTTTTCCCTGATTGCGGTCAAAATCAGGAACTACCTTCCCAGCTTTATCTTTCCAAGAGTGTCTACCCTTGTTTTTTTCGTCGTGCCATTAGAGTCATAAAAGCCTGCTTTGGAGCTTGATTTGCTACCGCCCTTTCCACCAATTCTGTGAAACAATGTTCAGTTTCAATTAGACATTTTTTCCTTAATCTTCTCCCTTACGTTTGAGTAGAGTTCTTATGGTGTTAATAAATTCCTTTTTGCTTCTGCACCGTGCCCCCCCTTGTTGTAAATCTTCTCCGTCATGGTCTTACCTTCTAAGTTTTATTTCCTTTACGATCACTCCCTTTCAACGTTTCTGGAACTTTCCTTTTAGTCCCTCCTTTTCTCGATGGCACTCGGTTTTGGCCAATGGCTGTCCGTGTTTCTTAAACGCCCTTTGGTCCGTTTTCGTTCAAGGTTTAGGGGAAGTTTTTCCCTTGTTCAATTCCCCTAGGAACATTTTTTGTCCAGGGGCGGCGCTTCTGCAGAGGATTCCTTCCCTTCAAAGTCGTCCACTGCCAAGGCCTACGGCGGACATGTCTGTGAAAGCGGACGTCCCAGAAGGACGTCCTGTCTGGACGGTTCCTTTAATGTTGGCGTAAGGCGGTCCTGGGCCTTTTTTTTTTCTCAGATCTCTTCTCCCCTTTTTAACCCCCCTTTTTCCCCCGACCAAGTGCTCTCCGATGGCTGGAAGAGCCCCCTTGGTTTCGTGCCAGGATGCCCTTCTGACGGACTTTCCCTGCAGCAAAGTTTCTCTTATTTCTTAGTCCTGCCCTCCCCTCCCAGGACGCTTATACAGCGGCCCTTCCTCCTATGTCCGAGCCTTTTTTTTGGAGAGCTGTCTTCTTTAAGCCCCAATTTTTTTCTTGCCCACCCGGTTGAGGGTCGAAACCTTTTGGTCCTTTTCTTCCTTGGTCGGGTTGACTTTTTCTTTTTCCCCTGCCTTTTCTTCCCTTCCCTAACTCGCTGCGCATGATAGTCCGATGGACGGCGGACCTTCCGTCCGTTGGTTGCTGGTTCGAGAAGTACTATGCAAATCCGGCCGCTCCCCAAGGCCTTCTTTTTGGCGATTGTTCTGTGGAATACGAAACGACGTCCATATAGGCGCTCTTGTGGGCTCCGGCCCTTTTTTGTTTCCCTTTTTCCGGGTCGTGGCTTTTCCTCCCTGATCTTTTTCCACAGACCGTACCGATTCGGGATGAACTGTCGCATGATTATGTGGCTAATTCCCCTCCCCTGAGTTCCCTCCTACGAGTTATTTCCTCTAGTTTTGGAATAAAGAGGTTCCTTTTTGCTTTTCCCTGACCGTCGGCCTCGGTCCGGGAACTTCTCGTCTCGAGTCCTTTTATCTATATTTAGTTTTTTGAGATACGTTTTCCCTTCACGTTTTTTCCCTTAGAGCAGTACCTCCGAATTCCGATTCCTGCAAACCCAAGGTTGTCCCCACGGTTTAGGCTGATAAGAAGCATGGCGTGGACCCTCGTTAGTTTTCCCTTACTTCCCTCCTTCCCCGGTTTTTTCTTTCCTCCGGTTCGGTGACCACGGCGACTTATAGTTAGCCGCAATTCTGTGACCTCCTCTGTGTTGGAATTCCCTCACCTCTGATTGGTGCGGATGGTGTCTGCCTGTTGTGTCGTGGACTCGCACGCCGCGCGTGTTCTATTTAGGGTTGTGGTGTATCTTTCGCTCTCTTGTTCGGGCCGACCAGCCTTTCCCACGGCGCTTTCGTCTCTGGATCGTCGTTTCTTTACCCCTGCAGATTTAGGGCCTTTGGTCCTAAAAGTTTCTTTTTTCTCCTTGAAATCTAGTTTTAAAAACCTTCTTTCTTTTCCCGCCAGCGGTGCCGACACAGGTGCGCTTTATTGGCCGTCCTGCCTCCTTAGCCATTGCCCCCTCCCTGATTCCACTTCTCCCCTGCACTTATGTTGCGTTTGAATTCATGTTTGTCCACTATTGCACTTACTTCGAGTACCCTTAAGGTCTCTATATCACCTGTTCAGGTTCCCCTGAAGTTTTCAGTGTTGATCCTTATCGTCGGCATTTGACGGTTCTCCTTTTCTTGGCTGTTCTGCATTTTTTCCCTCAGGAGCCTCTGTAAGCATTTTTCCTCCGCTTGAATTCTTTTTTCTAGTAAGATTGCCGTTGTCAGAATTGGGGTGGTCAAGACTTGTTTTTTCCTTCGTGACTTAATTTCGGGTTCGCAGTCGCGTTTTTTCCAACGATTCTTTTCTCATTTCAGGGCGTCCAGCCGAGGACCTTTTCTCGATTCCCTCCAGAGTCGTTTCTTTGGATCCACCTTCCCTCCCTCCGTGCCTCCGATGAGCCTCTCCGGCACTTTTTTCCCACTTATGTTTTGCTGTCCCCTTGTACGGTTTTTTTTCATTTTTTCAGTCCTGTCTTTGATGCCCCGGACGGGTAGGGGTGAGGCGTGCCCAAGGAAAGCAGTTTTGACCTCATTTTCCCGCTTCTATCACTCTAGTCTTTCCTTTGGAATTCCTTTCTTCTTCTCAGCGTCCTTCAGCTTGGTGAGGGCTTCAGCCACAGATTCAGGTAACCGACTTTTTCTTTCCATGCGGATGACTTTTTTTTGGTCTCCCTCCCTTCGGATTCTACAGAGCTAGCTGTGGGTAGGAACACCTCCTTGTACGCTGACGGCTTCTCCCCCTAGTTTTTCTTTCCCCATTTCAGACAGGGGGCATGGCGTAATCTGAACTTCTATCACATTTTTAACCTCGAACCTCCCCTTTTTTGAAGAAGCTTCCCCCCCCAACCTTTTAGTCTTCCCTTTTCTTCTCCCTTTGGATCTGTTAGAAAGTCAGTTTCCTTATAGTACCTTCGTCCATCTTACACCGATGTCCGGCTTGAAGGTTCGCCCTGCCCCTTTTCCTCCTAGCGTGTCCTTGGTAGACATTGCCCCTTCAACTAGGCCCTTTTGGTCTTGTTTAGAGCTCAAGGACCTCGAGGAACAACCTTCCAGCCCCACATGCGGATAAGGAAGGCAGACCCCCACTGTACGTGTGCTTTTTGCAGGAGTTGAAGAGGTAGCCCCCCATCATCTGGATTTTGTCTTCCCGATTGGTTGCCCGGAGTGCTCTTCAGCTTTGTTTGAATCTTTTTTCCTAAGAATTGAGGGCTTTTCTTTCTCACGCCGCCGCTTATAATCAGATCATATTCTGATCGATTGGTTTCCTTCTCTAGGTGAGACTCCCCCCGTTATTTTTGACGTTGGATTTCTTTGTCCCTTTATTTTTTTTTCGAGAACCAAACGGCTAAGGGTTTCCGTGGGAGCTGTGAGAACTCTGTGTGGAATCCCCCCCGAGAGAAGTTTCTTTCTTAGGTCCTCCCGCAATAAAGTTCCTCCCCTCGTGTGCAAGAAAAAGAGGAGCCTTTCAATTGACGCACCACCTTTTCAAGGGAGTCGCCTTTCAAAGGACCCCCCGTCGCTGGTTCCACTTTCCTCCCCTTCGCTTGCCCGGCCCTTCCCCCAGCGTTGTGGATCTGGCCCCTTTTGAACTTGCCCTCGAGCCTGGTTAGGAGTTTCAAACTTGCGGAATTTTCTTCGCTTTCTGATGCTCTCGTTTGACCCTTTTCTCCGGAAAGTCCCCTGCCAGCCGTCTTCGGCCTTTAGAACCCCGAATTTAGTGAACGATCTTCTTTGACTTAGCGTCTCTGTTATTTTTTTCTTCCAGCTTTTTCTAGGTTAAGCTTTTTTTGGTAACAGCCTGTTTTGGAGAGGAGTCTCTAGCAAGCACTCCCTTTATTTCTCGTGGACTTCTACCCTTCTTCCCCTCAAGAACTTCCTCTTTTCCCCCGGCAAGGGTCTTTTCTTCGGCAGAAGAGGGCGTCCCCTTAGCTATCGTTTGTCTCGAACCCTCTTAAGTTATGGGATTCCCCTTTTTACTCTCTTGGGCACGGCCCTCCCAAAAATTGTTAGGGTAGATCCCTCCAGGATCTAGACAATGGGGCCCCCCGATCCTTCCGATTTTTCCAAGAACTTCTCGGGCGATCAGTCCCTGTTTCCGTAACCTGGATGGTTACCAGGGGGATTTTTCCTATTTTCAAGGGCTTCCCTGTTTTTTTGAAGCCGGTCCTCTCCTTCACGAGTACCTCCTCCTTGGCCTATGTGAAGCTTTGACTGGCGGAAGTTTCCCTGGCTCCTTTTTTTTCCCGGCCGTCTTTTCCCCGGCGTTTTTTCCGGATAGGCTTTCTTCCAGACCTCCTTGGAAACATTCCACTAGTGGTCACGGCTTCCTCCGAATCCCCCCCTTCCGAGGTTTAAGGCTTTTCACCGGATGAGGTTACTCTTTTTCCCCCCTTAAGGCGGGACGTCCATGCTTTCCCCGGGAAAAGTTTTCTTTCCGCAGGCTTTTCTTTTCCCCCTCAAATAGGTCTCATCAAGTCCTTTCACCGAGCTCGGAGAAGGTTAAATCCCCCGATTTCTCTTTTCCGCGGAGCACGACTCCGCCGACATTCGGAATATTCCTCTCGCCCCTGGTTAATGGGTTTCTTTTTCCCCCCGTTGATTAGATGAGGGTCTCCCAGGTGCCTTCCGGCAAAGGCTTTTTTTTCTCCCTGACCGCCCTTCCTCCCAAGAGCACTGATCTCTCCGCTGGCAGAGGCAACCTTCCTTCCTTTGTTGGACATGATGGTTCTTCAGCTTCCTTTGTTTGACGATCCTTCCGCTTCTATTTTTCCGGTTTTGAACCCCTTCTCTCGAGCTCTCCCCCCCTTGGGATCTTTTCCACTCCCCAGGCAGCCGTTTTTTTTCCCGGTCGAAAAGGTTCGGGTCATCTTGGCTCTCTTTTCTTTTCAACGAAAGATCTTTTTTTCAATGCTGTTCTCCCTCTTTTCTATGGACACTCTTCCTGACCAGGAAGATCCACGACCATGAGCTGAAAGTGATCCTGTTTTTTAACGGGAACTAGGTTCCAGATGTGTGAAGTGAACGTACGTGGTCCCTTCGATATTTTTAGCCTTCATATTTGTCTAACCTCCCTTTTTTTAGATACTATGCTGAGTACGGGCTAGTCCGAATTCCTGCACGAAGTTCTTGAAGTTGTACCCGTTCCCCTTCCCACGGACTCCTTCTCCGTAGGTTCTCTCGGTAGGGCCATTTCCTTTTCTTAGTCCTATTTCGTAAGGTTTATAACTTCGCCTCGTAGGTCCGGTGACAGCCTCTTTTCTCGCGGCTCCTCTCCCGTGAATCTTTCACGGCTTTCCATTTCGCTAGTTAGGGGTCGCCTTGCAGGATAGTGAATCTACCACCCCAATAAGCACGCGGTCACTGCGAAGCTCTCTGGTGTCGGTGTTTTCCGAAAAAGCCGCTCTTTTTTCCGATTTTTTGTCCTGTCCAGGTCATTCCCCCAGTATCTCCGGAGAGTCCTCCTTCGCGTCTCTTGGAGCGTCAGGCCCCTTGAAGCTGCTTTTTTTGGTGCAATCTTTAAATCGGCTCTTCCCTTCCTTAGTGACCCCCCTTTTTGTATTTCACGTGCCCCCGTAAAAACTCTCTGTCATCTTCCAGAATGTTTTTCCCCCGTCCCATTTCTCTAAATTTTCTTTTTACTTACTATGTGCTTCCCTTTTTTTTTTTCCTGGGCTTTCCTTGGCTGAGTTTTGGGGCGTAGTCCGCATTATGCCCATGCTTGGCAGTGTAAGCCCTTTCTGTGTCTATTGTGCCTTTACTGGATTTGATTTTTTTCCTAATTGGTTTCTCTGAGAGTCATTCCTTTCCCTTTTTGAAGTCTTACCGCGGTGTGGCCTTTCCTCTGTAAGGGACAAGGAATGCCCTCTCCTGTGCGAGCTTTAAGCGGATTTGGCCTTTCCCCCTTTCCTTGCGCCTTTGTCCTTTCAGAGCCTTTCCCCCCACTGCCTATCCCTTCCCGAGGTTTCCACCCTGCCCTTTTTTCCTTGACTTTTCCATGCTCCCCGGTAATCTCGAATCTTACGGGGAAGGGTCTTTGGTTTCGCCAAATCTTCCCCCGCCTTTTTCCCTCTGATGAATTTCTCCTATTCGTTTGGTCACTTGCAGATATACTATTTTTCTCTCGGCCGTAACGACTTTTTTTCCCAAACCTCTCCCCCCCCCTTCCCTGAGCGGGTCCTTGCTTTTTCATAGTGCCTTTTTTTGTTCTTCAAAAGGTTACAGCTCTTTCTGGCAGAAGCGTTTGGTGAGACCCAAGAGTCGGCCTTATGGTGGATTTTGATTTCTTTCGACCTCTTTGTTGACCCGTCTTTGTGTCAGAAACTGGTTTTCATTTTTGATCCGAGAAGACTCGCTCCCGACCTTGTACCATCTTCCTTCCCCCTTGTTGCCTAATATTTTGAAATTTTTTAAGCCATTTTTCTTCTCTTACTTCTTTTTTCCCTATGAGGCCTCCTTTTTTGGCTGGCAGTTGACGTGCCCCCGGTAAGTTTTTTTCTGGGCATCTTTTACGTTTTGTTGGATTTCTCGGCTTTCTTTTTCGTCGCCGGGCCCCCTCCCCCCCCCCAGGCAGGGTTGGGGTGTCCTGTGCCCTTCGCCGTTGCATTGCCTTGGGCGTAAATCTGCCTTTTTTTTTTTTTTTCTTGAGGTCTTTACGCCTTCTTTCTTTCTTGACTTTTTTTCTCCCCGCCGTTTCTTTTTCCATGAGGGCATCCTTCGTTCATCTAGAAGTTCTTTTTCTTACCTCTGAGGAACCGGACTTCTTTCCTAACCTGGCCCGGAGTCTCCTGTTCCTTTTTTTCTTGAGATCGTTTTCTTTGTCCCATTGGGTTTTTCTTTTTCTTCTGTGCATAGTTTCTGGCAGATGAGAGCTTTTTCTGTCCTGCCCTCCAATCTGCTGGCTTCCACTGACCACAGAGCGTCTCCCTCAAGACCCAAACCAATTTTTCTCTTTCTTTCCTTTGGGATTCTTCCCTTTTCTGATTTCGCGTCTCTGATGAGGGCCCCCCTGAATGGTGGTTTCCCTTTCATGTCCCTGATACCTTTTGCCCTCCGCGAGGATTTCTTTTCAATCCCACGACCTCCTCTTTTCTGATGGTAGAAGTCCCCTTCCCCTTCTCGTTTTTTTATCCGGCCACCGTTGCTTCTTTTTCCCCGCACAGCAGAAGGCTCCTCGAAGTCATTTCCTCCCTCTGAAACGTCCTTCTCTCCAGTTTTTTTTTTACTTCCTTTTTTTTTTGAGCTTCTTTGATCTGTTTCCTTTTCCCCCCCCCCTTTTTCCTGACGGTCCCCTTCTGTCGCCTGACCTGCCTCCTCTAGCCGGTCTGAAGACCCCGCGCGTTTTCTCGCTTTTACTCTACACACCCCTTTTTTTTCAAGATTCCAGCTCAACTCGCCTGTGCCAATTTTTTTGCCTCCCGTTTTACCTTGTCATCTCCCTCTTCCCCAATTTTCCGACGCCGCCTGGAGACCCTCAAGAGTCCTTTCCTCGTAATAGATTCCCTTTGGTTGCCCAGACTTTTTCCTTGGCGATAATCCCTCACCGTCGTCCTACTGAAGGGAACTCTTTTGCCTTCCTAGTTGGACTTCTTCCCTCAGCAGGTACACCAATGGAAGGACCCACTCTGTGGGACGTTTCCTCTGACTCGGAATCGGTCCTCTGATTTTTTCGTTCCATGTACCTTCCTTAAATTCTTCTCGAAGACGCCCAGAAGGGTTGTACTTGCAGGCGTTTTTGGCGGAACAAATCCCTCACAGAGTTGGCCAATTCCCCCACAGGACCGGATGCCTTTCCCCAGGATGTACCCGCCAGTCCTTACCCCGCAAATTGCTTCGGAAGGTGACTGTCCAAGTGTCTTACCTGGCCAAGGTTTCCTTCCCTTACTAGATTTTTTTGCAGGACTTCCGCCTGACAATCCTTCTTTTCCCGACAATTCCTTCTTCTCAGGAGTCTTCCCCGCTAGAAGTTGTCGGTTGCGATGAGTGACCCATTTCCTATTCCAAATTTTTCTTTCTTACAACTTTCCTGGGGCGGACTTCCCCGTTCTGAGGGTGCCTTCTCCTTTCGGGTACACTTCCCTCAGGTAATGTCAGAGGCCTGGTTCGTAAACAAGAGTATTCCTATATTTTCACTTTTGCCTGAGGATTCTTTTTTCCTGAACTACCCTCCTCCAAATGGTCTTTCCCTTCTCACCCAGGTACACGTGTCGCGGAGAGTTTTTTTTAATTACCCCCCCTATCCCCCAGGAGCTTTTCAGGTTTCTTCGACACTGTCCCTTCGCTTTCGGTGACTTTAAAAATCAGCTCCCACACCACTCTTCCCCTCACCACCCACGCCCCCATTCCCGGTGCTCTTTCTTCCCCTAATTCCCGTTAACGGACGTTATTGAAATGCTGTTTTACTCTGGCTAAAGTTCCTCGAAGGGCCGTAATCACCGACTCAGTTACCAAGTCCCTTTTTTTGCTTGGCCGTGGTCTCTCTGTGGGCCCCCTGTGGAAATTCTTCCCTCTTCTGTTCACGAGCTTTCTCGGCTATTATCTCCTCCTTTGTTGTTGTTTCTAGTTCTCCGGAAGCCAAGATTCTGACCCTCCTTTACTGAAACTTGTCCCGTCTTTTTTTTTCCCACAGCGCGCTCTTCTTCAAAAGGCCTTCCTTTCTTTTCATGTCTTTCTCTTCCGGTCGTCGTAGGGACGGCCTCGGCGGAGTCTGCTTGAGTCCTTGACCTTTCTTTACACCTCTTTTTTTCCGTGCCATTCACAAAGCCTTTTCCCTGCTAGAGTTCGGCCCCCGGGCAGGGTTCTTTCTGTGGTAACCTTCCCTCTCGGCCCCCCCCCCTCCTTGCAGCTATGTTCTTCGGGCCTTACCTCCCCAGGAAACTTCCCTTTGACCCCTTTTTTTTGATTCTTTAATTTTCATGGGTTTTCTGGATCTCGTAAAGTGTTTCAACAGGAAGTATCTGTCCAGAGGATACTATACCGGTTCGATTTTTCCCTGATTCCTGATGATCTTTCTTTTTAACAAGACAACTCTCGGAAACTTTTTACACGTCGAAAGGACCGTTGCTCCCCCCTAATAAGGGATCACTGTTGGGCCTTCTTCTTACTAAGCTTCCCCTTTTGGCAAAGGGTCTTCCTCGTTAGGGTTCCTCCTGAAGTTATTTATTTCTGTGATGCCATTCTCCTTTTTTTTTCCTTTATAGTCCCCCCTTCTGAGTCTTTTTTTTTTTTTCTCCCCCCCTTTTTCGGGCCTTGGCTTTTTTTGGCCGCGTAATTTTTGGACCCTTTGGCTTTTTTTTCTTCCTTCAGATTCTGTCCTTCCGCTTTCAGGGCTTTGGCTCATTACCTGTTGGCATGATTGATCCCTTTTTCAGTGGTTCCCCTTCTTTATGCTTTGCGGTCCTTCTTCTTTTTAGATTTAACGGGTCCCAAGGGCCTTTCGCCGTCGCTGCTGCCCAGAGCGCTTCCGGACAACCGACCTCTTTCTTTTTGACTTTTTTAAAATGGAATTTTTTTCCTTAGGTCCTCTTCGGTTTCTCATTATCCTTACCGGGTTTTTAGGGGGCTGAGATCCAATTAAAGCCTTTTTTCCCCGCCTACGATTTTTTTGCTCACTTTTCCCTTTCCAGCTCTACCTCTCTCCCCTCGCCTGAAGTCGCTTTGTTGGTGTCGTCGGACTTACCGGTCCCACGGTCGAATGATTTCCCCCTTTAGGATTTTGATTCCCCTCCGTTCTAAAATTCCCCTTTTTTAAGCGTTACAAACCCTTGACGTTTTTTTTGAGTGCTGTAGCCGTTTTGGACTTACATTGTGCAGAAAAATTTTGGCAGGGCGTAACGCAGCCCCAGTACTCCTTGCTTCTTTCACTTTTTGGTGTTTTTCCCCCCCCAGTGATTCCCCTTCTTGATAACGCTTTTTTTTTAATTCTCGTTTTGGGCTGGTTGAGTGCGTTCTTCTCCTCAGGCTTGAAGGCTGGTCTGGCCTGACGCCCTTCTCTTTCCTCTGCTTTATATTGAAGGCTACTTGCCTTTTTTCGCGCTTTCTTCTCCCCCGCGCCTTTTCCCCTTGGTAGACTGGGCATGACTCCCCCATTCGGGGGGACTCGGGCCGCGCCGTTGCCGGCATTTTTTCCCAGCGGCTGGGTCCCTTGTTGAAGCCCCCCCTCGGTTTCTCTCAGAGCTCTTTTTTCCTTCTTTTTCTGCTGGCGGCCTTCGTGAGAATCATCCCCCCGCATCATCTTCTGGACCCTCGAGGAAACGGACTCTTTTTAAATCAGATTTTGACCTTTTCCGTGGCGCTCCTGGTTTAATTCCCCCTTTTTTTGAGAGAGTGGTCAACCTTTTTTCCTCTCGTAAGTTCTTTTCTCCTTCTTCGGTCGATGATGAGCTTGCGTTCTGCCGGGCCCCGCCCATCATTGCGGTTTCCACGACCAAGGAGCCCTCCTTTTGCAAACAACCTTCTTTTAGCTTTTTTCTTCCCCTGACGCCCTTTTTTTCTGGCCGGCCCCTTCTTTTTTTTTCCCTTCACCTTTTCTGGGAATGAAGGCTACATTCGCCTTTTCGAGATTTTGTCTGCGCTTAACAACATGTAATTTTTTTCAGGTACTTTCGCCGAACTTTTTCTCCAGGCCTCATACCTTCGCAGCAAACTTCTTCATCATTTTCTACGAGGAGTCCTTTTCCCTCGCGTGCTCAAAGGACCTCCTCTTTTTTCTTAACAGTTTTTTTCTTCTTCCCCCGTGTTGGGTTCGGGTCTCTTAGCCTTTTTTTTTCTTTCTTGCATCGACTCCTTTTTCCCCATGTGAACGGTCCCTATGTTAGTCTCTGGCCCTATAACTTCCCCCTTCCCTTCAAGCCAGTACGACTCCTCCGAGAGATTTTTTGGAGAGATTCAAATCCCTTCCCCTCCCAGTCTCTTCTTTCCCCTTGGAAGAAGCCCTTCCCCAACTGTACGGGCATTCCTTATAGAGGTCTCTAGTCCAGTACCTTCACGTCCTCGAAGGTCTGGCCCAGCTTTCTTGGGGCGCCCTCCCCCTCCCCGTCATCCCTTCCTTACCCATGGGAATGGCTAATTCAAGGGATGCCCTTCTCTTGGACGTTGAGTCCCCCTCTAACGGTCAGAGGACTTCTTCTTTCTTTGAAGGCTCTGAGATTTTCTTCAGTCAGGTTTCCAAGTTTTTTATTTTAAGATGGACCCCTCCGGCAGGCTCTTCCTTCCCCCCGTAGGCCAGACCTCGGACACTTAGATTGTAGGCCCCCCCTGGTGCAAGCTGCCCCCTTTCCCCACGACCTTTTCCCCTCGGGCTGTTTTTCTTCCTCCTGCCCAACTTCCCCCTTGACACAGGCAAAGGCTTCCTCTCTTCAGGACAACCATCTTTCTCAGCCCCCTTCAGGAGCTCCCCCCTGACAGCCTTCCTTTTTTTCTGCCAGGCCCTTTCTTCCTTTCTTCCAGGATTCTCCTTCTCCCCTTTTGGTCTGGAATCTTTTTCCACTTTTGAAGGGATAGTCTTCCCCCCCCGGATGCGGTTCGCCTCCATTGGCCGGTTCGGTGCGGGCCGAGGTTCTTGTTCATCGGCTTTTTTGTAAGGACCCCCAAGTCGTTAGTCCCAGTGATTCTCTTTCTGCGGAAACTTTGGATTAGGGTTTTCCCGAACTTTTAGAGTTCCCCCCTGAGAACTTCTCTTCTGAGGTAATTAAGATACTTTCTCAGAGAGGAGCTTTTTTTTTTCAGTTTGACTACCCTGGACTTTTTTTTTTCCGGGCCTCCGGTCGGTTTCCCCCTTCTTTTTTCCCCGCTTCCCCTCTTTTGATTGACCTGTTCTTCCAGCGAGCTCCGCCGAGGAAGGCTCGACGAACTGACTCTTCTCTGATTGTGGCTGGCGTTTCTTTTTTCGAGCTTTCTCGGAAATTTTTTTTCATACTTTTTTTCTGTGGATAGCTCTCTCCTTTCCTCCCAGTTGTTGGTTTTTTTTCGAGCCGCAGGAACGGGCTCTCTTTAAGAAGGCTCACCTGATTTTTCTTCTCCAGGTTTTTTCCCCGTCCAAGCTCCTTTTGCATCCTTTTTCTCGGCTTTTCTTCTATCGTTTACATATTCCGCGAAGGTAATATCCCTTTTCGGTCGGGCCAACGGCAGCTTTCTTCCTTCCTTAATCTTCCGGAACGCTCTGGGCCCCCTATGTAGGTGTTTTGTAGCTTTTCCTATGTTGCGACACTCGGCACACTCGGATCCTGGCCCCCTCTTTTTTACTTCCCCCGCACACCTAGACGACCCTTGCTTCTGTGCTGACCAGCCCCCCTTTCTTTCCGTAGAGGACCTTCTAGGTCCCTTCTTGAATCTTCCTCTCCTTCTTCTTATCCGGTGCTTTTCATCTTCATGGATTTCCGGCCGAACGGATGTTGACTTTGCGTCCTGTGGCCGGGATTTTTCTTTCCATTTCAAGGGTCCTTCCCATTACGGGTCCCCCCCAGTCACTTTTCCGGCGGTTTTCTTCCATCCTGTCAGGTAACTTACCGCCCCCCTTCTCCGGCGGATTTGTGGCCTTTTTTTTTCCCCTTCCCTCAAATGGTTCTCTACAGTGGCGTCTGCCTTTTTATGTCAGAATTAGGCTTTCTTCCCTGCCTTGCCCTCTTTGCGTTCTATTTCTCTTCTTTTTTCTCTTGACTTTTTGGCTCTTTGGTTTCTTCTAAGATTTTCCCCTCTTCTTGGCCGAATTACCCTATTTTCCTGATTGACTGGTCCGAGGCGATTCCCCTGCCGGACTGACATTTTTCGGCATTTCGGAAATTCTAGATCCTTTTTCATCAGGCTTCCCCCGTCGTAAGAGTACTTATTCCCTCTTTTTCCCGGACGGTACCCTACCTGAGGATTTTCGGTTTTTTATCCTTTCCCAGTCGGGGCCCCTGCTCCCTCTTTCCAATTGATCCTTTTCCCCACTCTTAGGGTTGTTACTCCTCTCGGCCGTATTTCTCCTCCAGGCCCCTTTTTTTTCTTGACATGCCTCCTTTTCCCTTCCACGGGTTCATTCCAGCGAGGCTTCCTTGCTCGAGCAAGGTTTTTCCCCGCGTAGTTGTTTCTTCCTTTCGAGGTTCTGGTTCTCCTCTGAACACTTTCTTCAGAGCCGCCCTTTTCCAGGGCTGTTTTCCCCCCCCTCCCCCTTCCCGGTGACTACGAATACCAACGTTAGATCCCCTCTCAGTGATCGGTGTATTTTTTTCTCGGTTGAGAAGTTTAGGATGGTTTTTTTGAGTGCTTTCTCTCTCGGGGGCATCCGGCGACCTTTGCTGACCGAACTTCCTTTTGTTATCCCTCGAGACTTCCCCTCTTGCATGAACGCTGGTTTTTCGCTTTTTTTTTGTCGAACAGTTTTTTTTTTTTTTGAAGGATTAGTGTTTTTTTCCGCCCTTAAAGGTCTTTTGCTTCTTATGTTTGTCTTTATTTCCCCTTGCGGTAGTGGATGCCTGGGTTTAATTTTAACGTTTGATATCATCTTTTCCCCCCCCCCTCTTCCCTCAGGACGAGGTCACCCTGTGTAACAAAGAGTCTTTGCGCTTCGATAGATTTTTTTTCCTCCGAATCCCGTGTTTTTTTTTATCTCGGATTCTCCGTGGGTAGGTGTTTTCCCCTTTTACCTCTCTTTTCTCTCCCTTCAGAGCTTTTTTTTTTTTTTTCTGCCAGAATGACCGCCCCCCCCTTTGTGGGGGTGTTTTTTCTTGCTTCGGGAAAAGTGACCTTTTCAAGTCACTGAACTTTGGCAAGTATTTAAACGGCCTCCTTTCTTTTTACCATCCCCACGGCGTTTTTTTCCGGAATGGTTTTCTTCTCCGGGATCCCCTCTTGTAAATGGAAGACTCTTTCTCCACGGCATCCTTCTTTCAGGAAGGTCTTTTGCCCGACTCTCTCATTTTTTTCATGACAGTCTTTTTCCTTCTTTGTCAGGCCCCTCCTTTTCTCGGAAGACGTCGTAACTTGAATAAATAGTCTTTCCCTTCCCCCCCTGGGGAAGCTTTATTTTTTCTTTTTTTTTCTTCCGGCGGGTGTCTCCTGTTTTTCCATTCTGGAGGTCTTTTCTCTTCTTTTCAGACCTTTCCCCACCCCCCCTTTGCACAATTTGCTTTCCCCCCTAGGTTCGCTTACGCCTCTCACGCTAGAAGTTCTTTTCAAGAGCTGGCGTAAGTCTTCCTTACTACTGCCCGAATTTGTATTTTCCCCACACCCTCTCCTCAAGATATTTTTTTCCGGATCCTCGCCCTTTTCAGGATCTCTTTGGCCGACGTCCTCAACAAGATTTCCCCCCCTTCCCGCTCGTCTCGTCTCTTCCCCCCCCTGAATTTCTTTTCCTTCTAAACGGATTTTAGCAATGGATGTTTTCTCTTCCTGAACCCTGCCCCCGTCAGTAATCTCAAGAGTACCTTGTTCTGAATTTCCCTCGCTTGGTTCCTGAACCCCTTTGACTTTTCCCGAGTCCAGAAGGTTGTGTTGACGTTCCTCTTCTCAGCCCTTGGAAACAACCTTATTATGAATCCTTGGACTTCCCCTTTTCTTCTTCTTTTTGGCCCTCTTTTTCCTCTAGGGTTTTTTTCTTCAAGGTACCTTGGAATCCTTCAACAGATTGTAATTCTTCCCTCGGCCTTTCCTGACTCTATCCCCGATTTTGCCCACTTCCCACCCTGAAAACTGTCCCCCAGCCAACTTTTATTAACCTCAGTTCCCTCCCTTCCTGTTAATTTCTTTGGCCTTCTATGCGGTCCTTCCTCAAGGCTTCTGCTCCCCTCCCTTGAGTTCTCCTTCCGCAAGACCGGGCCAGATCGTTTCCTTCTTTTCCGCGAGCCTCCCGCCCAGGGCCGTGAGCTTGAGGGCATCTTCCTCTAGAATTTTTCCTTTGACACGTGGAACCCAGGCCTTCCTTTAGTGCGGTTTTTACCTTGGTCCTCTTCTTTTGACATAGGCATCCTTCAGGGTTCCTTACAGCAAGG
>Ga0179593_1423465_pt1 | contig 14970 bp, 18 predicted proteins | sample CZODoug2_1_08_16_FD_185931 | JGI IMG/M metagenome (GOLD analysis project Ga0179593, IMG submission 185931) | Vadose zone soil fungal communities from Angelo Coast Range Reserve, California, USA - CZODoug2_1_08_16fungal (PacBio error correction) | ecosystem: Environmental > Terrestrial > Soil >... | reverse complement strand
CCGTAGATAGGTGTTCTTTGTTTGATTGAACCGCTCTGGGTCTTTCCCTTCTTTTCTTCTTCGGGCTGTCCAACTTTCCTTCACGCTGCCGGTCCACTCCAGGCAACCCCTTTTTTTTTTTAATGGCTTTCTCCAAGACCCTTTCTGGATCAAAGTAATATGGTTTCAAAAGTTAGAAGGACGGTAAAGGGTTTTTCGTTTGGCCCTTCCCATCACATGGTTTATTTTGCCTTCCTGGAGGACCCAGTCTAGCTGCGGATAGTGCGCCACTCGCAAACCCTTACGACTTCTCGGCTTTCGCAGGATTGTTAATGCGAACTCCCCTCCCAACAACCGCATCTTTCCTTCGGCTTACCCTCGCTGTTTGGAAGGCTGGCTGTGGGTGCGCTCGTGTCTCCCCTCGATCCCCCTTTTCTCTATTTTCGACCCCATCGGCCCCATATTGGTGTCAACCACCTTCTCCTTTCGGCCTGCCTTGTTGACAATCCAAGAAGTTGAGATGTCTAGATCCAAGCGCAGGCAGATCGCGTTGCAGAGATCGGCACTCCTTTCCAAGATTTTTCACCTGTTCGGATGCGTGACCCCGTGTATAGGGTATGCACTCCTAATGCGCGGTTCCACTTGTTCCCCCTTTTGGCCACACTTTCCTTTTCGTAGCATTCCGGCAACCTTATTTCATAAGACTTTCTCCCCCTAGATTTTTCGTGGTTGCCATCCCGTGTTTCTCCCTCGTTTGACCATTGAAGAAGTCGCGTTCGGCTACGGAGTGAGTCCCCCCCCCTCACGCCCCCTTTCTTTTCTTGCGAGTACCTTTCTTGGGAGGCTTCTCTCGTTTCCCGCCGACACTCCCCGTGACTTTCCCTGCCCCCCCTTCCCCCCAATAGAAAAGTTGTCAAAAGAATTCTTCGCGTGCTGTCCTCAAGCGACCGACTTTCTGGGTTCTTATTCCTCTTCCCTTTTCTCCGGGGGGTCCACTTTGCACCTTCCTTTTTTTAAGCGTACAAAGCCGTTGCCCTGTTCTTGACAGGCTGTCGTATCCGTTGGTTGCCGATCTTTTTCTTCTCGGACCCCGCTTCCCCGCCGCCGGTTCCCCTCTTATCCTGGCGCCTCCAAAGATGGGTTGGAGCAGTCGAACCCCTCAGCGGAAGCGCGTTCCAGCGCGGACTTGTGTTCCCTGTTTAGGTCCGGTGTTTTCTTCCCTTCGACCCCAAAGATTCGTCCAGGATTTTTTCCTTCCACCCGCCTTCCAAATCGTTTTCCCCCCCTTATCTTGACGGAGAATGATCACCGGCCGCCGTACTGACCCAGATCGATCTCTCTTCCTTTTTTCCCTCCTCCTTTTTTGTCTCTATTTTGATTTTTCTTTCCTTCCCTTGAAGGTTGACATCCCCCTTTTCTCGGTTCCCGGGCGACACGATCCTGGTTTCTCTTTCCTTCGGGGTTGGCGATAAGGGATTGTGCTGCCAGAATTGGGAAGAAAGGTTAATTTCACCCAAAGCACTCCACCTACCCCCCGTATTTTCACGTGAGGACCCCTTTTTGCAGGTGATAGCATCCGACGCCTAGGTCGTCGGCGCCATTCTCCCGTAGTTGCGGGGGAGGAGTTCGAGGTCTAGACCCTCAAGTGACCCCTTCTACCTCCTCCCTTTTCCTTGCCATTCTGTTTCCTCTAGCTGTTCTAGTTCCGTGGAACGTTGCCCCCCTGGACCAAAGCTTGATACCAGAAGCGGGATAGGATAATATTAGTTTTAGTGTCCTCCCATTTCATGCCTCCTCTCTCCGGCTTTCTTCTTTTCTGTTCATTCCCCCCCTTTTGTTCCGTACTTTTGCAGGGGTCCTGTCCCTTTTCGTGTCAGCCTTCTTCGCCCTTGAAGGATTGCCTGACCCCATCTTCACCTCAGATTTGACTTTGCCTGGTCTTACGCCGTAGCCCTCCCTTGCCCCAAATCGTCTGTCAGACGAAAGAGCAATACGCACCGGTTGCTTTTCAGTAGTGTTTCCCCTCGCGCGTCCCCTCGTCTTAATATGATTCCCTTTTTGTTTTGACGAGAGATTTTTTTTCAACCCACTTTTCTTACCTCTATCATTCTCTGTTGCATACCTGTTCATCTGACACAGGCCTTTTCAGTGAAGTCGTTCCCCTCTCCTTGTCTTTTTCCTTGCCCTCTTTTCCAGGCGCGATAAACCCAGATCTGTACATTTCCCGCACCTCCCCTTTCTTCAAAAAAATTTCTCTTTTCAGCCGTCCCCCGCGAGGGACCTTCCCCCCCCCCCCCGCGCTGTTCTCTTATGTCCCTCTTCCCACTCTCCCAGGACCACACGGCGTTTGTCATACGCGTCCCCTCTTCGGTGTTGAGACTTTGAGTTCTTTCCACGAAGAGTAAGAATGGGCAGCGGAGTCGGTAATTTTGGCTTTTCCTCGTTTCCTCTCCTCCTGCGGCGTTGTACTCAAAGTTTTCTCCCCCTTTGAGTTCTTTTGGTTCCCCCGAGCTTGAAAATTTTTTTCTTCTTTTTTTTTTATAAGTCATCGACACTGTTTACCCGTGATGGGGGTAACAAGAACTTGTAGTGGCCCCGATCCCTTCTGTTTTAGTTTCCCGTGACAGCTTGGCTCGAAGTCGAATTTTTTCCCCTGCGCACCCTACCCCATCGGGCTCAGTCCGGTGACAGAACTCACCTCGAGCGAGAACCGGTTTAGCTTAGATGCCACATATAGATCTTGAACCCCCCCCCTCCTCCCCCCCCCCCTCGTGACACTTTTCTTCCCGTGGCGAGGTCAGTTTTTTTTTCCCCCAACTCCCCCCTCCCTCGTCGTGAGCATAATGCCCACCTTTTTTTGCAAAGTGGTCTGGTCCCTCCATGCGTCCCTTTGAACCATTTGCACGATCTCGAACGTCCTGTCTCCCCGTTGCCCCATTCGGTGGTCTTTTCCCGTGGAACCTCGCGTTCATTTGACTTTTTCTCTCCCCTCGTGCATTAATTTTTTGGGGGGTTGGGTTTGTTGGTGGGGCTATTCTCAGTAGCCCTTACAGTCGCTGAAGTCGTCTTCTGTCGACGTTTCTTCCCTATGCCATGACGGTCTTTCCTACCCACGCTGCCCACTTCGATCACCGGTGCCCCCTCCATCTTTTTTCCTTTTTACACGTGGAAGACAGGGAATTGGGCAATTGAATCGTGCAGCAGCATGCCCCTGATGGTTGGCCCCCCCCGGGCCCGATCGGCTCGTCGTGCCATCCTCGTGTTTTTTTTTTTATTTTTTTTTTTTTTTAGTGTCTTTTCCTTCCGTCTTCTCTCAGCTCTAAGTGGAAAGACACCCACCTCGCCCACAAACATAAACCCCCCCCCCCCCCCCCCCCCCCCCCCCCCCCCCCCCCCCCCCCCACCCCCCCCCCCCCCTTATCGATCCCCGCACAAACTGATGCACTTCTCCCGGCTTCGGCCCATTCCGCTTTGTTTCCTCACGTGCCGATAAATGGTTTCGGTCGGTTATGGTCGTCCTTCTGATTTCTGCGTTCTTCCGTCTTTCTTCGAACACTTTTTTTTGTGAGCATTGGGGCCCTCCACTGATTGCTCGGAAAAATGATTTATGCCGCACCCGTCGAAACCTGCTCCCCCCTCCCCCAGCGCCGCGTTCTTGGAAGCGACTTTGGGCAATAGCTCCCACGACCTTCTCTTTACTCCTCTCCGTTGTTGTTTTTCTCGATTTTCCTTCCCTTGGGATCTGGAAAAGCTACGGCTTTTTCCAGCACAGTTCGCGCCTTCTTCGTCGGGTCGGTTTCCTCTCAATAAGTTTTCTTTTTTCCCCGGGCTTTCCCCCACCCTGCTCCCTTTTTTTTTTTTTCTCCTAAGACAGAAATCGCTCCGTACCCCGGAGCCCGGTCCCGAAACCAGCCATTTTTCTCCGTAAAGTCTGCCTCCAGCTGATTTCCGGCTCTTTCGGGGTTCTTCTCTTGTGAATCAGGTTTGGAGGGTATGGACCCAATTTTCATTGATCCGTAAACACCCTGCGTCTTTCCTCTTGCCCTTTTTTCTTCCTATGAGTACCCCCCCCCCCCCCGAAAGGGTCTCGTTTTTTTTTATTTCCACTTTGCCCACTTCCCTTTGGCTTCCAAGTTTTTTTCACACCCCCTGATGACCCGTCACTGGACCGTTTTCTTCCTCTCTTTCCTTTCTTGTTCTGTTTGATGAACCCGTGAGATTCCTTTTTCTTCACTTCTCGCCGCCTCTGCCTTTTACCGCTATTGGACGAAGAGAGTTTCCTATGTGAGACTTCATTATCTCCCCTGCGTTTCCGACCCTAACAAGGAATGTCAACGGGTCTTCCCCCTTTTCTTCTCTTTTTCAGGTGTTCCGTTTTGAAACCTTTTTTTGGCATCAACACTCTTCTTTAAGGAATTTTACCTTTTTTTGTGAGTCGGAGTTGGCGACTCCCCCGACCCTTTCCATCGCCCCCGGGAGCCCTTTTTTTTTTCTAGGTCGTATCCTTGATCTAACTGAACAGGAAAAATCGCTATTTAATTTCTTTTTGTAGCATCTGTTTCGTTCGGGTGAAGCTCCTCTGTGGTTTCTTTCCTCTTCTCGCTCGGGCTGCATTCCACTGGACCGCAGCCTTGGGAACACTGGATCCCCGGGTCCTTTCCTTTTATCGGTTTCAAAGCCACGTTCCTTTCACCCCCCCTTTCAGGCACTGGATGCCCCATTCGTGGAAATCAAGGGCTTCTTGTTTCCAAAGACTCACCTTTTCTCTTCCACTCCCATTCCAATCTCCTCTGAAGTGGCACGACCTTTTGCAATCACCCCCTTACCGACGTCCGCTTGCGGCGGACACGTTGTAGAGGAGAACCCCCTGCCCCCCCTTCTGGTAATTCGGATTCCCCCCCCTTCTACGGGGTTGGTTTTTTTTTTTGCGGTTCTGGGGAGCATACGCTCCTTGCAGCTGGAATCATCCCGCTTTCTTCACCGGCCGGCCACCCTGCCTGTTTTTCTTTTGCAACTCTCTTTTCGTTGATTGAGAAACATCGTTCTGTTTTGTCTTTTTTCTCGCGCAGGTTCGCAGATTTCGGGCCGCAGCCACTGAGGTCACTCTTCACTGGTCCCTGTTTCCGGTTTCCCCTGTCTTCTGAACAAGTTGTTAAGAGACTTGCTATTTAACTTGATTTTTTTCCCACACGGGGCAGCTCTTCTCCGACTCCTTGCTTTTACTTTTGGGCCCCGCCTCTAACACGGGTCTTTTAAGCAGGGCTCTTGTCTGACCAGACTACGTTGTCCTCCGTGCGTCTCCGGCTTTTCCTCACAATCCTCCGGTCTCCTCTCTGCAGATGCTTTTCGCTTTGGTCCCTGCCCTCTTATAGCTCGAAATAAACGTGTCCCGTCCCTTCGGCTCTCACCTTGGCCCCTTTCGCCACTCGAAACTCCTCTCATTTTTCTCATGACATGCCCCCTACCCGGAGGGTCCCTCTATAGAGCCTCGGGCTTTTTCGCCTCTTAGGTCCACGGTTGGTCCAGGTACCCTGGAACTAACAACGCTTCTTTTCCCTACTTTTCACCCGGTTCCGTCTGGAAGGTGGTTTGTCCGTAGTTAAAGCTGTCCCTCCGTCCTCCCTACCTTCCCTTGTCTCCGGTCGTTTTTCTGTGGGTAGTGTTTAGAGAACCCTTTAACGAGACTTCCTTTTACATCCCGGACCCCCCTTTCTTTCTTGAGGGGTATGACATTTTTTTCAATTTGCTTTTCGCCACTGCTGCAGGATAAGGCCCCACCCCGAGAAAAAGGTGACCAGGATCGGGTCGCCACGGCTGCCCACCGGATCCCCACCCTCCTGATGAGAAAGTGTCTCCGTCCTAAAGTCCACTCTTTTTTCATTTTACCTCATCTCCGTTGTTTTTTCCTTCTTCATGGCATCCTCTCAATTTTCATCTTTTCAGTATTTCCTGGTCCCCACACTGGTGAAGAGGGGGAGATTTTTCTTTGCACGTTGGCGTTGACCCGCCTTGGGGCTTGTTTCCCCCATGAAAACCCCAATTCCTCCTTTTTCGAGGGTCTTTCTTGCTTTTCTCGGCTATCCTCCCCTAACCCTGTCACAGGTGTTCTCCATTATCCTCCCGATTTCTTTTGCGGCGTGGCGCGGTCTCCTACTGAGTCCGGCCAACGACAAAATTACGAGCCTTTTTTTTTTTTTCTTCCCCTTCGGCTTCTGCCCGTTTTCGGCGTTTGTTTCCTTTTTTCAAGCGGCCCGGGGCAAACGGTGGACAACAAGCCCGGATCCACGCAGCGGTGCTCTTTCTATATGCCCCCCTTTTTTCCCCCTTCAGGTTGCCCTTTTTTCTGTCCCCCCGACCGGCGCTTTTGACGTTTCCTGCTTTCCAACGTCGACCTTCCCTATTTAATAGGGACAACGAGTGCAGCGTTCTCTTTCTATGAGGACGCAAATCTCCCGCTCTTGCAGGAGCGCCCCTACCGTGGTTCGGTTGGCTTCACTCGTAACTCCGAACCTTTTTTTCCGAACGTCACCGCTCAGCCCTTGGGAGGAGCAAGAGAGAAGCGGTGTTTTTTGTCCCCTTTCGGAACGATGGCCTAGGCTCCTACAGAAGTTGGCCCGTGTTCAACACAAATGCCTGATGCCCCATTCTCTTTCCTATCCCCCGGTTAAATGAATAGAACGGAAACCAGGAAGGGGCCCTTCCGGTTAGATTATGACGGCATTCTTTCTTTAAGCTGCTCCCTTCTGATCGCACAGCGATACTCCTTTTATGTTCAAGAAAGTGCGGTGATGCCCCCCCAAACTGGAGGCCGGCGTCATGGTAGTTAACGACTGCTCAGAGAGAGTATTGCCCTGTTTTCGCGAGCAACCCCCCCGCCATCAATGCCACCCCCCCCTTCGCGGTTTTCTTCCCAATAGGGTTTTTCCTAACTTTTGCTCCCCCTTCTGCGAGTCGCATAGGGAAATCTGGAAGTTCGGTCCTGGTCTTTTTTTTCTGAACTGATCTCCTTCCTATCTTGTCCTCAATGTTTTTCCCTCTTTTTCAAGGTGCTAGTGGGGAAACACATCCCAACTCCTGTCAGTCATCTCCCCATTAGTCCCCCCTTTCGGTGGACCAATCCCTGGCCGTTGTTTTTTCCCTTTGAGGCCAGGTGTACCCCGTCGCTTTTCGATTTTGCACCCGCGTCGACCAGCGACCTCCCAACCCTCGGGTCACCTCCAGCCCGAACCCCCCGATTTCTTTTCTCGAGCCCTCCTCACGGTATACGATTTTCTCTTTTTTTCGCTGAAACCCCTATAGTATTTCCCCCCCCCTCTAACCCCCTCCCGGCACCCTTCGAATTTTTTTGGTCGCGCCCATTTCCCCATCCTGCCCCCATTTTTCTAGCATTAATGACTTACCCCCGTCCCGAAGACCCTATTTTTGTAGGCGAATCACTGGAGTTTGTTGGAACCCTTTCCTGATCTCGAAAACGGGAAGATGCCCCCCCCCCCCCTCGTTGTAGCTCCAACCCGTTTATGTGTAGCGTTCCTTTAGTGCAGGTCAGTTCCCGCTTTAGCTTTTCAGTTATGGACCTTTTCCCTGTAGAGCTCTTGTGTCTGTCTGTTCAGGAATTTCCTGACTTACAATCCGATATCTTAACTCTCTGATCTTTTTAGTCCCGGAGCTTGGTGATCAGCTCCCTTTTTGCCTACGTGCCCGGACTTTCGCGCAGCGTCCTCTTTTTTTTTCTTTCCTTCCTTGGCCCCTTTCACGATAGGCGTCACACTTTTTTTTGTACCCCAGGTGTGAATGATCACGAGTTTTTTTTTGAAACTACTTTCCCTCTCGATCGCCCCCAACATCTTATTTTCAGAGGATCCTCTTTCCCATCAGCTGTTTGACCTTCTTCCCTCCCGTGTCGGTGCTTTCCCCGATTTTTTAGATCGAGGGAGAGGTCCGCGGCGTATTTTCCAACCCCTCCGCGGTGTGCGCCTTTCGGGCAGCCGGGTTGCCTTCAAAATGATTTGAGAATCTTCTTAAACCAGGATCAGCCCCCTCGGCCAGTAGGATTAAAGTCGACCCGACCTTTTGGCAGCCAACCCCCCTGCCATATCTCTCTTTTCCTCCTCTTTTTTTTCTCTCATTGCCTGTTTGTTTGGCGCTCTTGTCAGAAGTTTTAGCTACGCATCCTCGTCCCTGTGCCGGCTGGCCTCCTTTTTTTTTCGGTTGGCGTCTCCAACTAGGGTCAGGGCGTGACCTCCGGTTGGCCCGAATTCCCCCCCCCGGCGGTTTTTTCTCTCCCTTCCTTACGCCGGTCGCGGCGAATAATTCTCCTCCCGCCCCTCCCCCTGGGATACTTTGCGTTTCGTAGAATCTGGCCGGGCCTTTTTTTCTTTGCGGCTTTATCAGCTGTTTTGCTCTCGTACCACCGTTTTCATTCTGCTCAGTAAGTGCCCCCTTGGGAGTCGGTTCGCCGGACTCCCTTTGTGACCCGACAAACATGATCCCGTTTTTTGCCCGCCTTCCCGTTTGACACCTGCCGTTTGGCGTTTCCCCCTTGTATTTTTTTTTTTCCCCCTTGTGCCCGCCCCTGTCCCCCGTTTTCTCTTTATGATGGGAGGAAAACAAAGGTCATGAGCAGTCCTTTTCCTCTCCCGACCCCTTTGCCGACTTATACTCAAAGATGTGAAGGGCCATTTCTGCCTGAAGACTGGCCTCAAGATGTGCGTTCCGCGTCCTTCTTCCCCGATTTATTTTTACCCTTTTCAAACCGGCAATTCCCCCACTGGGAAGGCGTCTGATCCGTCAGGGTTAAGGGCCAAACCTGTGCAATGGGCCGTTGTGCCATACCCCCTTATTTTCGGGATTCCTTCTCCTTCTTTGGTGTCTCTTCTTTGTTCTCACCGATGTTCGGGGGAAGTCTTTTGTTACGCTGCTTTTTATCTGTGTGGCAGCGACGAACCCCCCAGAAACCCTATCTGTGATTTCGCCCGCTTTTTGCCCCGGGGCGCGTTATGTCTTAGCCAGATGTCCTTGTCGGCGTGTGCGGGCTTTCGAAACAGGGCGCAATACGGACCCTGTCCCCTTAAACTTGCCCCCCCTCCTGATCGGCAACCTCCACGGTCGGGAACCTTTGCTTTAGTAGAGGACTCATGATCCTTTTTTTTTTGTGTCCCCAACGACTTTCCCCACCTTGTTCTCTTTTTCCAGAATGGTCTTCCCCCCTCTGAGCTCTTATCGTGCCTCCTCGTTTTTCCCCATACCACTTAACGATGTGCTAGAGGAGGACTTTTGCAGTCTTGCCTCCGTGCCACACCCCGCCGATGTCTGTTATGCGCCTTTTTTGGGTTTTCCTGGATTCTTTGGGTTTTCTGGTTTTCTTACTAAGGAACGTGCTTGTTGATCCCTTTTGTGATCCTTTCGCCCCCAATCGCCGCTCTTTTGCAAGACTGTTTTTCGTTTGGTCCCCCATTTTTCCGTGTCGGTTGAGTTGTTAGTTACTGTAGGCAAGTGAAGATTTGGCCTGCAGAGGACGGCCTCTTCACTGGCAAGTTCCGTTGCCCCCCCCCCCTTTTGACGGATTACCCCCCGTTTTCTATGCACTCGGAATTTGCGGCGGTAACGGTTTTTAATTCCTTGTTGTCCACACCCTTTTTGGCCGCTTCTTTTTTTTTACGCCTCTGCCATCCCTCCGTTTCTCGTTTTGAACACGTTCAGGTCGGGCGGTTCCACCAGTGAGGTGCCAGTTTTTTTTATTTGACAGCTTCGTTGCTCGTGCGGCTACGGAGTTCTCACAAACCGCCCATCCCCCTTTTCCCCTTACTCCCTGCAGTCGACTTTGGGCTTCCTCCCTTCCAGGCCCCTTCTTTCAGATGACAACCACCGTGAGGTCCCTTCCACTAGCTTTTCGAATTGGTCCTTTCCTCACTCGAACCTTTTCTCTGTCTGCTCTTGCCTGACAGCCCAGGTTAGGGGAGATTACCCTTTTCCCGGCGTTTGAGCCGCTGGGGGTTTCACGGGGTGCACCGGTCCGCTGACCTCGTCCTCACACCGAGCGTTTTCCCACTTTAAGGCCTTCCCAAGTGTGTTACGTTTTCAGGGTAGTTTTCTGTTCCGCGTCGTTAGCCCCTCGTCCCCTCCGTCTCGTCAGTTCCTTCTCTGGATATTTCGAACGCTTCTGTCGTCGTGATCTCCGAGCCCCCCTGAACCCGTCCGGTCCGTTTTCAAGCCCCTCTGGAATTGTTTTGGTGTGAGGTTTTATGACCCGGGCCCCAAGGCGGTCTGACCCCCTTTTGAACAGGCCCCCCCCTGCGGCAAGATTTCATCGTGTCTTGGATGAACCGTCCCAACGATTATGAGTGTCCAGTGCGCCCGTCATGCCCCTTTTTCAAGATGCCTCCCTTCAATTGTTGTGGTTGTCTCTAGATGTATCTTGAAGTTTTCTTTTTGTTTTCCACTTTTTCAAGTGTGCTCCGGTGTCCCTTCGGCTACTTCCTGGTGCGATGTCAGGCGGGGTTGCTTCCTTCCTGTGGGGCGACCCTCCCTTGGGGCCTTTCATTTCACCCCGCCTAAACCTGAACCTCTGCGCTGTACGCGTCAGGCCTTCTTTCTTTTCGTTCTCCGACGACCGCATTTTTTGGACCTCCGCTATAGGACATCTACCTCTTACTTTTTGTATACGGACGGCTTTCCCTTGCCCTCCTTCTACTTCCGCTGCCGAGGCGCATAGTTTCCTCTCCGAGTTCGGCGCTTCCAGTTTTTTCCGGTGTCCCCACGTTTCCCCAGAGGATCCCCCCGATTTTGCGGAGTAGATGCCCCCCGAGTTTCTGTCGCCTTTTATGAGCCCGTCCTTCCGAGTTCGAGTGGCGGTTCCTTCCACCTGTCTCGATCCGGACCTTCACGAGTGAGTGTCAGCCTTTCAGCTATGCTAGAGGCAGACCACAAGAGTCACCTAGATATCGCGCAAGACTCGGTTCGTTGGTGCTCACGCCGTCGTTTCCCGCTCATGTCCCGACGCTTCCTCCCCCGTGGTGTGTTTTTGGTTTTTTTTTTTTTTTTGGTTTTTTTTTGTGGGTTCTTTTTTTTTTTTTTTTTTTTACTTTTTTTGTGGGGGTTTTTCTGGGATCCGACGATCTGCGTGTCATCTTCTGGGTCCTTTTGGTAGGAATCTGGCCCCTTCTGTCGGCGGCCACTTTGTGTCCAACCCGATTTCCCCTTTACCGCCGTCTCACTTTTTGCCATAGCAAACGGTTTTTTTAATCCCTTCCCCAGGTCTGTTTTTGACTTTCTCTCTCTTTGGCCTCGTCCTTTCTCTGCGGCCGGAGTATGCGCACACGAATGAGAGTGCCTCATACTCCCCAAGTCTGAGTAGTGTCCGGAATCGGCTATTGTCGTCGCTAGCGGGTCCTAGGTTCTTTTTTCTTCTCCCGATCTGTCCCCCCCCCCAGCCACCCCCTTCCATTGGTCATCCGATAAACGGAGGTGTTGTCTGTTTATTGGAGTCCACGCTGTCCCCCCAGCGGTTCCGCCTCGTTTCCCCGTTGGTTCGTCGGTATGTTTATTGTCCGAGTGCCCCTCTCTCTCTCCCGAGTCCTCCAGTTGCTTTGCAGAGAACCCGTTTGCTTTTGCACTTTTTAATTAACTTTTTTTCTGTCAGTAATCTACCATCCTTTGCCCCCCGGCTTCCCTTGAGAGTCCATGTACGTGTTTTTTTTGCAGCAATTTCTGTGCTTAGGATTTTCCCATGTCACCGTTCCGCCATTGCGCGCGTTATGCAGACAGCGACCAAGTTTTCCTGTCACCCCCCCCCCCTCATCGGTCTCCAGTTTAAGCCCGCACTCTTCTTTTTCTCGCGAAGCGCTCACAGTCTCCTTTTGTTCCTCTCCTTGCCACAAAGACTACTGATGATAACATAAGCCAAAAAGGTAGCATTGCTCTTTTCCTGGGTCGTGTGCGCGCACTTCCATTTCGCCCCGCCGTTTGTCTTCCTGTCCCTTCCCCTGCCGACTTATTGTATGGAGACAGGTTTAAAGTGAAGAGAACCCTGTCACCGACTCCCGGGCTTTGGTGCCCCTTTCCCATTTTCGGTTGTTCTTTTCTGAGTTTTTGGCAGATCCTCTCGAAAACTCGTGATTAAGTTTTTTTCTCGTACGGCCATTAGACCTTCAAAGTTCGTATCCTCGTCTTTCGCGTTTTTTGGAAAGCCTTTTTTTTTCCCCTCACCCACCGATCTTCCTGTCACCTCTTTCTCACTTGCCATTAGGCAGTTTTCTTTTCCTTCACGTCTCCCCTTTGGTTGCCACGTTGCAGAAGGCAGACGCCCCTTTGCTACTTAAGGGCCATTCTCGGATTTCCTCCGTTTTGATAAAGTCCTACAGGGTGGCCTTCCTGGATCAGCGGCTCACCCCTCCATTTTCCCCCCCTCTCCTGATAATTCCAAGTGTGCCCATAGCCTCACCCGCTGCGGCCCCATTCTTCGCCACCGACCTCTTCCATGCTTGTTTTTTTTTGGTCCTTCTTTTCTTTCGCGTCGCTCCCTCCCCTTCGTGTCGTTGATTTCTTTTCCAAAAAGCCGAGGCGGGAGTCTTTCTTTCCAGCCCTGAGGGCCGCCCTTGTCCCCCAATATTCCCCGGACCCCGCCCACTTTTTCCTCCCGTTGCACGAGCCTCCTGTTTTTCTGTCCCTCTAACTGTTAAGCGTATTTCCCGCCACGGCAATATTATTCCTCCTACGGTTGTGTGGTTGCTCGAGATGGCCTGTCTGGGCTGCCCCTCTTAGCGCAGCCCTCCCCCCTCCCTTGATGCCGGCGGACTGGTGTCTGCCTTTTTTTTTTCCATTTGTTTCTTTTTCGGTGTAAGTCTTTTACCCCCCGTTTTTTTTGGATCACCCTCCCCTACTCCCGGCCATCTTCCCCGTTCCCTTACCGAAAGTCCACGTTACCTGTGACCCATGTTATAGTCCCTTCCGTGGCTGTTAGATCCCTTATGGGTTGAGCTTTGTAGCTATGTTTAATCCTCTGTTGCTTATTTTTTTTACTTTTTCTTACAAGTATTCGATGTTTTTGTAGTAGGGAACCTTTTCTTTCCTTGCCACCGGCCCCTCTCCCGATCGTTCCCGTGTCCCTTTCTTCCTTTATTGCGCGGCTTCATTCCTCACCTTCGGCTTTTCATGTGTGTTTTCTCGCAACAGCGTGCAACTGTTACCCTTTTTGATCTATCCGAGATTATTGTTCGGCCCGCATGTCTCCTTCCTGCGCCCCCCCTGTGACATCGCTTTCTACTCCACTGGGAAGGGGCTACTTTTCTTGACGAGCGCTTCCTGCACTTCACACCTTTTGCGCGTTCTGCTCTCCCGAGGTTGCGCCTTTCCATCAACCCGACGTAACTGGCCAATCCTTTCCGAGACGTCCTTTTGTCCCTTTGAATGGCCGGCTGATTAACCCCACGTGATTTTAAGGCCTTTTTCTTTCCTCTCCGGTTTGCATGGTGGCCGATTAGTTGGGCGCCACCGTCACCCCTTCATAGACTTCTCCTTTGTCCCGGAGGGTTCGATCCCTCTGGCAGCAGAATACAGTTTGTCAACCCGTGCCATCGCCTTGTTATTTCGTTCCTCGAGAAGATCTTGGTTTTTTCGGGTGACGGTGCCTTATGTTGGCTTTCCCTCACTTTTTCCTCTTTTACTCCAGACCGGCGCGCCTCTGTTGACACTTTAAACGGGCAAGAACTTTTCTTTTTTTTAATCCCCCACTTTCCCCCGGTGACCTCACCCTCTTGGCCGAGATGGAATGTTCCCTTTCCGTGGGCACTTCCTCCCCCCCGGGTCTTCCTTCCCGAACTGTAGTCCAGTTGACGGATTTAAGAAAGACCCCCCAAACATTACTACTGTACGCTTTCCCGAGGCGACGCTTCAGAGTTCGAACTCCTTCAGAACATCCCTTTTTTTTTTTTTTTTTGTGTTTTTTTTTTTTGGGACCCTTCTACCGAGAGGTAGGTGGCCCTTTGCTTTGGTTGAGCTACGGGGCCTCTCCTATGTCCACGCTTCCTCTTCCCCTTCTTTTTGGTTGCGCCCCGCTAGCCTTTCTTTTCCGGTTGACAAGTTTACATGTTCTTTTTCTGTCTTTACATCCGTCGTCGTTTTTCAGGTGCGCCTCCTCCCTTCGACCTCTCTCGATTGGCCGCGCCCCTACGGGGAACTCACTTTCCTTCCCTGTTGCCTTTTGGATGCGTGAAACCTTTGATATGCAATGCTCTTTTTGAACGGCCTCTTGTTTTGGCACCCCAGTGGGCCTGCTTCGTAGAAGACTCTAGCGCCATATTCCTTCCTTCGTTTCGCGAGAGAACCCAATTGATTTTACTACTCACATTCTCTCGTGTCACAGACCTCATTTGAGTTGATTTTAGGAACCCCTCCGTTTGCGCTCCGCATATCTCGGTGCGCTTGGGCTTTCCTTCCTAAGCCTCCCGATGTCCTCCCGCTTTCGGCCATCTGCGTCGCCACAGTTGGTCCTGTCCGCCACTCTTTAACCTCTGTAGTGATTGCATTCCCTTGCGAAAACCCCGTTTGTCATGATCGAATATATTGAGCTTCGTTGCTGTCTTGGTTTTTCCCCTTGGTTCATCTCTGTTCCTAGCCACAACGGAGCTGACACGAAGGGCCGCACCGGACCTGCTGGCCGTTCAGAAGGTGGTCTTTTTGTGACGCTTTCTGACCCTCGGCCTTTCCTTCCCCTCCTGTTCCCCGCTCTCGCTTCCTTTTTTGCCGAAAGCCTGCGTGTCTGGAGAAAGTACCGTCACCACCACTGCGCTGCCGCGCGTGACATAGTTCTTTTTTTTTGTTTGTTTTGTTCTTGGATTGTTTGGTGATTAAACGGGCCCCCCCCCCACCGATCTTTTTTTCCCACAGTGTCTATAAGGCCAAAACATCGGTCCCCGAGTGCCCTTATCTTTGTCGCGCCCCCCTGCTGCCTTTACACCACCTTGATGTCTAATTCTCCCCCCCCCTCACTTTCCA
>Ga0179593_1724631_pt1 | contig 14971 bp, 29 predicted proteins | sample CZODoug2_1_08_16_FD_185931 | JGI IMG/M metagenome (GOLD analysis project Ga0179593, IMG submission 185931) | Vadose zone soil fungal communities from Angelo Coast Range Reserve, California, USA - CZODoug2_1_08_16fungal (PacBio error correction) | ecosystem: Environmental > Terrestrial > Soil >... | reverse complement strand
TCTTTTCTTTGGGAAAAACCTCCTCCCTGGTTTCTCCCTGTTTGCCGCTGTTGCCTCCCCTTTTTACATTACGCGATTTGTTGGGCCCGTTTCCTCCAAGGCCGAACCCCTTCCAATTGATCCTTTTTCCTACACACGGTACCTCCAGTACAAAAATCTGGTCCTTCAACCCCTTACGAAACGGGCCCCCCCCCTAGCCCCTTTCCCCAAATGGGAGGACAATTTTTTTTGAGAGATATTTTTCCATTCAGGTTTTCTTCTTCCTCGTTCTCCCTTTCTACCAAAGTTTCCCCCAAGGGTTCAACTATCTCCCCCTTATCCGCCTTCCAGGACCTTTTTCCCCCCCCGGGCACGATTTTTTTTTTTTCTTTTGAGCATGGTTGAAACACCCTTCCCGTGGCATTTGTTGCTCGCTTTTTTTTTCTTTTCGTCTCCAAGCAACATTCCTTCCCAGTCCGTGCCCCCAGGGTCGTGCAGCCCAACCCCTTTTAATCACGCCCTTTCCCATGCGGCTTCTCGTCCTTCTCATATACCCCCCTCCCCTGCAGCCCTTTTTTTTTCTGCGATACTGTATCTTCTTTTCGTGCCTTTCCCAAGTTAGTGCTTTTTTTCGGCCGAGATCGCCCCCCCCCTTTTCCCCCCCTCGTGCATTTTCCGTCGGTCACATAAGATTTCCATGTTTAACTAGGTTTTCTTCCCTCCTTCCCCCCCACCCCCCCAACCACCCTGCAGGACCTCCCTATACAAAAACCCCCCCCCTCACTTGATATTCACCGGCTTCTTTCTGTAGGGTTATGCGTGGATCGCTCTTCCTCCTCACGGCTCTCTGTCTCTACAGATTTGTTCTTTCAAAGATCCTCCTCCCAAGGATTTGATTCCCCTCCCCCGTGGCTCCCACAAGTGAACACATTTACCCTTTCCAGACAAATTCGGGTTCCCCATGGCAAATAGGGCCCTTTGGCAAATCCCACGTATGGGTCACACCCCTTTTCCTCTAAAAGTAAAGCGCTTCGCTCCCCCCCTGATGGGGAAGCTTTCCCCCCCTAGCAAGTACCTGTCCCCAGTAACGGGCTCATCTTTCCCAGATAAGTTTCTTATCCGTTTGGTGAAAAAACTCCCCCCTCGAAAAACCCCCCCCCCCCCCTCTCGCGAAAGTTGATCTTTTTTTTTGCATTCAGCTTTAGTTTTCCTACGGAAGATTTTTTTTTTCTTTTGGGAGTTGAAAACCCTCCCTTTTTCCCTTCAAGTCGCCGCTCTCCTTTTTCCCCCTCATTCGGTTCTCCCCCTACCTTTTTAGGTAGTCACCCCCCCCAAAAGGAATTTGTCCCCCTTTTTTTTTCATATCGGATTTATATCTCTTTCCCCCCCCCTTATCGGATTTTGTGTTTCATTTTTTTCACGCATGAAGAGACGGACTTTTCTCTTTCCCCTGGTTGAGAAGATGGCTTTCCCAAATAGCCACATCTTTTTTTCTTCGTTCTTTTTTTTCTCCCGGGCCTTTTTGTGAAGTCCCCTTTTCCTGCTAAAAATGCTGTCTTTCTGATTCTCTTCATTTTCCCCCCCTCCCGGCGCCGGCTGCGCTCCTTTTCTTGGGCCCTGGTTTTTTTTTTTTTCCCCTCCCGCCCGCCTCGCCTTTTTCGTCTTTCGACACAGTGGCGCGCCTTTTTTTTTCTTCGTTCCCCCCCCTTAAAGCCCTGCCCATTTCGGCTTTCCCCCCCTGCGTGATGTTTTTCCCCTTTTTCGAGCTGAAGTTTCCTGGCCGGATGCACACCCCCCCCCCCCCCTTGCGGGAGTCAACGATTTTCCAGTTAAATCACCCGCCGCGTTTTTTTTTTTTTCTTTCATTTCATCAACTTTTTTTTTGGTCATTCCCTTTGAAGAAAAAACCGAATTCCCCTCGGATCGAGCAAGGTTTTTTTTCGAGCGCGGCCCTCTTTTTTTCTCCCTTATTGGGGTGCGGTTCTATTGGCGCTCCGCTGGTGAGCCGTTCCTTCCCTTCCCCATATGAGAAGGTTTTTTTTTCCTCGCGCTCGCCTGGTCCCTTCCCCTCCCCCGCGGCCTTCGGGTTTGGGCCCCCCCCCAAGGATGATCAAACCTCCCCCTTTCCTCTTTCCCCCGGTACCAGCGGCTGGGAGTTCGCCCCTTCTTTTTTTATTTTCGTGGGCCGTTCCCCTTTTTGCCCCGTTCCTTTCTCATCTTTTCCGTTTTTTTTTTTTTCTCTCTTGAGACAGGGACTTACCGGCATCACACTGGGTTTTTTTCTTCCCTTTTTTTTCCCACGATCCCCCGCATCTCTCCTTTGGGGTCAACTTGTTTTTCGCAACGATCTTCAGGCGCGTTGATAGCCTTCCTTTTCTTCCCGTGGGGGCGGCGGCGCCGCGCTCTTCTTCCGGCGCGGCGAGGCGATTTTCCCCTTTCCTCTGCGTTCTGGTGCTTTGCCCCAGCTTATAGTTTCTCATAGACACGCCCCTTACTTTTCCGGCCGTGGCCTGGTCTTTCCTTCTATCGATCCGATTGACCCTCCTTTTTTTTCCAGTGGGCTTTCTTCCCGTTTGATCCTATGAAGAGGAGGTTGCTTCCCCTCTCTTTTGCTCGGTGAATCGGCTTTCTTTTCTTCCCAGGAACACGACATGTTCCCCTTTTCCCCCCATCACTTTTAGTTTTCCTCTGAAAATGCCTTTCCCTTTTCGGGAGTGGCGAACCCTTTTTTCCCACTGGTAGAATTTTTTTTGCCTCGGTGTGGTACATCGAGAAGGGGAGCCGCTCTTTTTTCGATGCTGGATCTCCTCCCTGGCGGGTCCTTTGATTCTCATACAGGCTTTTTTTTTTTTTCCCCCCTTTTTTAGGCGGCGGTTCCACTGCACAAAAAGTTTTCTTCCCCCCCGAGGGGAACCCTTACTGCTGTGGCTCTTTCTTTTTTTTTCCCCCCCCGCCAAGCGGCGACCCTCCCAAACACGTTTTTTTTCCTCCGCTTGACCTCGGATACCCCCTAAAAAGCGGAGCCCTCTTCTTGACGATATGGGCTCCTCCTTTCCTCCTTTTTTGGGTGACAAACTTCTCCACTGCCGATGATGCGTTTCCAACCGATTAGTTCTGGACATAGCGTTTCATTCCCCCCCTTTTTCTCTCCGTAGTGGGCCTCCTTTTTTTTCAGGCCGCAGAGAGCCCCCCCCCCCTCCTCCACTTCGGCTCTGATTTTTTTTCTGCTTTTTCGACTTTTGCCACCCCCCCGGCACTTAGCTTTTACCTTTTTTCTTTTAATGACAATTTTTTCTTTTTTTTCTGAGCGGACATTCTGGTCCCCTCGGATTAAGTCTGCCTTTGCCCCCTTCCTTGTGCCAAATTAAATGTGCCTTCTTCCTTTTTTTTTTTTCTTTTTTTCTTTGCATTGGTTTCCTTTCACACTGAGTGTTAAAATGGGTTTTTCTTCCTCCCCTTCACGTCTTATCAAATCCGTTTTTTTTTTTTCCCCCCCCCCCTCGGGAGAGCCGCCTTTGTTTTTTCTTTTTCTTTTTTTCGCGCGCTTTCTCTCCACATTCCCTGGGCGCAGACGGTGAACTCCCTTTTTTTTTCCTCTTATCGTGACGGGCAAGGTTTTTTTTTCCCCATCAAAACCGATTAAAACCCTCCTTTTTTTGTCACGCGACCTCTGAGGAGTGTATCTGTCCAGCCCAGAAACCCCCCCCTGGCCTTGACGGTCCCCCCGTTAAGCGCCGAAACCGTTGTTTTCTTTCCGATCCGGCGAGCTTTGCATTTTCGTCGTTTAGGGGCTTGCTCGGAACTGTTCCCACCTCTTTTTGGGACGAAACCCATCCCTTTCTTTTTTTTTTTCCCCCCCTTGCCGGTCTTTTTTTTTTTGCAAAATCGTTGTCTCTTTTCCAGGCGGTTCCCCTTCTCTGCAGTGGAAAAACCCTTTTTTTTTTCCCTTCTTCAGGAGGCCGGGCCCCCGGAAATCCACGAGGACCTCTTTCTCCCAACCGAAAGTGCTTTTTTGGACGAAGCTTTTTGTTGCCCGTTTTGCATTGTTTTTTGAACGATTTGGGTTTTTCTCGCTAGGACTTTTTTCTTTTCTGCGGATCGGGCGATTTTTTTTTCCCCGTCTCTTTTTGCCTGACATTTTCCCGCATAGCGTACTGTCCCTCCCGGGGGCAAAGCGGGCCCTTTTCCCCCTTTGCGCTTTTTCGTTTTTTCAATTTTTTCCCTCATACCGCCGTTTGTTTTCTCTGCATTTTTTTTTTTTTTCCCAAACCGGACACTTTTTTTCTTTGTTCAAGTTCTCTTTTTCGGATGTGCCACCCCTCTCGGACCTTACTTTTGGCGGTTGGCATTTTTTTTTCTTTGCCAACCCGATCTCCCGTAAATTTCTGATAGCCCATATAAAAAACCCTTTTTTTTCCTACAGCCAGGAAACAACATTTTTAAAAAAACCCCTCTCGAAAAAGGGCAAATGTGGGCTCTCTTTTTTTCGGAAATCTCTTTTTTTTCTTTTCCTCTATTAAAGTCTCGGGATATTCCCCTTTTTTTTCCCCGCGTTCTCCTTTTCCCCCGGTTCCACTTCTCCTTTCTCCCCCCCCTCTTACCAGTTTTTCCCCTCCTGCACCTTTTCCACGATTGTTGGTGGCGGTCGGGAAACCCCCCTTTTTTTTGCTCCGAGATTTGTTTTCCCCTCCCCCTTTCAATTTGGGACCTTCGCTTTGAGTGTGCAGACCAATAAAACGACCTCTTTCTGGTGCTATCGCGGATCGCTCCCTTTCTTTACGCAACGCGTTCGTCTCTCTTCTTTTGCAAAGTGCGTGATTTTTCCCAGTGGATTTTTCTGGGAGGTCTTCCCCCACGAACAACTTCCCTCCTGTCGGCCGTCAAATCAGACCTTTTTCCACTAGGTTACTTCCCCTTCCCCACCAACTTGGGCGGCCCCCCTTTTTTCCCCACCCCCGGCAGATAGGGATATTCCCAACCCTTCTTTTTTTCCCTTGGAGAGGGGTCGATCCCCTCCCCCTTCAACGACGGTCATTTGTCTGCTCTCCTAGCGCTCAACGGCTTTTTTTCCTTTCCTCACACTTGCCCCCACAAATTATAGTGCCTCCCCCCAATGCCCCCTTCGTTTCCCCCCCACTCCACAGAGATGGGTCCCCTTTTTTCCTCGGCTTTTATTATGACCCCCCCCCCCTAATAGAATTTTCTTCCCTTTCGGCCACCGGGGTCCCCCTTTCCCCCGATTTATCCCCCCAAAGTTCCCCTTTCAACCCCAACCCCAAAAAAGTAAATCTTCCCTTCTTTCTCTGCGGGCTTGCCTCGTCCTTCTTCTCTCTATCCGTGATCGTGTCTTTTTTCCCTCTATGGGCTCCCCTTTTTCGACCGACGCGGTTTCCCCCAAAACGCCATAAACTCTTTTCCTTTTCGTCACCGCAAACCCCTTCCCTTTTGCCCGAGGAGTCTTTTATTTAGAGTAGCAACTTCCCCTTTGTTACCGCGCACCCTTCCCTTTTGCCGCGCCGGCTTTTCCCTTCTCCGGCTGCGTCCCCCCTCCCAGATTGAAGGAAAGTTCTTTCCGCGGGTGGGGCGTCCCTTTTTTGTGCAGTCAACCCTTGGTTTCCCCACTGGCGCTCTTTTTACACCTCTTGGGACTGATCTTTCCCCCCCAAATTTGACGACCGCCGCCGCCTTTTTTTTCTCCAGCATCTTCTTCTCCTGATAGGGTTTCTCCCCGTGGACCTTTTTTTTCCCCCCGGCCTTTCGACCCATTGTTCTCTTTTTTCTCCCCTGCCCCCGTCTCTTTTTTGCAAAAAAAAGAATTGAGGGCTTTTCCCCCCCCTTTTGAAACCGCGTTTTTTTTTTTTTTTTTCCCCGAGGCGACATGTCGGTTTTTGCTCTTGCCAAAAAAAAACCTGCTTGATTTTTTCCCCCCTCATCAGATATGGCAGTACCTTTCCCCCCTCCTTTCTTTAACTTGGCGCATTTCCCCCCCTGGGTTCGCGAAGCCTGACAGCCCCTTTTCTTCCTCTGTTCACTAGGATCTTTTGTTCCCATTTCTTTTTTTTTTTCGAGAGCGCGGCACCGTTTTGCTCGGCTGTCTTTATGGGTTCGTAGATTCCCTTTCGATTCCCGCTGGTGAAGGTCCTCCCTCCCCAAGCGGTTCGGTTTTCCCACCTCTTTTTTTCTTTTTCTCCTATGCCCCTGGACGCTCTTGAAGTTTCTTGGTGGCAACTGAGGCTTGCCCCCCGCGCTTTGAGATCGTTTTTTTTTTTTTTTTTCTTTCGGCCGAGGAGATGGCCCGTTGTGCTTCTTGCGGGGCTCCTTTTTTCCCACCTTTGCCCCCCGGGAAGTAGGATAAATCTCTCTCTTTTTTGTTGTTTGAGAGAAGGATGGAAGTCCAGTCTCCCCCTTTTTGTTACCCATTCGCGCCGGCCCCCCCCTCCCTTTTTTGCGAACTCAGGCCTCGACGAATTTTTCCCCCTCCTTTTTTCCCCCTTCTAAGTTTACCAATAGGCGCTTTTTTTGCTCGTTAAAGCGCTTCTTTTTGGTGCCGAGAGAAGGGTGTCTCCATCTTTTTTTCTGATGACACCATTAGGCCTGCCCTTCCCCCTCCCTTCCCTAGCAGCGTGCCACGCTCTCCTCCATTCTTGCTCGATCTATTTTTCCCTCTTTTTTCTTCAGGTCTGCGTTTTGATGATTGAGCCAGTCTCTCCCTTTTTTCGGTTGATGTCCTTTTCCTTTTGTTTGAACTTTCCGGCTGTGTTTGCTTCTGTCCCCCCTTTTTTTCCTGGCTCGATGTCTTTCCACAACTGTCTTTGCATCACGAAAATCCCCTTGGCGGGAGCGAACCCCCCCTTTTTTCGAGACACTGTTCCCCCTCTGGGAAGGTTTTTTGCCTCCCTTCGAGGGTCTTTTTTACTTGAGAGCAGGGCGCAGTCGTCTTTTTTTTTCGCCGCACGGCCGTGTCGGTTTCCTTTTTTTTTCAGAGAATTCTTCCTTCCCAGTGTAGCGGGCGCCTTTCCCCTTCCCACACTGCGGGGACGCCATCTTTCCCCCCCCCCCCCCCCCGCTATATCGTTTCATCTGTGCTTTTTTTCCTCCAGAGGAGACACTGTTCCCTTTTGTGGGAGGGCAGTTGAACCCTTTTTTTCCCCAATAAATCGATCTTCCCTTTCTACTCGATTCTATCTTTGAAGCCTCTTTTTTTGAAAAAGTCTTTGTGGTTGGTGACGAAACTCCCCCCCCCTCGCCGCTGATGGAGGTTTTACCTTTCGTCGGTTCTTCTCTTTCATCCAAAAATCGATTTCCTCCTAGTGGCCGCTAAAGAACCCTTCCTTTTTTCTTTGCAGCCCCAAGATCACCCTTTTTTTTCTTCTTTTTTTTTTCTATTTTGCCCCCCCCTATAGGAACTTTTTTTTCCAATGGGCCCTTTTTTTTTTTTTTTTCCCCTTGACAATGTCTTGCTATTGAAGTTTTCCCTGTTCCATCGGAATATTTTCGCTTTCGGATGAAGGTTGACCCCTTTTCTTCTTGTCCCAATAATTTTTCTTTCCCAATTGACGAATTTTTGTTCTCCCCCCTTCTTTTCAAAATGGTTCTTTGGACTTTTCCGGAAGTAAAAATCCGTTTTTTTTTTCTTCAACAAAAACAAGAGGTAGTCTCCCTTTTTTTCCCCGCGTGGATGATGTTTTTTCTCCTGGCGCCACCCCTTCATTGTTCCCCTTCTTTTAAGAGTTCCCTCTTTTTTTTTTTTTTGTTGCTCTATCGTGCCGGGCACTGTTTTTTTTTGATCCCCTAAAAACGAGTTTCCCCTTTCACCTTTTTCTTTTTGCCGTGAACCCCTTTTTCGTGGCGATTTTCTTTGTCGGCCCCTCCCTGCAATAAGCAGCCCCTCCCCTTGGACGGCTTTCTGCCACTATTCTTTTTTTTCCTCAAAACCGTTTCTTCTTCTTCTCGATCGAGATCTCCTGCGATTGTTTTTTTTTCTTGGCTGCACTCCCTTTGCGGGATGTCAACCTTTCCTTTTTGAGGACGTCCTCTTTTCAAAAACATTGCCTTCCTTTTTTTTCTCCGCCACCACCCCCTTTTTTTTTTTTTTTTTTTTTTCATGTCCCTGTAACCTTAACTGGAAGTGGGAGAGAAGTGGAACCTTTTTCCTTGATTAGCGTCCTTTTTATTTTCTCTGGGGCTATTCGTACCTCTTTTTTCTTTTTTCCGATCGCGCAACCCCGTCTTTTCCTCCCCCTTTGGAAGACTTTTTGCCAGTTGAAGTCGCCCTTTTTTTTCCTATTTGCTTTTTCCCCCCTTGTTTTATTGGATCTTTTCTGAAGCATTGAACGTCTGTCTTTCCCCAACGGACTGCCCCACCTCCTTCGCGTACTTTTTTTTCTTTTTCCCCCGCGGGGCCAATTCACAATTGAGCTTTCCGGTTTTTCCCTTTCTCTTTTACACTCCCTCCTTTTTTTTTTTGCGAGCGTGTCCCCCCCGGAAAACCTCGGTTTTTTGCAAAATGTTTTCCGTTTTCCCCGAAAAAGGCGTCCCTTCTTTTGGGCTTTTTCCTTTCCCCCCCAAAGCAGGGAGTTTTCCCAATGATCGCTTTGGTTCTCTCAATCCTACCCCTGTTGCCTTTTTTTTTCTTCCCCTGGTAGTTCCCCCCACAAAATTGCACCTGTGCAAAGGGCCCCCCCCCCCGCCCACAATAGGGCTCTCCTTTTTGCGGCCACTTTTTTTTTCGGCGATCTTAACCGTTTTTTTTTCCTTCCGGACGAAACTCCCTTCTTTTTTACTCCTCCCCCCAAAGGTTACAATCCTTCTCTTTTTCCTTCTTTTCCCCGGCTTCCCCGTTTACCCCTTTCACCAAGCAACGCGGTGGCTGTGTGACCCCCCAAGCCCCCCGGAAAACCCCTTCGGCATGTTGCTCGATTTTTTCCTTCAAGCACCCCCCCATTTTGTCCTCGGTTGGGAAGAACATATAACTTTTCTTTTTTCCCTTTTGCCAAATATTAAACTCTTTCCCCTGTCGGGCTCTCGCTGTCTTCGCATAAACCCAGCAGTCCCTTCCCTTGCGCTAAATTGTAGTGTCCCTTTCCTTCCGTCCAAGGGCCCTTTTAGTTTCCTTTTACCGAGTGGAGAGTGACTTGCTTTATGGGAAGGACGATCTTTTCCCCCGACCTCCTCCCCTTGAGCTTTTCCAGAAGAGTCATGTTGTTTCTTGGTTATGGATCCCCTCCCCACCAAACACTTGCCGATAGCCAACCCCCCTCTTTTATGGAAAAGGCGGCTTTTTTGCTTTCCTTTTTTTTCTTTCCCCGCGTGCGAGCCATCACTTTCCTTCTGCTCTACCCGTTTCTAAAACTCGCTCCCACACATCTTGAGGATCCTTTGTCAACCCCAAACACAAACAATCTCTCCATCCCAATTCGGTGTAACTGGTTTTCCCCAATATTGGGAATCCTCGTGGTGTTTTCCCTCAGAACTTAAAGCCTTATAAGGATTTTTTTTTCAAACTTCAATAGCCCTTTCCCCCTTTTCGCCTTTCCCTAGCCCCCAGTGAGATATTGTTTCCCCCCCCCCCCCCCAGTAGAACACCACCCCCCCCAAAAAAAATTTTTCCTTTGATCTTTTGTTTTTCTGCGGTTTCCCCGCTTATTGTAGCGCCCCTACCCGGAGGTGATCGATTTTGGATTGAAAACGCTTTTCGCCGCGCGTTTTTTTTTATTGCAATTTTTTTTTTTTTAAAAATTTTCGTTCGTTTTTCCCCTGTCCTTTGCAACCCCCCTTCTGGGGGGGCGCATTCTTAGCCAAGATTCCCCCCTTTTCCCCGAGCCCTAGTTAAGCTGTTCCTTTTTTTTTTTCTTTTTTGGAAAGTGAGCTGCTTTCTTTTTCAACAGCCCTTATCTTGCACTTTTAGCCCCCGAATTTTTGTTGCCACCCCGGAGGACGCTACACTTTTTCCCCCATTGATCCCCATTGGAAGAAAGACGCTTTTTTTTGATAAAGAATAGGGTTCTCAATTGATAGACTCCCCCCCCTCGACGCCTTTCCCCGTTTTTTTTTCCAAGTGGCGATTTCCTCTTTAGAGACCTCCCGATGGGAACCCTTCCACCTTTGTCAACGCTTTCCCCCTTTTTGGGTAAGAAATACGAGCCTGGTCCTTTTTTTTCTTCTTCAAACCCATTCCAAAGGAAAGATTATCCCCCCCCCCCCAGAGTCTCGGATCTTCCCCCGCGTCGCGAACTCCCCCCCTCCTGTCTTTTCCCCCGGATCTTTTTTAAAGACTCTTTGGCTTTCCCTATTGGCTCTCTCCTTTTTCTTTACCCTTCCTATGGGCGAATCCGATGTTCCCCCTTAAGCAGGTTTTAACCTCTTTTCCCGGAACGAGGCCGGCCCTTTCTTGTTAACTTGGCTGATTTTTCATTCTGAGTCGGACCGCGGCTGTCTCTTAGATGACGGGGGATCGTGGGTTTTTTTTCCCTTGTCCACCCAGTGGATGCCTTCCTCTCCTAATTTTTTTTTTGTTGAGAGAGATGAGCCCCCCCTCTCTTTGTTGTGACCCATCGCCGTCCCGGTCCCTGCGGAACTCAGCCGATTTTCTCGTTTCTCCTGTTTCCTTTTTTTGTCGAGGGGCTCGTTCCAGTTCCCTCCTGGCGAGGGGGAAAAACCGGTCCCAGCGGATCGCCAATGGGGCCCTTCCCTCTCTCCCTCGAGTGTCTACCGACGCCACCTTCTTTCCAGGCCTCGGTTTTTTTCTGCCCTTGATGATGCCGCCCTTTTTTTGATTTCCTTCCATGCTATTTTTTTTTTTTGCATATGCCGTTCCTTTTTCAGGGCTCGATTCTCCTTCTGTGTCCCAGGTGCATCAGAAAATCTCCCTGCTCGTGCCAAGTTCCTACAATGGTCGCCTTTTTGGCCCGCGGGCGCGTTTCCTTTCGAGCAGGGGGCGTTTTTCCCTTTTTGGTCCCCCCTTTATGACTTCGGGTAGGCAATTTTTTTCATATCGCAGTTTTTCTTTCCTTCCCACAAACTTGGCCTTCCCTCGGGGAAAAACCCTCCCTATGTGGCGATTTTCCCCCCCTTGCGCAACTGTCCAACTGCTTCCCTTTGTCATTTGCGGGAGTACAAATAAATTAATAGATATCCGTCTTTCTGGCAAAAGTCTTTTTTGTGCCCCTTTTTTCCGGATTTCGTTCCGAGAGGGGGCCCCCTAGATAAAGGATCTCCCTTTCTCAGAGCGATGGCAGCCCCTCCCTGCTTCCCCTTTTTTCTTCCGCTCATTTTTTTTCGATTTTCGAACTTTTATAGGCCCCCCCTTTCCAGGGCGGATACCCCTTTCTTTCGCTTCTTCCATCGTTATTTCCCAGTATGAATTTGCCCTGGGGGGGGCCCTCCTGTCCATGTGAGCTTCCCCCCCCCCTTCTCCCTTAACCTGGCCTTCTTAAGAAAATCCCGTTTTTTCCCCAACGAGGTAGAGCAGTTTCTTTTTGGATAGGCGATTCTGATTTCTCCCCCTTCCAACCAGCGTCTTTTATGGAGTGTTGATCTTCCGGTGGTGGCGGGAGTCCCCTTTTTTTTCAAAATGACTTCTGTCTCCTTTCGGTTTTCCTTTTTATTCCTTCCCAAAGCACTCCGTTTTCCGGGCTGGCACGATTTCCTTTTTTTCACCGGTGCGTCTTCTGTAGTCTCTTTCTGCCCCTCCCTTTGCCCCCGGATCTTCTCCCTTATTATTGGGGCTTTTTTTCCTGTGCTTGAAGGGACTCCCAACATGCAGGATTTTCCCCCCAACCCCCCTTTTTTGTTTTCCGTTTTTCTACTGCCTTGCGATCTTTCTCTTTCTAGGCGATCAGGCTTTCCCCGGGAATATCCTCCCCCTCCCCACTTACGAAAGGGCGAGCTCTTTTTTGGTTCGCAATTTTTGGGACGTCGCTGGGAAACCGTTTTTCCCCCCGGTCTTTTTTTCTGCCCAACACATTTTTTTTCTCTTTCGGGGGCAAAGCGCACTGAGACTTTTCCGGTTTCCCCTTCTTTCCCCTTTTTGTTTGATTTCTTTGGGTTCAAACCGTCTTGGTGTTCCTTTTTTGACCCTTTTTCCCCTTAACGGCGACCCCCTGTCCGTTTCGTGCCCCCTCTCCGGATCGCCCTCTCCCCCCCTTTTATTCCCCCCCCCCCTTTTTTCAAAAAAATTTCCCCCACGGGGCCCCTTTTTCGTCCACTGGGCTTTTCTATTTTTTCATTCCGGGTACGAATTTTTTTTTTCCTGATCGCTATCCCCTTTTTCACACTCTTTTCCTCCCTTTTTCAACCCCCCTCCGTGTTTTCCTTCAGAGACCCCCAACCTCCGCCATGTTTCCTCCATTTGACAGCCGCCCATTATAAGGGTTTCTTCTTTTTCCAATAAACGGACGCTTCCTCCTCGCGGATCGGCCGCCTTCCCCCTTCCTCACGTCACTTGTAGATAGGGGTGCACTCCTTCTGAGGAGTGCTTTCTGGGCTTCCCTGCCACGATTTTTTTCCGTCATGCGGACTCAGCCACCACCTCCTTAGATCAAAACCTTTTTTCTTTTTTTCTTTGACGAGGATGATTCCCCGCGGTCATGCTGCTATACCGGAGTCCCCTTTGACGCTTTCCAATTGAAACCCATTTAAGTACCCTCTTTCCCCCGGTTCAAATGGCCCTTCGTCAATTCAACAGGGAGGTTTCCCTCTAGCCCCCTCAATAGGGAAGCCCTTTCTTTTCATGTCCCGGCTAATTTTGCAAAGGCGCCCCTTTCCACCCAGTTTTTCGTTTTTTTTCTTGCCATCGCTCTTTAGCTATCTTTCCTCTCGATTTTGGATTGAAACGATGTTATGTTTCCCTCTGGCGTTATTAAAACGCCTTTCCTCCTTTTTCCCCCCCCCCCCTTTTTTTTTTCTTTTCTCGGCGCAAATATAGGATCTTTTCGCCAAATCAAAGCTTCCCCCCACTCTTTTCCCGGCATTGTTTTTTTCCGCTTGGCTTCCCCCCCCCCCCGCCACAGATTTTGTTTTTTTTTAGTTTTTTTTGCCAGTCAAAACCGGCGCCTTCCCCCAGGACTGATCCTTTTTTCAATTTTGAAGCTTCTTTCTTTCCATCTCTCTCGGGTCTTTGCTAGCAAAGTCCGGCTTTCCTTCGGTCCGGCGGAACCCCTCCCCCTTTTGCCCAGTGGCGCGGTCCTTTGGACTTCCCCCGGCATTTCGGATGTGACACCGTTTGCCTATTTTCTTTTTTCGGGCCGCATGCGAGGGTTTCCCTTTTTTGAAAACCTTCTCCTTTGATTCTGGCAGTACATCACCTTTCTAAAATGGTCCTCCCCCCTTGGTCGCTAAGAAGCCCCTTTTTGTACCTCGTTCTTCTCTAGAACTTGGTCGTCGGAGGTTGGCACGCTGGATAGGAGCGCGTATGGTTTTCCTTTTTTCTTCCTATGGGCGATTCCGTTTTTTTTTTCAACCCTATGGAAGCCGGTTTTAACTGATTCCTTTCTTCCCTTTCGAGCATGCGAGGGCTCCCCTCCTTTTCTTTTAAAGATTTAACTTTTTCCTTCCCTTGGAGTCGACGGAGGAGATGGCTGTTTCTTTTTGCGATGGTCACAACGTGGTCTTGCCGTACGTCTGGCTCATCTCTCTCTTTTCCCTTCCCTTTTTTTTTTCAACTTTGGCCTCCCCCTTTTTTTTTTCCGTGCCCACCGATCCCAGAATAATAATAAGTGGCTCCCTTTTTGTCCGATTTCTTCGCGAGGGATTCCGCTCAGTTCCCAAAGGCGAGACGTTCCTTTTTCAGTTTTTTCTTTTTCCTTCTTCCATATGGTTCTGCTGCAAACCAGCTTATCCCTTTTTCGAATCGAAGCACAATAGTCTCTCTCCCCTCCCCCCTGGCGCTCGACGCCCCCTTGTTCACCCTCCTTCCCCCTTTTTTCTTCTCGGCCGTTTTTTGATGATGAGCCAGTTCCGAGCCTTTCTCCCTTTCCATCTTTCTGCTCGTTGAACTCCTTTTTTTTTTTTTTTCCACCGTACTGTTCAGGATCTCTTCTCCCCCCCATCCCAGACTGCTCCCCCTGTTCGGGGGTCCCTCGCCAACCACCGGGTTTTTTTCTCTTTTTGGGCGGTGGCCGCGGACTCTTTTCTTGAGATGGTCTTCTTTTCCTCTGCTCTGGCCAGCACGGCGCGGGTCTTTTTCCTTCCCAGAGAACTTTCATATCTGGCCAGTTGTAGAAGCGCCTTTTCCCCCCTCCCCTCACGCGGTTTACCCCCTTCCTCTGTCCCCCTTGTCTCTTTTTTGGTACCGCAAAGGAGGTCCCGCCCCCTAGGCGCGCCAGCTTTTTTGTCCCCCCCCTCCACTCGAGCTTGATTTCTTTTTTTTTCTCTTCCTTTGTGGGTCCAACCCCTTTCTTTTTGTTTTTTGGTTCCCTCCCCTTTTAAGAGCAGCTGATGCTTTTTCCCTTTTGCGGACTTGAGGGAAAATTATCGTTTCCCCCCCTCTCTTTTCCCCCGGATCTCGTAGTGTGTTTTCCCTCTTTTCGATTTCAGAGCAGAGACAGTTTCCCCCCCAAGATCCCTTTTCGCGAGCTTTTTTTTGGGTGGGTCGCTTGGCCCCCCCCCATATCGGTCCTTTCTTTTCATTCATGGCGTCCTTTTTTCTTTCTTGGGTAGGAAGGGAGGACCCTCTTCGTCATCGCTTAAGTCTGCCTTTTCCCCCCCTTTCTCCCCACTTCAATTGTTGACCGAGGGGCCCTTTTTCTGGCCAGTCGATTGTTAATCTGGGTTCATTTGTGCTTCTCACCCCCCTCCGTTTTCGCGCTTATGGATAAAAACTTCGATTTTATTTGTTTCCTTCCCTTCTTTATGATGGCTCGCCTGATTCTCTTTCCCCTCCGGCGCCGGACGGTGAATCTCCCTTTTTTTTTTTGATTCGAGCAAAGGTGGTTTTTTTCTAAACCGAGTTAAACATGATCTTCCCCCCTCCGACATTGCCGAGGTCGTTTCT
>Ga0179593_1344204_pt1 | contig 14971 bp, 18 predicted proteins | sample CZODoug2_1_08_16_FD_185931 | JGI IMG/M metagenome (GOLD analysis project Ga0179593, IMG submission 185931) | Vadose zone soil fungal communities from Angelo Coast Range Reserve, California, USA - CZODoug2_1_08_16fungal (PacBio error correction) | ecosystem: Environmental > Terrestrial > Soil >... | reverse complement strand
TTCCCTCGCGTTCCCGCCTCCACTTTCATCGCGCGCCCATTTTGTAAGGAAATTATGCTCATGTTTGGTTTTATTCTTTCGTTTTGACGGAGCTCTTCCCCCCCCAGGGTCCCCAGGTCTCTTCTCCCCCCCCCGGCCATTGCGAGCCGGCCGAAGACCCTCTTTGGTTACAACCTTTTTTCTTTCAACCCAGATGGGCTTTTCCGTCCCGTCACCCCAGAACCTCCCCCATACCACACCAGTCTTGGTCCCTCCATTTTTTTTCACAACATTCCAACTCTCCTTGTCCGAATTCGCCCCCTTTCTCAGGTATTTTTCCCCCCTGGACTTTTCGTTCTGCGACCCCGAGAGTAGGTTGCCGATCTCCAGTACTTCTGCGTCCTTTTTTGGTCACGATCATTTTTTTGTCCCCTTTCCGATCCTTGCCAAGACGTCAGCTCCGAAGGATTTGGCGCCCCCTGGCAAACGCCCCTCTTTTTCTTTCCGCTCTGCTTTCTTCCACCTTAACCCAAGAAAATCGTTTCCTATCCGGTTGGTACGGTTTGAAGTTGGGCTGAGAACCCATTTTCATTCCATCCCGGGGCCCTTGGTGACTTCCAACGTGCTCTTGGATCCCTGGGGTCCTGCCTCCCCCGGTTCCGGCGACATATCCTACATTTTTTTCCCTTTTCCGTGGTGTTTGGTTTTTACTCCTGCTTTTTCCACGTTTTTCTTTCCCGCCGACGATCCGGGAGGATTGCACAACCAAAGTTATTCCCCCACTTCTCCCTTATTTCTGCTAAACCCATGTCCCCCCTCCCAGCCGGGCGGCCCTCCCTCTGGACCGCGAGGCGATGATGCAGTCCGCCGTGCATGTCGTCCGTTTTCGATGGGCGGTCCCCCCCAGTTGAGTTTTTTCCCCCCTGATGGTTCTCCCTTCGTGCTTTGAAGAAGCACGTTCCCTCAGACGAAGTGATGATAGACAAAGCAAATTCTTTTCCTACCATTTGCAGAGCTTTTTTCTTCTTCGGATTAATTGCACCCTTCCCCCCTTCCTTGCCCTCCGCGCAACCGTGCGACTTCCAAAGATTTTCTTTAACCTTTCAGAAGTTCTTTTCTTTTTCTAGTACCTGCTTTTTCTCGCTTTTGTTCACCTCCCCCTTTTTTTTTCCTTCCCCCCTTCGTCGTCATTTCCCTAGGAAGGGCCCACGGTAGGAGGCTGCCCTCCATGTACTTCACGTTCCCCCAACCTTTCCAGTTTGTGGTTCCCCCTCTTCTCCTTTCAGTTTCGGTGCTGGGTCCTTTTCCCCGTTCTTTTCGCATTCCCCCGGGCGCATGCACTATCGTTAGTCCTTAAGGAGTGGTTTTCGAGGTTGTGTCAAGAGAGTATAGGTTCTGTTTTTAAATCCCAACCTCTCTGTGTGCGTTCAGGAGAGAGGAAAAGAAGGTCCTCGTCCTTTTCCTTTATACTGTTGAAATCTCTTTTTTTTTCTCCTGTTCTGTTTCCCCCCCAAAGGTCCCTTCCGGTCCCCCCCCCCCCTCCCCCCAGTTCATTGTTTGGTGTAAGTTCCTCCTCCCCAGGCTCTTTCCCCTCGTGAGAGCCCAACCCTTGCTCGTTTTTTGCGCGGCTCAACACACCTTTTCTTCTCCCCGTCCCCTGACAATCAAGGCCTCAGCCTACAAATTTCTTGACCGGTCTGACCTTCACCGACCATCGGACACCTTTTTGCCCTGGCTGGGCGTCTAGCGTGCGCCCCGATTCCCAACGGCTTTCGTCTTTCCCCCCCAACCCCTGCACCCAAAAACGGCGGGGTCGCAGAGTGTCGTTTTCTCCCCTTGAGTGTTGCCTTTGTCTATTGGACTTGTCAATCACTATTGACGTGATCCGGCCAATGATCACCCCTTGATTCCCTGTTTCCCCCTCGTATGTTCCGGTCTTCCTCTTTCGTCCACCCTTATCCCCCCTCTTTCCTCTGCCTTCCGTCTGGCCGGGCCGTCTTCCACTGAGTCTTCAAAGGATTTAACAGCATGGCCCCCCCCCTGGATGACGGTTTCTTCCCCCTCGCCCGAGGGTGTGTCAGTTTTTCTCCTGGACTTTTTTGCTTGCTTCATGAGAGCCTAATTCATCATTCTCCCCCCCACTCTGTCGATAGCCTCCTGCTCCAGGAGGTTCCTTCAAAGGGAACTTCCCGTCAAAACCCCCCGAGTCTTTTTTCCCGCCGGTTTTTTGACTGGCGGCGTGTCATGCTCAGAATGATTCGTGTTTTTCCCCCCCATCCAGGGAGTGTCGGACTTCTTCTTTTCTCTCCTTGTCCCGCGACTTGGCGCTCGCGTAACCCCTTTAGAGGGGCTTTTTCCGTTTCCCCCCTTTCCAATTTTTTTCCCCATAAAGTTCTTTCCCGTTGATTTTCCGTTCTCCTGGTCGCTTCCTGTTCTCGGCTGTTAGTGAACGTTTATCTCAGTTGTTATTTCTCTGGCGATTTTATCCCTTTATACGGCCCTCCCCCCGCCGCCCACAAAGCTTTCCCCTTGTGTCAACTCGGTCCGATTGGGCGGACAAAGGAGAGCCCTGGCACCCAAAGTTTTTCTTTTTTTCGCTATTGATAGTCTGTCCCTGGGGGGCTTATTTGACCCTTGAAGCGGTTGGGATCCATTTCTCTTTTCCTGCTCCCCACCTGCAGAGTGCCTTTTTCCGTCGGTCCCGAGTTTCGTCCCGGGTGATGTCCACTCCTTGACCTCTTTGACCCCGCAAAACTAAAAACTACGTCGAGCTCGCCTCCTCCCGGCAATGATCCTTATTTCCCCTTGCGTCTGTTCCGGTCCTCAGGTTTTTCCTCCCGTTTTTCTCTCTCTTTTCCTGTTTCTGTTGTTTTCCCATTTTCTGGCTGTGTGGCAAACGTCTGGCGGCCCCAGGTTCATCCAACCCTTTCTTCGGCATTATTGTTTCCCCAATCCTTCACCGTCCCATGCTTGTTTTTTTGTTTTTGTACCCGACACACCGGCATGCGCGCGAACCTGTTTTTTTTGCCCTCCTGGATTTTACGCTCACCCCCTTTCCTGCCCCTTTCAAACGGTATCCTCTTTCCCCCGCCCTTCTTTTCTCTTCCCGTCGAAAGACCCCCTGATCCTGAGTTGTCTTCCCAAAGTTTGCAATGGTACCAATTTCTGTCCCTTTTTTTTTGATTCCTCTCTGCCCTTCTGCCAAACCGCCGTCATTAGACGTGGGGTTTTGACCCGGGCCCCCCGTACCAATCTCTTTTTTTTTTATAGTTCCCAAACGGGCCCCCCACCTCCTTGCGGCGCCTTCAAACCCGTCCTTTTGTTGCAAGGTTTGCAACCTCTCGAAGGGGTGGTCTCTCCGGCCCCCCAGCCCCCTTTGTATTTGGCTGTTCTCCCTGTTCTTTTCCCTTTTGTTTTTTCTTTCCCTTTTCCTATTGCCGGAGTGATCATATCCCTCCCCAGGAAGCTTTTGTGTTTTCTCCCTACCAAGTTCTGTTCTTCCTTTTTTTTTTTCAATTTCGTTTTTTGCGTCTTTTTGACCCTTCCCCCCCCTACAAAACCTTCTTGTTGCCATGTTTGACGATCGATTAGTCATTGGTTGGAGTTAGTTTTCTTTCGCGTTCCTTGCCTCCTTCTGAACAAACTTACGGGGCCGTTGACTTAGATGTCTGACAAGATCCTCCTTCTGTCCCGTTCCCCTTTGTTTCCCCCCTCGGAGCCATTCAGCTAAGACAACCGGTCCTTTGGTTGGCGACCAGCTTTTGTTCTTCTAAGTCTGGCGTTTTTCGGTTTTCTCCGGCCTTTGTTTCTCCTGTCCCCCTCCTCTTCACCTGGAAGTTCGTTAAAGGGTAACGCCTTGCCATATATTGTAATAACTTACCCTTGTTTTTTTCTGAGATGCTTGCTTTACTTTTCTTGTGAATAGTGTTTCCCTGACCACTTTTTTCCGCTTCCCACTCTGCCCCCATTTCTTTTCACCCGGATTGGGTCTTTCCCCCCAACCTTGCCTTCGGTTGTCGAGCCTCGTATACTACGCCACCCGGATAAAGAGATAGATTTTCTTCCATCGGTTTTTCTTTTTCTATTTTTGTTTTCCTCGCCCTGCCTCTCTTTCTTCAAATGGCCTCTTCCCCGTGCGTCTTATCGTCCCGGCTGGCAAAAAAAGGCTTTTTTGGGCCCAATTCTCGAAACGCCCCCTTCTTCCCTCTCCTGAACCCTTTTTCCGTTTGTTTCTATCCTATTTGGGGGTCGTTGTGAGAGGATGATCCTCCCTTTCCCCGTCCCCCCTTACTCTACCTTCCCCTTGGGCTCTTCCCTCGTCTGACCGGCCGATCAGCCGGCATTTTGAGGGGCTTGGAGTGACTTTCGTTTTCCCCACACTTTTTCTTGTTTCAAGGCCCTCCCCCTCCGTTCTGCGTTTGTAAGTTTTTCCCCCCCCCCCTCCGAGTTGAATTATCGAGTCCTTTTCCCCAACAGTAGTCGGGGGTTTGGGGGAAGAAGGATTATCAGTTTCCTGGATCTTTCTTCATTTTTCCCCATCTTCCTTGAGGCTTTGTTCCCATTTTTTTGTTTCCTAGGGATATTCTGCCCTTCTTTTTTTCTTTTCCCTCGGGCTCTCACTTTTTCTGGATTCCCTTCGGAGAAGGGGCTTTTCCACTTTTTTTTCTTTGCTGTTTTTGTCTCCCCCTGTGGCACAGGGCCTGTCAATCCCATTGCAGCAGCAGGTGTTTCCTGTTCTTACCACGGATTTGACATCCTGCTCATTATGCAGACATAGTGTTTGAAAAGGCACAGGCCTTAACTTCTCCCCTTCTTACTAGTTCCCGCGGGCTTCACTCTGTCCTGAACTCCTTCCAGGTCACTCCTGATCTTTCCCCGGCTTCGGCGACTCTCGGTAGTGGGCAGCCTTTCCCCGACTTTTTGATGGTGCTTTTCTCCTTTTCCTCCTTTCTTCACCTAGTCCTTCCCCAAGCCATCGATTTGATTTCCTGGATTCCCTCCCCTTGCCTTCACCGGCGTCTTTAGTCTACCCAGGCCCGTAGTTTTTCGGACGACCCCCAGTTTGCTTTTTTGCCCTCCCATGCCTCTGGTCCCTTGTCCCCCCTCCGGACCGTTAAATATGAGTTTTTTCCTTTCCCTTAATGCCCACCTCTCATTTCTACGCCGCGGTTGCCATGCAGCCAACTTCGCTGATTGTTCCCCTGTGACTGACCCTGTTCGGTGTCCCCTCCGACGCGCATGCAACCCCGTTTTCCCTGAATGCACATTCTTTCCCTTTTTTTCATTGTCGTTCCTTTTTCCCCCCCGGCTCGTACCTTTCCCTTTTTTTTCCTTTCGCTCCTTCTCGACCTAGTATGGTTTATCCAGATTCCAAGTCGTCCCTTTCTTTGAGTTTTCCGCCCTAGCCTTCTTTCGTGTTTAACGTCCGCCCCTTTTCCTCCAACCGGCTTCTCCCCTCGTTGAAAACGTCGTTGCAAACGGCACCTACCCCTTTCTCTGGTGATCTAGTTCCCCCTTTTTTATGATTTGTTATGACTCGTTCGTTCCCTACTCCTGGGTGGGCCCTTTTCGTGGCCTTCGGTTTGCGAATTCTTTCACAATCCTGTGTCCCCTTTTTGGTGTCGGTCCTGTTGACCCCTTGCCCCCTCTTGAGTCCCCCCCCCTGTTGTCCTCCTTCCCGTTGGAAACTTAGGAAAGGAAGCCAATTATAGAATCTCCCCTGGTTTGGTTTTTTTCTCCTTTCTGCCCCGTCTCTTGCCATTCTCCCCCTTCGATCCTTTTTTTCGTTCTCTTTTCATTTTTTCCCCCATCTTATTTCGCCGAAAGCCATTTTTTCGGCGAATGTGGACCTCCTCCTCCTCTGGTCCCTTTTTTTTTTTTTTTTTTTTTTTTGGGGGAATTCCCTAAGCCCTACTTCTGGCGCGCCGATCAGGTCCGTCCGCACCCCCAGGTCAACCGTTTATTCCGTTGATTTTGGCCGAGATAGTCCCCCTAATTTTTCTTTTTTCTTTATTTTTCTGTACCTTGATTCTTTTTTTCCTCCTTTTTCGACATTTGTTTTTCTCTCCCCTCCCCCCCATTTCCCTGCTCGGACCGAGCTTTGGGGCCTTTTCGGGGTTTGTCCCCCCACCAGGCATCCCTGCTTTCATGATTTGTCTAATTTCACGAGTCCCCCGCTTCCCTTCTCGCCGTTCGAGGTCAGTATAGATTTATGCTTATCCGAATGGGATTTTGAGACGGAGGGCGACCATCGGGGGGACATGCCGGAGACTTTTTTTTTTCAGTACCCCCCCGCCTCAGAGCCGGACGGGATTGGAAGAGTTTTTTCCAAGACAACCAGCACCCCTCTCCCTTTAGATGATGGTTCCAAGTATTTCTTTTTTCCCTGTTTTCCCCCAGTGTCATCGGTCGTTGGAGCCCCTGGCCTTATAGGCGTTACGTACACTACTGACGTCTGTTTCTCCCTCCCCGATAGTCCGCCCTCTCTAACCAGCAACCTGGTCCTCGTATATCCTGAAAGCTTCCCTTGCGAGATTTGATTAGATTCACTTTCCATCGTGAGTCCTGGATTGGCTTGAGTCTATGACCGTCTGGTTTCCTTTTATGAAGTCTTTCTCTATTTGTCTCTTTCGCGGACTGGTTTTTTTCTTCTTCCCCCTATGCCCCTTCCCGACTTCCCCTTTTTGTACGCCGCCCTTCCATAGAAATACGTTCTGACAGTTTTTCCCTTTCTCCTCCGGCGGTTTCCCTCATTTCTTTTTTTCCTTAACCTGTTTTTTCGTCCCCCTTTTGTTTCTCGCGAACGATCACTTTGCATGTTTGCAGAATTGGTGTTGATTTTTTTTCGAATCCTCTCTCTTTTCTTTTACCCTCCTTCCGTCGTTTTCCCCGTTCCCCTTGCGTCCCCCCCCCCCCCCCCCGTCACGTCATGTCGGTATCATTTCTCTGCAGCCTTATGTGATTTTTTTCCATTTCTCTGTTTCAACGTGGGGCCTCCTTTGGCTTTTTTCTCTTCAAGTTTATCTTTCTCGGCTCACGTCCTGATAAATTGTTTGCTGTGGTGTGTCCTCCCCCTCTACTTCATACCATTTTTATGTTGTCCCCTTTTGTCGTCCCCCCCAACCAACTTTTCCTGCTGCAGCCAGATTGGACATGATCGAGGCCCCTTGCTCGTTGAACAAAGGCTGCCCTCCTACTCTTGCTCTCTGCCCCTCTTCCGTATGTCGCCGACCAAGGGGCCTGATTCCGAATGCCCGGTAGCCATTCTGTCAAGAGCAAACATGATGTTCTTTATGGCCCCCCCTACTTCTGTTGACCAGAAGGTCGGGCGGTGTTCCTTGTTTCCTTTATTTTTGGGGAATGGTAACACTCCCCCATGGCCAATCCCTTTTTTCCAAGCTATTTGAAAGGTAGTTTGGAGAGATTTGGTTCCAATGTTTTCTTCTTTTGCATTGGATCCCTTTTGTCCCGGTTCTTTCTACCCCCTTCCCCCTCCCGAAATACATAGAGCCAGGATTGACGTTTCTTTTCTGTGCAATTCTGTTTGGTCTACGTGCACTTCCCCTTTTACTTTTTTGCGGGCATCTCTCTTTACCCTTCCTTCAGTTGTGTTCGTACCGCTCTCCGTACTCCCCTCTGTTCCTCCTCCAACTTTACCTTTTTCTCCTCCCCCCGTCGTCCCCTTCAATGCTGGACCACTCTTAAAAGACTGTTGCGTCCTTCCCCCGTCCCTGTGGCCCGTGAGGCGTCACAACTGGTGGAAGCTCTCCCCCCCCCAATGCAGTGGCAATTAAGAGCGCGGGTTCTCCTCAATGGCCACCCCCGCTGTTTTCAAGTCCTGTGGATGGTGACCCTTCCCCCCGACTACTCGAACCCCCCCCCCTGGGACACCGTCCCCTAGGGCTTTTTTTTTCCCGAATTTGCAAAGAACATGTTTAACAACACCGGAGCTTTTACCCCCTACCACATACTAAGTTCTACGTATATGTAGTTTTTTTCTGCGAAGCCGTCCCCTTGAGACGGTGTAATGATTATCCCCCGTCCTGAAGGTTTTTTTTTTCCCCACGATCATGGTGCACTTTTTCTATCATTTAACAGACTTAGACGCTCCACCCCCCCCTCATTTTTTGAGTTCCCCGGCAACGTCTTTCACTCAGCGAGGCGGTTCTTCTTCCCCCCCCCATTTTCTTCCCATCGTTGAATTCAGTGGTCACTTTCATTGCAAGTTTCTTGTCGTCTGTCCCTCTCTCCTCCCCGGCCCGGGCCATTGCGCCCCCTTCCCCCCCCCCCTATGATGCCCGTCCGCGTTTGTTCCTTTCCCCGGCCTATCACGTACACGTCTTTTCTTGGTTTTTTTGTCCCTGCCTGTTTCTGACGGTGCTGCTGCCGGTGCAAGACAGCACCGAATTCGTCCAATACCCACCCCGTGTCGGCCCCCCCCCAAAGTCACTATGATTCCGCCTGATAACCAACCCTTTTCTGACATCTGTCTCCAAATACCGCAGCTGGATACGCGTCTTCTCTGGTACTTTCAAGGAAGTAGGGTAGACAGATGGGGCATTGGAGTCCCAACAATTCCCCCCTTTCGCCTTGGTCTCGGGATGACCGTCCCTAAAATTTCACTATGTTCCTTTATGTTCTTTTAGACTTCAACCCCCCAATTCTTTGCTCCAGCAGCTGGGTTTATCGATTTTTTTCCCAGTTGTCCAACACCCAACAAGATTTCCCCCCCCCCAGACTCGTTTCCACCCCGGATCGAAGCCACTCTTCCCTCAACGGTTGTAGCGGTTCCCCTCTAGCGGAACCCCCGTTTGATGGGCCGCCCCCTAGGGCAAGTGTATTACATTGTAGAGTGCGCCCATCTTTTCCTGTTTTTCGTCTCCCTGCCCCGGCTGCTGGTGTCTCGGGCAAGGGTCCGCTGATGATAGGAAGCCACCCGGAACCAAATGTTTTTTTTCCACACTTCTTTGCTTGGTCATTTTTCCTTCCCTTGCCCCCCAACGTCCGCGGTTGCTGTTGACAAGTGTGCTTCTACTTACCGACCGCCCCCCCATATTGCGTCTTCGTGTTTAGGTGAGGACGCTTCCACCCTTCGAAACTCCCCCCGATTTGTTTTTTCTCCCCTATCCTAGGGACTGGGTTCCGTTTGGCTCCCCCTTTTCCAGAGAACATCGGACGACAGACTACGCCCCCCGTGCGGAGGGTCCTTTCATCTGTTTTCGGTTGCCGTCAGGGGTTTAAAAAGCACTAAGACCGTCTCCTCTTTCCCCTGGTTGTTTTTTCCAATTTCGACCTTCCCTGGCTCTCTTTCTGCATTTCGATCCCCATGCGTGCGCTTCCCAACCCTTGTCTGCCGACCTCCATCCAACATGTTCCCCCCTCACCTTCTTCCCCCCTTAGTGCTCTAGTTCCCTTTCTTTCCTGAAAAATAGACGCCCTTACTCTTGGCTGCTTCTCTGCGCGGTTCTTGGCCGCAATCGGGATTAGGTTCTGGAAGACCCCCCCACAGCCCAACACCAAAGGCGTGGCCCCGATCTCTCCAAATTTATCCCCCTTCCTGAGTGTGAGATGAAAATTTTCCCTTCCTGGACGTTCTTCCTACTCTTGATTCTCCCTCTCCGGGGTCCTTTAACCGATGGCACCGCCCCCCACCACTGATCTTTTGGCCGGTTGACTCCCCCCGATTTCCCCCCCTAGACATTCCCCGTTCCGCCTGGGACGAGGTACGGCTGCCGTCTTTCCCCCCCCCCCTTCCCTTGTTTTTTTCAAGATGCCCAGGGGCGGCCTTTTTACCGCGTCACCGATTTTTTGCTGTAATCCGGGACGCACCCTTTGTCCCCCTTGTCTTTTTTCTTTCATTTGCCCCCTTACCTTCCCGTATTTTCTACCCCTTCGTGGTGATTTTTCTCTCTTCTCCATTCCTTGTTCAAAGGACAACACCGAGGTTGATCATGCGGTTTCATGTGGAATGTCCAACGCCCCCCTTGAAGTTCTCTTTTTTCGGGACATCCCCCCCCCCACCCTCGGGCGACTTCCTTTCGAAACCTCAACCGAGTTTCCCCTGGTCTTGAGCAATCTCTTCCCCTTTTTCGTTTTGGTCTCTTCCCCGTGCCGGAAAACCCTCGCCCTCTGAAACCAATGAGGTATGGTTCCCGGTCCCCTGTCCCCCCCCCTGTTTTTTTGGTTGCGTTTTACGGCATGAGTCCGGTTTTCTTTTTGTCACACCAGGCGTGATGCCGACCTTTGGAGGCCGATTCTTTCCCCTGGACTACGTTTTCTTTCCCGATCCACAACACCAGAGGAGACGGTGAAATTCCCTTAGCCCTTCGCTGCCAGTCTCCTTTCTCAGTTGATGGTCTAACCGATCTCTCCCCAGCAACCTTTGGTTCGTGGCCGATCGGAGTATGGTTTCCCCCCCTAATTCCCGCGGTTAGACTTTACTTAGCCCTCCCCCGCAAACAGCCCCTCGTTTTGTGCTCCGTCCAACTGCTAGTGTCTACCCCTTGGCTGAGACCAATTGACGACCCAACATCAATTAATGCCCGTCACGTTCTCTTCCTTTCGGGCGCCGCCCCCTCCCAAAGTGATTCTATTTTGTGCTGTGTTTTCTGCCCATTTTCTCCCCCCAGTCATTCTCAGATTTTTTTTTTCTCTTCATGCTGTTGGTTTTCCCCACTCTTTCCGAAAACTCCAAAGGTAGTTTCCCGCCAGGATGTTTTCAACTCCCCCCTGACCTTCCAAAGCCTTTTTCTTGCTGCTGACCGCCGGCAACCTCTTTGGCCCCTTACCCCCCTCCAGCACGAACGCGTTGTGCCCCTGATCCCCTTCGTCCGCCCACTTTTTTTTTTTTTCCCCCTTTGTTTCCCTCCATTTTCTGAATCCCGTCGACCGACCATCCCCTGATCGAGTGATTCCCCCCCCAGGGCAATGTGTACCCCCAGCCTCGCTTCCTGGGCTTTCGCGACTCTGCCCTTCGGAACCCTCCGTAGGCGACCAGTTGGGTGGGAACCCCACCGTACGTCCTCGATCCATTCCTCTTTCTTTTCTGTCCCCTTCAAAACTGGCCCTCGCTCGCTTCAAAAAGGGGACCTTGTTTTTTTTTTGCCCCCTTTAGGTCCGCCCGAGGGAGCGAAGACCCCAAGCACCCAATTTGGTTCTTTATTTTCTCCCCTTTGGCATAGCCCGGCCCTGGTCGCGGCCTTTTGGCAGTATGGCCCACTGGCTGGAATTCCCCATCGTACCCGGCCCCCCCTTTTCGGTATGGACCCAAGGTGTCGTTCCCCGTTTCTTCCTTTGTTCGCGGCGTGTTTTGAAGATACCCTTTTTTTGCCTGGTTGGCAATGGAGGGGTCCCTCCTCGATCCGACTTCGGGCGTTTTCTCCTTCTTCTTAGTTGATCGGCGCTGCGAACCATTCGGCGGCCTTCTCTTCTTTGCCCGACTTCTTCCTATCGCTTCGGCCGTAACTGTGGAAGGTCCCCCCTCTAATGGTTATCCCTCCCCCCACCGAATTCACCCTTTTGGTGTTGCGACCACTGTTCTTTTTTTCGGAGGGACTCCGTTCGGGAGGTTCGCGGGGACATTTCGCCCCGCCCTTAAACGGCACAAAGAATCTTCCCGGGTCCCGCCCGGTTGCATCTCTTTCCTTTTTGGTGTTGTTGAGTCAGCGGCGTGTTCCTTTTTTTTTTCTGGACGATCTTGCGGTTTTATTTGCCAGTGAAATGTTTACGCGAACTCTTCTGCCTGTTATTGCCCGCACCCGTCTGGTCCCTCCCCCCCCCTTCTTTTCTTCTTTAGGTATCCTTTTTCCACGGGACTGCTAACTGATAGATCTTGTCGGTCATCTTCAGTTTTTTCTTTTTCGGACGTCGGTTTTGTGCGCATCGACTTGATCATCGATCGTACTCCCCCGAGTTTAGTGCCTCCCGAAGCGTTTCCCTCCTTTTTCCCCTAGTTTTGATAGTCCCCCGCGCGTCCCAAACTCCCCTGGAACCCGCGCGACTTGTCCTTTTTTTTGAGACGCTGTTTCACGGAGGATTGTTAGTGGGTCTTCCCGAATTGTCCAGCTTTCCCGCTAACCTTTGCCTTTTTTCCTGCAATGGTTCCCCCCGGTCCATAATGCCCTTGGGGCTTGTTCCGTTTCCGCCTTGATTTTTTTGTGCTTTTGCATGAGTTTGGTCCAGGCCAAGCGATTGCGTGGACCTCTCCGTCCCGAGAAGATTCTGATTTTCCTTTTTCACCAAACCGTTCCTTTCACCTTTCTTCTTTGGAGATGGCAGATCGGATGCACTTCCCCCTTCAGCGAGGCTTTGTACCCCCCCTTTTTTTTTTTACTTCCTATCCGTTTTTTGTCGACTTGAAAAATGGACCTGCCGTTGTCCTTCTTGACATTGATCTTGTGCCCCCTCCTTCCGTTTGTTTGGACGCCCGAGGTTGGCCGGCGGTAAGCAGCCGCCGGTGAAGTTTACTGTCTTGCCGTCTTTTACCCTTGCCCCCTCGGCACAGCCAGCCCTAACGGCTCCCCCTGCCGTCGATTTTTTTTTCTTCGTCCATGTTCGAACCCCACGAGTCTTACGATCTTTGGCTTCTTTTTTGCGTCCATTTCTTTTGCCAGTATTTTCAGCCTTGCTGCATATCATGTCATCCCTGATTTTGACTTTTGATCTGCAGCCACGCTGTGGCGGGGGACGCTTTATCTACCCCCTTTGTCATGTCACGCGCCGCTGCTCCTCTCCTTCACGACATGGTTGCGTTTGCGCAGATCTGTTTTGCCTTCAGTTTACGTTCCCCACCGAGAATGTGGGGCGCGACCACGTAATGGGCTATTTTCTTCTTTTTTGCTAGCGCTTCGGCTGTCGTGACGTGCCCCCCCCTGCCTCAGGCCTACGAGTAAGCGCAGGACCGGATTCGGACAACTTTCTAGCTTCTTCCAACGGCTCGCCGTCCCCACTTCCGTTCTGAGATATTAGACCTGAAGGTCTCCCGAGGAAGTTCGCCTCTTTTGGTCTTCCTTCTGAAGAGGGAATTTTTTTAGGTTTCCGTGAAACGCCTCCCCCGTACGTTCGCAACCTCGTTACGTTCTGTTTGCAACGCATTGAGCGTTCTGCCTTCTTTTTCGTTCGACGTTTTGTAGTGGCTGCTGACTTTCGGTCGCGCATCTCGTTAAGTTGACCGTAAGGAGCCCCCATAGTGACGGAGACCGGCCTCATTGCATGATTGCAGGACTGGACTTTTTTGCGTCCCCCCTACTTCTTTTTTTCCCGTTCTTACGACGTTTTTATCGCTCCGTTTGGACTATTTTTTGTTTTGGTTAAGGGCCAGCACTCGCTACATTCGGTTCGATCAAGGTTTCGATCACGTCATATATTTCTTTTGCGCCCCTCCCTTTCCTCCTTGGAAATCGGCGCCGCCTTTTTTCGTTGGGTGGTTCTTGTTCCCGACTGAAGATTTTTTATACCTGCGAGACACGATGCAAGCCAAGCTTAAAAGTTCTTGATCTTTTCTGGTCCTCACAGTTTTTGTGCGCCGACTGTTTCTTATTGGAGGCCCTTGATTCGTCGTTTCTGCAACAGTTTGTGATTTTCGTCCCCCATTGTGATTTGAGATTTCAAGACATGGAAGTCTTCTTGGAAACCCAATGGTTGTTTCCTTTCCGTGTTTTCGGGTCATGGGGCCCCTTGTCCTTGAGCGGCCGATAAACATCGTTTTATTAAATGCGTACCGGAGTCGGCAGGTTTAGCCCTGATTTGTTGTTGTGTGCTACCCCCACGGCGCGACATTGTTTTTGGGACTCAGGGGATCGAGACTCATTTACGTAACCCCAACGCGGCTAGGCATCTTCCTTTTTTGCCCTTCGGGCACGCGGCCCCAACTCCCTTTGCCCTCGAACGGGAGAAGACCTTTTTTTTACAAGCAACTTTCCCTGTTGGGCCGGTGATAGTGTCGCCCGTTTTGCGACGCGGGACTTTGTCCTTTCCCTTTACGGAAGAACGGAACCCTGAGTCGTTTTGGCCGGCGCACCATTGCACTTGTCTGACCTATCGCAGTTTATGCGACCCTTGCGAGGCTTGGTTCGATCACGGCCTCTTTGCAAGCTTTTGTTCTTCTTGCTTCCGAGAAATTCGGGCCTGGACGCAGGAATTTTCCCGCAAGGATTCTGGTCTGTTATTAGCGCAAGAACCTCTCCTCCCTTTTTTTTGGGACGCCCATCGCCTCTCCCCTGCACGTCGTGCTTTACTTTTCTGGCACTGGTTTAGTAACGAAGAAGCTGAGGATTTGGCGGGTTTTTTAACTTGGCCTCGCGATTCTCCGTGTTTTTGATTTCCCGCCTTGTTTTTGTGATTGATCGCCTCTCCTCGTCGCGGGCATCAGCGTTTGTACTGTTACCACCACCCACGAACGTTTTTCGGGTATATTAGCGCCGGGGATTTATTCGGGGCCAAGGCCTATGGGCCCCGTTGCGTGTCGATGGTGAGGGAAAGTGAATATTGCCCTCCTTCACCCCGCCCCCCCCCTTGCCCACTTTGATTTTTTTTTTTTTGGTTTTATTGGCAGCCCTCCTCGCCGGCGACGATGTCGTTTGGGTTTTCCCCCAATTGACGTCCGAGTTCACCGGAAGTATTGCAAAAGACATGGCCCCCATGTGTGACTGAGGCCGCTCCTTTTCCCCGTCCCATAGCACCTCTATTTTTTTTTTTCGAGCCAACCCAAACACGCCGATCTCGACGTCTGATTCGGCCCATTCTTTAGGGAATCACTGTGCCCCCCCTCCCCCGCTTCCAGTATTCTACCGTTCTAGTCTGGGTTTTTTTTCCGGTAAACACGACCTTTCCCTATTGACATCATTTTTGACACAGGTCTTTCCTTCGCTGGGCAAGCGGTTGGCGAAGCTCCGGGTCCTGTGATCTGCCTCCTGCACAGTGTCGGGCGTCCCTTTTGGAGAGGGCAGACATCTGGGTTGGTCCTGGGCGATCCTTTTTGAGGGCCTCTTTTTTC
>Ga0179593_1258288_pt1 | contig 14971 bp, 19 predicted proteins | sample CZODoug2_1_08_16_FD_185931 | JGI IMG/M metagenome (GOLD analysis project Ga0179593, IMG submission 185931) | Vadose zone soil fungal communities from Angelo Coast Range Reserve, California, USA - CZODoug2_1_08_16fungal (PacBio error correction) | ecosystem: Environmental > Terrestrial > Soil >... | reverse complement strand
TATTCCGCCCATGGTTGATCCTTTTTCCCCCACCTAGTTGAGTTTGTTCTCGGAACTGCTATTCCACGTGAGGATAGTGGCATTTTTGTCAGCTTTTTGAAAAGCATGTGCTCCCTACCAGCCTCAAGTAGATGGTGTTCGTCTGGACTGGAGAGTTTTAGGTAGAGGGTACCCCCTTATTTTTTTTCCTGTTCCCTTATTTTTTTTATACCACGGCGATACTCGCTGTTTTGATGCCGCCGATTCTATTACGCCCGACACCGTTGACCAAACGTCCATCGCCCGTACGGTTCTTGTTTTTTTTCCTTCGCATGTCCAACCGGCTTGCTCTGTGGCGCTTTTTTCCCTAAGCGGATCTTGGAATTTAATTTTTTTTCCGTCAAGTTTTCGCTCGTTTCTCTTTTTTTGACTGCCAGTTTCCCCCCCCACCCAGCTTCCGGGCCTCTGCCTGTTCTTTTCTTTTCGGATTTGGTTCTTCGTGTTTTGAATTTGCAGAAAGCCACAGAAATCATCTTTTTGATGCCTCTAGCCGGTGAGAAAAGTGTCGATCCGCTCTTCCAAAATGTTAGAGCGCTTTAAGGCATGATGACGTTCTGGTTTCTTCGGGGTCAGTTGTTCCCATGATCATCGTCAAGGCCATCTCCGGCTCTTGATTCATCCTCCATCGTTCCTTGTGGCTGTTTGTGGCTTAGCACGGATGGTTTCAAATTTTTACTCCCAGGCGAAGGCGTCCCTTGATTCAGCCTTTGAGTGTGCGCTGAGTCCATTTCTTCTGTTTGCCGACTATATGCGATCCCCCCGGGGTGGCGTGCAGTTTTTGCCCATTTTCGCTCGTTTTTTGTTGAAATTACTTTTTTTTACGCGGATTCTTTGTGTTACTTCTGTATATTCAGGACTCCTGCTCCTCATGCCTCAATCGTGGCCTCTTCTTTAATTGCGGTTACGAGGGCAATGGCCGGCCCGGTTGTTTACTCCCAGAGGGTTTTCCGACACTTTTTACTTTGACGATCTCACGCCATCCCTCCCTCGAACGATCCCTTTCTTCTTTGCCCCATGCATTTTTTTTTTTTGCTGCAGTGCCCGTGATTATTAGACAAGACATGTCTATTTGCCCTTGTCTTTTTCAATTGCGTTTTCCCCCGTGCCAATTTTTCCGTGGCCCCCGTCCCTTTCTTCTCCCGCTCGTTCGTTGGCCAGCGACGCGTCGGCTCTTCACCCTTCCTGTTTGTCCCCATGACCGATCCGTTGTGGAGCTCGATGAAGGTTCGCACTTGTGAGTCACCGGCGGGTGCGCCCCCCCGTCGTCAGCTCCCCCTTCCTGGCCGGCCTTCGGTCCTGGCGTTCTCTTCGGTTTCCATTGCGGCTCTTGACACCTGGATGGTTTTTATATTTCTGTTAAACCTTATCATCACCATCAATGCCTGTAAGGGCACGTCCTCCCCCTCCCTTACATTTTTTTCTCGGGTTAGAGTTTCTTTGCCTAACCTTTTCACTGGCTCTTTTTCCTGTCCCACCCCACCTTCGTTCCTTCGCCGCTCCGTCGCGTTGGTCTCCCCCGTTTTTTGGCAAGAGACTACACGATCAGATCTTGTTCGACGTTGCGCTGACTTGCAGCACAGGTGGTCTTCGCTGGCAGGTGACCCATTTTTTCTCAGTCGCAGGGCATTCGTACTGAGTTCTCTACGTCCTTGTTTTTGCTTGGCTGGTAACGGATGTTCAAAGCACAACATTTCTTTTTCTTTTGACATCGCGGTCCCCAAGCCCATGCGTGACCTATCCTTCAACCCGCTTTACCTTCCGTAGCTTTCATGAATTCCCGGCGATCTTTTTTCCAACCTAGTACTCGCACCAGTACCTGCGATTTTGTTCGGACATCGATCAGCTTTGCTTCATGACGCTGCATTCCCCTTGAACCCGGTGATCCCTGCCACCCTCGCCACGCAGGGTTTTCTAGGTTTGCACCCGCCCTTTTTTTTCCTGCTCTCGGAAGTTTTTTCTTTTCCGCTTTGGTGCGCTTTAGCGTCTCAATTTTTAGTGCCGCGCGATAAAACAGATCTTGCGGTGGCTTCTCCCGTTTATTTTCAGTCCTTCCACTGTCCGCTTACGTTCTGCGTGCCCGACCGCCCGCCGAATACGCAGCTACAGGTAATGTCGTGTGGATGCACCGTGACGTTTCGGTCCCCATTTTAACCTGTTTCTCCTAAATTTCAGCAGTGTATTGATGGTGACCTACCCTGCCGTTCTGCTCTCGAGGACTTTTTATCGTTTCCCCCCTCTTGGTGTTGTTGATCCGTCTTCTTTGCGTCGCGTTCTGTTGCACGCTGGAAACTTTCGTACAATACACTGCTACTTTTCCGGTGCCGGTCCAATGGACGAGGCCAACGTTCCATTCCCCGCACGCCCCTTTCCCTTTTTCTCTTGTTGAATCGGTCTTTCGGTCTTCACGGAATTTTGCGGCGCCCAGTAGATAGCCATATCGACAAACGGCCACCATAAAGCTCTGTTTGCTTTCTTGGGAGCGGAATGCGTACCCTTCTTTTCACCCTGTGTTGGTCCCGCTATCCTCGGTCCCTTTCGCTCTTCGGGCCCAACCCTTGGTTTACCATTCAAGCCTGCTGGTAGAGTTTTTTTTCCCATGCTGTTTTGACGCTTGCAGCGTCAGGTTTCGGCCCTTCTGGCCAGATCGAGATAGCGGTCCGTGTACTTCCTTTGGCCTGCTCCTTCGCCTGGGATTCTTCCCTCGAGCGGAGTTGGGAAGCTTGTTTTAAGCTCTTTGCATTATGTTTTAAGGTCGCCAGTTTTTGTTGGCTTGCAAGGAGACGTTCCCCGTCCCCCCTCCCCTGTTCCAGATCTGACGACCCTTCTTTCCTCGCGCTTTTCACCCTTCTTCCTCCCTATTCCCTTGTGATTCCTTATGATCTTCCAAGTTTTTTGACAATTCTTGTTGTTTTTATAGGTAATATGACCCTGAGGACCCCACTGTTGACCGATGTGAATCGCTAGTTCCGTCTTTTTGTTCCCCTTTTCCCCGTTCTCCATGATTTTTTTTCGTGCCCCCCAGACCAAAATAAGTGGGGAGAGGGTAGGGTGATTTGTTTCCTTGATTTGCATATTGAGGTGGATTATCGCTTTTTCTGCCTCTCAAACCCCCCCTTTTTCGCAACTGATCCTTCCTGGAAGGATTTTCCGACTCCCCTTTTGCTGTTCATTGGTAACGAGGTTGAGCTTTTTTGGGGTTCTTACTCGGGACTCCAACCCGGTCTTTATCGCTTCATCTCGTACCCCCCCCGGCCTCGATGGCAAAGGATTCCTTTGGCTTTTGGACAACCAGTTCTTGAGTTTTTACGTCTTGGGCTTTTTAAAGCTCCACTTTTGGGCACCCGTTCCGCCTTAAGACACATTTCCCACACCTTCCAGAAGTTTTTGTTCCAGACGGTGAACGGCCTCACGCCCCCTCTCGGTGCATCCTCCCGGGGGTTAGTCTGTTCGCTTCTGTCCATTCCCTCCTTTTTTTGTCCGTAAAATATTCGTGCGTGCTCCCGTCCGCAATGGCGGAGCCAATCTCTCCCCGATTCTCAGGAGTTGCCTTTCTTGGTTTACCCCTCCGGTAAGCGAAGTACTTGCGAGGCACTTTGCGGTCGTATGGCCCATACTCGACCTGGTGCAACGCTTCTCCCAGTTCCCGTTTGCCTGCCTTTCGGTCCGTCCCCAGGTTTCCCTGCCGTCACTTTTCCATAAGGTGACTTCGCCTTCTGTTCACTGGTCCACTTTTTCCCCTTTTCCGTGTTTCCCCCTCCCACCCGGCCCCCCCCCCCCAACACGAAGCTTGATGGCGGCGGGCGGATTGGCCTTTTACGCTCTCCAGTACCACCTCTACTGTCCTGCTGCCTTTCATCGCGGTCCTTTTTTTTTTTTATTTTACTTTCAGCTGGCGTCCTTTTTTTGTTAAGTTTGACCGGAGGTACGACCCAAAGAGTTGCTCAACCGTCTCTTGATGTTCCACAGAGTGTTTCTTTTGCGTCTACACCAGATCCTTCTCAGCCTCCCCCCCTCCTGCTCTTTTTCTTGAAAGCTGGGTTCTTGTCCGATAACGGCGCTACCTTTGATGAAACCCCAACGTTCCGTGCCTTTTTGCTCTCTTCGCCATCCTTCCCTTAAGCTTTTTTTCCATTGATTTGCGTCCACGTGCCTGCAAAGTATGTCTAGGGTTTTCTTTGTTGTCGGCTTAATTCATTCGGCGGCCGCTCTACGCGTATCGGAGAGAGAGGATGCTTTTGAAACCAACCCCACCCATTTCCTCGATCCAAGTTTTTCGTTGGTACTTCCCTTTGTGCCGCTAGCCCCTTACCCCTTTTTTCGGCATGGATGGGCCTTATCTTTCTTTCTTCATGTCCCAATTAGCGACTGTGTTTCCGGGACCGAAGGCCAATCTTGTTCTTCGGACCGTTAGACACTTACTTCCTAGTTCTCTATCTCTTGCATCCTCCTCCTTTTTTTTTGTTTTTCTAGTCTCTGATTACCTCCCCCATGTCGGATTTTCTTGTCCCTGTCCACCATGGGTTGCCTTTTGACCCCCCCGGTATCAATTTGTCTGGACATTGCCGGTTAAGTATCTTTTACCAGAGTACCTTGCCCGCGAACCTTAGTGGGGGCCTTTTTTTTCCTTAGCCGGTGGTATGTCCCCAGTACTTTGACTAGTGGTGCTCTTTCCCTCCTCTCCTCGCGTGCTCTGTCGCTCCTCCTCGCGTGCTGCCTCCGTCGAGGCTTTCGCCTCTTTGACCAACTCAAAGTCGATAGTTTCGTCGTCGTTGGACGCGACATGAACCACGGCTTGAGAGTGCGCTGTCTTCCTCATCTGATTTTCCTTGCCCCTTCCCCCTCCTATTTCAAGTCTTTTCTTCTCTGCTCAGTCACCCCCAGGAGTGGGGACTTCCTCATGGCCTGTCTTATGGAGGATCGGCCTTTTGGTAGGGCACCCCCTTCCCCTCAAATCTGAGGATCCTTAGTGGTTCTCACTTTCGTGTGCCCCTTTTCCACCAAACTTCTGTTCTTTTTTTCATCTCCTTTCCTTTGCAGCCTTATTGAATTTCGTGATCACTTTATCGGCGGTTTTGTTGTTTTATATAAAAGGCACTTCCGGGCTGCCTTCACCCAGCCAATCTTGCCAGGTGGGAGGGCCGTGTTTGAGTTTTCACTCCTGTCAGTGTTGAGCCCATTTTTCCCCCTGTCCCGGGCGCACTCTTTCACGCTGGAGTTTTTTTTTGAATTTAAGGTATTTTTGGACGAACCTTTCTTGCGAGACCCTTTTCCCTTGGCGGCAGCTTTCCCCCTTTCTCTTTCTTTTTGATTGAATCTCGCGGCCCTCGCAACTTTTTAATGTGAAAGTAGGGTCTTATACATTTTAAGAACTGCTCCTGAAGCGTCTTCCTATTTGCCTCCGCCTCCCCCCCCTTTGATTTTGCCCCTTCCACCCTCCTTGTATTGTCCCCTTTTGCCTAAAGGGAGCTTTTCGAATCCTTCTCCCTTCGCCCCCTTTCGTCTGCACTGCTAGGGTTCAGGTTCGTCCATTCCCCCATTTCCCCCTTTCCGCGCCCTCTTCTTGCCATTGTCGTTTTTTGGGGGCATTGCGGACTGCAAAAAAGTTGAATCACCAGTCCACCCAGCTTCCGCTTCTCTCGTAGTTGGCCTCGCGTCTTTTCTTCCCTGCACGTGGCCCCCTCTCTGAGCGCCTTTGCGTTTTTTGACTGCGCCTTTTTTATTAAAGGAGTTTTTGTTAGAACCCCAAGGCAGTTCCACCATATTTACCACATGGCCTCATCCCTTGTGGGCGTGCTTTCGTTGATCCTTCCCTTGCCTTTCCTTTTTCTCAAAGGTTCTGTTTATCTTCAGACTTTCAATTCCAAAGCAATTTTTTCACGGTTTGCACGGCCCTAACCCCTCCCTCTCCAACAGGGCTTCGGATTTCTTTTTCGTTTCACGAACCCTTTTCCCCAATCATTTTTTGGAGTCGCCCCCCATTCGGAAATGCGACGATCCCCAATTTACACCTTGTTCCGGCTTCCCTGTACCATATCCTACAACGATCAGATATGTTGTCGTCCGCTCGCTCGTACTGCATACCCCTTTTTTTCCTTTTTGGATGCCTTTTTGGCGTCTTTTTCATGTATTTTGTCCGATTAAAGGGTTGTTGCCTCGGTTTGCCTACACTAGTTTCTTCTCCCCTTTTCCTCGCGTCAACTCCCCAAATGTTCATGACCTTCCTTCCCCTCTGCCCCCTCCTCCGTTCGAGGTTGATGATTCCCCGGCCCGATTTTGCCAAACGAGGTTTCCCCGGATGTTTATCTGCTCTGGGACACTAGCCGCGTGCATACGCTGCCCTTCTCATAGCCCTTTCTCACCCCTTTGATCCGTCCCGACACCTTTCCTTTTTTTCTCTTTTAAAACGCCTTGGGCCGCCAGCTTCCGGAATTTTTTAAATCCTATCTAATCGGTGAAGCCGGTTCTGGTCTCTTGCCGCAGTCGCCGCACAGGCTCTCCCCCCGCTCTTTGATGGTTGTGTTCTTTCCTACAAGTCTTTTTTTCATGCTCTAGGAGGTGCCTTTCCGCCAGCCGAATTTTCCCTTGGATGTCTTCGTGGTGTCGTCGACTTTTCATGAACCACATGACGGTCGGACACCTTCCATGCAGTGTGTCTTTCTGATTTCTCACCCATACTTCTTTTCTTGCGCTACTTTTTCTCCCTCTCTCCTCTTTCCCTTGTGTGATTTTTTTGAGTCGCGTCGCAATGAGGTCTCGCCTGATGGTCACTACTTCCCCTTTTTGTTTCCCCGTCAGGTTATTCAATGACGCGTTCCCCTTAGTCCCTCTTTCAGTCCCCTAATTTACATTTCGCGTTCTGTGACTTCTGTTTCTGTCTTCCGAAGGTTCTCTTTTCTTGGAAGGTCGTCCCTCACACACTTTGTAGATCCACAAGATTTGTATCTTCTAGAGCAGGCTTACCCCCGTTCAAGTACTCGACTTCCAGCTCTTCCCTTCCGGTAGTGCTTTCCCCCAACTGTTTTTTTTTCCCATTTCCTCCACTGCTTGTCGACTTTTTTCTCATTTTCCAGAGACTCATGTTCTGCTGGACGCTGTCCGGGCAGTCTCTTATTCGGTATTCTTTCCAGGTCATCTTTGGGACATGCTTCACGCCTTTTCCTTTCCTTCACCCTCCTCGGCTTTTGTTCCTGGTTCCTGATTCAGTACTGGATTGATGTCGCAGTTTATCTTAGGTTTGTTTGTATTTTCTTCCCGTCCACCCGCCTTGTGATCAGATAGGACGAATATTGCTACTGCCCTTCTCTTTTCCCCCCCCCCGCTCCTCCTCCCAGTTTCTGCCTTTTGCAGTCTCCCTTTTTTTCAGGTTGTATTTGGCTTGGTCGTTGGACCCTTTTTACGAATTGGTGCATCGCTCAGTTCTCGCATGGTTTGTTCCTTTCCCTCTATTTCTTTTTTCACCCACCCCCTCCTTGGGGATTTGGTTTGTTTGGCCGTGAACGCCTGTCTGAGTATAGGTTTATGAATAAACCATTAACGTTATTGGCCCGCTCACTTTGACATTGAAGGAATCACCTACCTCTACTCCCCTTGACCGAGCGGCCCTTGTCATCGGTGTCTCTTTCTCTTTTTTTTTTTTTCGCACCGTCCCCCCCCAGGCACTTCTTTCTTCATAGCTTAACGACGGTTTTCGATTGCCAACCTCGATTTTTAGCCTGAAGAGTAGATGGTCCCCACTACCTGATATTCTCTGTTCCAAGCTTTTTCCTTTGTCCCTTGTTTCACCCCTTTTTTCCCCGTTTGCAAAGTAGTCTTCAGTGCCCGCTCTCCCTCTGATTCTAGGTTTTCCAGGGTTCTTCCTGACTGCAAAAAGGTGCCCACCATCCTTTCCTCTCAAGGTTTTCTTTCTTTGAGTTTTCTCCACCTTTCCGACGGCCGCGTTGCCCCCTACATTTGAGAATTCTACGTCCGCACTCTCGCTCTAAAATTCTTTCACACGATTTCTTTCAGGATCATTTCTTCAGGTATATTCCACCCTTCTTTCTTGGCCCCCTTTTTATTTTTGCCGGCGTCGATTTCCCCCCGGCACTGGGCAAGTTTCCAATGCTTTTATTTCTTAGCCTTTTTGGCGTGACTTATGGAAGTCAGCTTCCCCACCCCGGCTGCATTATTCGCGCGCCTTGGCCTTTTCTCACCCTTTTTTACCCTTTTTTGCTGACCCCCCCCCCACGCTTTCCCGTGGCCTAGTTCGGGATGATCGTCTGCCGGAGCGCCCTTTACTATCTGGACACCATTACCTGTTCCTCTTCCCTTTTACCCGCTTATCCAGGATCCCTTTGCGGCGTCTAAGACCTACAGTTTTTTACAGGTCTCGTTCCGACCCCCCAAGCTGTTCACCAGGTCGGATGGCTCCTCCCTCTTTCTTCTTTCTTCTTTTAAATACCCCCCTCCTCATTCGCCATATAATCGCCCCCTCCTCCTAGTGATTTTCTTTCCTGGTTTTTGGACGTGCTCGTCTGTCACCTCTCGCTACTTGACTTCCACAAAAGTTTCTTCCTGGGATCCTTCTTCGCAATCTCCCCTTTTCATTTCCGCTTCCTGCTTTTACAAACCGTACTTTCTTTGATTTTGCGCGTTCGTTAAATTCTTAATGGCGGCCTCCCTCTTCGGACGCTTTTCTCCTCTTGGCTTTTTGAGGTAACTTTCCTCTCTCCCCCGGTCACTGGTGTCCTTTCCGGAGCAGAACAGGAGTCCCCCCCTACGTTTTCCCTTGGTGCTTATCGGAGATGATTTTTCATGTCCCTTCCTTTCCCCTCCTGTTTTTTTCTTGATACCTTTCTTTACGCTTTTCAATTATTTTTTCAAAGTCCTCGAACCTTTCCAGTATCCTCTCATCCTAGTTGTTTGTTTCTCTCAGATTTTTAGTCCTTTCCCCGTCGGATCCTCTTTCCCTTTTCCCAACTCTTTTTCTTTTTTTTTCCCTCGTTTCCCCCCGTTTTAAATTTTATGGCCATGCGCGTCCTTGTGCAAAAGCAGCGTCCCTTCCAGTCCCGGCTCCGCAACCACCTTCGTTTTTTTGTTACGGACTCCCGTTCCCTTGTAGACGGTCCCCCCCCTTGCCTTTTGGTCGTTGAGTACAGACCTTTCTTAATATATTATTATTTTTTTCCTGCGGGTTTACGCCGATGATTCCTCACCCTTTTCCCCATGCCCCATCGCCTTCCTTTTTTCCAGCGTAGTTGACGCTCGTAAAAATTCTTGATCGTTTCTCTTCTTCTTCCTGCAGGGCATGTAAATTTTTTTCCCTGTTCAAGTCTCTGCTGTGCTCCTGGCTTCCAGTCACCCCCCCCTTCTACTTTAACTTCTCCTTTTTTTATTTATGTTAGTTTGTTCCTTTTAGGTGTTTTCACTCGCCACTCTGAGGCGACTCTTTGTTCTGCAAACTCTTACTTCTTGCCCCCCTTCTGGTTCCTTTTTTCGTCTCCGCTCTACATTTATCTTTTCTGTTACGTCTCCCTTCATCTTCCCGGTTTTTTTTTGTATCGTCACCAGCAATATCGTACGACATAAGGTCCCCCAGGTGGCGTCCGTTTTTTGTTTTTTCAGAAAGTCAGGTTGCGTTTCCCCCCCCTTTTTTCTCCTTCCCTGTCTCTGTTTGATCTTTTCTTTGTCTGCGTCATTTTGGTTGCTCCTCCCTATTGAGACGACCTCAGGGTCCCTTGGATTGTTGCATTTCCCCGGTTTCTGTGAGTTTACCTGTTTGAAATTCGCTTTTTTGCCCTCTTTTCCGTTTATTACCTTCTTTGCATATACCGGTCTTCCCCTGAAAGAACCTTTGGATCTCTTTCGCCGCATTCTTTGAACTTTTTAGCCGAAGGTATTTTCGGGCTTTTAAAATGGGCGTATTTTTTGCCGAAACACCCTCTCCCCTTTGTCTTGCACCGGATAGGTTTCGGTGTCCAGGTCCTTTTTTACGTGCTGGTAAGCTGACAAAGACACTCTGTTGCTTTGACTTGGGTCTACTTTTTCCGTGCCCAATGTTTTTCCTTCCCCCCTCCCTTCCCTCTCTAGTTTTTGTTCCCCCTCGATCTTTAGGCGGATTTTCGTGGCCCATTGCTCTGAGTTGAGCTAGTTCCTCATCCTACATTTAGTCCCGTGGTTTTTCAACCCCAACCCGTAGCACTCCCACTTAACTGCTCTCCTTCCGGTCTTATCGTGAGGTGATACTTTCCATGTCTTCCTGAGCACCCCAATAACAGTCTATGGTTTTTTATATTTTCTGACACCTTATAATCCACAGCCTTCCTCTTTACGGCCCCTTCCTTCCCCTCCCCCCCCTTTTTGTCAGATGGTAGTTTGTTTTTTCACCCTCCAATTTAAAAAACTTTAGATTTCCTGCCCACCCACATTCTTAGACGCGCGATGTCCCCCCCCCAACGGCGTTTCCCCCCCCTTTTTTCTCAACTTTCTCTACGTTAACTCCTCCCTCATCCTGATCTTTGGATTTTTTGCGTCTCGCTGGTCCCCCCGGGGTTATTAGAGCTCTTGCCCCTTTTGTTTTCTCTCGGCGCAGTGTCTCGCACTTATTTTCTCTCTGGGTTGGTTTTCCCCTTGTCATGTGCGTGTTTTTTTTTGCCGAAGATGTTTCGACCCGAGTTTCTAGCTTTCCTCTTTTTCCTTCCCCCGCTCCCAACCCTCGTCTTTTGACTGAATTCCCGGCGAGGAGTCTTTCCCACCCTCGTCCCTTCCCCCTCCTACCCTGTATCTCCGATCTGCGCTCCGCTCAGAGTCTTCTTCGTCCTCGCTGTGAAAAGGTGATCGTCTACACAAAGCGTCCCAGCTTTTTTCCGAGGTGGTAACAACCTCCCTTTTTTTCCGCCGCCCTCCCTCTCTCCTTTTTTTTCCAGCAGACGTGCTTAACTGTTTTTTCTCTGGTACTCCATTAGACCCTTTAGCCTGACCTAGATATACCCCCCCCAATCTCTTGTCTTTTCCTTTCTTTCTCCAAGTATATTTTCATCATTCAATGCTCCTTCCTCTTCCCTGCTTTTTTTTTGACACGCCTCTTATTTTCGTTCGTGGAGCTGACGTTTCCTTTTCCCAGTCAAAATCCTGCGGACACCTTCATTTGTTTCTGGTCCCTCTTTTGCAGTTGCCCCCGGTTGCTCTAAGCGGAAGCATATCTCTATCTTTCCCCTCTCCTCATTTTTTTTTTTGTCTGCTCTGAGCTGGCTTTCGAGTAGGACAATGGTGTCCAACTGCAGATTCTCCTTTCAATCCATGTTCCAGTCGGTTTTCACCTGAAGCGGAAACCTTTACCTTTTTTCCCTTTCCAGGTCCGTTCTGTTCATTCCTTGCTGGCTTCGGCACGCAGTTTCTTTTTCGGATTCCCTTTTCGTCCTTCAAAATCTTTTTTCCGGACCTCCTCTTTCTGCTGCTGTGGCGACTTTTGAAAGCGTTACCAGATAAAAGGTTCAACTGTTTTCACCGAGATTTCTCTTGCCCCTTCGAGCTGCTTCCCCCCATTGGCTTTTTCCCCCCCGCGATCAAGACCTTGACTTCGAGGTTCTGCTACCCTGTCTGCCCCCTATTTTCGCAGCGTCAGGCTTTTGCTCTATGTACTGCTAGAGATAGCTTTATCTTCCTAAGGTCATCTTTTCTGCTCTTCCTGGTGTCATTTTCCTTTCACCCGACTCGGCGTTGGGCAGCGGTTCAGGCTCCATCCCTTTTTTTTCCCTTTTCGTCAGATATTCGTTGTGCTTGCACTTCCTCAGTTAAAGTTACAACGTTTTCCCCCAGATCTACGTTTCCAATATCTCCTGCCTGCGCATGCTCCCAAACCTGTCATCCGCCCTTTCGAGACCCCTTTTTCGTAGAGTCTTCGACGCAGGTCGACACTTTGATAGTTGTATGGACTTTCCTCTTTCCCCAGAAGTTAGGACTTTTGTCTTCTGGTCCTACTGCGCAGTTCTCCGGCAGTTGTGTTTTCGATGCCCGCTCCCCTGATTTTATGTTCGTTCCCCCCCCTACCCTCTTTGGGGAGAGGGTTCTGTAGGGTTCATTCCGTGCCCTGCCTTCATTTATGTTAGATCAGCTTTTTTGCCTCTCCCCCCCATACTTTTTTTTTCCAGTTTTGCTTGCTTGATTTTTTCACAGCCCGCCCAGACTCCGGACCGATTTTTCCCTTGGTCCAGTTGGCATCTGCGCGGTGGGTCGCATCCTTGATTTCCCTCTTCTCAGTCTTCCTGCTAAACGTTTCCTTATGTTGCCAATTTTGCCTTTGAGCGTCGCTGTTAACTCTCTCGAGAGTTGATTTTTCTGGTTCCCCATCCTTCCCCCCAGTGTGGGCCCCTTTCCTCAATGTTCGGCCGCCAGGCAAAGTCCGAAGTGCGGGTTCCATCCGGTGCACTTTTGGCTCCCCAAGACCCTCCTTTGCAGAAGCAGGTCGCTTTCTCTTTTATGTGATTTAACCATCGCCAGTACTTTCTATTACCCCATCCCTTCGGCGCCATTTCCCCGCTTCTCATTGCTTCGCTAAATTCCCACTTTCCATTCCTGGTTTTACTGTATATCACTCCCCCCTAAGTTTCGCCAGCATGCGATTTTTTTCCTCTCTAGTGTCCCCGGTATCTCTGATGGCAAAGCTTGTCCTCCAAGGTGCTGGATTTCTCGCAAGACTGTCTTCGTCCCTCCTTCCCTACCTCCCCGTCCTCCTTCCCCACATACTAGAATCTTGCCGCGCATGTCGTTCCTTGTCCCCTTAAGTTTATGCCCACTGTTTTTCGCAACCCGCTCGTCTTGGATGACTCGATCGGAGAGGTTTTTTTACGCTCCTCCCCTGCCCACACCTGTTTTTTTTTATCAAATCTCCTTTGCCCTGCTAGTCCCGAAGACATTCTTTTTTAGTATTTTAGAACCTGACTTGCTCCTTCTCGGCCTTCATCCTCAAGCTGTCTTCTCCTACCGTGCCCTACACTCCACTCCTTCTCAATCTGTACGCTCAGGCCACCTTTCGATTTCCCTCCCTTTTGGTTTTTCCTTGCGTACTCGCACGTCTTCTGAAGGAAAAAAGTCCAGTGCCTTTTCTTTTCTCTTCGATATCCGGCCAAGACGTTTTACATTTTTTTTGTAACGACGCCCGTTTTCCCCCAAACCTGGCTTTTTTGTTCCCGGTTCGGCGAAAAATATCGTGCCCTGGCCTCCCCCTTTCGCTGAGGATTTCTCTTCGAGGAGTTATCATCTTTTTTCACAGGGACTCTCTCAAGGCTTTCCTGTGTCCCTCGACCTGCGCCGCGGCACTTCCCACTCGTTGTTGCTGGTTCATTCGCTGAGATCTTTTCATGACGGGCCTGGCCATCCTCGAACGTGGATACTTTTCCTCGGAGCACTTCCCCCCCCCCTCCTCCTTGAGGGGACACCAGCTGATCAGTGTACTTATCCTTTTCATCCTCCAGTTTTTTTTTTCTTATCGATTCACGCATTACCCTGTTTCTCCTTTTGTCTTTGGTCCCTCAACAACTTCGGATTTGCGGGTCCCGGAACCTGTCTTCACGGCGAGTTAATGCGTTCTGTTTCAAGAATCTTGCCGCCCCTTCCCAGTTCCTGACCACCGGAGTGGTGGGGTACGTTTTCGATCGGACTCCTTCTCGGTACCCAACAAGTCCGCTTGTTCGGAGTCCCTGTTTCCTCTCCAGCTCTTTTCCCTAGTTTTCGGATCTGGTGTCGCCGTTTTATTTTCGCCGACACTGTTCCACCCAACAAAACTCCCTCGCCCGTCCCGGTTTTGTCCTCCCGCGTTGACGAAATTTTAAAACGGTGTTGAGTTTTTTAGCGTTAAGTTTGTTCTGGTCACACTTTCAACTTTTTGGCGCAAGTTAGCGATCGTTTGCTCGAATCCAGTCCCCCTGGATGCTTTTGACTTTTGCCTGTTCTCTTTAGTTTCTTTTCATTGTGAGGGCTTCTTTAAATTGGGAGGATTACTCTATTGTTTGCGAACGTGCCCCGTTTTCCAACCCAACTTTTCATGTCTTTTCGTTTCGCCTGCTCAGGGCATCCCCTTGATGTTCTCTGATCCTTTGCCCGGGGTATCCTGGAGATTCAAGTTCATCCATTCTCAGATCAGTCCCAGACGCATTTTTTTTTGGAAGTGTTGTTTTTCATTTTTCTTTTGTCCCCCAACTTTTAGCCTTGCCTTTCGCATTCCCTCCTTTCCTCTGGTTTGCTGCTGACGTGGTAGGCCTTTCTGAATCTTGCGATCACCCAGGGCACTGTTGCTAAGCTCCAGGCGCGCTTTTTTGACTCACATCTCTCCGGCCCCATCGCCTAATCGGCTGTCCGTCGTGCTGACTGTTAGGGTATTCGGAATCCCTGCCTTCTTGCGTGGTTTGTTTTTTTCTTGAGGAGCTGGACAATGCGAAGTCGACCGTATTTTCCGTTCCTCCCAGGTCGTTCTTTGCGCCGAAAACTCGAACGACGCCCTTGCTTCTGCACCTGCTGAGTTTTTTTCGTCATTCCCGTGTGTTTTCGCTTATATCTTTTTTCCTTTGCGGGCGGACTGGAGGACCGTTCCCCAACCCCTTGGTGTTTGATTTGCCCAGTACACTCTTTCACTCTGCTATCTCTTTTGCTTTTTCGCTTATTTCTCAGTTTGTTTTGCACCGCCTAGCCTGTCGGGCTCGTTCAGTCTGAATCCCGTCCCTGGAGCCCGGCGGGGTGCGAAACCCCACCCGCGAATTCCCATCCTTACAATTCGCCTCGAAGTCTTATTCGGTTGATGTTTCTTTTCATTTGCAGTTATAAGGGGAGCCCATAACACTTTTTTCTTTCAGTAAACTCCATAATCCCACACTCATTCCTTCCTGGACTTTTCCACCTCCCTTTGGAGAGTTTTTTTAGGGGGTGTTTTACTGGGTGCTCCACTCCCCAAATCTGTGCG
>Ga0179593_1575544_pt1 | contig 14972 bp, 8 predicted proteins | sample CZODoug2_1_08_16_FD_185931 | JGI IMG/M metagenome (GOLD analysis project Ga0179593, IMG submission 185931) | Vadose zone soil fungal communities from Angelo Coast Range Reserve, California, USA - CZODoug2_1_08_16fungal (PacBio error correction) | ecosystem: Environmental > Terrestrial > Soil >... | reverse complement strand
CAGGTTTGGATTTCCTCCTTACCTGCTTTTTGCCCAGATGGCCCAAAAGAAAACCCCCCAGTGAGATTTCGCAATTTTTTCTAGGTGGAGAGCTAGCTAGGCCTTAAAAGGTCGGCTTAGAGGGGAGCTTTGGAGCACCACAAATCTGTAGTGATCACTTAAGCCTTCTGAAATCTAATTCCTTTTAGAGCGGCCGATTTTCCTTTTTGAACCTCTGGTTTATTTCGCTTCCTTCTGTCTGAACCGCGCCTACTTATGTCTTTTCAATATTAACGAGATGCTGTCCCTTCCAGTGAACCACCCTCTCCCGAATCGAGTATCTTTCCCGGCCACTGTGTTTGTCTCAGTGCGTTCCCGCCTTAACTTTTTCCCTACGTTCGCCCAGGAGTCACTTCCTATGCTCCCCCCGGTTCGACGAGCCCCACGTTCCAGTCCGCGAGATTCCTAACAGACCCCCCTCTTGGATTCCCGAGCTTGCCTTAGGGATCTGGCTGTCACGTTCTCTGGACTCCAAATATAGAGCCTGGCGCTGCCTCACTTTTCCCCCCCCACCCCCGTGTTGCCCCCTTTTACCCTGCTTTACGTTGGTGCTCCGTGGCGACGCCGCCGCTAGCTAGTCCATTGATCCGCTGCTCAATCGTCCCCCCGGGTAGCGATACCGTCGACTGATCCCGTAGCCGTTTCACCGACCCCCACTTTGCGTGGTCGGCGCTTTTTGGCTGAAACTTCCGTCGGGTTTGGTGGCGGCCCTTACAGCTAGCGCTCAACGCGGACTTTTCCCCTGGGAGGCTTCCTTTTCTTCGTCCCTCTTCGGCCACGCTGAAGGCTCTACCCTGCCTTGTGCTAGAAAGGTAACCCCTAAGTCCCCCCTCTCTTTTTTTCTCCATGGCCCAGCGTACCCTGTCAGACGCCTGCTCTTTCTTGGAGAACTCGTTATCTTGTGGCGTCTTTCTTAAAAAGTCTGGATGTTCTCGTAACGCCCCTGACAATCTTTCTTTATAGCGTGTTCCTTGCCCAAAATACCACCTTTGACTGTCAGCAACGAGATCCCTCTTCGCCGTGCGAGCCGCTGGCTTATTGCAGGTCGCTGGGCGCCCTCACGGAGGGTCTTCCCACCCGGCTCTTCTTTTTTTTTTTTTTTCAGATTCTCTATCCCCAAGTCGTCCCCTTTGGCCGCAGCGCTTGGCCCCAGAAAAAGGCCCCTAGAGCTCTGACTTGCGTTACCGCCGTGAGATGGTATCAACATCACACCAATGAACATAGGCCCCTTTAGATGGAGGAGGTTTTTTTCTACTCTACCCGGCACGCCTCAAGTCCCTTTTCCTTCGCTTATTCCCCTTCCGCTACCAACCCCAAAAGCTGGTTTCACAGCTGAGCAAAGAATTACCCTTCCCTTTGCTGAAGCCCCGGTGGAAGCCACCTCCTATTTGTCTCTAATCGGTGCCAGCTTCTTCGTAAGAGAATAACGAGAGTGAGCCCCCTCTTTTTTTGCGCGAGTTTCCTGCAACGTTTCGGCGGTTGATTTGAGCAGTATAAGTGTGTTCCATGGGCCCCCCTTCTACCTTGAAGAATGTCCTTCTCTTTGTACTCTCCCTCTTTTAGCGAGCTGTCAGAGTCTTCCCCTGGTTTTGGGCCGATGAATTTCCTTTCCGGTATACTTTTTTCACGAGCCCTTCCAGCCCCAAGAAGTCCCCCTCTCGTTGCTCTATTCGCGGATTGGGATCGCTCCCTTGTTAGGACTGGAAAACTGACTCCTCTCTAAGGTCCTGATGATGACCTCACCTCCCCCGAGGATGTTTCTGCTTTCATGTAATTTGGCCAGTGGCGGTGGATAAATTCTTTCCGTAACCTCTTTTCTCTTAGTATAGGAACGTTTTAGTAATCTCTTCATGATGCTGTTTTTCAGCGTGCATTTTTTCTTATTCTCCCCCAAAACAGATAGCTGATTTGCCCTAGAGATTTATTAGGGGATGTTGGCCCCGCCTTCAGCACTTAGCTTTGAGATAAATTTTGTGGAATTCTTTGTGAACACTCTTGGATGGCCCATCTCTCCTAGGGAGAAGAGATTTGTTCATTTTTTAAATCGGGACCCACAGATTAGTTCTCCACCCTTTGGGCTTTTTCCTGCCGTTTGGAGAGAAGAGCCCGTAGCGTCTACTGCCCTCTACGGTACGTCTCCTCCCCCCCTCTCCCCCTGCACTTCTTTCCCATTACCCATCTGCTGGACCCATGCAAGTTTTGCGTAACAGTTTTCCCCCGTCCCAGAGGAGAACTAGGGTTCCTTAAGTTGCTCCCCCCTTTGACCCCCATACTGTGGAGATCCCGACTGCCCTATTATTATTGGCACGTTTCTGCTCTCGTACCAGCCTCCTTGAAATCCCTTTGCCTTCCAGTCAGGGTAAACTATAGGAGGCCCCCCTTTTCTGAGGTGGCGTTGCCTCCAAGGCGGGAGTTAGCTTTTTCCTTTCTTCCAATCGAATCAGAAGCCTGAAGCCTTTATCCCCTTAACTTTTAGTCCTTCTGCTTCCGACCCCTTTTAGCACCGCCCATAAGACCTCCTCCTCTCTCAAGTAACCGCCAAGCTCCATTTTTTTGCCAATTTCCTCAAGGCCCAGGGAGACCCTTTGTTCAGTACATCGTCCCTTGAAGCTCAACGGCTTCAATTTCATGCTTTGGAGAGTAGCTGACCCAGATTCTCTTCCATGTCGGGCCCCTAACCTTCGTCTAAGGGTATCCCCCCTGTGGATCCCCCCCTAGTGTTTGTAGCCTCATGCAGTTTACTGCCTTCTTTTCCTTTTCTTTTTTTCTCTTGACATAGCAACGTCTTTCCCTCGCGGAAAGACCTCCCCACAGCGGGGCATTACTTGTCTGCAGGCAGGACGCGAATCAGACGTGCTGCTCCGTTTTCGCCGTTTGTACAGTGCAGAGTGGCGGGACATCTATTTGGCCAAAACGTCCCCCCGTTGGCACTGGCCAGGTACTTTGCGGCACTAGAACGAACAACCTTCGCCGGGAAATTCAACGATCAGAGAGAGGGTTGCTCCGGCCCCCGATCTTTTTTCAAATTAGCTTCGGTAGAACCCCCGTGTTATAACAATTTTCGGTTTTTCTGCGCGAAGCTTTTTTTTAGAGACAACAACAGTTGCTCCCACCAAGGAAACCAGCGGCCCGAAAGGAATCTATTCTCTTCTTTGTAGATAGTCGGCCCATCGTTTTTTTTGTTACTTATACGCCCCCATCTCATTCCCAAACTGACACTCCTATGCCGAGCTCGTCCCATAGCACCTTGGTAGAACTCCTTTTCTTTTTTTTTTATGGAATGTCTCTCCCCTTTTTCGAGCGCCAATTTTCATTCCTCATTCCCTTGTGTTGTGTCGAGACCGGATGTTATTTCCCTCCACTCTCTTGAGGCGAAAATTGTCTTCAACCACCTTTCGTCTCCCCATTGATTTAGGTTTGCTCGTTCTGTTCGAATGCTGTTAGGTTGCAGCACTCGTGCCACCAGTCCCGTACCCACCCACCCTCTCGTGTGAGGGCGTTCGTCTCCCGCCGTATACGACTTTGCTGCCTGGCGTCTCCTGGGGAACTTGTTAGCTTCTCTGTTCATGTGTTATAGCTCACGTTTTTTTTTACTTTTACACTGCCCTTCCTGATGGTTCCTATTCCGCCAAACCAACTCCTTCCGATCTGCGAGCGCACGGTATCCGGCTTCCCACTTTTTGGGCGGTGCGTCATTTTTCGAAGTGGACTTCCCTTTCAACGTTGGCATCGACTTTTTCCCGACCCCAATTTTTTTGAACGCCCGATTGCGGAAACTGCTTTTTTCACGGGAGTTAATATCCTATTTCTAGTTTGACGAAAGTTCGTTGCTCCCGACACCCATCTTTTTCTCGGTTTCAGCTGCGGACGCATTTAGAGGCGCTCATCTGCCCAATGATATTCCCCCTCAGCACCATGATGTAACGACCCCCTGTGGCTTTAGTAGTGGATCCCCGACCCTGAGTTATCGAACCCCACTTGCTCAGATCCAAGCACCGCAGAGCCAGATCCAGCTGTGGTTTTTAATATACTGATCGGACGTCACCGGTGGCCATCCCCCGCTTCGAGATACCCATTCGTACAGCGATACAAATCCCTGTAACCTTTCTGCTTCGTTGGACCTTTGAGATACGGTTATTTGAATTCGGTCCCTTGCATTTGGTGGCTTTTTCTATTTCTTAGCTCCCTAAATGCCGGAACCCTTTTGCGAGATTATGATTGAGTTCGTTTGACAGGCTGCTCTAAGTCGATCTTCTTGTGATAGCCACTTATAAGACCCTAGGATTGGACCTGGATCATCAAAGGTTTCAGTTTTCTCACGACGTCCCCTTACAGAAATATCCGCTTCGGTTTCGCCTGTTCTCCAACAACGGGGCCTCTCTTCACCCTCCATCCAAAAATCCTGGTAGCGTTTGGGAAACATTTGACTCCCAATTTCCCATCACGGGGGTGGCTCGCAGGCCCCCCCCGGGCTTTTGCGCAGTCCCCCCTTCTATTGACAGTATCGTGATTGGCCTTGCGCGCGTCCCTTGAGCCCCCCTCGGCGTACTTGGGTTGACTTCCCCCTTGGACGCGCCCCACAATCTTTTTTTGAGTCATGGCCCCGCCTATCCCTCACGCAGCTGCCCTACCCCGCAGAGAGACCCGAATGGCGCACTCTTTTTTCCCAACCCCCCGCCTCCCCCCCACTCTTCGTTTAATCCCTATTTCTTAGTGTGTGCGTCCACCCAATTCCCGCGAGCTGATCGTTCGAGTCTTTCCCCCAGCCCGTCTTCCAATGGGCGCAATACTTTTCCTCAACGCCCTGAACGAAGCTGCGCGCTCAACGGTTCTTCATCGCTCCCTGGAAGTTCTTTTTTTTCTTTCCCGACACAGTTCTGACAGCTTGGGGTCCAGAGATTAAGCATATGCTATATGTAGGTCCTAAGGAGGTCTACTGGCTTGCATCAGTCGCCTAAACGGCCAATGTTTTATAATAATACTGCTTGGTTGAGAGCGTATGGAAGTTCTTCCTTAGACGATGGATTAGAGGCCTGGCAATGACCTGATAGCTCCCCTTACCGATTCAGCGAGAAGCGTTATGACTCTAGCCCCGGACCCATGGAGGGGACTTGAAGCCTGGGATCCTGAAAGCTTTGTTTTGGACTCTTGTCTCCTAATTGTCTAAAGACTCATTTTTCCCACCCCTCATTGTGCTGCGCATGTTTCTTCTGTGTAAGATTCTTCTGAATAGATTGACATTCTTTTTCGTAGACGCGGGCACCTTCCTTATATTATGGTGCGTGTGTTTTCTGGTGTATCGATCACGCATCGCTGGATGAAAGTAGTTCCCTGGTTCTTTTCTCAGAGGTCGATCCATTCCGCCTCTCGCTAAGTTATTTTCGGAGGCAGTAGTGGGAAACAAGTTCTTGGGACCTTCCCGCGGCCATTGGGCTAGAGCAGTTACGGGCAGGATGAATAAGGATTACAGTCCGACGACTGTCTTCAAACCAGGTCGAGCGTGCTAAAAGTTTTTCCTTGTGATGTTTCTGAGAAAGATTATTGGTTAGATCCAGGCGACAAAGAATCAGCCCAGTCTGGAGGACCTTGACGAGGCTCCAACGGGAGGAAAACGGTTTCTCTTGAGGCAAATTATAAACATCACAAGACGGCGAGGACTTCGTGTTCTTTTTAGTAGTGGGTAGCCCCCCCTCCACGGCCAGCCCCTCCTTGTGATCTCCGAAGCAATATCCTAATCTTCCAGTTCCTTCGTTCAGCTCTTGTTTGAAAGTCCTCGTAGCCCCCCGTTTTTACATCTCTAAGGTCCCCTTGCGGTAGCTCATGGCGGGATTTCCCTTCTCAGCCTTCCCCAACGACCCCTGCTCGATTTATTCCAGACCTCGGAGCCCCTGGTACCGTTCCTCCAGTTTATGCTTCGTCTGTCTCTTTTTTTGCCCCGCCACCCCCCCTCCGCCGCCGCATTCAGACCCTACACGAACCCCTGTTTCCACCGGAAGACCGGCTTTCCCGATTATGGTTTGATAGGTTTTAAATTTTTGCAAGGCTTTTTCCGTTGCTGGACTCTTTTCCGACGAGAGGCTGATTTTACTCTTTCCCGAGGTCCATATGTGTAGGAAAGAACGTTTCGCACTGGGTAGACCCATCCTTGAACTCTTCCTGAGGCGCACCTTTCTTCTTAGGGTGCCTATCCAGTTCCAGTCGAACGCCTCACAGAATACTAGATTCAAAGATCGGCGGTAACTTTTGCCATCCGGAATAGCAATTTCCCCCGCGAGTCCCTCCCGGTTGCTCAGTGACTCCCGGACGGACAGAAGTTTTCGGTAGACGTCTACGGCAAAATTTTTTTTCCCCCTGGAAATTTTAACTGTTCCCTCTTGATTCATAAACTTGTCGTTAAAGTTCGACCCCCGCTTTCGAGTGTTTCGTAACCCTTCCTTCCTTCCGGCCTTAAGTTTTTTCTCCACGCGGGAGTTGGAGACCTTGAAGGGTCCTCCCCCCTTTCACAACTCGGCCCCCCTTCCAGAGTCGCGACGCCCTGCCTCGGCACTTTCTCTTCTGGTCGTTCCCCCCCCCTTTTGGAGTCCCCTGCTGCCAACTCCCTTCTTGAGAACCGATCGATTTTGCTCAGGCAACCCCGCCACATTGCACTCCAGCTTTGTTTTCTTGTTGGTGTGCTCTCTGCCTGGGCCACTCCCTGCATTCCCTACCCTTTAATCTTCACCTCGTGAGCGAGATGCTTGCTTCGCCAATATGCCGGACTTGGGGCCCCTAAAACATCCCAACTCACCCTGTGCTGTTAGTTGAGCCTTTTCCACTCATAGCAAAGTAGATTGCTTCCTTTCTGCAAGCCGTAACAAACAACGATTCTGAGGTGTCCGACTCTCGACAGAAGGGTACCGATGAAGGGAGAGCTTTTACTTTCTAGCCATCTTGTAATTAGCGGCCTTTCAGAGCCACCCTTTTCCGTCGCTAGTGGTAATTTTAGGCGGTAACTTACGTTTTCGAACCTTTTTTTGCCCCCCCCAATCATCAGAAAGAGAGACCGTTTTCTGGATTCACTTTTTTTTTTCTCGAGTAAAGGGCGTCTAGAGCTTAATTTTCCTCCCTAATCCGTAGGCTGTAATAACGCTTCTGAAGGAACTCTTAGGAATAACTTACGGTACGGTTAGAAAAGCATTAGCAAAGACCGTTGATGCCTCAGTAGGAAAGGCCACCGCCAGGAATTCCTCCCGAGCAGGGAGGACAGAGCGGACGATATTAGCCAAGGCGATTAAAGAAAAGACCTCTTCAAAACCCACATTCCAAACGGATTCGGGCGCAAAATTTTGCTTCTATGTGATGATAAAAGAAGAAGCCCCGCTTCTCAGAGCCCAAGATCCCCTTTTTAGCCTGTCCCCAGCTAAGTGACAGCTGTAGCGTCTTTACCCTTCCGTGTCTTCCGTTGGACAAGGGGTCGCTCTGGCCTTTAAATGTTCCCCCCCTCTTCTCTTTGGTGCGGGCCGACCCCTCTTCAAAGCGCCTCCCCCTTAAGAAAGTTCCCCAGCTTTTCCGACGGCTCCTGTCCTGGTCCTTCCTCGTCTAGCCCGAGAACTCCTTGGCCTTTCTGTGCTTTAACCTTTCCTCTGGCGACCGTTTGGACCTTTAAATTTGCATGTTATTCGCCTGTGTGAAATCTAGGAGAGAGATGGGAGGAGAAGCACCCTGGCTTTCGGCGATTGAAAAGACCTTCGCACCAACCACTATTCCTTTTCCCCCGCGTTGTCTGTGCCCCCCCCTTTGAGCCCCCTCACACTTGTCGAGCCTGCGGCATCCGACCTCTGTCAGATTCTGTTCAGTCTCGGCTCTAGTAAACGTTCTTAGACTTTCTTCCTCCCCCCCTTAAGGGGGAGAAACTTTTTGCCTTCCCCAGGTTGTTGCCCCGGAAGAGCTTCAAACAATCCCGAGCACACACAAGATGGGTCCCAAGCAACCCCCTCATCCCCTGGAGCGTGAGAAACCTGATTTCTTTTTGCGTCCGTATAACAATCAAGCCCCCTGTAAGTCCCCCACATTACTCCTGAGAGCTTAAGTTTTATACCCAGGGATTGGCCCCCCCCCCGAAGACTTTAGTCTCCCAGCGTACGCCCCCCGGGAAGGACCCCCCGAGTTGAACCCGACCCGAAGCGCGCCTGCGACAGTCCCCCGGAGATCGCATCGGTGTGCCGATTCATTCTACATCTTTCCGAAGCGGCGTACCCGCCAGTTCCAGTCCGCAAGCACTTCTCCGTCTGTATAAGTGTTTTATAAGTGGGTTTTTTTTTTTGGGTTGGGGGTTTTTTTTTTGGCGTGTTTTTTTTTTCTATTGAAGGTTGGGGGGAAGCCCAGCGACCTTTTTTAAACGGCATATTCCCCCTTCCCCCCCTGGGGCGAGCGCTGACCCAGTTGTTAGCGGCGTTTTTGGGTCTGAGCGCCCGCAACCACGTATAGCACCGGCTCGCCCTCCCCCCCTACCATCCCCTCCCCGCTTTTCTCTAGATTCGCGCGGCGGGGCTTTCGTTGTGATGATGTTTTTCTCGCATCCCGAGCCCGATTGACCCCCCCAACCTCGTTGGTGGCCGCTGGCCTCCCAGTGGGTCGCTTTTTTTGACGCCCTATTTTCTTCCCTGCGTCTTCCGACCCGCATCCGTGAGGTTTCTTCTGTGGTTGTGCCCTAATGAGGCACACACAACCCCCCATGATTGTACGGCATTTTTTGGACGGGGGTTCATGGGATCCTTAGCGAGAGTCACGAAATTAAGTTCGCGTAGTGCGATGAGGAATGGCCCCTTTGTTGCCGGGGATAGCTTTTTTCCCTATCGTGGGTTCATCCCCCCGTCCTCCTCCCCTTTGCCATACAGCGGCGAGCCGCTCACACGTCGTCGACGTTTTCTTTTCCCTATCCCAGGGGCGATCCACGCTCCCCCTCCTTCACAGGCCGTCTTCTCCCGTTGATGGGGTAAAATCTTTCTGCCCAACGCCCCCTTCTCGTGCACGACTGATTTGTTCGGCTGCTCTCTTACTACAGCTCCCCCCCGAAACTTTTTGCCCGACTGAGTAACGTACATTCGTTGCCCTTGCCGTTTTTCTCCTTGTCCCCTTCCTTTTGCGTGCTAAGCTAGTCCCAAGCGGAGTTGGCGCTTTCTCTCACTTCCCGGTGCGAATCCCGTTATTGACGCCCTACAGATTCCGCAGCTCCTTCGAACAGCGCACTTGAATGCTTGGCGCTTCTTTTTTACCGTTTGCCCGCGACACCCCCCACCTGGCGATTCGAAGCAAAGCACAACGGACTCACAGCATCCCCCCTTACGGACAAGCTTTGCGTTTTACAAAACGTGCTTTTCTAGCTCCATACGTTAGCCCCGCTTTCAACCTTGATGAGCTTGACCTCTCCGAGTTTAAATTCCTGGGAGATTGAGGGCTTTCTTCTTCAAAATCTGAAAGCCCAACGGGCGACAACTTGGTTGCCCAAGGTTTCCCAGCTGCACTTCCCAAAAACTATCTTAGGTATCTCATCGTGCAGGTCACAGCAGACCCCTGTCCTAAATCTCGGGAGCACGCTTCCTGAGCAGCTTAATAGCGGTCGTGCTAGCCTTTCTCTCTTCCCTTTTTTCCTCCCTTTTCTGGTCGCCATTTTTTCGTCGATTTCCCATGTCCACTGCCCCATGATCGACGCCAGCCCCGTTACGGCCGGACCTGCGCTCGAGCGAGGGTGGTGTCAGAGTGTTTGGCGATCCTCGCCCCACCCTCGCTCGGTACCCTGCGCCCCCCTCCGAGCCCGTTGGTCTTCGACGATCCAAGTTCCTCGTCCCAATTTTACACCCTACGCTCCAACACCATCCCTTGGTCCCCCCCTCATACTGGCAGCGATCTTCTGTTATCCTGCTTCTCGCGTCGTCTCCACTCAACTTGGTGGTTGTTACTATTCCTAGTGAGACAGTACCCACCGTGGAAACATGATCCTCGATGTCGGAACACGACAATGGTGACTTACGTTGGTGTGGCCTTGATCGGAAGATTTTTGCTATTTCCCTCTCCTTCCCTATCTTTTCATCTACTTTTTTTTTTTGATCCTGAGAGGATGAGTGTTTGGCTCCCGGCCGTGATGCACTTTCCCCCCCCAAACCACCCCTTTTTTTACCCCAAGTTTTCGGGTGCGGCCAGGTTGTCGTAGTTGGACTTGTTCTCGTACCCCCACCACCGAACGTTTTAGAGACGCCTTAGATCTTATTCCCTTCGCGCGCTTTTTTATTGCCTGGTATTTGTCGATTGACCTTCTCGCGCCAACGCCCCCTCATGTTCGACAGGTCCCCCTGTCTCAGCGCCTTTTTCACGCGCAAACCAAACGCACCTCTCTGGCTTGTATTTTCCGGGTTGGTTGATAGATGCACTTGAGCGGCCCAACCTTCTGGACTTCGGCACTTTGGTAAAACGGTGACTCTCCTCTGTCAAAAGGCGGTCTCCGCTGCCGTCTAGAAACGCGATCTCTCTTCATGTTCCTGCGCAAGTAGGTTCTCAGCTTTTACATAGGGTCCTACGCGCTTGCTTGACCAGTATAGATGCCTAATGCCTGAAGAACGTTCCCCCCCAATGGCGGTAACCCACTTTGATAACCAAATTCTGTCCTCCGTTTCCGCTAAAAAGCAGCCCCGACTCCCTTCTCCCCCTTCTCCCTTTTCGAGCCAAGATCCTTGGTCCAGCCTGTCCGCAGACGTTCTGAGTTTTTCCGAGCCCCCGTATGGCCCCCCCAACGTGGTCTTGTTGGATGTGTTTCCTTGTTTGGTGGTTGAATAGGCGTTTGCGTCGCGAACTCCCGAAGCCGCCTCTGACAAAAGTTTCACGTTGGCGACGTCTGCACTTGTTTTCGATTCGCGAGCACCTGGACGTTGACTCCGTGACTCGTTTGTATCACCCTTCCCCTCTCTTGACATTGGTCGCTTTCAAGTTTGTACTCGCTCGGAAAGAACTTTAAGATCGTTTCGGGCGGCCCTGCCCCCAGTTCTGGAGTTTTCTCAACCACCCCCGAAGACCCCCATCTTAACATTTCACTGTGGGGGCTATTTGCCGCCCCCCACCTTTAGAACGACTCTCCAGCTTCGCCGCGTAGTTTAACGAGCGTCTCCCAGTATTATTGGCGAATCCAATAGTCGATACTGGCTCGGCCTGCCGGCGGGAGAAACTCCCCTTAAGGTTATAAGATTGCAACCCCTGACCAATCTCGGTCAGCAATTCCCGAAACGAGCTTGGCCCCCCGAAGAACTTGCCCTTCGCGAGCTCCCGCATGGCGGACTACTCGCCCTTCCCCCAACGAGTCCCACTTCGCAGGAGAAGTTGATGAGTGTTCGCGATCTATACCCGGCGAGCTAACGAGAATCACTCTTTTTTCCGACATATACCTCCCACCAGTATTGACGCAATTCTTTCTATGCAACGCAAGGACCCCCTGACAAGACTTATCAGCCACCCTCTTGCCTCCTCCACCGGCCTTTTCACATCAGGAACTAGCTCACCGCGAGACCGCTGGGTCCGTCACGCCCCCAGCCCTTCTCTTTTTCGCCTAGCGCCTTGCCTTTTTTTTCCTTGATGCCAGTTCCTTTTCGCTACCAGGAACACAATATCTTTCCTCCTTTGGCTGTTGGTTGATTCCCGCGCTGACCTGTGTATCGCTTAAGCGGGCCGGTACCCCCCAGAGCGCTCTCCGGGATGCCCTTAACGATTAAAACTTGCGCGTAGCTGTCGTGCTTACAGGCGGGGTTCATCGTTTGACTGGAATATGAGACCGATTTTTTAGAGTCGAAGGGCTGGCTTCTCCGTGCTTCATCCTTAGGATCTCCGAGGGGAGTGGTTGCCGGATGCTGGGACATGGGGTTACAAGTACAGGGGGATCTCGAGAAATGGTGTCTGCTTCGCGTTTGTTTTCTTCCCAATGTCTCATCTCCCCCCAGCTAACGCTAGCTGGACTGGAGTGGGAATTATTTGGATATGAGGACGCCCAGAGGAATTCAGGGTGTTCATTTTCCCGCTCATTTACGGGCAGTTTGGGTTTGTCCCCCCCGTTATGGTGGCACTCGGGTAGCCGCGGTGGGTTATCCTCTCATCGGGCCCGGCGCCGCCTCCGTTGCGCCGCCGCTGCCGACCCCTCCGGTCGGCTTTCACTTCCCCTTCTCGACCTTTTCTCGCGCATCTGGCGGCTGGCTTCATTTCTGCTTCCCCCCTTTTTGATTTTGTTTATTTTCTTTTGTTTTTCTGGGGGTCCTGTTCCCCTTTAAGTTTTTGGAGCCCCCTGGAATGTCTTTCTTGTTGTTCGCGGCCTCGTCACCAGGCCCGCCCAAACTGGGGCGTGCCACTACTACCATCCTTTACGATTTCTAGGCCGCGTCCCAGCGTTACAGCTCTTGTAAATCCTTTGGGAGGGTCCCATCAGCTTTATCTTAAAGATCTGCTGTGTTATGGCTCCCCAAGGCCCGTTTCCCCTCCGTCGTGCTCGACGAATCGTTGACACGCAGACCCGTTTCTCCCAGGTTTCACCGAATTTGCTGAGATGATGATTGTTCCCCCAACCCTACCCCTCCAAAAACGAAGACTGCCGTAAGAAGAATACACGCCATCAGAAGACACGGTATCCACCCAGGCAAGGGCGTACCCACGGATTCCTGGTGCTGCCCCAAGGCCCCCCTGTTAGTCCTTCCTTTCCGTACAGATGATCTTGCGCTGGGCCATCGAGATAATAAATCCTTCTTTTTGCTCGCGAGGGATTGCCTCTTGATAGTATTCACGGAGTGTATACCCAGGGAGCACCTTTTTAACTTGATGGCGGATCCCCAGGAGAGTTTCCGTTCTGTCTGCTCGAAGTGCCGGTTTCAAAAGCGACTAACTCGAGGGGAACTCGATGTTCGGTACGGGCTCCAGAAGGCTCGCTTTGAGAGCCGTTTCTCTGTCACGTTCCTCCTAGTTCCGTCCTCCCCGGGAAGCGTCGCATTTTAAATTCCGGCCCGTCAAGTGTGAAATCAACCAAACCGTTGAAGACGGGACCCATCGCTATCGTTGAGTCTTAAGACTCGGTAGCCCCCACTTAGGTACAAGCCTGTGTCGCCACGGTCCGGTCGTTGCGTCGACTTCGACCCGCCTCTGACAAAACCCAGCTTCCACACAAGTCCCCGGCGCAAGGCGCCCTAAGGCTCGTTAATGCTTGCTCTGATTACTCGGCTCCTCAATTCTTTGTTTTTGGCTCCTTACCGCGATCAAACTCTCTGACCAATTCTAAGCTCCCCCTGAGGTTCTAGTCCACCTCTCCACATTGATTTTTGATGAGACACGTGTGGTTTCTGTTGAGATAAGCGGCATCTTTGGCTCCCTCCAGTCTGAACTTTGTACCTCCTCCGGTGGGTTGAGAGCGATGGAGGGATTGTTCTTCTCCCCCGAGTTCTGAATCCACTCCCCAACCAAGTCCCCTGTTCGTAGGGTGCCGTCCGGCCGCATGGTCAAGGTGTCATATATGGTCATTCACAAAAACTGTGTTAGGCCGACTAGTCCCCTTGATGAAGCTCCTTCTATTTTTTCTTAGCGCCGCTTTGTAAGTTGGGGAACATTTTTTGTATTTAGTCACTTCTCTGCAGCTCCAACGCCGCCGTTCTTGCTACCTTCTCCCGAAGTTTGCAACCCCTAATCGAACAACTCCTTCCCCCGCAGAGCCGGTCGTTCGGCGTCAAATTGATTCCGCTCACCTGAGGGGAGCAGTTTTTCCCTGGCTTAGGCAAAGGACACGTTTCCCTTCTTACGACAAACTCTTCGAGACTGCAACTGCTATCGAGAGCGATACGTCTTCAGTCACTGATCGTGCCAGCTCTTGTAAAAGGTATGTTCCAGCCCTGTTCTTGGGGTCCCGATCGGCACTCGAAAGCAGGCCTGGAGACTTTTTCCAAAGTGGAGGCCCCGTGTTCGTACCGCTTCAGAAGGATTCAGCCCCCCTCCACGCGGCAGGTACCGAGGCTCGATATCACCGGTGGGAAGCCTAGATACGTGCCGTCGGCCTTTTTTGTACAAGACTGGACCTCTTGATCATTCCGGCTCTTTCCTTTTTCTGGAGTCGTAGCTTCCTTTGGTGGCTGATGGGAATTGCCGCTCCTTCCCCTAAGGCCAGGAGGTTCAATCGGCTCGGGCTATGAAGCCTGCCTCGATTGTGAGAGTAGACATGGCCTGAGAGTGCCCCCTCCGCTTGCTGAATTTACACCTGAACCCCGGGACAAAGCGCACGCCTCAGCAAGGGCACGACTCGTCAGCTTCGCGTTCGTGGCGGCAGATCCTCCAGTTTGTCGCCTTGACACCCCACCAGTACCATATTTGCTCCCGTTGAGGTTGTTTCCACACTTTTACGGCACCGTGATTCTAGAACTTTTTCCCCTAGCCCTATTCCGCCCGATCGGCGAGTGCGGTCTGCAGCTTGATTGCAGCACATACCCCTCGTCGAAATTTTCTTCGTTTCTCGCCTTGCCTCGTGCGGGCGCACGGTGAGATCTCCGTTGTCTGTCCATTTCAGCTCTCACAAGGCCGGTACGCATGGCCGCACCTTGCAATCCAGACAGGATCACTTAGAGAAGCTTTGATCTGGACATCAAAACTAGTCAACTCCCGTCCCTCCTGCGAGTGTTTTGATCTCTTCATACCCCGGCACGCGAAGTTTCCGATACGGATCGAGTCCCAAGATCCCCTTTTACGCCCCCTATGGGAAGGCAATAGCAACAGCACCCCCTACGTCTCAGCGCGCCCAATACTCGCACTTATTGCCACGTCGTGAAACCGGAGAGTCGTTTTTAGTGCGAGCCAAGAGGGTCCCGCCAGCTCTCAATGACCTGGAGAGGGTCCTCTGTCTCCTCGTGCTCGAGATCCCTTTGCAAAGTGACGCCTTTGCCCACTCCGCC
>Ga0179593_1252050_pt1 | contig 14972 bp, 23 predicted proteins | sample CZODoug2_1_08_16_FD_185931 | JGI IMG/M metagenome (GOLD analysis project Ga0179593, IMG submission 185931) | Vadose zone soil fungal communities from Angelo Coast Range Reserve, California, USA - CZODoug2_1_08_16fungal (PacBio error correction) | ecosystem: Environmental > Terrestrial > Soil >... | reverse complement strand
CAGCCTCGTGTATTTGTGCTTTTTGCTTTCCCCAGCTTCTTGGACCCGGGCGACTTGGCTTTTCTGGGCTTTTCCTTACAGTGTCCTGGTTTTTTTTTTTTTTTCCTCCGTTGTTTCTTTTCATTGGAGGGTCCTCTTTTTCTCTTTCTTTACCCAACCAGGCCCCCCCCCTTTTGTCGAACTTGGTTCCCTTTGGAAGATTTTTTTTTTTTGTCCCCTATGGCAATTGAAAAAAAAACTTTTTTTGGTTTTTCTTTTTTTCCATCGCGTATTTTTTGGTGTTCCATTACAACCCTTCCCCCTTTACAATCTGACCAAGTCCACCCATAATTTTGGGGGCTGTTCCGTCCCAGGAACGGTTCCTCCCCCTTCACACTCTCCCCTGAGCGTCCATTTTTTTGTCCCCCGTTCCAGGTTCCCATGTGACCCCATGGGAGGGTCGTTTTTTTTTACTCTATTCGGACCAAAACTTGGAGCCACCTTTTTTCCTCCTACCTCCATATTCGAGGCCTATCTTTTTCCAGACCTTGATGGTGTCTTTTTCTCCCGCCTACCATCGATTCCCTTGGTGTCACAAACATTGTTTTATCCTGGTGTTGTCAACCCCCCCGCTTCTTTTGTCAATCTCACCATGGTTTTTTTTCTTTTAGCCTGTTCCTTCAGTTCGACTTCGAATTCCTAATTTTAACCAACACCTTTTCCCGCATTCCTGCGTAATATTTCCCTCTTCCTCCTGTCCGGATTCTTTGAGTGTCTTTTGATTGTGCACGTTTTTTTTTAGGTACCCGTCACTGTCACCTCCAATGGCTGTGATAACTTCTGGTCTCCCCGTTCCCTTCCCCTCCACGATTTGGCTTCTTCTCCCTCTTTGCTGACCCCCCGCCCTTAAACACTACCGGTTTATCACTTTTTCCGGCGTTTTTCGGACAGATCCTTCCCTTCTTTGTCCGGGCTTCTTACTGACCCCAGCTCCCTCTGAAAGTTGTGTCCCCTGGCTTGTTTTTTTGCCCGTCCGGCTCTCTGGCCTCCTTTCCCTCGTGTTGAAAGTCACATCCCCGGCTTCCCAGGCCTTAGCCTCCGGCCAGGCAACCTTGAGGCGTGAACCTTCAATGTTTCCACCATCCCCTTCGTAGTGGCCTGCACCCTTCACCCCCCCCCACGTAATTCCCTTTCCATCCCTTCTATTTATCCCCATGCTGTTACGCGCTAACCCTTTTTTTGTTTTTTAATTTTTTATGATTTTGTCGAGAGGAACCCCCGACGTTCCCCCCTCGGCGACCTTCCCGCCGCTTTCCCCCCAACAACCTAACTTCTTTCCTTTAGCCTACCCGTCCCTTTCCCTGGCAATTGACTTGCACGAAGGCGGGTGCCTCTCTTTGTGTTACCTCTCTTGCCCCTCCCCCACTCCCTGCCCCTTTCTTAAAATTTGCCCCTTAACTCGACCTTGTTCTTGTGTCCCTTCCCAAAATCCCCCCCCCCACCCTCTTGTATCCTGAATCACTTGATCTTTTGCCCTTTCCCCACCCAATTCGTCTGCCCGCCTTGGGGAGTCTGCACGGCTATTTCCGGCGCCTTCCTCTCCTCCCCTGATCTCTCAACTTTTATGTGACCCCAGTCCCCTTTTTCGGGCCCGGTTTTTTTTTTTTTTTTATCTGGTTGGCCAACACATGACCCTACCCCCCCCCTTTCCCCTTGCTTCTTTAAGTGTCCCCAACCCCCGGCTGGCGGTGAGGCTTTTGGAGCCGCTTTCGTCGTGCGGCTAGCCCATTCTTTTTTCCCCCCAGAAGCTTCGGTTCCCCCTTGAGCACCACCCCCCACAGTGGTACTTCAATTCCCGCAATCACCCACAACCTGGGGCCCCCCTTGCTCGCCTACGTCTCCCCCCCCCCCGTTGCTGGATGGTGGCCCCTTATCCTGATGTACAGCCGGTGGATGTTCCTTTCTCCCCATTAATCCCCTTCCAAGTCCCGCTGGCCCGGTTTTTGTTATTCCCCCAACTGTAAAGCAACCTGCCTTCAACACCAGTGGAAGTCCTTCTCTGACAGGCGCCACCCACCAGTCTGGCGAGTTTTTGGCCGAGCTTCAGCCGTTTTTTTTTTTTTCTTGCCAACTGCGGAACTTTTGCACGTTTCGGGCAACCCAGCCCTATATATATGCCCACCCCCCCCCACCTTTTCACTTTTCGGGCGCGACACAAACCCACTCCTCCTCTTTTCCTTCTTTCTCCCCGATTGTGTTTTTCGTTCTTCTGGAAACTTTTCAGCTGCCGATTTGTTTTTTCTCGGCTTTTTTGAGGGGCCAGCTTCGTCGAGGCCCCCTGCGTCCCACGAGTGTCCCAAATAACTTCATTCCCAACGAATGGCTTTGTCCCCTCTCACCTTTTTGGATGGGTTCTCCCCCCTTTTTCCCCCTTCTTGAGCAGTAACCTTTTTTTTTGGGCACTCTCCCCTCTCACGAGTTTGTGTTTGAAATGTTTTTCATTCCTTCCTCCACTTATTGCATTCCCCCGGGAAAGTCCCCTTTTTTTCCCCTTTTTTTTTTTTTCTGTCCTGGCGTGTTTCCCCCCCCAAACACTATTCGCTGGGCACGTAAAAGCCAATTTTCCGTTTCCATGACGCGTGACCCCCCCCCCTGGGCCTGGGAGTAGTGGATGTTTTGAATTTAATGATTTCTGTCTTTTTTGATTTTTTCCCCTCTTTCAAGCAGGACTTTTTTGTAATTCTTTTTACATCCGGGTCCCACCTTCCCCCTCTTTAGTATTAGCCCCCCCCTTTTGTTTTAAAAATTTGTAATTTTTTTAGAAGATCTCCAACCCCGATGAATCTCTCAAGGACTTCTTTTACTGTTGGAGTATGCTTATTAACCCTGTTTTGTAGGTTTTTTTTCCTTTGTGTGTCTCCCATACACACCAATAATCTGCGCTCTGTCTTTTGGCTTTCATGGGGCGGACACTCTTTGCCCCCATAAAAGTCCTTTATCTTTCCTCTGGAAATTTTTCCTCTTTCCCCTTCCCCTCCCCCATTGAGCGAACCGTCGGTTAAGTGTCTTCGGTGTCGCACGATTCCCCTCCCTTCCCCTCCCACTTCTGATGACCATTGTCTTAGCCCAGCACGTCCCTACCCAGTGACCTCTTCTCCCGCCCAACAGTTCTGCCGCGTTTTTTGTTTTTTTTTTGAGAGTAGTAGGTTTGAAGACATTCTTGCCTTTCCTGGTCTACAATAAGGTGATTTTTTTTCTTTCCCTCTTCTTTCCAACCCGGTATCTGCAGAGGCGTTCTCGAAGCCTTGCTCTGGGGTTACTCGTTTTTCTTTTCTCTGTTTGTTGCCCACTACGAATTCCGCCTTATCAATGATTTTATTCATCCTAATTTTCCTTTTTGCCCCTCCGTACATGGTTTTATTCCGGTGTTTTTCTACCCGTCTTTGTCTGTTCCTATTCTTTTGTGTTGTGAACGTTTTCCCCTGGCGTTGTTCACTGTCTTTTGCCACGGTTTACTGTTTTGTGATCTCCCTACTCCTTTCTATGTGTACTTTCTTTTATTCCCCCCCTGAAGAACTTAATTGGCATAATTCTTTTTTCCCATTGCCCCCAAGATCCCTTGCAACATGCGATCGCCTAGACCTCTTTTTTCGTCGTTTTTGCTGCCGAGGTTTTCTCGTCTCCCCTCCCCCCTTCCTTCAGACTTCCCTTTTTGAATGAACCATGGAGTGCCAAAATTTTCCGTTCGGCCGGTTTGAGTATCGCACTTTGCTCACTTGCTCTCCAAGCTGAGGTGGTCTTCCCACCCTTCTCAGTCCACCCATTTCTGGTTTGATAGTTTTGAAACGGATTGTGTTTCGTCTATTTTGGGGTGCCGATCGGCGAACTAGTTTTTTTCCCCTTTTTTTTTCCCCCTCTTTGTCGGGACTGGCCTTGACCTTCACACCAGTGCACCCCTCAAGTCAACCAAAACCAGTTTCCAACCTTGCACACTGACAAAAGTCCCCCTCTCCTCCTTTCCTCCTGTTTCCGCGCGCGTTTTTTCCCTTTTCCCCTGAAGAGTCTGCAATCTCTTCTTTATAGTTTCCACGGTCCTTATTTCCCCTTTCGCCTCCCCGGTGCCTTGCTTCGTATTAGCCCGTTTGGATCGTTTTCCCAAAAAAAAAAAAAGGCGTCCCATTCCCCCCCCCTCTTTTTTTTTTTCCCTTTGAATTGGTTTTCAAACGAGTGGGTGGGCAAAAAACCCTCCTTTCTGGAACAACTTTGGACGGTTTCTTTGTCCGTGTGTGACCAGTGTTTTTGACCCAGGGTTTCGAATTCTGTGGCCGCAAATATTTTTTTCCCCGCACCGCCGGCGTTGGTTTCTTTTGGTCAAACCTCGACCCCCGCTTTTCCCCCCTCCTTCTTCTTCTTCTCAAAAGCCAGCAGCTTCCTGCGATTGCGTTTGGAACCCTATGCGTTTTTTGGGTCCCCAACGCCCCTGGGAAGCGGTTTTTCCTTCCGCGCGTTTTTTTTCCCTTTTTTTTTCCTTTTCTTTTTTTCCCTTTTTCCTCCTCCCCCTCTTTTTTTTGTTGGTTTTCGAGACTCTAAGACCCTGCGTATCCGCTTCCCATTGTCGTTTCATGTCCACCGCCGTTTGATTTTTTTTTTTCAATCGGCGCTGGACTCGAGTTGAGTAAAAGTTTTTCCTTTTTCTCTTTTGTCACTCCCCCTGCCCACCCTTCGGGGGCGGGATACCCTTTGGTTTCCACCCCTAATTTTTATTTTTTGGTTCGGCTGGGATCGCACTTTTTTCCACCCTGGGACAAAGACTTTCGCCCTTCGTTTTTTGGTTTGCCCACCGGGCTTTTCTCACCCCCTTCCCCCCCCTCTGTTGGTTTTTTTCTTTAGTTTTGCTGATTCAGATCAGTTTTGGGCCGGCGGCTCAGTTCCTCCCGGACAGTTTGGACCCCCCACCAACGATGATCCCCCCGCTTTTTCCCCCCTTCCTCCCGTATGGAAACCTGCGTTTTGCTTTCGGCAGGCGTTCTCCTGTGTTTTTTTTTCTGCTCTGATTGGTAAGTTTGGTGCAGGTGAACTTGTTTGTTGACTTTCCGGTTTCCAGGCCCTTCCTCCAGTTCGCGTCTGTTGAAAGTTTTTTTTTGTGTTTTTTTTTTTTGTGTTTTTTTGTGCCAGGTCGCCTTTTAAATTTTCCCCTCTTCCCTACCCATTGACGGTTCCCCGCTCATTGTTTTTGCTCTGAGTGCCTTTCCCCGGTTTTTTGCGCGTGGCAGGACCCTTTTTTCTCCCCTCAGAACGTCCTGACCCACAATTGGCAACCCTCAAGTTGAGCCATTGCGCTCCGGACCGTTCGGATTCGAGCCCCTTTTTTCCTTTGGCGAAGAAAGCGGCTTTTTTTCTTTTTCTCGATGAGGATATCCTTTTAATCGTATGGGTTTATGTCGCAAAGTTCATTTTAACCCTTGAACGAATTACCCGTTTTCTCCCCCCCCCCCCCCCCCCCCCGATCTTTCTCCCGGAAAGGGGTCCTTTTTACAAAAACCCCCCCCCCCGTTTCGTCACCCAAGTCTCCGAACAGAAGGTCCCTTTCGCAACCTCCCATTTAACGGCGGGGCCAGATGACCCTTCCTCACTCCTTCTGTCGTCATTCGTCGTTGGCCCCCCGATCGACCTTTCCCCCTTCGTCGCCCCGGCTTACGTCATACTTTCTTTATGGGTTTCCTTTTTTTCCGCTCCCGGATGGCTCCCCGCTCCAGCGGCTATACCCACTCGCCCCACGTTCGCGCCGGGTTTTTGCTGTGTTTGCGTATCTTCTCTTTCCTTCTTCGATGCATGTCACGCTTTTCTCCTGAGTCTCCTTAGTATTTGACCAATTCTCGTCCCCCCCCTTCTCCCCGTTTTTCACGGGCACGGTCAGTTGGATTTGAGTTCACGGCAATGCTCAACGGTCTGCCGTCACCTCTCTTTCCCTCCCCCCCACATTTGAACGCCCGTCCCTTTTTATTGGTTATTCTGCACCTGTCACCAAAGCCACACCAACGTCGATCCACCTTTTTCTGACTCTGTGTTGTAGATCTTTCTTACCCTTTCACTTTTCCCCATGTTTGTTTGCTTCCTCACCTCTTTTCACCTTTTGGTAACCCCACGGATGTCCCCTTCCAAATCTTAATCTTTTACAAAAAACGGGTCTTTCCCTTTGCTCCCCCTCCATTTCCCACTGAGCTTGCCTTCTGCCCTGGTCCTTTTCCAGCCCTGGTTCCCCCCCCTGTGAAACCATTTACGTACTCCATTGAGTTTGTTTCAATTCTTCAAACACCTTTGCGAAACTTCCTCCGTTGCTGGCCTAACTTGTCTTTTTACCTGCCCCTTTCACAACCCCCCTCGTGATTCGCTCTTTTTTTCTCCCCCCAAATGTTCCTCTCGTTAATTTGTTAGTGATGTGCTTCCAGTTCCCCGGTGAGATCTGAACCCCCCTCCCGTTCGTTTTTTTTTCCCTGACCCCACCATCCCTGGTTGCCCGTTTGCGGGGCTCAGTTTTGGCGACTCATTTTTGTTTTTCCTCCCGATTTTTCTTTTTTGAGCGCACTTGCAAGGTCGCTTTCATCCTCCCCCCTTCCCCAAACTTTGACCCTCCGTCGTGACCTCCGTTTTTTTGTTTGTCTATCCCCGTTTTGGTCCGCGTGGGAAATGTTGGTGACCATATATTTCCTTGTCTTTTTTTTGCCCGTGACCCCCATTCGGGAAGTATTTTTTTTTTTGCAGGCCCTCCTGCGTTTAGGATCTGTGTACTTTTTCCATGGGCCGGTTGGTTTTTTTTCTGCTGGAGCAGCTCCGTGTTCCCGGTTGTTGTTTCAGGTAATTTGCTTTACTTTTTGGTCTTCCGGGACCGTTTTTTTGCACTTTTTTCAGTACTGGCTCTTGGTGGTCCACTTGCCTTGTTCCCAGGCGTTCCTTTTGGCTCCGCCAGGCCGGTTGGGCGGCGTGAGCAGCAAGTCCAGGTTTTTGTGCGTGCTTCTCTCCCCTTTTTTGGTGCTCCGTTTTCATTCTTTTTTCCTCCAGGGATATCGGCACGACGGTCAAAAGCCCGGCCTCAGCCATCCGGTTGTTGCTGCTGATGCAGCCATGCCCCCGGTGTTGTAGGTTCGGTTGGCCACAACTTTTTTTTCTGTCTTTTTTTTCGAAGCTCTTTTTAATCTTTTGCTAGGCGGCCCCCCCGGGCTGTTTAAAGCGTCTTGTCCTCCGACTTTCTTGGTTTAGATTTTTTCAGACCAGTGTTTTGTCCGTTCGTCATATCCGAGCGTGTTTTTGTTAAATGGTTCTCGTCGAACCCCTTTTGTCGCCACGGGGCCTTTTTTGCATTTGGGGGCACTGTTTTCCCTTAAACAGACTTCCAATCCCCGGCACCTCATTTTTTGGGTAGGCTAGACTCCTATTTTTTTTTCAATTTTTTTTTTTTCGTTTTCCCTTCGATGCAGTTTTCCTTCGCTCATTCCTATTTTTTGAGTAACACGTTTTTCCCATGGCTCACTCTGATGGTTATTGGATCTTTCGTTTGTGAATGGTGGCTGCCCCTCTGTGTGATGAGTTCCACCCACATTTCTTTTTTTAGTGCGTCCCATTGCGGCGCGAAGGGCATTGTTTTTCAATCTTGATGGCCCCTTTTCCAAAGCTTCAAGTATTGCCCTCAGTGGCGTCCTTACGGTGGGCTTTCCACTCCCACGTCCAGGCGCCATACCCAACCCCCGGTTTTCGGTCGGCGTTTTTTCGCTGGTTTGCGATAGGCCGTACACGCTCTGCTCCCCCGTGGGCGAGTTGAGTACAGTTTTCTTCTGCATTGGGTTTCCGTCCCATCTTTTTTTTTTGGGGGTGGGGGGGGGGTCACTGGACCCCTTTTTTTGGGGGCTCTTTCGCCCATTTCCAAGTGCCCATTGGCCCTTTTCCTGGTTGTTCTTTTTTTTTTTTTTGTTTTTTTTTTTTGTCTCCGTTTTCTTTTTTTTTGGTGGTGGGGTGTGCGTTTTTTTGTTTTTTTCTGGGGGGTTTTTCTCTTTCTTTTGTTTTTTTTTTTTGTTTCTCCTTTTTTCTTTTTTTTTTTTTTCCTTTTTTTTTTTTTTTTTTTTTTTTTTTTTTTTTTTTTTTCTTTTTTTTTTTTTTTTTTTTTTTTTTTTTTTTGTTTTTTTTTTTTTTTTTTTTTTTTTTTGTTTTTTTTTTTTTATTTTTTTTTTAGTGGCTCCATTGCTCCATTCGCCCTTCACGTCAGTTCTCCCCGTGCCTGCGGGCGAGGCGTTTTTTTTTTAGTTTGCGCAATTGATTTTTTGAACCCAGAAAACCGACTTCTTCATTTTGTCGGAGCTTCGTCAAAGCCTCCTGTTCCCATGGTTCTCTGCCCCGGCTCTTTTTTTTTCCAACACAACGTCTTGTGGTTCCCCCCGCTTTTCTTTCGATCTCTTTTCGGCGTTGCAGTCAACAGTCTTGAAGGCGCCTTGCGTTTACCTTTGGTCGGACAAGTTCTCTTTTTTGTTGTGCGGCCGAGCTTCCCCCCCCCCCCCGCCTTTCCTTGTGGAAAAAACCTTTTCCCCTGTTTTCACCCCCCCCTTTCCGTCCGCGGTCGTGTTTCAGATGATGTCTTTTTTTTGTACACCCCTTCCTTTCCGGGCTCGCCCCACGATTTTTCAAGAATGTAAACAGGCCTTTGGGTTGCGCCCCACAATAGTCGCTGTGGCCAACCTCACCACTTTTCCATGAAAAACCGCTCTTTTTTCCCACCCCCATTTTTTTCCGACCCCAAATGATTTCTTGTTCGTATTTTTCACCCAGTCCCCTCCCCTATATGCCGCTAACTGTCCCCCGGCTCCTAAGTCGCCTCTTAAGAAGCTCGTGCGACGCAATCCACGGCAATTCCCAACTCTTCTCTCTACTTTACCTCTTCTGGGTTTTTTTCTTCGTCTCTCATTTTTCCTTTGAGGTTCTTTCTCTTTTTCGCACGCGCTCTGAACCGTCGTGTTTTGAACGGGCTTAGCTTTTCTAACCCTGGTTTTTTAGCGGCGCAATATGGGGATGTTACCCTTGGGAGAGTCTTCTTCTTGCAACCCCTTTCAGAATTGTTTGTCGGAAACAAGTTTTGAAGAACTCTGTTCCTTTTTTGGTCCCTTGTCACCAAAACAACAGTGGTGAGTTCTTTTTATCCTTCTTTGCTGACCTTTTAGACTCCCCACCCTGTCCTTTACCTCCGCATTTTTTGTACCCCTCCTTGGGTCCGTGGCTGCGCCCCGGACAAAACTTTGTTCCATTTTTTTTCTACCCTTTCAAAGCAGGGGGTGGGGGGCGGGGCCGGACTTGGCCGTTACAGGTCAACTTACCCCTTCGTTGAGTTTTTTTGTTACGCTCCGGGGCGCGCCCCATTGCGTTTCCCCCAGTTTTGTACGTCCCTTACGATTTTCCTTGCTCTTTCCCCAAGGACTTGTCTGGTTTCGTTTTGTCTGACCCCTGGTTTTCGTTTGTCAAAACCTGCAGACGGTGGTGTTTTCATTCAACGCCTCTTGTCTGGCCGTCGTTAACTGCTTTTGGCGTTGCTTTTCTTTTTTTTTTTAAGCGAGGCAGCCCCGTCCTTCGGTTACTTTTTTTTCCTTTTTCAATGATTCCCCCCAACCCTCCACAAAGATCCTCATCCTTGTCTTTTTGCTGGCTTCCCCCTTCCTTTCGGGCGGATGGTCTGGATGCCGAGGACCGTCATTCAACCTTCCGAATGGCTGGATTTGTTTAATTGGCGCCCCTGAGGACCTTTCCCCTGTGTCCGCTTTCTTCTTTTTTCCCAGGCGGATGGTATGCTTGAATCCCTGAAATTTCCCCCCCTTTTTTCAACTCCTTGCCCTTTTTTTGAGTTTCAGAGCGTTTTGGCCTTTGGCTATCGCCAAGGGCGCCGCGAACATGTTGTATCGCTGTTTCTGTTGTCGTTTTAACCTTCAAGGAAGGTCTGTCTTTTGTTTTCCCTCTTTGGAACTGGCTGTGTTGAAAAATTGTCCTCAAAAGTTTTTAAGGTCGCTTCCGCACTTTTGTCCTTTCGGACCTCGCCTCCTGGTTTCCCCTTTTTCCTTCGCCAGGGGGCCTCACCCTGACCACCCCCTTCCTTCACCTTTATTACCCCTCTGTTCCTCCCGGCTGTCTTGGCCTATCCCCACATAGCCTAGCGACGATTGGTCACCCCACGACTTCCCCTTCTTCCACTCCTCCTCTTCCCCCAATCCTCCGCGGTTGACTCTTCACCGCCCCCCGTAAATGGAATTGGGAAGAAGGTGTTTGCAAGCTCTTGGGGGAGCAGCTTTTTTTCCCCCCTTCCCCCTTACCTCCCCCATGTGATCCCCCCACCAGTGCTAATCCGCCCTTTTTTGGATGGCCCCCTACCTTGACCGAAAACTTGACCACGCCCTGATCTTTTTAGTCCCCCATCTGAATCCGTGTTCGCGAGGCCGCCAGTTCTTTTTACCGTCCGTGCGCTTTCAGCCCCCTTGTTCACCCCCGAGATTCGTTGTCCATTTATAATTCCCGGTTTTTTTCAACGGGCCTTTAACACCCACTTGGAATTGATGCATACCCTTTTCTCCACCCACAATCGGATGATGAAGGGGTCGGATTGCTTATTTTCTGTTCAGTACCGGCCCATTTTTATTTGACCCCCTGACCCCCTGAGTTCCCAGGAGCCCCCCAAAATTTTTTCTATTTTCCCTGCCCCATAAACCCCCCCGACCCTTTCGCCCCTTGTCTTGTCTCAGCTTTTTTTTTCCACACCCCCTGGTCTTTCTTTCTTGCCTCTCCCCCCTCTTTTTCCAGCCTTTTTTTTGCTTCGCTTACTCGAAAATTATTTTCGGTCGGATCATCCCCCCCCACCCTTTTTGGCAAACATTTCCTTCAACCCAACCATTTGTGTTTGTTTCCGCGCCCCCCCCCTGTGCATCTGCCCCCGTCATCCTGTTTTTTTTCCCTTTCCCTTGTCATTGGGCAACGCGCCTTTATTCGCTGATGTTCTTTTGCCCACTGCCACGGTTTTCTCTCTCACCCCCCCTTTCCACGGCTGTCCGCTCGAAAAACTCCCTCCGATTCTGCTCCAGGCGATTGGTTTTTGTAGTGCTGTCTGCCCTTCTGCTTCAAGAGGTGGCCTCCTCGGAGATGGACCCGTATTTCCCCCTTCCGTACTTGGTGGGAATGACGGCCCCCCATGATCCCCCCTGACTTCCTTCGTAACCCCCCCCTCCCCTTCTGAGGTTCATTTTCTTCTTTCCCCCCCCCCTTTGTTTCTTTTTTGTGGAGTGAACCCCACAACTTCCGGCGGCACCTCCATTTTTTTTTCCACCTCCCCTCCCCCCTTCACACTATTTGTTTGCCAGGTATTCCTTTTTTCATTATGTTACCCTAAACGGTCTTCTGACCTGTTACTCTTTTCTTTGGTTTTTTCAACTCTGTTTCCCCCCCACCCCACCCAACACTATTAGTGGCCCCTTTAACTTAAGTTTCTTTATGACGCTTACCCTTATCATGATCCCCCCCTCTTTTTTTCATCTCCCATTTTGTCCGTATTCTGTCTTGATAACCCGCTTTGTTTCCCCAACCGCCTCATTTGGCCCCTTTTGACCACTTCCCCTTTTTTTCTTTACCCTTCTTATTCTCACCTGGAACTGTTTTCCGGAAGCATTCCCCCACCACGTCTCTCCGTTGAATCCCCCTGTCCGTTTTTGCCTTCTCGATCACCGGTTGGGTTGGTTGTTTGTTCGTTCGTCTTTTTTTTTTTTTTTCCCTTTTTTTCGCCCACCCCCCCCCTTCCGGCGGCTGTCCCCCCTCCTTTTTTGGCGTCTCTTTGCAATCCGGCATTTTTCTTCATTGGGCCCCGTTTAATCAACCCCCCCTTTAAGTTGCCCTTCGCCCCCTCCGAACAGTGGGCTAATCCTTTCTTCCCCCTTTTTCCCAGTTCTCCTCCTTCCTGGAGACCCCCGTTCTTTTCCCACATTTTAACAGACCGACTTTTTCGAAAGATTTATACGCAACGCCGAGCAGGTGGGGTTCCCTATCTATCCCTCTTGGTGTTTCTTTGTTTGGTTCCTGCAACACCCCCCCTTGAGTGAGGCTTTTAACTTTACCCCGGACGCTCATAGGAATTTTTCTTTCTCCGTCGGGCACTTTATCCGAGAATTTCCCGGTTTTGTTCATTTGCACTCCCTAATTAAGTTCACTGCAATGATCCTCCCCTTTTCCTACTTTTTCGGCCCCGATTTACTTTTTTGGAGAAACGTATTTTTCCCTTTTCCTATCTTTTCCTTTGCGTTCGCGACAATTTTTCTTTGTGTTTGCACTGGTTACTGTGTGATTTCACAGAAACTCCTTTTTCTTTCTTTTGGACTTTTCTTACGTTTTTTTCTTCCACTTCCTTGGTTACTCACACTTCCCGGGACGATGCAACAGTTTACGCTCGTTAAAGGACGTTGATTTGCGTAGGATTTCCCCTTTTAAGGTTCCTTCCCTCTTCCGGTCCAAACTTGCTTTTTTTTTCCCGTGCTTTGAACAGGGTTGCCACGTGTTGTGGTAGTATCCCCCCTTTTTTCTTTTGAGTCCTCTTTTTTCCGAACATCGAGGTTTGCTTTTCACGTCAGAGCCAAACATCTTTTTTTTTTTTCCGGTTATCTTGGTTTGCCTCTTGGAGACGGAATTTCCTTTCTGACCATTTCCCTTCTGCGCGTTGGGCTTTTTGGACTGGTCCACTGGACCTTTCAAACTCAATGTCCCCCCCAAGTCCCCTGCCAAGGGAAACAGTCCCCCTCCGTTTTTTTCTTTTCTCCCCACTCAGTGGTTTTTTTTTCCTCGGATTTGTTTTTGCCCGTTACTCTCCCCGGTTCCTTGTTTAATTTTTGTCCTCCCACACCGTTTTTTTTTTTTCCCCCTGATTTCGGTCTCGCCGGGTCTGCATCTTTTTGAAAACAAAACACAAAAAGCGCCCATTTTCACCGCCTGGGTTGGCCTGTTAAATTTCCCCCGCGGGGTGGCCCCCCAAACCTGCTTCCACCGGACCGTCGTCTTGGTCGGTGTTGTGACCAGTGCTCACAGCAGTCCGACCCATGTGGCCGAACATCGACATAAGGAACTCACCCTTCACGTCTTTTCCTGTTAGTTAAAAAATTTTCCCCCTTGCCCCCCTTGCGGCTATGCTTGCTTACAGAAAGAAGTATTTTTTGCTTTTCCCTTCTGTGGTACAATGGCTACCCCTCCCTGCCCTGGGGAAGGCGGGACGCTTTTTTTGGGGTTGAAATCTCTTCCATCATACCCGTGTCCGGTCCCTTTTTGTTTTTTTTTGCTCTCTTTCCCCAAACTGAAAGGATCGGCTTCCCCCCTGGCGTTTCCTTTTCATTTTTGAGCGTTTTTTTTTTTCTCTGATCGAAGGATCGCGATCTTGGTCTTCTAGGTTGGGTTGAATTTCAATCCTTTCTTTTTGGTCTTTTTTTCCCCTCCCATTTTTTTTTTTGGTTTTTTGCCCCTTTGTAACACCCTGGACAAAGACATTTTCTCCCATAAGGTTGTTTGCCCCGAGGTCATTGCACAGTGTAAAGTTTTCGTGATGGCCTTTTTTTCCTATCCTTCCTCTTTTCTCTTGGTCAGGTTCCCCCCAGGACCGGTTTCCCACTTCATCGACACTGTGACCGGTTGGAAAGAGCTCTTTCATTATTCTAAACCCCCCCTGAGAGTGGGTGTCGGGACCTTTGTCGTTGAATCCTCGTTTCCTTTTTACGGTTGAAGGTGTCCCTTTTTTTTTTTCATTCTTTTACTTTCCAGTTGGCCAGTCCCGTTTTTCCTCCGGCAGGTTTTTTCCCTTTTTGGTTATCGATTGTCGCCTGACCTTGAGGACCACCCTTTCTTTTCCCCTCACCCCACCCCTCTTTCGACCTTTCCCCACCTCTCAGATGTTTTTCTATTAATTTCGCCACTTCTTTTCGCGCGTTTCTCTCCCTGGGAGACAGACCCGGCTCCCATGGGCACCTCCCTTTTCCCTACCGTTCTCCTCCTTCTTGATCCCGATTAAGACCTCCGTTTTGCAGCTTGACGACAAAGCACGGTCTTATTTTTTCCGTGTGGCTTTTGTTGCCTCTTTCTTTTCTTTCCTTCTCCCCCGGATTTGATCGTTAGTTCCCCTCCTTTGCCCTTTCCTCCCCCTGCTTCGGTTCTTCATTTGTTCCTTGTGTGTTCAAACCACTCCAGTTTTCCCCCACGAGAAACACCTTCGATCTTACCACCCTTCCCACTCCAGGGTACATTTGGTGATTTCGTACATCCCTCCCCTCACTGTCCCCCCGTCGTAATTTTTTCTCTTTCCACTTGGAAGCTTGGAAAATTCAATTGCGTCAGGCTTCACGTCGTGCCAAAACGTCTCGTCGCTCCTGTTTCTTTCTCCAAGTGATTTTCCTCCCCGTCCACCGCCCTCTTCTCGCAGTCGCCCCCACCTGGTTTTCGTTTTCTTTTGCCTGGCGTTTTTTTTTTTTAGGGTCGATCTTCTTTCGGGCCCGGGAAGCGCATGTTTTTTCCCCCTTTCCCGAGGTTCGCACCGTTAGTTCTCTCTTTTCCTGGTTCACCTCTTCTGCCCCAATTAGTTCGGCCGCCCTTTTCGGGGCCCTTTGAGTTCACCTTTGTCCCTTTCTTCCCCCACCAGTCCTTTTGATGCCCCTCTTTCCCTCCCCAATGAACAGCAGGCCGGATTATTGTTATTTTTTTTTTTTGCAACCCTTTTCCACGCCGACCACCCACATTATTCCCCCCTCTTCCCCCTGACGGGACTGCTCTCTCGTTTTGGATCCTTTCTACCCAAAGGACATTCCCATGTGGCGAATCGTTTCCCTACCGGATGTCCCCCCTTCCCCCCTCTCCTTCGTGTACCCCCCCCCACAGCTGACGGCTCACAAGAATCATCCCGGAGCGGACATCGTCCTTTTTCACGGTGGTCCCGTAACCTTGACGGAAACTTT
>Ga0179593_1576431_pt1 | contig 14973 bp, 21 predicted proteins | sample CZODoug2_1_08_16_FD_185931 | JGI IMG/M metagenome (GOLD analysis project Ga0179593, IMG submission 185931) | Vadose zone soil fungal communities from Angelo Coast Range Reserve, California, USA - CZODoug2_1_08_16fungal (PacBio error correction) | ecosystem: Environmental > Terrestrial > Soil >... | reverse complement strand
GGGAGACGCCCACCTTTCTTTTCCCCCATGCGTTTGCGCGCCGGTGGGATTGCACTTTTTTTTCTCAAGTTCCAACAGAGGCATACAACTTTGGCTCCTCCTTTTTCATCTATGGGCTCGCCAGAGTGAGCGCTCCCCCCTTTTTCTTTGCGGAGCTGAAGCATCGAACGCTCCCCTCGGCATTGCCGACAAGTTAGTCTGGCTCGCCCTTCTTCTCCCTTTCCCCCTCTGCGAGTAGGACATCCGCGAATCTTTTTTTTTTTACCAGCCGAAGACCGAGGATCGCTTCTTCTTTTTTTTCTTCTATCCACACTCAAAAAAGCGTAGTGTCTTCCCTCTCTCCTTTCTGAGACGAAGCAGCAGCCTTCCCTTCCCCCTTCCTCCGCAAGCTTCCTTCTTTCCCTGAGCGGGTAGATCCCGTCATGTCGGCCTTCACCCCCCTCTTTCCATGATAGAGACCTTGAACATGCGTTCGCTCCTTTTCTTTTTTTCGCTACCCACCCCGACCTTGCGGGACGGCTCTCCTCCCGGATTGCCGAGGGAATGTCTCTAAGTAGCATGACCAGCTCCCTTCCCAGTTATCAAGCCGTTTTATCGTGAACTTTAGGAGAATGTCGTTTTTCCTTGCATCGTCTTTTATGGGAGTGGCTTTTTCTGCGGGATCCCTGAAGGGTAGTCGGCTCAGGGACGGAGGCGACCGGCGCCCCCCCCATCGAAAGTTCCGCGCTTTTTTTTCCTTCCGGCTAGCACACCGCCCTTTTTATTAAGTAGACCTCTTTCATATTAATTTGATGGCGTTACACTCTCCCCCAGAATGGAGAGGGCCCCTGCCTTCTTTCCTTTTTCCTTTCGAAAGGGCGATTCATTTCGCCCTTTTCTCTCTTCCCCTCAGAAGCGTAGAATATCCTGATTGATTTTCTTTTTTCCCTCTTTCGGGATGGCCAAGTCTCCTTCCCTCCTGATCTCACGCAGACCGTTTTTCCCGCCGAGTTACATGGACCCACGCGTCAGCTTCCGGGAACGTGTTTTCCAGTTATAGCTTTTTTTTTCTCCATCTTCTTCCGGAAGACCCCCCCTTTTTTTCCTTCTCCTTTCCAAGATTCTGCATGGTGTGGAGCAAGCTTCCTGGACGCTGCCGAACCTATCCATGGGGGCCTTTTTCTTGAAACCCCCCCCACAGCGCACCGTTACGCCCTTTCCTTTTTCACGACTCGACGATTCCTCCTTCCCTCTTTTTCACGAGCTTTGCGGGCTTCTTTTCGAGAGACACCATTTCCCCCTCCTTTTCCTCCTTATGATGGCCACAGACGCCGCGCTTCCCCTTCTCGGGTCTTTGACCGCTGGCCTTATGTCTCTTGTTCTCTTTTTTTTTTACGGAGAGGAGGGCCAATTTCCTCGTTTTTTTTTTTTTTTTTTTTCTTGGTGTTTTCTCGCTCAATCTGCCTTTTTTTTTTTTTTCCCTCTTTTTTCGGCGCCGATATTGGCCGTCACGAACTGTATTTGTTTCCCCTTTTCCCGTTACCTGTGGCGGCGCGGTGTTCCTTCTTCGATCTTCTCCTTCGTTGCGGCGACGTGGTTTTTCTCTTTTCTTTATCTATCTTTTCCTGACCCCGTCGGCTTTTCTCCCCCCCTTCAGAGTATGCGGGAAACGGACCATCGGGAAGCTCCTTTTCTTTACCAACGTGCACGAGAGCCATCCCTCCCTCCCATCTTCCCTTTCGGACGGACAAGAGCGGGCTCCCTTAGAACGGCAAACAATTTAAGCCACTCGGTCTTTTTTTTTTTTCCCCCTTTCGAACCCCACCGAACCCCATCCTTTTTCTCTGGTAAATTGGAAACTCCTCTCCGTTCCCTTTCCCCCCTTCCCCCCACGAGCACAGGTCCTTCTCAAGACAGGCCGCGGTCGGTCACTCCGCGCTTCTTTTTCCTTAAAAGACGAGAAGATCGTCTCCCCCTTTCTCCCAGTTATAAATCACGGTTTTTTTATAAGTTACCGTCCAAGGCCAGCAAGCTCTTTGTCCTTCTTCGTCTTCAGGACGTCGAGGTAGTAAGCGAGTGCGGTGTTCCCCCTTCGAGGGGTTTTCTGCTTCCCTTTCCTCCCGCATCTTTTCCCGGGATTGCGGATCTGGGTCTTCCTCTTTTCCCCCTCTGGTCCCCCCTTTCTTTGGCGGAAGGTAAGCAATCTGGTCCCCCCTCCCCTTTTAAAGGATCGACGGACCCCTCTGCCGAGGAAGCTTCTTTTTTGTAACTAGGAGTGCATTTTTCTTCCTCTTCCCCTCGTGAGGATAAGGCTGTCGGCAGTCGCGCTCCTTTTCCCGCTAAGTGGGCGACTTCCCCCCCTTTTTCCGATTCAAATCCATTTCCCCCCCCCTTCTTTCTACATTTAAATAGAAACCGTTCGTACCCCCCTAGCTGTGAGGACATCGACGTCCCTCTCCCCCATTCGTTTCAGCGTCGTCCCCCCCTTCCTTCCCCCCTGACTGAAAAGCGAACTGGTGATTCGACCTTCCCCCTCTCGAGGGGTGTTTTTACCGGCATCACTGCGGGTTTTTCGGGGTCTTCCCGAGGGGGGACGATCTGCCCGGTTTTTGGACGATGAGCGCGACGGACACGTTCCCTTTCCACGCCCCGGTAAAACCCCGCCCCTTCTTTTTCCCCAAGCAACAAGCATTCGCGAACTTTTTCCCCTCCAGCTTGATATCGCTTGGCGGTTCTTTGTCGATGTGGGGCCCCTTCCTTAGAGAAGTAATAGGCCCTTTTTTTTTTTCTTTAAGATAGAATCAGGTCGGGGTTGTCTCTCTCCTCTTTTCGTCGGACCCGTACGCGAACCATTTTTCCCCCTCATTCGATCGTATCGCGGCGTTTTCCTTTTTTCCTTTCTTCTCAGGTTAAGAGTTTGCCGCCGAGTGGTCTTTTTTTGGCGCCAATTTCCAAGGATTTCCTTGAGAGGGCCGCCTCGATGTGGCTATTTTTCTCCTCAGTTAGCACCCTTTTTTTCTGTCTTCGAGCCGGGCGAGAGCGCTTTTCCCTTTTTTTTTCCTTTTTTCCCCTGCGGAAGTTTGAGGCACGGGTCGCTCCTTTCTCTCGACGAACGGGTCCCGTCACCAGGCCTGTTCCCTTTTTTTATCCGATAGAGGTCGAGGTACTTTTCTCTTGGGATCACGTGTTCCCCCTTCCTTCTCTCCCAGAGATGTGAAACTTCATCAACGGTTGAGAAGTATCATTTCATCCTCCCCCCCCCCCCCCCTAATGAAAGAAGTCGATGGAAGCCTTTTTTTCCCTTTCTTTCTTTTCTTGAGCGTGTCCAGTGGCGCTTTCCCGCTTTTTTTTTGTAGGAATGTTAGACTCGCTTCACTTTCCCTCCTCCGTGATGGTACCCGCCTGTAAGGATGTCCCTGGTCCGTCCTTTTTCCCCAAAAATCCCTTTCTCTTTTCAATCCTCCTCGTGTTTTTTTGGCTCTTCTTCTCTACTGACGGAAAGGGAACATCCGGACAGGCCTTTTTCCCCCCTTTTACCAAGGTCTCTGAAGCGAGTGAACAGGCCGTCTTTTCTTCTCTCCCCGGGAAGACGCTCACTCTGATTGTTTTCTTCTTTTTTGCTGCGCAGGGTGGATGACAGCGACTTTTTTTTTCCCAAACCAGCGGCTCAATGCGTACCCTTTTTTCCTCCTCTTGTTCTAGCCAGATTTCTCGTCTCCTCTAAAAGAATAGAAGGCAACGCCGTTGTTTTTTTTCTTTCAGAGCCGCTCATTTACTCCGCGGCCCCCTTTTTCCCTCTCCTCCTTACGCCGAAAAGCTTTTTCGCGACCCTGGCCTCCCCTCCTCTCCCCTTTTCCCTCTGGGAAGGAGTTCCAGGCTTTTCCCCCCTTTTTTTTTTGCGAGATTCTCCTGAGCCACTTCTTTCCTTCTCCCCGCGAGATAGGCGATTCTTTTTTTCGCCATCTAACGCTCCGCGGCTTGCTCGGCTTTTTCCTCTGGGTCGATCCACCGCATGAGCACGCGCCCCGCCTTTTCCTGGATCGCGACAGTTGACCATGCTTCTTTTTCCTTTTCCCTTTCAGTCTTTCGCGCGACAACCCGACCCTTGCGGATCTTTTTTCCCGTCCGCACCAGATTGCGCGGGCCTTTCTTTTGCACAATCGACACCCCGCGGCCCGCCCCTTCCCTCCTCCGCTCGTGAGCGTCTTTTCCTCTTTTGCCGGGAGGGATTTTGGCCGTGCAGAGAGGGGGTTTTTTCCTTCACTGCTTTTCGTCGGCGAAAGCGCTCGACCTTCCTTTCTTCCGAGGAGGAAACGGAACTTCCCCGCGAGAGGGAAAGTGTATTCCCTTTAGAGTTCTCGTTTGGATATACTCTTTTTAACGAAGAGGGACAACTCCTTCCTCCCCCCTGAAGTCGAGGAAGAACAGATTTATTCCACGCGAAAAAGAGAGCGGTCTTTTCCTCCGAAGTCGAATATCTTTGGAAGTCACCAACTTCCTTCTTGAGCTTCAGAATGGCCTCACGGCAGCTTTCCTTTTCCCTCCCTCTTCCTGGCAAAGAGCACTCGGCCTCTTTCTTTCTTTCTCCGAAGTTTATAGATGGGGAGCTTTTTTCCAAGATTATAACGGCCACGTTCTCGAAACAGATGGACCCCCTCCTCACCTGACCTCTCCCCCCGCGTCATAAATCCCCGGTGCCTCTGTCCCCGATGTCTACAATTCCCCCCCTCCTGCACTCGTGACCTCGACGCCTTCCTCGCATTTTCCGAGCTTCGGGCATTGGCGTCCGGTTCTTCCCCAAAGTGGACCGTGATGGAGAACCTTTTTTTTCCTATTATTTGACCCCCCCAGCGCCGCGCCCCCCCCCCCCCCCTTCCTGTCACGAATGGATGCTTTGCTCGTGATTTCTTTTCTTGATCTTCAAGTCGGATGGGCGCCGTTTTTTTTTTTCTTTCGTATCCCTCGGTAGAGCGGATCATGTCCCTTTTTTTTTTTTTTCGAGCCCCCCTTTTCGAGAGTGGTTGAGGGTTTGCCCCCTTTCTTCCCTTCCCGAACGGTATGCTGTAATGGTGAAGGCGTGATGCTCTTTTTCTCGGTGGTCAGACGATCTTCCCCTTTTCCTCCTTTTCGTCGGTGCGGCGACGGTTTCTTATTTTTTCTTCTCTCAGAAACACGTCGCCGAACGGGCCTCCCGGCGCGTACTTGGGGAACCGGTCCCTCTTTTTTTTCCGGCAAACAGGTAAAACGTGGCCCCTGAGCAATAAAGCCCTTCCCCTCCCCCCGTTCGGTGGAAGGAAAAGAGCTGTCCTTCTTTTCCCCATCCGCCATCGGCTGCTCCCTTTTTCCCCCCCCCTGACCCCAGAAGTGAGCCATGAGCCGGGCTTCCTCCCGGCGCAAGGCCCCCCTTTTTCCTCTCTTCCGACTGCCTTTCAGACATAAGGCCAGCTTTTCCCTCTCAGACAGTTCGTTCAGGCCGTCCCTCGGGCTGTGGGTTCCCCCCCTTTCCTGCCACTTTGTGGCTATAGCCCATACAGCGTACCTTTTCCTCGTGGAAAGAGAAGAGACTTTCCCCCCTTTCCTCTGCGTTTGGGAGGCACGTAGGGTAACTGTTTTTTTTTTTTTTTTTATCAGTGAAGGGCCACCATGGATAGGTCCTTCCCTTTCCTCCGGGGAGGAAGGTTCTTTTCTCTGCGAATAGGTCAAGCGGTTGTCTCCCCTCGGAAGAGGGAAAAGGTGTTTTTCTCCCATCAATCGCCAGAAACGCGACCAAGTAGCCGAAGAACAAACCGGCCCCCCCGGAAAGATTGATAGGGTTTCCCCCCCTTCTTTCCCTTGCAGGAAGAAAGGTCTCCTTTTCTTTTTTTCTCCCCTTAGTCGACTTTGAAATCGTCTGAAGGGGGGGAGACGGTCCCTCAACTTCCCCTTTTCCTTAAAATAACGGTTCCCCCCCTTTTTCGAACTAATCGGGGCCGAAGCCTCTGTGCGGCACTGACGGCAGGCCTGGGCCCCCTGCAAGTCGTCCCCCGATCTTTTTCTTTTCTCCCGCGTGAACCTTCCTGAATACACGGGTGCGTGAATAGAGCCGTTCCCGGCATCAGCGCGGGTCTTTTTCCTCGGTAGAGAGAGTTTCTCGCCCCGGATCAGCAGCTTTTTTTTTTCCTTGCCGACCCGGCCGAGCCCAGGTTTGAAAAAAGAAAAATCTCCCCTCCTAGGAAAGGAACCAAGACTTTTCGAAGAGAGGAACTCTTTTCTCTTTCTAGGGAAGCGGGTTTGGAGATTTTCTTTTGGGGGAATGGAGAATTCCCTGACTGACCCTTCCCCAATATGGGGTTCCCTAGTTAAAGAGCATTCCCCTACATCCTCCTGGTGTGTTTTGTCCCCTTTTCTTCTTTTTTCTCCTGCCAAGTTTCGTAGCGCACCCGTACGCTAACTTTCTTTCGCGATCAGGTCGGACAGAGGTCGATCTTCCCTTTTCTTTATCGCCTGGCTAAGGGACCGGAGTTTCGCTTTTTCTTTTCCTTTTCTTGCTCGCGGAGCTTGCGTCGAAGGTGCGCATGCAGGTTCCGCCTTTCGAGCGGCCGCCTCCCCCCCCCTTTCCTTTTTCTAGATGTGGGAGGAGAACCCTTCTTTCCTCTTTTGAGCGGGAGAGCTCTTCACCGCAGGCCAAGATATGCTCTTCTTTTCTCTTCCTGGTCGCGAAGCTGTTGAGGCTGGATCGACTTCTACGGTCGGCAAAGCCGCGTCTTTTTTCCCTTCTTTGGTCTCGGTTTTACGGCCCGCGCCACCGCCCTTTTCTGGCGATTGCTGTGTCGATCACGTTGTCGCGCGAAATTTTCTTTTCTCCTTTTCCCTCACGGCGTTGAGAATGGGTAATCACTACTTTTTTTTTTTTATACACACTAATGCAAGATCTGGGCCCAGTCATGGTCGAAGGCGAAGGCCCTTTGATAACGGTGGCGAGACCCTCTCTTTCTCCTCCCCTGCATGTCCCGACTCGCTTCAAGAGCGACTGGGTCCCCTTTTTTTCTTTCCTTTTTTCGAGTCCATGAATGTACGGATGTCCCTGGCCTGTCCTCGAGCAAAGGGATTCAGAAAAATCTCTCTTTTCCCTTTTCCTTCCTCCTTCCCTTTTTTCTGATTTTTTTACATAATGGCTCGAAAGATAGACGGACTGCCAGGTTGACCTCTTCATTCCCCTTCTTTGCCACGCCTGTTTCTTTCAGCTGAGTAGAAAAGAAGACTCTTTTTTCTTTTTTTTTTTTTGTTTACACCGGGGCAGATAAAGAGGTTTTTTTTTCCACCCCCCCTTTTCCCCTTGCGCTGGGAGAAGCAGGGTGTGGGTGTTTTTCTTTTTCTGAGTGCCAGCAAAACCAGCGGCTCCTTCTCCAAAAGGTGATGGTTTCCCCTGATGCGAGCAGACCATTTCTCTCCTCGCCTGCAACCGCGTGGGGAGCTTTCCTCGCTTTGAGGCGCTTCATTTAAATCCGCAGTGCCTTTCTCCTACCTAGACGCAAAGAATTCCTCCCCTGTCCCCCCTTTCCTCCTCCCTCCCAGAAGAGGGGGGCTTCTTCTTTGCCCGGTACGAGCCGACGATCTCTTTTTTCCACTTCGAGCAAAACTCTCCCCCCCCCCTTCTTTTTCGCTCAGGTCGATCCCCTCCCCTTTTCCTTTCATGCCCGGCCACCTTCAAGCTCGCGGCGTTCTCCTTCCCTCCCCCTGATTGGGTCGATCACCGCATGAGCCCCCCCCCCCCTTTCCCCCCCTTTCTACGAGAGACTCGTCGATCAACTTGACATTGCGTTCCGCTCTTTTTTCCTTCGGCTTGCGCGGCTTTCCCCCTCGGACGCGCTTTTTTTCACGCCGACCCAGATGACGCTTTCCTTTTTTTCCGCTGCACACAATCGACACCCCTCCTTCCCTCTATACAAGACGGGAGTTCTTTTTTTTCGGCGAATGAGTGTTTGCCTTTCTCCCCCTTGGAGTGAGGTCTTTTTTTTAAAGGGAAGTGAAGAGCTTGGTAGTAGAGCATCCCTCTTTCCCACGGAGAGGAGTTTTTTTCCTCCTTATCAGACCTAGCAGCTTACCGCGTCCTTTCTGGCACTGTAGATCCCCCCCTCCTCTTTGTACTTTAGAATAGTTAGAGGGTCCTTCCTGTGAGTTACATCGGTCTTCCGCTGGCAAACTTTTTTCCCCATTTCCTGAAGTCAGGCACGACCCCCCCTCTTTCTGTCGCCAAGGGAGATTTTCCCCGAGGAGTGTTGAACCTTTCTCCTCTTCTAAATTATTGACGTTGAGGGGCCGTCCACCCCCCTCGGGTCTGGGAAAAGAGAGTCGTGGTCGCTAAGACTGATCCCCTCCCTTTCCTTACTGACCAGAAGAGTTAACTGGCTTTTTTCTCACTTTTTTCTTTCCTTTTTTTTTGGGTTAATGGCACGGGACTTTACTCCCTTTTCCTTTCCACTTATGATGAAAGGCAGCCCCTCTCTTTCCCCGTCTGGAAAAGATTCTGATGTGATGGATCCCGCGTCCCAATCCCCGGGAGATTTCCTCCCCCCTTCCTTTCCATTTCAGAAAAACAAAGAGCACCCTCCCTTTTCTTTTTCTCTTTCTTTTCCTTTCTTCGTCCGGTCATCGAAGGAAGGAATGCTAGGCTTTGGATCAGGATTTTTCCTTCCTTCTTTCCGTTTGGAAGTGATCGAGAAATGGTTTTCCCCTCGTCCCCCAGCTCAGAAGATGTCAGTCTTTTCACATGGATGCTATTGCGAGGCTTCCCAACGATGGAATTATGTCTTTCCTTTTCCCCCCCCCTTAATGGGAGCGTTTCTAGGAAGGAGAGGAGGCCCTTTCCTTTTTGTTATGGCTCAAGTATGGCGTTCGGTTTTTTTTTAATATGACTTATAGCAGAAGTGGCTCCTTCTTTTCCGCGCCGCTCTGGCCGGCACGAACGGTTTCTTTTCTTTTCCTTTTTTCACTTACCGGTTGGCCGCGCGTGTTCCTTTTTCTTTTTCTCCTCCTTCCCTCCTCCGTTCGTCCGATGATCTTCGCGGTCGTTGCCCGTCTCTTTCTTATCTCTATCGTTCATCCCCCCCTTTCTTTATAAGACCCATTTTCGCCGCAACGACGCTGATTTCTTATCGGGGGGAACCGGAACCCCCCCCTCGCAGCCCCAACAGGTCCCCTTTTCCCCCTTTCAAATTTCTCACCCGTTAGTGAACGGCACAAGAGCGTGTTGAGAGTGGGCCACCTTCCCCCCCCCTAGAAATATAAGATGAGCGCGACCCCCCCCCAGACGTGATCAATGAGCCGCTCGACCCTTTCCCCGTAGAAGACCCTCCTCCTCTCCCCCCCCCCCACGAGAAGGGCCGACCGTGGCCTCTTTCCTTCCAAGGCCAGCGGCGTCCTCCCGTTCCCCGTTCGTCAGGCGTAAAAGACGCTCTTCGGGTTTTTTTTTTTGGTTTTATCCAGAGGATGGCCCCAGTTCTCCCTTTCTTCCTCGCCAATCAAGGACGGCCCTCCCCTTCCCTTCCACGCTCAGGGCAGGCATGAGAGAAGGCGGTCCTTTTTTTTTCTTTCCTCTTCCGTCGGTAACGTTGCGCTGGAGACAGCGAAGGGCCCACCTTCCCTCAAGTCGGATTAGTGACGCGGGGCGGGCCTTTTTCCCTCGTTGTGTTTCCAGCGGGGTTCGACGGCGATTTTTTGCGACGGTCAGCCTCTGGGGGGTACCATCCCCCCCCCTCATAACGTCGCTCGGCCGGACCCCCCTTTGCCCGTGGGAAAAGAGTGCTCGTTTTTTTTCCCTCAGGGTTTGCCGAGCACGGTCTGTGAGAGGCTCTTTTTTCTTTAGCGCTTGGAAGCCCTGCCCCCCCCGGCCCTCAACGTCAAATCAGGATATTTTCCTAATTCGGTGAAACACGCCGCCCCTCGGCTCCCCTTCCTCCGCAAGTGCGACCGTGCCGCAGTCGGCCTCGAAGGGCATTCCCTTTCCCCTCGTTGGAAAAGAGTAGTAAACTCGATTTCCCCTCCCATTGGACCAGCGAAGAGCGGGCCCAAGGGAAAGATAGCTTTTTTTCTTCCGTGACCGAAGAATAGGCTTTCCCCTTCCTTTGGAAGAGGGGAATTTCTCAGCCGGATTTCTCTTTTCTCTCAAGGACGATCCCTGCCCTTTTTCACCCCTCACTTTTTTGGAGATATTAAAGACAACACTTTCTCCCCCCTGATCGCGAGGACACTCAGGATTGATATAGATGACGAGGGGGAAGGGTCCTGTGGAAAGAGGGTCATCTACTTTTCACGACGAATTAATAGTCAACCTTGAAAGAGAGAAAGAATCTCCTTCTTTTTCCGGAGTCTTGTAGATGTCTTTTTTTCCCCTCCCCTCCGTATACGTCGGAAAAACGTCCAGTTCCCTTTCCGAGCCGTGAAGAGTAGCTAGGTCCTTTTTTCCTCTGTGATGAAAAAGCCTCATCTCTCAAGCCGCGGAGATTGCGTCTTTTTACTTTGAACAATGGACGGAGACCTTTCCCTCAGAACGAGAGAGAGGGCCGCCTCTTCTTGCGCAGGATCCACCCTCTCCCCTTCGCAGGTCGAGAGCAGACTGGACATCCTTCCCCCCCCCCTTTTTTATTTCAGAAGCTGCCTTTTCGCGAAGCTGGCGGCCTTTTCGAGTGACAACGGTGTCTTTCCCTTTTTTCTGTCCGCGGAGGTTAAATGAGCGGTTTGAGGCTTCGCCGCGACCGACACGCTTTTTTTTGGTCGAGGTGGTTCGCGCAGAAAATCTGGCTTCTCCCTCTCCCCCCCCCTGGTTTGCGAAGGTACCTCATTTTTTTTGATCAAAAACCTCCTGCACGACTTTCTTTTCCCTCCATTTTCTAGTCTCACCCACCTCATATTGAGAGGATAATTTTTCCTCCCCTTCTCCCGCGAAAAGGAGTAGGAATGTTCGTCCGGGTATATCAGGCTTCTTTCCCCTTTTTCTTACGTTTTCCTAGGACGTTAAGTTATATACACCCCCCCCTTTTCCTCTCCTTTTTTTCCAACCTTCTCTCTATTTTAACTAATATACGTTTGGCTTCGGAATCCTGGCTAGACCGATATACTCCTTCCCCTTTTTTTCCCCATGGACTCATACGATGTGGAAAAAGGAGGAGCTCCCTTTTCCCCCCCAACAATATTGAAGCGAGTCCTCTCCGGCAGGAAGAAGAATATGGGATCTACCCCTTTTTTTCCCTAGTCTTTGGGCCTTCGAATCGACCCCCCCTCCTTTCCGTCTCCGGGTGGATGCAAGCGACGTCTTTTTTTTTTCAAGGCCAACAGAGGATAAATTCTTTTTCCCCTTTTCTCTGTTTTCCGTTTCATCTCTGGATACTCCCCCCTCTTCTTCCTCCCCTTGCTCGAAAAGCATCAGCAATTTTTCTCGCGGCGACTCCCTCCTTCGATTCTAATTTCCTCCCTCTTTCCCTTTCGTCAGATAAAATAGAACGCACATGCTTCGCTGACCTCTCCGAGACAGAGCTGGGCCGTCCCTTTTTTCCTTCCTTTTCCTCCTGGACGAAGATCGCGATCTTCCCAAATCTCAACAGCGATTCGTACCTCCGCTCGGTCTGAGCTTCCCCCTATGAGGCACATTCGCTCCGCAAAGATACGAGTTTCCCCCTTTCCCTTTCACCTTTCCGTTTCGATAACAGAATGAGAACGGGTTCCCCCTCCCTTTCCCCTATTTCCTTTCTTCGACCCTGCCCCTGGCGTTCGCGTACGGTGTCCTCCTCCTTTTTTTGCGCTTTCAGGCAAAAAGACCTTGCTGGGCCCTCTTTTTGATCTCTGGAACTCTTCCAAGTCGCGACATTCCTTTGAAAAAATAGACACCCTTTCTTTTCATTATATAAAAATTCCGTGAGGCAGTTTTCTTCTACTTATCTTTTTTATGATGTGGAAGCTTTTATGGGAGTTGTTTACCCCCTGGGATAGGAAGGGTTCGTTCCGCGCTCCTGAGGGAAAGAGGCATCTTGGGCCTTTCCTCCCTCCCGACTCCCCCCCCGCGCCGAGTCCTGCGTGGCTTTTCCTGCGGCAGGCTTCACGGCAGCTACCCCGCGAAGTGCCCCTTTCCCCTAGTTAGTTTTTTTTCTTATATCCTGATGAGTTAAATCGGGTCTACGCTGGGGGCCCCTCCGTCGAGGGAACCTTTCCCCTCCTTCGGGCGAAACAGTGATCTCACGGGCGATTCCTTTTGCCCACTTTCAGTGTTGACCCCAAGCAGTCGCCCTGAAGTTTTCTTTTTTCTTAACCACGTACTTTTCGGGGCTTTCCCCCTCGAGTAGACTTTCCACCCTGAGAATACGGCTTTCCCCGCCGTGTGGGCACTCCTTTTTTTAAATTGGCCCCTCTCCCCTCTTTTTGACGAGGGCAGGTTTTTCGACGTTTCTTTTTTTTTCTTGTATTTAAAGAGCTACCCTTCCCCGGTTAATAGAAGAGACCCCCCTCCTCTGCTGTGTGGAGCAATACCCTTTCCCCCCCAAACTAGTTAATAAATAACCTTTCCCCCCCCTCTTTGTCCCCTGAGTGTATAAGGAAACCCCCCCCCGGCCGCCGAAATAGCGGGAAGAAAGATACTCCTTTCCTCCTCATCCCTTTTTTCTCCGTCGAAGGTCCACTCTCTTTCCTTTCAGGATGATGGGAGAGAGGTCCGTGAGGAGAAATGGGGACATCCTTTCTTCTTTTTCCCCCTTAAAGAGATGCTCTCTTTTTTTCTTTTCCGTCAATGGATGACCCGGAGGGACCGACCTGCCGGGATGGAGATCCTTCCCTTTTTTTATTTGTCTGCGAGTGGGAGGGGGATGCGACTTTTCTTTTTAATTTACTCGGTCTTCCATGGCTCCACGTCTGTTTTTTTCCTCTGCTATTTGCGCCGATTTTTCCTTTTTCTTCACGATTCGCGCACGCTCTTTGCTGTTCATTGGTGAGGCGGGATGTCTCTTTTCTTTCCCCTTTTTTCCCTTTTCCCCGGTGTTCTCTACGATCTGACGATGTCCGTTTTTCCCCTTCCTTTCCTTTTCGTTTCGGCGAAGTGTTTCTTATCTCTTTAGAGAGATAAGAAACACTTCGCTTCCTCCAGGACGATCAATAGGCCGCGTCTGCTTTCTTTTCCTTTCTTAGAACACCGAGCCGGCCCCCCCGTGCCCGAGGCATCCCGACCTTCACCTCCTTTACAGCCAAGAGCGCGCTCGCTTTCCTTCCCCCCCATCGACAAGAGGAATGTTTTTGAGCGAAAAAACCCTGAACCCCCCCTCAGGACATGAGACGTAGAACCTCGTGTCCCCCCCTCGCCTCCAAGAAGATAGCCCTCCCCCTTCCACTGCAGACAGTCCCCTCTCTCCCTCCCTTCCCTCCGTGGAGCGTCACTACGCTCCAGTTCGTCAGCCGTACCCTCTTTTTCCAAGAGCCAGGAGAGGCACATCAGGATTATCCCCCCCTGACCGTGTGGCTCTAGACAATAAGGCAGTCTTCCCCCTCTCCTTTCCTTTTTCTCCGAGAAAGGACGGCCCTTGTCGTCCGCGAGTGAGGCTTTTCTTTAACCCTTTTTGAGAGGGGGTGTTATGGCTGCCCCTTTCTTTCCCCCCCCCTTTATAGGTAGGAATAGGAACGTCGGGACCGGGTAGTGAATCCATCACCTCCCTCTCCTCGGGTTTCTCTTCTCTTTTTTTCCCGAGTTAAGAATATTGGTTCCAAGATAAATAACCCTTCGCCTTGAAACAAAGGGACCCCGCTTCTCTTCCTCGCTTGCTAGGGGGCCTCCGAGAACGCTCCTTTTAGGAGGATCAGTCCTCTCTTTCCTTTCTCTTGCTTGGCCAGCTCCTTCGTGCCGGCCCGGGCCTCCCCTCCCCCCTATACTCGACGGATTAAAATAACGTTTTTTCCCCCCGCAGAGATCGTGGCGAACCTTTCCTCGACCGGCAAGAAGAAGATGTTCCCCCTTTTTCTCCCCCTTTTCCCATTTTTCCAGACGTTTTAACATCGAGGTAAACGCATCCCTTCTTTTCTCTTAGTAGACTGCTCCCCTCCTGAGTGGTGATAGAGAAGGACTCCTCTTCCACTTCTCTTCAGCGGGAAGGTTCGAGGTTTTCCTCCTCCCCTCCTTACAGATAGCGCGAAGACCCTTCCTTTCTTTTTTTCTGTTGGTACAACCACGGCCCATCGATCTTACAAGCAACAAGGTCTTCTCCCCCTCCTTCCCAAGACCGGCTTTCTTTTCCCTCGGGGGGTTTGTCCCCGAGGTTTGGTGAGACTTCCCTCTACTCCTTTTCCCGGCGTTAAAGAGATAAAGAAGATTCTTCCCCCTTCGGGGATTTGTTTGTTCCCCTGCCTTCGAAGGTTGTCGTTTTAAACGCATTTTTTTTCCCCCCATTTTTTACGAGTCGATAGTCTCCTTTTCCTCTTTTTTCGAAACGCTAAGGGACGGATTCCCCAAGCAGCGGAGCCTTCCTTTTTCTTGACTCCTGAAGGCGTTCTTTTTTCCGTCGATCAGGAGACGATCTTTTGCCGCCTCGCTGTGGAGTTTTTCTCTTTTGAGCGATCTCGCGATCGGTTTTCCTCTTCTGTCTCAGCCCTGGAAAAACGCAGGCCCCCGTCTAGGGCCGACGCGGCAGGCTTTTTTTTCTCTTTTTTTTTGGGCCTCGGTCGAGCGACGAACGGTCGGAAAAAGGCCTCTGGTTCGAGGCTCGCCGCGCCTCCCCCCCCTCTTTGCCCTTACGTGTTTCGCAATATGGCAGGAGACGACTTCTTTTCCCCCTCCTTTTTCTGAAGGTACTCATTGAGCCGTGGTTTTCCTTTTTTTTTTCGCTGGCATCCAACGGCGAGACACCTCCCTTTTTCCTTTTTTTTCCCCTCTATTGATTTGCTACCGGTGCGCTTCCCATCTTTCCTCCCCCTTTCTTTCCCCCTCTTCCAAGTGAAGCGCATGGGCTCTCCTTTCTTTTTTTCCATGGCAGTCAGTCTTAGCGG
>Ga0179593_1460645_pt1 | contig 14973 bp, 12 predicted proteins | sample CZODoug2_1_08_16_FD_185931 | JGI IMG/M metagenome (GOLD analysis project Ga0179593, IMG submission 185931) | Vadose zone soil fungal communities from Angelo Coast Range Reserve, California, USA - CZODoug2_1_08_16fungal (PacBio error correction) | ecosystem: Environmental > Terrestrial > Soil >... | reverse complement strand
GGCGCTTTTTTTTTTTTGATCATGGCGCGCTTCCGTCCGCCTTCCAAACTAGCATTCGCGATTTGAAGGATGTGGTTCTTCTCAAGGCCGCGGCGGACTCCGTTTGTCTTCCTTTTGGCCCCCTCCTCCCCTCTCCCCAGCGTGTTGTTGGAAGACTGTTATCCCTTTTGGCTTCTGGAGCGTGGTATTCGAGTCGATTTCGTCTATTGAAACTCTACGGTTTCAGGGTGTTTTTGCATCCTTTTGCCCGGGTTGCCTGTATTTTTCCCTTTTTCTTTTTCCATCTCCTTGGCAGGTGCTCAACAGTCGTTTTCCCTGTTTGTTTCTGCCAATCCCTTTCTCCAATTTTCTCGTTGCAAGATCAAGTAGAGATTACGTGTTCTCTCGTGACGACAAATGGTACACGCTCCCCCTCCTTCTCGTACATCTTCCCCTTGCTTCTGGTGATGCCCTGCTGGGATGAAGTTGACGCTGTTACAATCAGTATATGTTGAGTTTCTGGTCCGTTCTGCCCCCCTTGCACTAGAGAAAGTCCTACCCTTACTAATGAGTTGGTGAAGTCTACCTCCTATTCCTTAGATTGGCCGGTTCATTGGTTAGTGAGTTGAAAAAAAATTTTTCCTTTTCAATCTCGCAAAGAAGTCCTTTTCTCTACGCCTAGGGGACGAGCTTCCCTTCGCCTTCTGCGGATTTTCCACCTCGCCGGTATTTCTACATTCATTCGATCCATTAGCTTGAGGCGACCTCCCCCCATTTGAACCCCCGCCTTTCCGTACCTCACTTGTCTTTCCCCCTTCCGAGATTCCCCTTTCGTTACGTGCCTCCTGAAAACGAGATTTGCATTCCCCTTTCCCCCCTTTTTCATAGCTGTACGGGGACGGGGACGCTCAGCCGCGCCGGATGACGGAGTTCCTTTCCCTCCCTTTCACATTCCCCTCCCCCTTTAAACGCTAGGTGCGTTTTCACTCTTTACCCTCGTCCCTTCCCCCCTTCGCCTGTTGATCGTCGCTCTCGTTTAACTCTCGTACTGAATTAAGAAGTAGATCTCTTTCCCCATACGAAGTTGTGGTGTTTCTCTTCTACTAATATAGGTTCCCTCCCTTCCCCTAAGTATTTTCAAACGCTTCGTTTCCTTGGGGTAGTGGCGTCCGGGTCTTTCTGAAAGGAGGTTTACTTTTCTCTTTTGAGTTCCCTTCCCTCCCCTTTTCGGCTTACGGCTGGAAAACAATTGCGGCCCTTTTCCGTTGCCATCAGGTTCTGAAGAATGTTCTCGTGCTTATATTCGAGATTAGTTTTCGGAACATGTACGTGGCTTCTTTTTTTTCCTTTCCCTTTACCTTTAGTTTGAACCCCGATCGTTGATATCATTTCCCACTTAAGTTTTACTAATCTCTGCAATGCCATCTGGCGAATACAGGATTTATGTTTTTCCGCCTCTCATCAGGTCCTCTTTTTCCCTCTTGCGGGTCTCCTGCGTTTCGTTCTAATCGCCGAGAGGTCCCCCCTCCGCCCTGCCGGACCATCACTCGCCAGGCACGGATTTTGCGTAAGGTTTACTCCAAAGACATGGACTCTTCCCTTTCTCCTGGTTCTTCTCTTCTCCTTTTTTCCGTCACGAACGAGATTCATATTTCGTGCTCATCAACCTTTTCTTCCCCCAAATTAGTACCAGGCTCCCTCCAGAACTGTCCTATAAAACGCCCCCTTCACCAGATTTGGCCCTCTCTCCCCTCTCTCACCCCTGTTTTCCGAGATCACGTAAGCGAGAGGTTCTGACCCCTCCCCCAAATAGCAAAATTTCTGGTTACCGTATAGTCCCACTTATTTTCCCTTTCAACCCAGTCCTCTCCTCTTCCTCACTTCATCCCGCACCCTTGGCGTTATATTCAACAACCTCCTATCTGGTTGATCTACGCTCTCCGAAAGAAGAAAGTCCCCTCCCCGGGAGGTATGTTACCCTCCCATTGCCCTCCTACCGCTCGGCGCGGTAGGTTTCTTTTTGTACATCATGGACCATGCGTCCTCGTCAGTAATTTCATCCCCCCCCACGCCGGCCCCCTTAGTCCGATGAATATCGTCCTTTTATTTTGCCAATCCTTTTTCGAAAAGCTCATGTTTTTTGAGTCGCACCAGCGAAAGCCCCACTTTTACAAATTGCTTCCGTTTAACGATTCCTGGAAGAATATTGCGCTGCCCTTTGGTTTCAGCAGTATCCTTCCTCTCTCTGCCTTTTGACAAATGCGATCGATACCCCCCCTTCCTCTTGACACCACGCTCGACGATTTTTGAAATTGAGGACTGCCCTTGCCTCAATTACCCATCCCCATAGGCATTCGGTGAAGATATTGATTTGTTGGATCCACCCCCTCCCCCCTGCAAGTCCTTTCGTTTCGGTCTCCCGCCCCCCTGGAAATATTCTTTTTTGATCAGAAAGAGCAGGTTCCCCCCCGTACCTACACCAAATGCAATGGGTATTTGTTGGGAGATTCTTCCCTTTTTTCCCTGTCCCCCTTCCTCGCAACAGACAGCCCAGACCGGTCAGAACCTTCCCCCTCTCTTCACTCGAGCTACTACCCTTTATTTTATTACACGGTTCTCGTATTTTCCTTCCCTTTTCCTCGTTTTTGACCAACTCTCTCCTTTTTTCCCCCTAAGTTTTTGTTGTTGTTCTAGCTTGGGGGAACACACGAGGAAGGGAGCGCAATTTTGACTGAAGTCCCCCCGTACCTCTTCTCCTTTTGAATTGGTCTTCGCCGACGGATGAGTTTTGTTTCCTTACTATGCCATCCCCCCCCCCCCCCTGTTTGGGTCCAGTGGCGGCTGCCGGATCTTTCATTCTTTCCAACGCGATTATTTTCGGAGACCTGGATCGAGACTGCGTCTTTGGATCAAAAGAAATTCATATCGTCCCTATCCCATGCATGATGGGTATGTTTCCTTCCCCCCCCCCCCCTTAGGATAACCTCCTGCTCTCCCACCATCTGCCGAGGCGTGGGTGCGCCCTGCAATTCTGCCCTTTCATGGGTAAGTTCCAGATGAAGGCTAGCTCCCTCCATTTCATCGGTCCCGCTTCTTTTTACCCAGCGGTTACCGACCCCCCCCCCTCCTAAAAGTACGAGTCTTTCCTCTTCCTCATTTAGCGCTTCGGACCTCGCCTTTTGCCGGCAAAACATCCTCCCTAATCTTTTCGATTTTGCCGTGGGCATGTGAGCAATGCCTCTTCTTACGGGTAAGCCTCCTTTTTTTTTCCATCCTGGTACCCCTCCCTCCGCGGCTGGTTTCCTTTCAGATTGTCTCCCCCCCTCTTTTCTCGGTAGTTTGTTCTTTAGTTTGCGCGATTGTCGTTGATCTTCCGACGTCTTTTTTTTCCACGACACCCTTTTGCGTTCCGAGTTACGCTATTTTTTGGGTTTGCATTGGTGCCGAACCTTTTTCAATGGTGCGCGTAAGGAACTCGTCGATAAAAATTTTGTGCTATTTTTTCAGATCGCTCCGACTTAAGTGCCTTCCCCTCTTTCCCCCCGAGTTCTTCCTCTTTCCCCTGACCCCCCTGAATTCTGCCGCTGCGGTGATCTGCCTGATTGTCGTTTTCGGGGACGTTTTCAGAATCAGGACGTGTGGAGTCCGCGTTCTTTTTTTCGGAGCCGACGCGAATTCGAAAAGGTACGCAGGCTTCGGTGTTGCTGTCCCCCCCTTCTTCCCCCTCTTTCTTCTGCCCTCATTTAAGGATTCTCATCACCTTCGGTTCACGGATGTGGACCCCAACAAACGGAGACCTGCCTTATCCCCTACCTAAGAGAACGCAACAGGTCTTCTTTCCCCCCCTTCCTCCAATGAAGAGGCGTTCGACCCCCTCCCCCAGTCCGGTCAGCCTTTTGTCATTTCTTTCCATTGAGGGCACGCTTTTCAAATATAGAACTCCGTTGGTCACACCCCCCTTTTTCTTTTCCCTCCCGCGTACATAGTGTGAGGATTCAGCAAACTCTTTTCGCCGTTTGCCTTAAACAAAGGCGACTCATCCATTGGGATTGTTCCTTTGGCCGACCTCATTTTCAGCCGTTTATCGTTTTCTTTCTTTCTCTATCGAAAACTCCCCCCCCCCTTCCCCCTTCTCTGGCATTGGCACCCAGAAGACCTTCGCCTTGACGCCGCAGTTTGAAGCCTGATTGGCGAGTCAGTCTAGTATTTGTCGCTCTATTCTTTTACCCTAATAATAACGTTTGTTTTTTCTCCATTACTAGTTCCCCCTTCCCTCTGAGCGAACGCTTCTGCGTTCCCTGGGGTCGTGCAGATTCGGTCATGGTTTTTTTCCTCCGGGCGATCGCGAAGGATGATCGGTGGTATTCTCCTCCCCATAGGCCGATACGGCCCCTGAAACAATGATTTCTCCCGAGACGACCGATCCCTGCCGTGAGTTCGCTTTGTTTTCTCATCTATGCTCTTTTGCTTACCACTCTGTTCAGTTCTTCTTTTCCCCCCGGAAGCTATGTTTCCCCCCCCCCTTTTTCTTTTTCTATGTGCATTTCTTTTTGCAAAAGCATTGAATATCTGAAATTCCGGCATTTTTTCTTGCGAAATCCGGATGTTAAATAATATTTAGCAGTCAGTTTCAGTCATAGGTCGGTCGGGTCTTTTCTCATGGCGTTTTGGTCCCTTCGCAGTAGAGTTGGGGGTCACAGCTCCCTTTGACTGAGAATCTGCCGTTTCCCGAAGCTACCTAGTTCTTCGTTTTTGCCGGCCCCCCCCCGAACGACTCGTTTTGCGTTCGCCTTCTCGGATTGTAGGCGAAGTCAATCACTCGCTCTCCTCCTTTATTTGCCTTCCCCCCCGTCTCGCCGCGGCCCAGAACAAAGCGAGGCCGTTTCACCTTCTTTTCCTCCGCTCCGGAGGCATTGCTTTTAAGAACGGAAGAAGATTAGGAGATTCCTTTTTCGCCATTCTCCCCCTTCTTCTGTTTTAGTTACAGATAAATTGACCAGCTTATGTCCCTCCTCCATGCCCCACTATCTTTACTAAATCATGATCAAGTTTGCAGTCGTATCCCCCCCCAGTCCCAGATGTTGACCCCCCCTTTCCTCCACTTCTCGCACCCCATCCCGACCGAGAAAAGACGCCGAGTACCGCTTTTTACCAGTATGCAGGACCGCCCGACGCGCGGGACCCTTTTCCGATTCTTGACCATTTAGCGTCTCCCCTCGCTTACTCATTCCCAACCTCCGTTCCCCCTAATATGACATAAATGAATTTTGTTGCCCAGGAGCGTACCCTCCTCCTCGCACCCCGCCTCCCCCCCTTTTTCTCATAATGTTCCCCCATCCCTTTCACCTCGCTCGCAGATCTTGCCGATCCTGAGATCTTCCAGATACTCGGTTCTTATAATGAGGCCCCATGAGACCCCACCTCTGAACTTTTTTTTTTCCCCTGCGCTGTGGACGACGAGTTTTGGACCCTTTCCACTCAAACGATTTCTCCTCTTCCCCGCTTCTCTTGTCTTCCACCCCCCAAGCATCAGCGCTAGCTTTACCTTTCCTCCGAAACCTATTGTTTTATAGAAGCAATCCTGCCGCCCCAAATGGTCCACCCCTTTAGATGTTGACAGCTTCGACCCCCTTTTTTCCTCTCAATCTCAGCGGCCTTCCCTCCCCCCGCTCTCCTAGACGCACCCTACTTTCTGAGGCCGGATCAGTTTTCATGCAAAGATGGTTCTTTTTAAACCAGATCTCTACCGCTTGATTTGTTTTCCCCCCCTCTTCCTGAGCTTACCCTTTCCCTCTTCCTTCCTTCCTCGTCCCCTTGCCTCATAACGTCGGCAGTTTAATAGCTGTTTTTCTATGTTCGCGCCCCGGTGATGGTTGTTGACCTAAAGGGGCTTTCAAATAAAAGTGTAATGTGGGTTCCCCTTTAGGAATCTTCTGATAACCGCTTATCTTTTTTTTTTTTTCCCTCCGGCTCTCTCCCCCTCTTCGTTTTTCTGTAGCCCAGCAACAATTACCTGACTTCCTGTTGGTCCTCCAAAATAGGAGTCAAAGTCTTTCCCTTTTCCGCCTCAGGCGTTTTTTCTTTTTTCCCCTTTCTATACCTCCTTTCCCCTTCCGCCACCAGCTCCCTGGCGCGATCCCCCCTCTCCCCGTATCTCCTCGCATCACTTTTCGGAATGTTCCAACTTGATATCCCCGGCGAGTTGGATTGTCCCCCCCCTTGGATTTTGGCGCTTCGGGACCCGCCTTTCTTTCCCCCCGCTTACGTCCTGTCATTTCTCTATCGTTGTTCATGAGTTTGAAGCTTGCGACGTCGTTGTCTCCACTCCCTGCGTCCTTTGAGCGGCGGTCGGTATGTACAACATGATGTTTGCCTGTTTTTCCGCTGTTGCTTTTCCTTTCTTCTCCTCGGGTTTTCCCCCCCCGATCTTTGTGGACAGACGCGCCACAGGGTTGAGTACTGATCCTGGGGGAATTGGGCATTGCTCGCACTCTTTCCCTTTTCTTTTTTTTACCAGGAACCCCCCCGACGCTGCTCCCCCCTTTTCTATTGGTGTTTGCCATCTTTCCGTTTCTCGGACCGTCCAGCCTTTTCTCTTCGCGTCGGTCCAATCGATGCCTGAGGTTATATGCATGATGGCGTTCCCCCTTTTTGGTCGCTGGCTTGAATCTCCTTTCCTCTCACTAGCCATCACGCCGTTCTTTCCCTCCAACCTGCGAAAGCGAACAGTGTTTCCGCGGTGGGCTGGTACCTCACAGGTTGACCGCTTAAGGATGACTACTGAAGAGTTCTTTTTTCGGATTTACCCCCCCTTCCGGAGACCTTTGCCCCCCTGGAAACGCAGGAGCCCGACAATCCTTTTTTCTAGCTGGAACTTCAATTCTGCGCGGTTATACACCCCATAGCGGGCCTGCTTTGGAATGAGATATTACACTGTCGTTGTTAAAATCTACGCTTTTTTCCACCCATACTTTCCTTTTCCTGTCCCTTTTTTCAGCTTTACATAGTGTCCCATTCCCAAGTCCCCGCATCCCCGAAAAGGCGTATCGTCTTTCTCCCCGACTGTGTTCTTCTTTTGCCTCTTTCATGTTTTCCGCAGCCGTCTTCCCTTCTCTCCCCCCCCCCCCCCTCCCCCTTATTTCAACCCCTTCATCCTTGATCTGAAGTTCAATCGGTCCCAGAAGGACGAATGGCTCCCCCCTTCCTCCGCGTTGAAGGCGTCGCTCAACTATGGAGAGGAAATTAGCCCTTCCTCCGTAGATCCTTTTCCCTCTGTTGTGTTAGAGAGATTCTGTAGTATAGATTCATTCCATTCTCCTTGAGTCCCTTCCCAAAACCTTCTATCTTTTTTTCTCCGTTGGGCATTCCGGTCTTCTTTGCCACATGCACTCCTCTCTTTTTTTTCTTTGGATGATCGTTGATGTTCCGCTTCCTCCCCCGACGGACGTCATTTCGGAGGATCTTTTAATTTCCCCCCTGTCTTTTTTTCCATAGGTCCTCCCTCCCCTGATGATGCCGCGAGTTCCCGGGGTTCTTTGCCGATAACTTTGTGCCTGTTTTGACTGCGGTTACCACTATGGTTCCCTTCCTTAGGGGCCTCCCATTATGTTTTCCCGTCAGTCGAGCTGTTTAACCTGGTAGCGTTAAATTGAATTTATGCATGAACTGGCTGATGTCTGCTGTGTTTTTTTTTTTTCCCTTTTTCCCTTCTGCGCTCCATTCTCCGTTCCCCGCTCTTCCTAGGGTTTTTCCTGACGTGCTTTGCGAGATTACTTCTTAGTTGTGTAAAAATCACGTCCCCCTAGTGAGGAGTACCATTCCTTTCTTTTTCGCTGATAAGGTCTTGCGTGTTCCGCAAAGTAACTTCCCCGGCCCTGTTCACTTTTCTCCTGATGGCCCCGTCGACGAGACAGCGACTTTTTCCTTTATTCTGCGGCCCCCTTCCCACCCCTCCATGCAGATTCTTATCTTTTTCTTCCCCAGCTTCGAATTTGCTTGACCTCCAGTCTTTTGATCCTTCAGTCTCGCGGGATCTGACATTCACACCCCTTCTTTCAGCTATTAGTTGCCGTATCTTCCGCTCCCTAAGATTCGTGACCATGGCCAACTCGAGGACTGTAACATGATCTTACCCCGGTTTTCCTTCAGCACCCCGTCCCCCTTTTTGAATTTTTCCTCCTCCACTCATTCGCTATCACCTTTCCTTTCCTTTTTTTTACCATAGCCGAGAGACCCAATCAGGTTATACCCCATTATGACCAAGAACGACCCGTAGAGTGCCCGATTCTTTTTTCCCCCACCCGATCGTCCTCCGCCCCCCTTCATTACAGTCCCCCTCCGGCCAACGACTAGAATGCGTTTTGCCGGCCCCTGCGAGAGAGAAAGGAGTTGCCCCCCCTTTCCGGTTTATCACCATTTTTTCTTCTTTTAACCGCGCTCTCATCTGAGATGACGGGGATTCTCATTCGCCCCGAGAAGGTTTAATCCTGACCTTCTAGATACCAAAATTCAGTCTTCTCCCGCCCTCTTGCCGATGGGGTTGTTCGCAAGCGTTTTTTTCCCACTCCTCCCAAGATTCATTCCATTTCTAGGCGCTATTGATTCTCCTTTTCCACAATACACGCATGTTTTGTATCCTCGTATTGATCCTGAAAGAGAATGCCGCCAATCGCAGCCCACCCCTCCTCCTTTTTGCATGTTTCTTTTCCGGGGTCTTCCTTCCCCGGTTTCGGCTCCCTCCCACGCCTTTTTTTTGTCCTTCGAACCTTCTAATTCCTTACTCCCGCGTCTTGATGAGCCCAGGAAGCTGGGACTTGCCCCTAAGCGCTCTCCTCGTTTGTCCATTTCAGTTTTTTTTCTCTCTTTGGCCAAAACTAGGAAGGATCCCCCTCGGCTGTTTTTTTTTAGTCCCCCATCGGTTCACGTTTCCCCAATGCTCGGGGATCGTCCTGTCGAGAACAGGCTGATGGAGGTCATTTTGAGACGCAGTTCCTCCCCTTTTTTTTTGATGCCTGTATTCTTTTTCTTTTTGATCCTCGATATTTAGGGGAGCGGGAGATAAGTTCCCTGTTGTATTGTGCGACCCCTCACACTCTTCATCCATGCCTGATTCTGTTGGTTGTGGAATTTTCCTTTTCAAAAACTGTTGTCGATTTCAACCCCTTTTTCTTTTTTTTTGGTTTTGTCTGCTGCAAATTTTTCGATCTATGGGTCCTTATAAGATCCATATTGCTGCAACAAATCGATATCCTTTTAATCTCAAGATGATGGCTCAACCCGTTTCCTGAATTTTATACACGGTTTTTTTTTTTTTCACTAATCTCCTCCTTTCTTTGCCCCCTTGTCCTTAAACACCCCTCCTTCGCATTGTCATTTTCTTTCCTCTTTTTTCGAGTGGGTCCGGAGTAATTCTCCTTACAGCGTTGGTAATAATCCTCCTCAAACGCCCTGGACCGCGTCGGACTTTAGGTCTGGCCGACTGTATAACCGCTTTATCGTCTGTTTTTCTTTTTTTTGTCTTGTTCTGAGATGAGATTTCTGGATCTTCCCCCGATAAGGAGGTGAGTGACCAGTTCGCCCAGTTTGGTCTCCTTCTTTCCCGGTACCTTCTTTCTGTGGCTTTTTTTTAACATTTTTTATGTTTCGATACCTTCCCCCCCTACATGCTCTTGGCTATTGGGTTATGAAGATACCTTTTCTCTTTTTCTCTCCCTTTACCTGGCCCTCGTTCCCTTATTAAACCTCTCCTCCTCTCGTTCCCTCTGCATGCCTGCGTTTATACGTGACTCTTTTTTAATCATAATGTATGAGCCAAGAGTCGTTCTTGACGGACGGCGAAGTCGCTATTGGCAGCACGATTTCCCCCGTTTTTGTGTGGAACCGCGCAATCCTTTTCCTTCCTTTTTTCAGTCCTCCTCCTGGCTTCCTTTTTTTCCCCCCCCCCCCACTCTATTGCATCTCCCCCACATACCCGAATTTTTGCAGACCTAGTGCTGAGATCTGGACCTAGAGTAGGCTTTTCCCTTTTCCCCCAGGAGCCCCTTTCCTTTTTCTGCAGCATTCAATGTAGATGCGGTTCCGTAATTCAACCATCCGCCGGTTTTTTCCAACTATGACTTCAGGAAACCTCCCAGGACATAGTGGGAACCTTTCTTTTTCCCTTCCCCTACTTTCGCATATCGCAGGCTCGTCCTTCACACCCCCCTGCGAACGAGTTTATCAAGCTTATGTCTTTCGGTACGCAATCATTTTTTCCGCGTTGATTGCACTCTTTTTTTTCCTTAACCCAGAAACCTCCCCCCCTATCCTTCGCTATCGCCGTGTTGCAACATCCGAAGACCGCAGCGACCCCCACCCCCTGTTACTTTTTCCCCCGATTGGAGAGGACCTCCCTTAAATGGACTTTAAGCAGTAGCCTCGGATTATTTGACCCCTCCTAATCAGTGTTTTCTGTCTGTTTTTTTCATGGTACCTCCTAAGGTCATTATTTCTAAATCCTCTCGCTTCACCCCTTCCCTTCCCTTTTTTTTCGCGGCTCTCGGTTCTATGTTTTACGCACGGGATCTCGAGTTGAGACGGTGCATGATAGAAGACTTCCTTTCCCTATTGGCAGTACCCCCCAGTTTCGGGCTTTTCCCCTCTACGCCTTTGATTTATGCTCTAGTTCGCCTTTTTGCCCTCGATAACGGCGGCCTAGTGGCCATTACCTCAAAATAGTATCTGATGGGGGCAGGGAACTTCTCACCTTTTTTGGTGAATTACTTTATTTTCCTTTCCCCTCCGACCCTTGATCTTTCTCCGCCTTAGGATGTAATAACGGATTGATGGTTTCCTTTCCCCAGCCTCTCGTCCCCAAGTTACAGCTTATATTTCGGTTTTGGATATTTGAGTTTAGGGATGGGCGAGATTTTCCCTTTTGGTTGTCCCCCCTCAGTTGCGTTGAGGAGTAATCTTCCCTTCTTTACTCAGGATACGTTTTTGTAACTCCCCCCCCGAACGCAGGCGCCCTGTAATTTTTACCTCCTTTTATCTGATTTTTCCTTGCGCCGAAAGCTTCTGACTCATACCTTCTGTTCCATTTGCTCACGGCGAACGCCAGTTCCGATCACGCGAGCGCCGTTCCCGGACATGCGACTTGTGACATCATATAGCACAGTACCGCGCGATTTATGCAGAAAATAGACCCCCCTTTTTAGCTTTCTTCTGTTTTCTTTATCGCCACAGACATACCATACCGAATGTTCGCTCACCAGCCTAGTGTACCTACCCCCTCCCTTTTTTCCCCCCCTTTTTCTCCGTTATTCCCACCGCCTTAGTGGTGAGATAAACTCAGATCTCTCGCACATAAGAGACACCTGACCACTACTCGAGCTTTCTCCCTTCCCCCAAGTCGGACATTACCTTGAATCGCGTCAGGGCGTTTGTCCTTGCAGTGAGAGTGTTTCCGCGGCCTCACTTTAACCACCTACCTCCCCCATGGACTATTGCCTTTCCCTTTTCTTTTCCCCGCACCCTTCTTCGGTCCCCAGAAGCGACAGTTCTTCGTACCAGAAAAAACCTCCGTGGTCCATTTCAAGTATGGCCCTTTCTTAGATGATCAGCCTTCTTCCTTGAGTTCCGATTTACTCCCATAGCTCCTTTTTTTAAGGCGGCCTTTCTATAGATACCAAATTGCCTAGTACAAAAAAGCCTTCCTTTTTGTGGTTGACCTCTATTTCGAAGAGTTTGGACCCTGTCCCCCCCTCAATTTACGGACTCTTTTTTTTTTTCGTATCCACCCTACATCTGAGAGAGCGGTATACCGCTCCCCAATATTAGGTCAGACTTTGAATCATCAAGCCGCCACATTTTTTTTTCAGGGTAGTTTTGTAGAACGGGCCGGTTATCCCCTTCCCCCCTCGGCTTGTCCGCGACGGACTCCCGGATAACCTTTGACTTGATTTGAGGACTATCTGCACATCACGATGGAGGCTTCCTCAATCTCTCTTTTCTCCTTTTTTTTTCTAGAGATTTGGGAACCCCCCTTTTAAGGAGAGCCCCCCCCCTTTTATGAAAGTGTTTCAGTACCTTTCATCCCGTCGGGCTTGATTTCCTTTTTAGCTTTTCGCCACGGCTGCTGGGATTTTTTTCTGAGCGACCGTTCCTGAGGTAATCTCACGTTTCTTTCTGTTGTCTCTTCATTCTTTCAACGCATATTTTCCCGGCGGGGCGTGATCGTATATGCGTGTCTGTTTCCTCTATCCTATGTCTCGATACCTCGTTCTATTGTTTTCCTTCCCCAAAACTTCTTCCAATTTCCCCGTTCTTTTCAACCTATTTCCGGAGGCTGGGTGTAGCGCCAGTATATATCATGTACGGATTACCTTACTTGCTCCCATTTGCCAATCGCACCTCCCTTTCCCGCACTATTTCTCTCCCCGCGGTTAATGAGTCAAAATCCCTGATATAAACGGAGCCTTCTTCTTGTGTGCGAATACTTCCTTAGGAAGAGACTTGTCCTTCCAACGCATAGCCTTTCCTTTTCTTTCCTTTTGTATTTTGAATTGTACTCTCCCGGAGATCTCGTTTTCCTTATCTCGTCTCCCAAAGACACCTGAGCTGCGGTTGGCCGGGCCCAAAGTACTTTTAGGCGTTTTTGCGCTTTTCTTTCTGTTTGGCGTTTTTCTTTAATTCCCCAACGATCGGAGGTTCTTCATACTTGGACAACGGGTTTGCGGATTTTCATGGGCATTTATAGAAGGGTGAGCGACTTCAATGCTTTTTTCCCTTTTTTAAATACGCGCTGATCAACCTTTCTATTGGGTTCTTAAGATCCCCTAGTGTTTCTCGCCCGCGCCCAGCCCCGATCCATTCTCGCGGTCGATGCTCCTTTTCTAGAGTGATCTTGCCTTTTCTTTTGGCGATCATTCTCTTGATTGCGGTCTCTCCCCCCTGCCGGCCATTCTAAGTGAGGGACAGGGGGGATTTCACACGTAAACGGTCCTTCTTCATTTTAATTGCTAGACGGATTTCCCCCCTTCCCCCATCCCCCCTGAACGCTGTCCGAAGAAATAGGGCCTCCTCTTTTTTCCCTGTGCGGGGTCGACCCCCAGGCAAACTTATTTTCTCGGACGGCCTCCAGTCTCTTTCCCTTTTCCTTTTCAAGCTAATTTTCCCCATTTCTTTTCGACGGTTGGCACCCCCAACCTCCCGATGAATTTTCAGGGAATACGTACAGCGTTCCGTTTTAAAACGATTGTAGGACTTTACGCAGGAGAAGCGAAACGTCTGCCTCGTCTTGCATCAAGTCTTTTTTTTTTTTCGGGGACGACTTCCCTTGGATGACGGAGTCGAATAGAAAATCCCATCATCCCTTCGCGCTGTGACAGTGGAAAAATACTCCCACAAAGGCCCTTCTTTTCCCTTTTTATGCTAATCTATTATTTAAATGCCCTAATGGACTTAAGAAGTAGATCTATACTTTGCCTTTGTGAGAAGAGATTACCCCTCGTAACTTAGGAGTTCTCAATAGATGCGCACATTTCCCTTCTCGCCTGGGTTTTTTTCTTTTTTTTGGGTTCACCCTTCCCTTCCCATCTCGACAGGGATGATCGAGGGGCTATGTTACCCCTCCGACATAGGGCGAAGAATCAAAACCCCTCCGAAACCTCCCCTTACTTTTTTCTTACTTAGTATCTGAAGGTGTTCGCACCTTATACTTTATCAGGTAGGATTTTTATTCTTCCTCTTTCACACTATGTAAGTGTGTGGCCACTCAACTTTTTTTGCCCACACGTAGTCGAGATTTCCATCGAAGATTCCTTAATATCGACCTTGCACCGGATGATTAGAATAGTCTGGATTGTTTCTCCCTACTCCTCCGCAGGCGAAGCTCTTCTTTCCCTTGGAGGTCTGTTATCCTTTTTTTCTTTGATGGCGAGATCGCCGTATTTTTTTTTGTTCCACATTAGTCCGAAAGGATCATACACCCAGCCGGAGGCTGTCTCAGGATTGATCCTTTCAGAAAGCATTTTTCCTTTCTTTTTCTTTTTTGCCGGCGCCGACCTACCGTTCTGCGACTAGCCTTTCGATTACTGCTTTCGAGTCCGGTAAAAAGCTCCCTTAAGATCACGCTGTGACGCCATTCAGCGATTTTTTGCTCTAGCTTGGACCCTGATGTTCAGTCGGACACATTTTTTGTTTTCTGCAGAACACACAAAGGTTTGATTTCCCTTCTATTGGCGCGTTCTTCCCCTCCCCGATCTTAGCCACCCCATGCCCCCTTAGACCTTTACCCGTAACTCATTTTCCCCTGGGTGGCTTACCCACCACCGCGGATTCTTTGAAGACGACGATGTCTCGAAACACCTTCTTTTTTTTAACGCCATCCGCCTACGCCAGAGAAAAAGCATCCCCCTCTTCTCAAGCACGAAAGTCGCGCATGTGTTTGGCCCAGATTGAACAACTTTTTTTGTTCTTCCTCCCAGATGAAAAAACTCTATTCCTATGCGAATTTGTTTAAGTCCAATCCCGGGGCGAGCCCCATGAGTTTCCCCCCCCCCTGCAAGACTTTCCAGTTTTATCTCAAGTCATTCACATTTTTTAAAAGAGATGATTAGTCCATCTTTCCTCTTACGTGTGAGATCGATTAGTGCGCTGGCTAAATTACGGCCGTTCATAGATCCCCCCCCTTTTGCACCTCGTCCCCCGCCTCGCCGTGGTGTTTTGAACCTGTCCCTTTTCGATTTGGTAACCTTCCCCCCCCTCCCCATACTCATGGACTAGGACGATATGAATTGTGTTTTCGATCACATACACGCCCTAGAGAGCGAAGTTTCCTCCCTCCGACCCGAAACGAGTTGCAGATATCATTAGGATCACTCCTCCCTCAACCCGACAGAGGTTGTAATTTGATTTCCAGGCCTTTTTGTAGCCCCAAAAAGCAGCAGTTTTTCAGCTTCCTCCGCGATTGATCCGACGTGGAGCCGGACTTCTTTTGACTGAACGGCAAGACGG
>Ga0179593_1594641_pt1 | contig 14974 bp, 20 predicted proteins | sample CZODoug2_1_08_16_FD_185931 | JGI IMG/M metagenome (GOLD analysis project Ga0179593, IMG submission 185931) | Vadose zone soil fungal communities from Angelo Coast Range Reserve, California, USA - CZODoug2_1_08_16fungal (PacBio error correction) | ecosystem: Environmental > Terrestrial > Soil >... | reverse complement strand
TCTAAGATTTCTCGTTCCCACTTTTTTTTGTAAGTTCCCCCTGTGGTGAACCCGTGAAGGTTCGTTGAACCTGGCGCCCTTTTTTTTTTGTTTTAGGTGAGGCTGACCCACCAATCTGCTTCCCGGACCCTGCATATACTCCCAGCTCTCAGTTCTTTTCAGAACTTTCCATGGCTGACGACCCCTTTCAGGTGGAGCCCCCTGCTCAACCCCCTTAGCTCTGGATCACGTATTTTCGTCACCTCATCGAGCACTTGGTCGCCCTCCTCCATATTTTCTTCATGTCTCACGTCCCCCTCTCTCCTCTTTGAGGTCGTCGGGTTAGGCCCCTAAACAGCCTTACTTTCCCCTCAGCTCGCGAGGCTGAATGAATTTTTGAAACGCAGCTCTGAGCGTTTTTGCAGAGGTTTGTTGTTCAAATTTCTTTTGTATTTTCCTCTTGGTGGCCTCAGCCCTTCGCTCGCGGCCCAGTAGGTGTTTTTCCCTCGCTGGTGAATTTCCAGAACTACTCCTCGCGGTTCGGCAGCGCGAGAAGGTCCGTAGTTTTTTTTTCTTCTGCTTTTTTTTCCCGCCCTGATCGACTCCTCCTTGTATCCCCTTCTTTTTCTTCCTCTTGATCGCCGGCCTTAAGTTACAATTCCCCCCTGATCCCACTGCCTGAGTTTCCCGTTTTTCCATTTGGCTTTGCCATGTCTACTCCTGTTCATCTAGGGGCTGTCGACAGGGCACACCTGGAGTCAATACTAAAAACCTCCCCAACCTCCCCCCGTTTTTTTTCGAACCCCTCAGTTGATGCCTCACTGATTAATTTACCCCCTTTTCCCCCTCCCTGACCCGTCCTCGTGGTGTTTTCATAGGCCACAAACTCTGTCGCGTTACTGTTGACTATCTATTATCGCGAGGCCCCTTTTCCCCCCATTTGTCCCACTCGTCTCACGCAGCGGTTCCTTCTAAGTCTAATCCCCACCCAATTCCAGGAGAATTGATTTTTCTTTCCCCACCCGTTGGTCCTGCATCCCCCTAGGTACGCATCTCTTTTTTTAAGCTGCGTTTTCTTATCGGACACTCACGATCGGGTCGACGGGCGCGCGAAAAATCCTCCTAACCTCCTTCGCTGACCTCCGGCCACAAATGTAGGTCCCCTCGATATCCGCTTCTCCCCCCTTCATATGAACTGGAGATCGGCTGCACTCATGGCATCCGGTCTTGGTCCTCGTTTGCCTCTTTTCCCCTCAATCTATTTCTCCCTTTTTTTGTCTTCCAATCTGTGAACCAGTCTTCGCTTTGATCTGAGCCCCTGGAGGGGATCAGTTATTCCCAGGTCTTTCGCGGCGATCTCTCGGCCTTTTCCGTCCTCGGTCCCTCGGAACGAATAGAGTTGACGGTCAGAAGTTTATTTTTTTTCGGATTTGTGACCGAGGCGGCTACGTGGTCCTCGATACTCTGCTCTTTACCTTCGTTCAGGACCTTGGAGTATTCGGCCCGCTCTTGGAAGTTTTCAATATTTCATTGAGATCGATGTCGGCCGTCCTTTTATTCTTTCGCTTGACCCGCTACGGTTCGGCGCTTTTTTCAATCTTTGCATGGTTACAACCCTTGTCAGGCTGGTTATTTTTGGGCGTGTCCTCTGACCATCTCGACGCCTTTATAAAGATCTGAAGCGATGACGGGGCACTTTTGGCCGACCCCTTTTTTTGAACTCTGTTTTACGATCTTCTATATTCCCCCCCTGTGCGGTTCGGTTTTTTCATTGGTTTAATACCGCAACGCAATCCTGTTTTCTTGTATCTGCAGGTTGCGCGGTGTGGAACATCCCGACCTCGTCATCCTTGGCTGTCCACCTAGTTCTCCGGAGAGCAAGTCTTCCGCCAACATCTTTTTTTTACCCTCTCTCTAAACGGCCCCCTCAGTTTTAACCTGTTCATCGCCTTAAACCGATCGGCCTTTTTTCTTTGGACTTGACCCGGACCGTCTCCTGCTAAATGCCCTTTTCCTTAAGTCGGCGACTTTCTTTCCCTTTCTTGCGTCCTGCCGTCACCTGTAGATTGACTTCGATGTCACCGCCTTCCCCTTCTGTTTTTTTTGGCGACCACCGAGTCAAAACCCCTGCCTACACCCCAAAGTCCTTTTTTCTTTTTTCAGGCGCTCCTCAGCCGCTAGGGCCAGCGGTTTTTCCCGTGGTTTTTTTTTTTCCGAGAGGCTCTCTTTCCCCCCCCCGGGCTGGAGCCGGTTTTGGTGGATTCGTGTTTTTTGATGTTCCTCGACTATCGTTGATTGTTTTGCTTGCGCTGGCCGACCCCTAAGCCGTGGCGATCGCGTGGGTTACATTTTTTTTTTTTCTTCCAAGTTTTTGATCCTCTCCTTCTCGGCAGACGACCCTGCAACCGCCCCTCTCCCAGTGACTGGAGTCCAGAGCCTCTACCGACCACGCAGCGCTCTCTTCTCCCTCTTTCCTAACACTTACTTCCACCAGGCGAAGCTCCTTCCGGCGTCTGTCTCTCTGCTTAAGGGCCCTTATGGTGCAGGGTAGGATTCGCAAGCACCTTGGGTTTTTTTAGATGCACCTTCTGGCACTTTCCGTTCTCCGAGTCCTGGTAACCCCCAAAACCCAACCAAAAACCCCCCCCCCCAAACACAACCCCAAACCAACTCGCAGGTTTCCCCCCCCTGCCTCTAGGTTGGAGAATCTTTTCGTCGCCCAGGAATCTGTGAAAGCCTTTCCCTGCGCGTCACCGATACTTCCGCTAATCTTGCCATATCGAGCTCGAAAGGGTAGCCCGCAGGTCCCGAAACACCTCTGCGCCTATTTTCTCTGCTAGGACGCGCTGGACCCGATTTCTCCTCTCTCGATCTACCGCCGTTCGACAGTAGCAAGTCCCGACGCGTAAGGTCCCTTTTTGAGAGAACCTGATTTCTGTTAGTTTTTCCCGCACCTCCCACATGGTCCCTCCTGGGATTTTCTTTTTTGAGACTTCAAGTCGGCCAGCAGTCGTTTCCCCCGGCGGCTGCGTCCAGGTCGCGTACATTGTGTCGTGCCCAATTTTTCAGTTCTGCGAGTTGGGCCGGCGGCCGGCGGGCCGAGCGGGCAGCTTTTTCTATTCGTTCGCTTGGCGCCACACCGAACCTTTAGAGACCCACCCGCCGCTTTTCGCACAGGTTCTCCGGTAGGGAGTAGGAGCTCGGAGCGGTAGGTCACGTCTTTCCGTCCTACGCCGGCTCTTCCGAGAGACATTTCTTTTTCACAACCCAGGTCCAGGCAGGGTGCGGTAGATCTTGTTCCTTCACGGTTCCTTTGATGATCGTCTTTCCGTGATTTCTACTTGCGCATCTGCTAAGCTGACTCCTTCTTCGCTCCTTTCTCACCCATCCGTTTTTGAAAGCAGGCCCAGCTCGCAGAGAATTCTTTTACTGTCCCTAGCGCGAGTGATGCTTATCTCCCTTCGCGCTTTGAACGTTCGTGCGTTGACAGCGCTTAGCGGGAGGAGAGCGCCTTCGTTTTCCTTTCTCACCAGCCTTGCCTTCCGCGGGCTTTCCCCAGCCAGTTGCCGTCGGTACTTTTTCTCCTCCTTCCAAGTCGGGGCATCCCCTTGAGACGCACTTCGACTTTTTTTTGCTCAGCTTTCCATCATTCCTCTTGAGTATTCCCTTCCCGCGGCCCCCCGCTCCAGGTCTGACGTTTCTCCAAGCCGTCGTGCAGTGCCGCGTTTCTTTTTTGGGACGACTCTCTGCTGGAGATCGTCTGGCGAGGGGCCTTCCGAGTTTTTTCCTTTTTATGCCTTTTGAGTGCAGGTTCGGTCAAGAGAGACGCGTGGATCGTTGGAAGTGTCCTCCACGTCCTTTTTCTTTTGGCTCGCTTGAACAGCCCTGTCTGACGAGTCCTCCCTTGTCGCGACTTCTATCCTCCTCGACTCCCCGGCAGCGCTCGGACCCCTTTTTTACAACCTTTCGCCGTTCCCACGGTTTCTCGACGCCACCCTTCCTCTTAGATTTTTCTAGCCCGGCTTCTTCTCCAAGCCCATGGAGTCCTTGGATCCCTGTTTCCTTTCTTATTCGCGACCCAGCGTGCTCATTGCTTCCAATTGCCGCAAATACGAGTAGTACCCCCCCCCCCCCCCTCCCCTGTTTCTACCCTTTCGTTTCTAACAGCACTCCCAACGATCCTTTTTCACAGTGGGTTAGGGGTGGTTTCTGTTCCGGCATCTGACGTTTCGTGGCATTCCGTCGTTCCCCCAGCTGAGGATATACCTCCCTGTCCTTCGAGGGAGCGCGCCCTATGACCCCACGTTTGTATTCGCAGGAGAACACATCCCCCGGCTGTTCGGAACCGTCTATTCACTCTGCCATTCTTGCCTCAAACTTGAATCGCTGGAACCCCTCTCTTTTGCGTGCCCCCAGCGCTCTTTTAGAGGTTTTTTTTCTGACCGATATTCCCGAAGACCGGCCGAAAATTCTCGATCGCCGCTAGTTCCTCACTGCGTACTAAACGAAAGACTACGGTAGGGCGGTAATCCCCTCTTTTCTAATCTCTCTCCTTTCCTGAGGAGCGTTAGTGTTCCCGGATGGTCCAGGGCGCCCCCATAAGTCCTAAGACTTATCGAAGACTGAAGAAAGTAAGGCCTAGTGAGCGCCTGGCTTTCTTTCCCGAGTTGACGATCCTGGATGTCCTAGTTGGCGCCCCGATATTTTAACCGAAGACCAGGTCCACTTCCCCCGAGTGCATTTTTGTTTCTTTAATAAGACTTTTTTTGGCGATTATGATCTGCGCCCCTGTTAAAGTTCTTTTTTTCCATAAAGATCTTCAGGCGATCCCTTTTTTCAGTCTACAACGGGGCACCCCGCTAGGGTTTTTGAGGTTTCCCCCCTTCCAGGCTTTTTGATGATCTAGAAGATTTTTTGTCGAGGCCCCGTCCCCACCTCCTTAGATTTTTTTTCTGGTCTTGCCTGGATAGAGGAGATATAATCGACCCCGGTTTAGCGTGCAAACTTAACAGGGTTCTTTTGACTGTTAGGGCACTTGAAGAATATTGGTTCCCTTCCTTCGCTGAAGGGCGCTTTCGATTCTCGCTGGGTTACTCCCGAGAGCCTGGCGAAACCCTACTATGCGCGTTCCCCGTCACGTCCCCCCAATTTTTCCAAGATGGTTTCGGACCTTTTGATTTCTGAAGTAGCCCCGACCCTCTTTTCCCGGTTCGCTACGAGACTTTTTTTACTGTCCCTCGTGCTTCCTTTCACTATTTTTTAAATTCAAATCCCCTCTGGGGAAGCGCTGTCTTCCTCTCCTTGGCTGTGTCTTTCCCCGAGCTTTCCTGGTCTCGATTTTCTACCTTGACGATCTCAGATTTTTTACGCCCCCGAATTACGATTGTGTCCTCTTCCTCAGATCTACTGAGGTTGGGTATCTACCTGATGGCATCTGGGTAGAAGTCCTTCCTCCTCCGCCCGAACGCGGTTCGCGCCTGATCCCTATTTTCCCGGCCGGAATACGATGTTGCTCCGAGTCCACATCTAATCGCTGATCTTTTTTTACAAGCGCTACGGACTTACCGGTGGGGCTGTGAACTACCCTCCGAGGCCTGGTTTCCTTTCCATTTTTTCCTTCTCTTAATCTGGGCAATTCAGTAGAGAGCTGTCCGTCCCCCTCTTTTACAGACCGCCGCCTTTTTCGAGCCGTATGTATCGCCCCCCTTCGAGGGCGCCACGCCACAACGCCCTCTCCTTAGAGGTGTCTCGCGGGACCGCGAACTGCTAAGCTTTCGGCTTTTTCGAGGTTTTTCAACTTAGTCCCAAGGTAGAGTGACGATCTAAAGCATCGATTCATCAGCCCCCTTCTCCCTGCCACGGCCCGACGGCTTCCGCCTTTGCGTAGCTATCTTAGTTGCACGACACTGTGATAGAGGACTGCCTCCCCCCCGCCTCTATGCTTTTAGCTCTCCTCCGCAAGTGATCCTGCCTAACGGCGTTCTCCTTTCGGAAGGAAGGAAACATCGCCCTGCCGGCCCCTTCCGACCGGCGCATGCAGGATTCTTTCAGTGCCCCCTGCTAGACTCGCGGTAGAAAGGGCGTTCCCTATCTCCCTCTCGATTACGGCAATCGACTCCTCTTTTCTAGCTCGACCCCCTCGGAGATCGCTTTGGATCGATGCTGCGGCCCGTTGGGTTCGCGTTAAGGCCCAGTGCTGCCCTGTCCCCTTCCCTTGCTTTCTGGCCGCGCCTCAAGGAGATAGCTCCTTCCCAGATCAGTGCGCGCTTTCGTCTAAGCCCGTCGCCGAAACCAGGTTGTCGCGGGTCCCCCGGCTAGGTGCCCTTTTTCCCCCTCTCACTGGGGGCAACTTCCCTGACCTTCGTGATTTCTGGTCTTTTTCCAGTCCTAAAGAGCGAAGGTTACTTCCTCCCGACCTGCTCTCGGCCCTTCATGTGGCCAGCGGCCGGTCTTCCGCGGTGATGTGGGGACGCAAAAAGAAGGATCCTTTTCTCTTCTCCTCGGACGTTTCTCCCCCCCCCCCCCGCTCCCTTTTTCTCGCTCACTCCGACGCTGAGCCCCGAATTCCGAGCGCCCGTTTTGCGCGGTTCCCCGCAGTCCGTGTTCCACGGACCTGCTGAATTTCGACGAGCAATCAAGGCTTCCTGGGGGAATCGTGTGCGTTTCTGTAATCTTAATTGGCGCTATGAGAGTCCCCCCAAATTTTACTCTCGCCTCCTAAGATGAGGCGACCTTAGGAGGAGTTTCTTCCTTTCTCTTTTAGCCGACCGCGCGTCCTTTCGCGCGGTCCTCCTACTGTAAGTTCGATGGAGTCCCCCCGCTTGGGCCGGCGCGAGGAAACTCGGTCCCTGGTTCCCCTTGCGTGCTTGCGCCGGGACGGCCGATCTTCTCGAGTGGTCTTTACTTGACCTTTCCCCCTTGCTTTTCCTATGTTTTTTTTACCTCGATTTGATACTCCTTTCTTTTCAAATAGCTTCGTTGGCGTGTTTCCCCCTCTGCTACTCAGAAGGACTGGCCAGCCCTGGGTACTCGGTTTTCAGTTTCTGCTTTTCTTCGCAGCTCCGTAAGCTTCTTTCCCTTCAGGTTTTCGACCGACCCCCCCAAGGCCCTGGCCGAGCAGAGCATCCTTTTAGCCTTTTTCCCGTTTCGTACGTCGTGCTAGTCGCTATTTCCCAGGGAGTACCTTCTCGTGAGTTTTTTTCTCAGATGGGAAGCCCAGGTGAGAAGATTTTACTTTCTTCCTTGGTGGTTCTTCTCTCCCGAGGCGTGGTCGTGCGGTGTTCCTCAGCCGGTGTCTTCCCTCTGTTAACTTTTCTTTTTTAACACTTCTTCCTGGCGGTCCGCGTCCCAGCTCACACTCAGCGAGTGTTGCGCATTTCCCTTAGTTCAACCTGATCCCGTTTCGGATCTTTGCCTTTTTGATCCAATTCCGCCGGCTTTCCGTCTTATTGTGCGAGACGTGCGACTTTGTGTTTTTTTGCGATGTTGAACTTACTTTTTTCTTTGTTTCTCCCCCTTTTTGATTTATTTCGAGATGAGCTCGACGAAGGAAAAGGTCTTTTATGTCCCTTCCCGTTCTCTGTTCCCCCTCGCTCTGCGACTCTTTTTCACGGGCACTTCTCCCTTGTCGCGGCGTTAAGACGCACAAAAACGGAAAGGATGAAACCTGCCTATGGTTTTTTCGAGTTCGTGTGATTCTCGCATTTTGATGGTTGAGTGATCGGCCCCCCCCTTTTCTTTTTCCCCCCCCAGGGCGGGCGACCTTGATCCGCCCACTTTGCATAGCGGTGGGCAGACCCATGCTATGTCCCGCTTGTTCTTTTGGTTTGTCATTTACGAGCCCCCACCACGCGCCCCCCCCTTTTACCAACACCGCAGATTACTTGTATGGCCCCCACCGCTTCATTGGTTGGCCGATTCGTTTTTTGCCGAACCCCATGGTTGTCAAAAGCCGGGCCCCCATAATTGCCACGGTTTTCCTCTTGGGCCCTTTCGTCGTAAGGGTCCCCCCCTAGTTCTGCTCTACCTAGCCTTTGAGGACTCACTTTTTCCCCCGTGTGGTCTCAAAGGGATTGGATGGCTCGTGCAAACAGGATCTCTCCGTCTCGCTTCGGCTCACATATACAACCGTCCTTTCAGCTCCTTCTCTCCTGCGAGATTCTGGTCATACCCAACATCGGGAAGATACTTACTCAGTTTATTTCCACCTTTTTTCTCTTTCTCTTTGACACTTCTGTCTTTTACCACGTCTCTCTGATTGATAAAGCCGAACAATGAAAACCCCTGCTCTCTCCCTTCCCCCTAGGTTTTCTCGCGGATCCCCTCCCCGCAGCCATTAGTAGAGTACCTCGTTTGCGGTTAGACTGATGAATGGAGACGAAGAAATAACCGTCTTATATCTTCTTTCTTGTCATTCCCTCTGGATTGCTTGACCCACCACCGTGGCCCCGAGAGGAATCGGCCCCGGTTGGTACATCGAATTTGCCTTTCGCCCTTTAATTTCGACGCTCTGATTCTGCAATTATAGAGATGAAGCATCATGTTGTCTGGGATTTGCCCATTCCCTTCATTGGAATTGGCGCTTCTTGGGGGTCGGACGTCCGCTCTTTTCCATTCCCCTCCATCCCCTTCCCTGCCCTCACACCCCCCCCTTTCGCTTCCCGTGGGCCCAAGTAGAACTTTGCCCGGCCATTCTCCTAATGGACCCTTTCGGCTTCCTGTACTTCCAATGGCGCCTTCCTTTGCTACGGTTTGTTTGATCCTCTTGTTGTTTTCTGCGTTTTATCGCATTAAGAGTGAGGAAGAAAACAGTTACCTACCCGCTGCGGCCCTCAACCTTTTCCGAAGACCTTTTGTCCTTGTATCTGTGTAATGTTTTTCACCCAAGCCTACTAATTTTGATCTTTTGACTAACCTGCGTGGTTTATTTCCGTTTCTTTTACTTCTTTCCTTGGTTACCGCCCTCCTGACACCTTCCTCTGACTTGAAAGGATTAGAAATTGTGGTCCCATTCCAAATTACGGTTGTGTGGTTTTTTCCTTCATTTTCACAAGGCGCAGCTTACTTTCCTCCTCAAACACCGGAGATAATTACTTCCACTCCACCGCGGTTTCGAAGCTCCTTGCCGGTTTTTCAATTTATTCTCGACCCGTTTTCACACACTCCCTCTTTCTCAACTCTTAGTGAGGGAGAAGGGAGCCTATGTTCCTAGGCTTTTGGGAACCCCAAATTTACTTTCATTGGCCGGACTCTCTTCGGTCCGACAGTGATGCATTCTCCCAAAACCTTTTTGAACCCATTTTGTACAATCCGCAAGAATGGGCGGGGGACCTCATACCCGCGGTTCTCGACAGCCGATTTGCCGAGTCTTTCCTTTTCTCGCGGCTTTTCTTCTCTCGCTAATTCATTTTTCGGCAGGCTGCTCCTCTATTTCGAGTGGGCGGCGAGGAAAAAGATTGTTTCTCTCGATTGACCTGACGCCTTTCCCTTCCTCAGTGCCCCCCCATTGCGACTTCCGCGATGGCTCGCAGTTTTTACCATTATTGTCGCTGGAGACTCTTTCCTTTCATGCGGGGGAGGTTCTTGCCGCTGGGGGTAGATTGCATGGACCCTCCCCTCTCGTAGATTTTCTCCCCTGCAGGCACCGCCGAGTTCGTCAGCTTTGAGCCCCTTCGCTTCCATTCCAAACTCACTCCCCCCTCTCGCGCTTTCTCGTCGGCCCCGATATATAGATTTCAGCCGTCACTTTTGTGTGTTTTTCTCCTTAGGACCATTGCAAGTCGCTGGTTCTCTTCCCTGTGACCCATTTTTGAGAGGAAGCGCTATTAACCTCTTTTATTTTCTGCTACTCTCTTTTTTGGAACACGCATTTCGCGTGTTAGTAAAATGTTTTAATCTACTCCCATCTTGGCCGCCCTCCTGCGCGCCCCTTTTCTGCAGACAAGGGGTCCTGTAGCACCCCTCTTTCCATCCCAGCAGTTTGTCACCCCTTGTAAGTTCTTTCTCCCGGCGTTTGCCTTCCCCTCGTTAGAAAAATCGTGTCCGAGAAGAAAATGCGAAGAATCGGATGCAGACTGCCGCCCCCTTCCCGATCCCTCTCTCCTCCCTGCCCGTCGCCAACAATGTTTTCTTATTCCCTTGTTTCTTTTTTCTAAGCTCTTTCCTCTCCGGCGGTACAGGTGAAAAGCCCAAACTCTTTTGCGGAGTGTGTTGTTTTTCTCCCCCTCCACGATTTCTGCCATCAATTGGCGTGGGCCCACATTTCCGTTTCGACTTTTTTTTTCTACTTCTGCTTTCTATTCCCCCTGATTCGCTAGGAAAAGATAGGAATTCGAACTGCTCATCTAAGTTTCTCTTGGCGTGCAGGGCCTTTTGTGTGAAAATACGTTTATCTTGCTTTTTTTTAACCAGCCCACTAAAGTTCAGGCTGCTCGTCCTGCTTCTTGTTTTTCCCCCTTCAAGTCATCGCCGGCGTTGCCATTTATTTACCCCCTCTTCTCTGTGCCGCAATGGCGTTCATTAGACCCCCCTTCTGAATTTTATGGTTCCCTTCCTTTCCCCCCGTCCAGATCCCCTTTTTCCATTTGCATCTCAATAAGTGACGGGTCTCTGAGCTTCCCAAAACCTACGACGTGAAACCAGAAACCACCGCCTGCCTTTTTTCTCCCCTCCCCATCTGTCCTCAATAACAATTTTCGAATGATTTTCAACCCCCCACGACATTTCCCGTTTCCTTCCTGCCCCAATTCCGTTTGGTTGAATGTGTCCGAATCGTGTTTTCGGAATCTCCTACGCGATCGAGCCTCTGTCCCTAAGGCCCTACCTTTCAAAGACCGGCTCCTTTTTAAGACGTTAGGATTGCTCGGTTTTTGCCCTTTTCCTTTCATTAGGAGCTTCATTTTTTGCAACGTCATCATTGGGCCTGGTCGCATCATATTGTGTCTATTCCTTTCTTCATCTGGGGCACGCGGCGGGGCATGTGCGCGCGCCCCAACATGCTGTGTTGATGTATGTATGGAATTTGTGTTGTTTTTTTTTTGTTCTTTGTTTTTAATTTCCTTCCCCCCCCCAAGGCGAGACAGCTGCCTCCTTGCACGTCACTCGACTTCGGAGATCGGCTGCAACCTTCATCTTTTGCTCCTGCGATGGCCCACAACAGTTCTTCCTTGCGCTTTGTGCCGAGTGATCACTCCCGGGGTCAATGTGCCCCTCCCTGATGACACCTGCGCCTTCTATTTAATCTCCCTCAGGCATCCCGGTCGCAGCCCGGCCTTTCCTTCGAGTTTCTCAGATGCTCCTTGTCTTTCTTGGATCCCCTCCCCTGACCTCCGAGACTTGTCCTCGAAGAAGGTAGCGTTGGTTTTTTTATTAATCGACCCCAGGCTAATTTAACCCTCTACCCTTGTTTTTCAATTCCCCCTCCCTCGTAGTACTCGGAGTATTACTCCGAATAGTGTGGCGTGAAACAACTTTTTCTCCTCCTTTCTTCTATGCCCTTTTCTTATGTGTTCGGGCGACAGCGCTTTTTTTCCCCCCCCAGTCCTCCTGGTTTGCCCCGGACCCTTCCTTCCCCCTGGAAAACCTTTCAGAGATTTTTTCCGGGGCGCGGCGCTCCCATTCTCTCCCGGCCTTTTCACGATAACCGGTAATTTTTGGGAAGCACCCTTTCTAATCCCCTCCCCTATCAACTTTCTCCTTTCCCCCCGGCGTGAGGTTGGCATGGTTTAGAACATACGTCAGGTTTTCTCCGGGCATATGGAAGGTTGTCTCTGGAGGATAGTATTACCCCCCCAAATACCACTTTCGCCTCCTCCCCCTATCAGGGGTCCCCACGAAGTAGTCGCAATAGTCGTATTTTCTTTTTTTTCATTCCGCCGGGGAGAGTTCTGTGCCTATACATCCCCGACATATCGAGAAATGAAACTCGTAATCGAATACCCTCCAGGGCTTCTTACTGTTGGCGGTCGTCCCGCACCAATGACCTCAGTTTTCTTCCTCACATGATTCTTTAGAGGATTTAAGGGAGGAGTAATGCTGGAAGGATGTCTCTTTTTCCCCTCTGGTCTTCTTTCGAGCCTCATAGATTTATTCCCCTTCTGCGACCCTCGGAGGTCTACCCGCTCCCCCTCTTCCTCCCCCCCAACTTCCCCCCCCTCTCCCCCCCCCCCAGTCTCTTTCTGCCCACCCAGCCGCTCGGGAAAGCGGTCGTCCGTGGCTCTTTATTTTTTTTTTCTCTGCAGATCCGTCGGATCCGCGGCTGTGCGTGTCGACATAGTTCCCTTCCTCTCCCCGTCTTTTGTTTTTTACCGAGAAGCCGTGGGAGATCAGTGGTTTCCCCGCGTCTTTCTCCTTCCACGCTTCCACGTTCCTCTCCCCGGCAGTTTCACCCTCCCTTCTCTCCTGCCGCCATTCCTCGTAGAGAAACGGAGTAAAATCCCCTCTTTACCACTCCTGTCTTCTATTACCCGTACGGACCTCTTTATCCCCTCGCCCCTGGATTAGGAGTCAATAAGTTCCTCTTTCTGGATTATGCTAGGGCTGTACGGGCCTCCCCCTTGCAGAACTGCGGGCCGGCTATCTTTTTCGATGCCGCGAAGCCGCTCGCCGGGGCCCTTTCGCTTTGCCGGAGTCATTCTTCTAGTCTCCTCTTATCACACAGCTTTTTTTAGGTGGAGACTTCTATATTCCTACGCACGGGATTCCCATCGTTCCAAAGTTGCAGCTCTCTAAAGTAAAGCTAGAATCATCCCACCCTACGGTCGCAGCATCTCGAGACACCTTGACTCAATTTTCTTTTGCTCTGTCCGAAAGACTTCTTTTGAAGCCCGTCAGCTAAGAAGCTCTTCCCCTATCTTTTCGACCCAAGCGGTCCAGAAGAGATACGAAGGCTTCCCCAGACCCTATGAAAGGGATGCGTACCTAGGTGCTTTTTGATCGCAAAGGTTGCACCAGGGGGTCTTTTCTCGCCAACCGGTAACACCCGTTCTGGACCCCCAGTAAAATTCCCGCCGGTCGTTTTTTCCCTCAGAAGCGCTGCTGTCGAATCTCGTTCCCTGTCGTGATCGGGTCCGGTCCCCCTTCGCCAGGGCTGCGGTGAAGGCCGTTGTAGTGTGTCATAATTCATGTCTCTTCACGCGTAGGGCGCGTCAAGATGTTTTCTGCCACACCGAAACGTCGCCTCCCCGACCCTCCGCTTAGACCCCTTGCCTAGAGCCAGTTCTCATCCCTCGGGTGATATGTTTTTGTTTTTTGGTTTTTTTGTCACGTTTACTCCAAACTGTTCCCCCAATCCTTGAGTTACGAGCCACCGCGCTCAGGTAAAAACACTTTGCCGCCTTCCTTTCGGGACGCCGGTCGTGCAGGACGCCGAACCCCAGCCTCTTGCCGTCGATCTAATGCTCAGAGAGGCCTTACGCTCCTCCAGATTCAGGTAGACGTCACACCACAGCTCTGGACACCCTTGGCCTCCTCCGCTTCCCCCAGCGGCGCATCAGCGCTCGGTCGGAGCTCCCGTCTCGAAGATTCCGCGCGTAAGCCTCGAACAATCCTTCCCTTGAACTCTGGGAGCTGGACCAGAGAATGGACGAGCCAGGACGAAGCGGCGGGCAACCATCCTCCAGTCCCCCTCAAGCAGGCCTAATGGCGGACCCCCGCCCAGGCGTTGAAGGCCTCCTTTCTTGATGATGATACATCCCCCGCCTCGCCCGGCCCGACGGAACACACGGCGCGGGCTGCCCTCTTCCCAGAATCTGCGGTAGTTCAGGCCCCGATCCTTTTTTCTTTCCCTCGCCGAGAATGGGTAGACTACGCGGAGCCTCTTCCTCCTTGCGTAGAGTCCCCCGGCAATTTGTCGCGGCGATCCCGATGGATCGTTCATCACTTGGGCTTTTTTTCGGTTTCGATCCTTCGAGAAATACTCATGAAACGAGCAGCCGCCGTCAGGCAGAGCGAGTTAGCTCCCGATACCTGCGTTGGTGTGCCCCTACCCCGGAGGTTTGATAGTTCGCCAAAAAGACGCTTTGCGCTTTTTTTTCCCTTAGAACTTGTTCTCTTCCGAACCTCAATTTGCCGCGCGAGATTGGGGGCGCGGAGCGACAGCCACAGGACGGTTCAGCATTTCTTCCCCTGGCGATCTCTGTCATACGATGCACCACCGGGCCGATTCTCCAGATTGTCTGGCGGACTTTCGCCCTTATGAGGAAAAGCCGTTGTCCGGCGCCCCGGCCTCTTGATACTCGAGAGCGAACCGCGTTCTCGCGGCCACTTACCATTTTTCTACCGCCCGCTAGCCCCACGGCCCCGATTAGATGCACGAGCCTCACCAGTTTTGATTTTCTTTGTGTCGGTTTCCCGGAGTTCCCGTGAACCGAGATCGGGCGTTTGCGATCCTTCGTTCCAATTCGCGTAGGTCTTTAACCCCTCCTTGCTTCTACGTTCCGTCTCGAACCTTTCCCCCTCGGCTATGAGCCCTGAGGGTCGCCCCCTCATGCACAAGTCCCCAGTCTCTTTATCGTCGCGAAAGCTAGATACGACTTTTGTCCTCTTAAACTCCCTCGTGGACTCACATGTCCTTTTTCAGTCCCCCTAGTCGTTTTGTCCTCCTAGTCGGGTAGCCTCCCTTTTACTCTTTACTAGAGCGGAAGACCCCCTCGAGGCCCCCTAGCCTTGCCAATCATTGGGCCTCCTCCGAGTAGACTTCCAGAACGGTCAGAAAACGGGAAGCTTTTTTCCTCTCACCGAGTTCGAGGAACCGATTCCCTCGATCTCCCTAGATGCGCGCAGTTAAGTTATGGAACGCGAGCTCTTCTCTCCGTTTCTTCCTATCGCCTCTCCATGCGTGTACAGCGTATACACCCGTGTAGAGGGCGATCTGCTGAGTTGGATTTCCGCCTGCCCAGACGCTGATCCCATACCTTAGCGAATCCCCGGTCCCAGGACATACGAGGGAGAGCTCTATTTTCTCAATCTCTTTGTTTTTTTTTTATCTTAGAAAGAG
>Ga0179593_1667352_pt1 | contig 14975 bp, 29 predicted proteins | sample CZODoug2_1_08_16_FD_185931 | JGI IMG/M metagenome (GOLD analysis project Ga0179593, IMG submission 185931) | Vadose zone soil fungal communities from Angelo Coast Range Reserve, California, USA - CZODoug2_1_08_16fungal (PacBio error correction) | ecosystem: Environmental > Terrestrial > Soil >... | reverse complement strand
CTCTTTAGTGCCACCACCTCCGTTGGGAGTCCCTTTACTGGTCGGACCCCCCCCTTCTATGACGCTTAAAGCTATGCCCCTACGGTTTGTTTTTGTCCCTACCATACTGCTTTTAGATTTGAGGTAGTCGTCATACCAGTTTTGTATACGTTCCTTGCCCCCCCCCGTGGAATCCTTTTTTTCGTTTCTTTTTTCTATGCTTCTTATGGTTTTTCTCTGGTGGGGTCCCCAACCCCTTTTCATCTTTTCGGAATTCGTCTTTTTTCTAATTTTCTCTTTTTCGCCCCCGTCTTTTCTTATTTTGCCAGTTTTTTTCCGTTTGCTCCCCACCCAGCATGTAAGGTTTTCCCCCTCTTACATTTTTTTACTTTTCGGCTTGTTCTTATTCCCTGCTTCTTATGAAAGGTGTAGGCCCGAGCCCCCCTGCAAGTTATGGCTCAAGTTTAAATCTGCCCCCCCCCCTCTGACTCAGTCGTCAGAATTCTAATTTTCCCAACCATGATTCGGGTTGGCCACTAGCTGCCATCTTTTTCCTTCCCACTCTTCTTTACTTTCTTCCCCGCTTTCCCAAATCCTTATTATTCCTTTCTCTTCCCAGTTTTTTTTTTTGACTAGAGCTACTCTTCTTCCTGGCCAGATTCCCTTCTGCGCTTGGCCAACCCAGGGAGCCTTGTCTTTTCAAACCCGGGTCTAACGTAGGTTCTGAAATTTTTTTTTTGCGTGTCTACCTTCCGACCCGGTTTTTTCCTGGTCGACTCCACATTGCTTGTTCCTCCTAGTTAATATACCACCCTTCCAGTCCCTCCTCCCCCTCTTGCCCCAAATGAACTCTCTCCATTGTACAGCTTTTCCTCTCCGGTCCCCTTCCCCAGTAGTTTAAAACGCTCTGCCCGGAACCTGTTGTCCGTTCTTTCCCTACTTTCCGGCCATTGAGGGGTTTTTTCGATTTTGGTCTTTGAGTACTCTCTTTACCCCCCGACCCCGCATTCGACCCCTCTCTTCCCAGCAAACTTTCAGCTTTCAACAACCTGGCTGTACCCTTGTCCCAAACTCCTGTTTTTTGTTTACCCCCTTGGACCTGCCCAGGGAGTTTTTTCCCATCAAAAGGGTTCCCGACAAGTTTGCTTTTCAGGTGAGTCCCCCCCGGATGTTCGTTTTTTTTTTTTGTCTTGCGTTGGATTTTGACCGCCCCTTTCCCCCCGGCCACCTTTTTTTGTTGCAGACCGTATTTTTTTCGACTGAACCAGAGTCTCGTTCCTCTTTCGTTCCCCCCCCGCCCCCCCCCCCTTCCCCTGACTACGCACTCCCTGAAATTTTCCTACCTTCCCAAAAGTTTTTCCCCCCCCCAACTCTTTGGAAATTCTGTTCGACCCTTCTGGAAGCTTTTCAAGACGCGAAGACCCCCCTCCCCACGCTATTCTACTGCCTTGGTTACACCCGAATTTTTTAAGTGCCTTACAATTTTGTCCGCGGCCTGAAGCTTTTTGGGCCTTTGAACATCTTCTGCCTTATTTTGATTCAAATATCGCCCGTTTGACTCACAAGATTCGGCGACCCCCCCCCCCGAGCCCTTGCACCCCATTGTCGGGATCATCGACCAATTTCCTACCGTAAACGCTCGTTGGTCCACCCGGGGAATCTCCCTTGTTTTAGAAATGTTGTTTTTTTCTTCCAAGACTCGGATTCAAACTCTTCCCCTTTCCGGGCTCTAGTTAGGCTCCCTTAAGAACAATTAGTCCATCGACACATGATTCCCCCCAGATTACTCTTTTTTCGCTTCTCTGTGTCCAAGCCTTCTCATGCGCCCTTCGCTTAGTCATGGGCTGATTTCAGGGCCGTCCCACACTTTTGACCTTTTTTGCGAGGGCCTTATACCTTCCCCACCTTTGCAAATCCCCATTTTTTCAACTCCTTCCCGCCCTAACCCCCTCCCTTCTTTTTTCAGTTTCCAGGTTCCTTTTGGTTCCGGCATCTTTTTTTCTACCTGTGACTTGATTTCGGATTCTTGGATTTGGGTTCCGGTGGCTCCTGGTTGCTTGTTTTTTTTTTTGTTTTTTCTCTCCCCCATAGTTAGTGGAGGCCTACGTTCCCTACGGAATCCATGACTTTTTTTAAGTTTTTAAAGGTGCTTTTCCACGGACCCCAATCCACGATATCCCTTCGTTCCCCCCAGGCTGCTGTCATTTTTTTTCTTTCCTCCTCGACTTCCTATGGGCTTACGGAGCGTTTTTTGACCCCCTATCTGCTCATTGTTTTTCGTTTTTCCTTAGCCCACCTCCCCGATCGGTCTTCAACCTTTCCCCCCCTTCAGTAATCTCCCTTTTCTCCATCCCTCGCTTCCCTTCGACATCTTTGGTTTTCAATGCCTTTATCCCCCAGTGACCCAGATTTTTTTTCCCCATTGTCTTCTCAACGCTGGTGTTTTCCTAGTTACCTTTTGGTGCAAGGGGTCTCCTGTTTATTTTTTTTCATTGCGTTCCGGGCACCCTTTGATTGGGTTGCTTTCCCGCACCCTCACCTTCCCTGTGGCTCCCGCTTGGTCCCCTACCGCGTCTTTTTTATGGCTTTTTTTTGCTCCTTCTGGACCTTATCCCCCTTTTTGACTCACGGTGCAATGCCGGTTTCCCTATTTCTTTGTCGTTGCCACAACTTTCTTTCCTTGGACCTTTGGGCTGGTGTTCACTGATCGACTTCGACTTTTTTTTCGATTTCTATTCCTGTTTTTCTTTGCAACGTCCCCGGTTTCCCTTCCCCCCCCCCCCGTTTCCGGTTCTCTGATGCCCCCCTGAAACCATTTTCCTAACTTTTTTGTTGTTAGTTTATTCCTTTCCTTTTTCACGTCTCTGTGCCGGCGTTTCAGCTCTTTTTCCCCCTGGTTGATGATTGTTTTTTGCAACCCCTTCTCTTTACGTGTTCTCCTTGGCCCCCCCATCAACAGACTTTATTTTTTTTTCTTGAACTTTTTTTTTTCGTACGGAAGCCTGTGGCGTTTTCCCTCCCCCCCCCTTCCGCTCGTTCCTTTTTCGCGCCTTCTGGTTTCTGTCTTCTAGCGAGTTTTCGAGTCAAATTACCAGTTAGGGAACTTTTTTTTTTCAGGTCGTTTTTTTCCGGGACCTCTGGTTTTGAGTTTTGTTTTTTTTCTTGGACCCCTCTCCAGAGACCCCCATCTCGAACTTCTGCCCCCAACCTGGTTTTCATCGACGTTTTCATGCGCGTTTCTTTCCCCCCTTCTTCTCCCGGGAACCCTTCCGTAGTGCCCTTTTTGCCTTGCTCTTTCTTTTCCGAAGATTTCTATGCGACGGCCTTTTTCTTTTTATAAAGTTCCAACCTTTCCTTTTTTCGACGTTTCTTTCCTTTAGTGTTTTTTGCCCCTCCAGTCACTCTCTCTCCCCCCTAAATTCGTTCGTACTCCGAGTTTTTCCTGAGCCACCTTTTGCTGCTCCTGGGTTTTTTTTTTTTCCCCCTGCAGCTTTTCCCACCAGTTTGCTGAATCCCTTTTCTTGCTATTCCTCCCCGCTTTTTCTAACTTAACGCCGTGTCTGACTTCCCGATTAGGGCGCCACCCGCCTTCCGTGCTAGCCCCCACCAAGAAGACCACTTCAGGTGTTTTTCACCGGCAGACCCTACCCGCATTCATCCGATACCCGACACTCCTTACTCGTTCTTTCCTCCAAAGTGGAACTTTTTCCTTCCCCCCCACCGGCCTCCTTATTGGGTATTCCTCCCTTTAACAGTCCTTTTTCTTCATTTTTATTTTCGGCCCTCTGCTGACCCCCCCCCAAACTTCGCCTTCAACTTTTCCTCTCCCTTCTTTTTGAACTCTTTTTTCATTCACTTTTTCTCCCCCCCCCACAGCTTTTATTCGGCTCTCGCGCCCTTTTTTGCTTTTTTCTTTTTTCATTCTTAAAGCCTGGTTGTTGGCTTCTTTTGGTCGTGTCCCCCCCTGCCCTCACCCGAGATCCTCAAGTTCTCTCCCAGGTCGTTAGTCTTTTTTTCGACTTCCCTTTTCTGTGTCTAACTTGTTGTCCTCCTCTTTTTTATACTCTGACTTTTCTTAGAAATGTTAGTAGAAGCAGCGTTTTCTTTCTTCTCAACGCTTTTTTCCCATTTTTTTTTACCGGCCCCCCTTTACTTTTCAAGTTGTAGCTTAGAATTTTCAGGTTCGTTTAATCGGCCAGGGTCCTTGGAAATTACAACCTAACTTTTGACTTTTTTCCCCCCCCCTGGAGTCAGATTGGCCCCAACTTATACCCTTAATGCCGTTTCCCCCCCCCCTTATTGTTTTTCCCCTGGTGTTGTTTCATTACGCTCTCTCTTCGTTTTTCCCCTTTGTCCTGAACCCGGTCTTTCTCTTTTTCCATATTGCTTGCCTGGACCCTCCGCCCCCTGGAGACAACGGTCTTTTTGAGTTTCGACCCCCTACAGTGCTCCTGATCCATTTCTTTTTCCGCGGCGCCCCTTCTTGACGAGTTAGCTAAATAAGACCTGGTTGTTTTCCCCCGACCTTGGTCCTTTGCTTTGATTCACCTTTTGCTACGTCAGCTCCCCCCCCACCCCAATGCTTTTCCCTGAGCCTTCTTTTTCGTGATTTTTTATTACCTTTCCTTTTTTCGCCCCAGGTCCCCCTTTCTGTTGCTCCCCCATGCATGTCGTTTTTCCCATTTTATTGCACTCCTTAATCAGGCCTTTTTTCTCTTTGAGCCTCTTCCTTCTTCCATGGTTTTCCCTTTTAGTGAACCCCTCCCTGTTCTGTGTCTTGGTAGGGACCACACCCTCTTCCATTTTCACGGGCGTCCCTGCCCCTTCCCAATTAGTTCATTTGTCTTTTTCCTTGCCTTTGGCAGTACTTTTCAGCCTTCTCCTCTTTCGTCTATTGAAGAGGTTTTTTTTCTTTCGTCGCCCCACTCTTTTCCTATCCTCCGTTGTTGTATTTTTGTTCTTTTTGGCATCTTTTTTGAGGTGAGATCTTTTGGGCCCCGCTTCCCCGGGATCCTGGCCACCCCCCCCTAAAGATCCTCCTTCGCGTGGTGGCGTGCCTACCTTTGCATGCTCTTTTTCCAAATTTTTTCCGGCCCCCGACCCTCAGGTCTCAACGTCTTTTACTCCCCCCTCCCTCTTTTTGCTTGACCTGTTCCCCCCCCTGAGTTTTTTTTTTGTGCCAGATTTGTGGTTTTTTTCTCCCATCCTCCATTTTTTTCTTTCGTCTTTTTTAAGCATAAAAGGCCTTTCCCCCCCACACTCTTATCTTTTTCCTTCCCCCCCACTTTTAGGTTCCCCTTCCCCTCCTTCTGTCGCAACCCCCCCACGTTACTTTTGCCTGTCTCCGACTTTTCCTTCCAAGGAAGTTCCCTGTCTTTTCTCTTTAGCTCTACCCTTCTCTACCCTCCCACGTCCCTTTCCCCACGTCCCCCCGGGAACACCCCGGATTACACTTCGGTCGTGGGCCTCTGCGCCTTTCAAGTAGTTTAAGCCACGTTCTTGATTTTGTCTTCGAAACCCTTTTTCTCTCTTATTTTCTTGGATTCTCCCCCCCACCTTTTTCTTTTTCGTCAGTTCGCCTTTTACCCCTTCAGTGGAGTCTCCCCGGCAATTCTGGCTACCCTTTCCGTCTCCTGTTTTCTTGCAGTGGAAAATTTTTGGTTTTTTTAGCTTTTTTTGCCCCCGGTTTTTAGGCATGTCGCTTACCTCAACCGCCTGAAGTTTTTTATTCCCCCCACCCCAACCCTTCTGCCCGCCCCTCTCGCTTTTTTTTTGACTTAACCCGATTTTTTTTTTTTCGTAATTTCGCTTCACGTCCCCTTTTTTTTAAATTCGGCTTGAAAGCATCCCCTCAGTCTCCTCTCCCTCTTCGCCAGGCATCCTTGTGAAGTTAGAATTTTTTTTTTTCTTGTTAGAACCATATCCCTTCTCCCATCTTCGAAAGTCCTTGCAGGTTTCTTTTCCGGGAAAGTCTTCTCAGAGCCTGACCCCCCCAAGAGTATTTCTTCAGGCACCCTCTAGTGCTAATAGACCTCTGATGCACCCTTTTTCTCTTTTGGTATTGCAGCAACTTTGGTCCTGATTTTTTTTTTTACATGTCTTCGCCTAGGCCAATTTTGCTTTTGTTCTTTCTTTTGAAGAACAAGTGCCGCAGACCCGATTAGGTGGTCAGATTTGGACTGGCCGACTGCCCTTTTTTTTTTTTTTGTTAATCTCATTGAGTCCCCTTCTTCACCCAACTATGTGGTTTTTTTTTTTTTTGGCCGCCCCCCCTTTTCTGTTTTTGCGTTTTCTTTTCCAACGGTTTCCTTTTCCGAGCTTGGGGCTTTTCCTTGAAACCCCTTAAACGGCCTTTTCTTTTCATATTTTTTCCCTTTTAATTTTCTCTGGTTGATTTTTTTAGATTAGGCCCTTCTGTTTCGTTTGAACCACCACTTTTGTGCTTTTGCTTTTTTGAGGGTCTATCAAGTCTTTTCTTCCTATTTCCATTTTGAACTCCCTGTTTTTTAACTTTGGTTTTTTCTGCATAATTGTCTTTTAGAAACCCTTTTGCCTTTCTTCTTGACCCCCTCTCTCTTTCTGGACAGCCCCCGTCTGGTCTGGGACTCCTTTACTTGTCCCCCTTGTTTCTTCTAGTTTCAGAATTCTTTTTCCCCTCCCTAAATTTTTTTCTTTTTACCCCAAAACCACCCCCCCCCCCCCCAATTCTTGAACAACCTCTTAAATCAACCTGAAGAACAGTGCTTTGACGTCCGCCATCGTCCTGCGGGCCCCCCCAGTTTCCTTAAAAAAAGCTTTCCTTTCCCCCGGTTCTTTCCTATCCCCTCTGCACTCTTAACCTTTTTTTGGGGTTTTTCCAGATTTTTTTTATGCCACGGGTTTTTCCCCCGCCTTTTTTGAGACTCTTGACCTAACCAGATTTTTTTTTACCCCCCCCGCAATGCCCCCGTCGGACTTGCTTTCCCTTTTAAATCCCCGGCGTTTTATATCTTACTTGATGGTCTTTCCCTTTTTTTTCAATTTTAGTCTTCCTCTTGGGACGTCTTTTCGAATTTCCCTGTAGTTTGCAGACCCTGGACGATCCCTACACTATTTGATGTTGCCCACTTTTCCTCCTGCGCCCCGTTAGCTTTTTAATTTCACCCATTCTTTGACGCAGATGTTTTTTGACTCAAGTGACCATGTCCAGTTTGAGGATATCCCCCATTATATCTCTCCCAAATAATTTTGTTTCTTCTTGTTTCATTTCTCACACTTCCCTTTGTTCCGATTCTGCGTAATTCCCCTTTGATGAGCCTCCCCTTTCTTGCTCGCTTTTGGCGCGCCCTTGGGTACATCTTTCATGGGACCTTTCCAGGGAGCACTGTCTTCTCCCTGCCGTTTTCTTCTAGTAACCTTTTGCTCCCCCCTGGTTTCTCCAATGTAGTTTCCTAGTAAAAGTTTCCCCCCCATGAGTTTTCTTATTGGTTTTCTATTGATGGCTTTTCGGTCCGAGTTTGATTATTTTTATTGAGGTTTTTTTATCGCGGGTCCAGCCCCTCTTTTCCCCCCACTGCCGCCCGGTTTTTCCGACATCAGGCGTGCTAGTGGATTGGCTCTTTCCAACTCTGATATTGTCCTCCCCTTGTTCCCCTTCCCGCTGTAGAGGTGTTTTTTCTCCTCTGACTTGTGTTTATTGGCGAATGATTCCTTTTGGTTCTTGTTTTTTTTGGTGTACTCCCCCTCTTAGATGCCGAGTTTTCTTTTCCCCCGCCCGGGCTGCCCCTATAAAGATTCCATTTCAACCCACGGGTGAACCATCCACACAACTTCCCAGGTCTCCCTTTTATCGTTTCCTTGTCTTTTTTCTGGCTTCCGCCCCCTGATTTTCGAGTGGCCCCCCCCCACTTTCCCGTTTTAGCTGCCCCTTCCACTTCCCCCCCTTTGTTTTTTTCTCCCTGCCCCCTCAACGTTCTAAATCCCCCCCCCCCCCCTTCCCAACTCAGGAGGCTTTTCCCTGCTTTTTTTTTTTTGCCCCACATTCTTTTACTTTTCCCAATTTTTTTGTAGTCTAATTTTGAACCTTTTTTTTTTTCAGCAGCTTTTATATAGGCGTTTCCCCGGTGAATCTGAATAGCCTAGTTCTATTTTTCCCCCTTTCCCTCCAATCCTTTACCCACCTTCCCAAATAATTTCATTCGAGCTTGTCTTTTTTTGTCTTTATGTTCCCATATTCCAGTGTCATTTATCTTCGTTCTGTTGCCCCCCACAGCGACCAACCCTTCAGCCCCCCCCCCGTAGCCTCTTATGGCCCACTTTTATTCTATCACACCCTTCCTTTGGTGCCTGTTCTTGTTTTTCGGTCATCTTGGCCCCCCCCTTGAGTTGGCGTCTCAGGTAGGTATATTTCCTCGCTTGCGGCCTGCATTGCACACGGTAGACTCGTTGTATCATGCTCCGGGATTTACTTTTTCCCTTCTTTTTCCAGCCTTCTTTTCTTTTTTCTGTTCGGCTCGCTTCCTCCCCAAATTTTTCGCTTTCTGGCTTCCTCGAATTTCGGTTTGTGGTTTTTCTTTTTGTCGAATCTCGTGCGATCGGGTTTTTTTCCCAGGGGCTCCGACCACTCTGTTCCCCCTTTTTTTAGGAAAATCTTCTTCGTCCGTACCTCTTGGCGGCCCTACCCGCTCTTTTTCTACAGTTTCCAATCCCCCCCTCTTTTTCTCCTTGAGCGGTTCTCTTTTTTGGAACTCTTTATTCCCTAATAGTTTTCTTCCCCTCTTCAGGGCTGATTTTCTCGTTTTTCGGACTTGCTTGGTAGCTCGAGTCCCCCAGTATTCCTCCAAATGTTTTTGAAGGCTGAATTTTCTTGTCCTTTCAAGTTTTTGAAGTTTATGTTGTCCGCTTTTAGTCCCTTCGAGCTCCATTTTGGCCTTCTTTTGCTGATCCATTCCGCCTCCTCTTTTTGGATGCTTCCGCCCAGGAGGTTTTCTCTGCATGGCGCGATCCGACTTTCTGCCCCTTTTTGGCTTTCCCTTTGTCAGTCCTTGCCCCGGCGTCCATCCCTTTCCTGTTTCGGCTACTTCTTCCCTTTTTTAGTCTGCATCTTTTGGTTTTTTCTTCCCCTTTCGACCGTTCCCTGCACCTGATACTGAATTTCTTTTTTTTGATTTTTTTTGCCTCCCCTGCAGTTTATGGTTTTTCCTTAACTTCTCGCCTTTGGCTGCCCCCACACCTTTCCCTACTGCGTCTTTTTTCAGGTTTCCCTTTCGTTCTTGACTTTTCAGATGCGCCGCCGCCCTGCTTCCACCCGACTTTCCTTGTTATCTTCTTCCAGTCCCCATACCTTTGCTTTTTTCTCGGACCCACCTTCTCTCCCCAGCTGGTTTTTCCATTCCCCGGCGCCATGGTATTTCCTCTGGTTTTCCCACTTTCGTAGCTGCCACTACTCTGTGTTCCCCCCTGCCCCTTAAATGGTTCCCCCGTATCTTAACTTTTCGTTTGGTTTCCCTTCACGCGTTTGGGTGTTGTCTTTCGATCCCCCCCCAACCCGTTCCCTCTCAACCTATCAGCGTCACCACATGGTTTGCCCCAGTGTACCCCCCATTACTTGGCTTTTTTTCCTTTTTTTTCCGAAATCAATTTTTTTTTTGTCGGCGTTTCCCCGGCTTTCTCTTAAGGAGTCCCTCTTGCTGGCCCTCCCAAGAATGCGTTCTTTTTTTGGCCTGATTTTTTTCTTTTTCCCCAGAAACCCCCTTTTTTCGTGACCTTCTCTTGGGATTTTCCTTTCATGCCCCAGTTCTCTTGTCGCCCCCCCCCGTTTTTTTTCCTTTACTCAGTCTCAAAGCCACTCGTTTCCCTACCCAGCCCTGTTTTGTTTCTTCCTGTTTTTCCTTTTATTTTTTCCGATGACCCTCTTAGGTCATTATTTCTTTTGGGGTCTTTGATCCTCCGGCCTTCTTGACTTCCAACGCTTTCTTTTAGTGTGGCATGCGTGAGCCCTCCGGTTTTTTTCAATTTTACTTTTCTGCTTCCCCCTTGTCGTTGACCAGAAGAACGTTTTTTTCCCTCACCCAACCCAACACACCTTTTTCGTTTCCCACTCCCTCAGGGGGATTACTCATTTCTGATCGTTTTTTTGCGCAAAACGCTTGGTTCCTTGATTCTTTGGTTGACCTGTTTGCAGGTTGCTTTTCCAAACGCTGTCAGTTATCTTTTTCGCCAGAGCGTTCCCCTTCTCATTCTGGCCGAGTTGTCTTCCCGATGATGGGCCATGAGCTGCGATCTCCCCTTACTTTGATTTCGGAACCCTTTTTTCCGTTTTTTTTTTTTTTTTTTTGCCTATCTTCGCCCGCCCAGCTATACCATGAGAACTAAAATTCTACCCCCGGATTTTTCTTTTCTTGAATTCCCTGTCCAGTTCTGTTTGCTTAGGGTGTTAGTGTTGGATCCTTCGCTAGGCTGGTTCTTGTTTCGTGGCTTAGTTGCCACCCCCCGTGTTTTTTTCGTCTGGTTTTTTTTTTTTTTTTTGGCGCTTCCCCTCTTTTTTCCTAAGCCATGGATTTTTTTACCCCAGGGGCGCCCCCTACTTCTCCATTCTGTCTTCTGCATTTCTTTCTTTTAGCAACTTTTCTCGCTTTTCTTGGGTTTCTTCGTTTCAGGTGAGAAAACCCTACAGGAAGATTTCTCTCCACCCCATGCCCCAAATCTTTAAGAACCCACCTTTTCTTGTCTTCCCCTTTGACCCACCCCCGCAAGTGTGCCCCCCTCCACATACTAGGAGGCCCCTTGAATACTTGTTCCCCTTTCCCCCCTTCCAGCAGTCCCCATGGCTGGACAGGCCGGATTTTTTCCAACAGCGGCCCGGCCTTTAACCCTGAGCTTTAAAGAACACACCCATCGTTCTCCGGCCCAGACCAGTTCCTTGGCCTTTCGGAGATTCCCGGTTCTACTCTAATTTCCCTTTTTCTGTCCCCCCATGCCTTTTTAATCCAGGCGAGCCCCCTCGCTTCTTTCCCTCCCACACCCCTTTAAGGACCTATTTGCTTTGGTTTTTAGGTGTGCCAACCTTGGCGATCCCCTTTGGGATCCCCCCCGCCCTGTGCACCTGCTTCGACCGCTCTTTTCCGGGCTTTCCCGGTGATGCCCCTTTTTCTCTTCTCTTCTCCCTTCCCCCCCCCCCTTTTGGTGTTTTTTTTGGAGAGAGATTTTCTTTTCTTTTTTCCCCCGTTTGTGACCTTTGCGGCTTGGTGATGTAAGCATTCCGTAATCCCTGCGTTCGTCGATCCATTGGTTTTTCCCCCCCCCTCCTTTCACCAGATTTACCCCCTGGTGTTTTGTTTTTTTCATCGGTGGCTCCGAAATCATGCCGCGCTCTCCGGCAATGTTTTTAGCTTCGGTGGTCCCTTCCGGTTATTTTTTTCACTAACCCTTGACCTGCGATTGGTCTGAGCGTCTTTTCCTTTTTCACACCCTACGGGCCCTGGGTGGGGTCTTCTTGTCCCCTTCTTTTTCGGTGGTTATCTGGAAAAATCGAAAACCTGTCCCCTTGCAGGCCCCTGTGGACCCTTTCTCCTGCGGTTTTTTTCTTTTCCGTGAGCTTTTCCGCAAAATGCGTTGGAGTGTCTGGTTTTTTGACGTTTTTTGATACCCCTTTTCTGCCTTGTTGCTGGTTTTTTTTTTTCCCGCTTTTGGTGTGGTTTTGGCGACGAACTTTTTTTTCTTTTTTAGAGTCCTACGGCAGTTGGGGTTGGGGGCTTTTGCATTTCTGCCTCCCGCAAAGGGGCCCTCCGCAGATTCATTTGAGCACTCTTCGCGTTTCGTTTTTTTTTAAAAACCTTTTTTCCCCTCCAGGCCATAATGTCTCGCGCAAGCATTTTTCGGTCATTCCCCCCCCCACCTGGCCCCTTTTCCCCCCCTGCCCCCCTTTTTTTGAATCCTGACAGCCACACTTCAGTATCCGACCCCCCAACCAACCCGTGCGTTTGACGATGCGTTTTCTCCAGGAAACTTTTTCCAGTTACCTGCAGGCGTCTTTTTTTCGTATCCTTTTTGAACTTGTCTAGCTTTTTTTCATGCGATATAGTTCTCCTAACCAACATTTCTCTTTTCCCAGTCTCTCCCTCCTGCGGAAAGATCCTGGTCCGTCACTCCGGTTTAGGACTTTTTCTGTTTTTTTCACTTTTTTAGAACATTAAGACTCCCCTTCCCGGTTCCTTTTTTGTTTACCTGCGGGGTTTTTGCGTACAACGGTTTTTCGTGACATCCCCGCGTTTTTTTCCTCCCCCTTTCGGAAGGGTATGGCCACCCAGGTAGCCCGATCCGCTCCACCTTGATTCCTTGTCTCACGGATCTGGCCCTTCTCAGGTTTATTCTTGACGCTTGCTTTCCCACTTCCCCCCTTTCCCCTCAGGTCAAGCCACATTCACGCGTTTTGGACAAGGTTTCAAGTCCGTTATTCCTTTTCCCCCCCTCGTTTTTCCCCACAGGAATTCCCCCAGAGATTTGGGAGGACTTTCTGACCCTCTTCTATTTCGTTTGGTTTTTGTTCTTTGGGATTACCTGGACTTGTTATGACCCGCCCCCCTTTTTGTGTCGACCCCCATACATTTCCAGCCGTTACCACTGAATTGCTTGGCTCCACTCGCCTCGGAGACGTTCCATTCCTTTTAGTCTCTTTTTTGATCCTTTTTTTGTAGTTAGTACTAGCAGTGTCCCCCAACCCCCCCTTTCCTAATTGTTTGCTTTTCTCTTCCCACTCGTGACTCTTTCCCCCCGCAGGATACGTTCTCTCTGCTTCTAATTCTTTCCAAGTTTCCTTTTTTCCCCTCGCATCTCGTCGTTTGTCTGTTTTCCCGAGCTCCTGATTTTTATTTGAGCTTCCGTACATATGGTCTGCCGATGGTGTTCTCTTTTTTTCGCGACGCCCTCCCTGAAGCCCGGTTTGTTCCCTTTTGGCCTTCCTCTTTGGTTTTCCCTCGGGCCGTTTCATTTCTCCGGGTCCCCTTCCCACCCTTCCCTTGTTCGGCCTTCTTCGAGCATTTTTTTCTTTTTGACCCCCCTTCCTTTTTGCACAAACCAGGTCCTTTTCCTCCTTCCTCATCCGTTTTGATTCGCTGACACGCTTTTCACCGTTCCTCAGATTCTCTTGGTGCGCCCTGAACCCCTCCTGCCTCTTTTTTCCCCCAAGTTCCTCATTAGACTTCCCTCGCTTTTTTTTTTTTTTTTCTCCAAAGTTTCTTTCTTCGATTCTTACTTCAGTCCTCGGAATACTGTTTTGTCCCTTGTTATAACCCCCTCCGGTTCTCTGGCCTACCCTTTCTGGGTAGTTTTAACATCCCCCCCCCTCACTTTTCTTTTTTTTTCATTTGCCTCTCTGCAAAAACGTTACCTTTGGTCTTTAACTCCATCAAACTTTTCCCCATTCTTTTATTTTTCTGTCCCCTGACTTTTTCCGGATATGTTGTCCTTGACCACTGATTCCCTCTTTTTTCAAGTCTCTCAGGTTTCCCAAGGTCCCCACGGGATTTAGGTCGGGCCGGCAGTTTTTCTTTTTTTTTCGCTTTTTTCCGAACCTTTTTCTTGCTTCTTTCTTGCGCCTGGCTTTCTCCTTTTTCTCTGCCGCCATGCGGCGTTGTTTTTTTCACTCAACCTCTTGCGTCCGACATGGTTCTTGCCCCTCGTCCCCCTTTTCTCTTTTTTTTCCTTGCTATTGCCCCTTATGTTTCTTCCCCTGACCCCCCGACAACCGCCCCCCAAGCTCAATCTCCAGAGGTCCCTTTTTCTCACAGCCTTCTGGGTGCCTTTCCCTGTGTTCTAATTACGTTCTTGGGAAGGCTCCCCCTATGAAGGAAAAATTTCGCCTGATCTTTTCTTCCCCTGACCCACTTTTAAAGATACTAACCTTTAGCGGACTCAGATTAGTCCTTTTTTTTTTTCCCTTTGTCTCCTTTTACTTTCTCCTCTTCTCCTGAAGGGCCCTTTACCAGACGGGATCCCCCCCTCGTTCTCCCACCTCCCTTTCAGGCAAAGTCTTCTCTCATAGGCTTTCAGAAGTTCGTTTCTTTCAACCCCCTTTTGGGTTTCCCGAGTTTTCCCAATTTTTTTCCAAGCAGTCCTTCCTTGCTTCCTTTCTTCGTAGTGCTAACCCCTTTGGACCTCGGAGAGAGGATAGGGCCGAGATTTTGTTAACTATGGTTCCCCTTGGGAGCTTTTTCTTCCTTTTGGTTTCAGTCTATGCCGGGGGAAAGGATTCTTTTTTGTGGTAGAATCTTTTTCTCCCTCCGACTTTTTTTTTTTGATGAGTTAGTTTCCCCTCCTCTCCCTGGACAGTATTTTTTTTTTTCTTTTGCGTTCTTCCCCCTGACCTGCGTGTTTTTTTTAACCATTCTCTATTGCGGTGGGGGCTGGGGTTGATTTCTGGTCCTTCTGGCATGGTTCTTATCTTTTTGGCTTCCCCCCCCCGTTTGTTTGGTTTTTTTTTTTTGGGGTTTTGGTCTTTTTCCCTCGTTCGTTCATGATGGTCCTTTCCGTTGACCCCCATTTTTCCCACTTTTTTTCCATGCGTCCATTCCCTTTTATCTGCGGGCTGATTTTCAACCCGATTGTTTGACTTCTGCACCCTCTAACGTTTTTTTTTTTTTACGATCCCCTTTCTTTCTTTGCCCCCCCGCTTTTTACGAGGTTCCGTCTGTTATGTCCACCCCCTGCACAACCGTTCTTATTCGCCCCCCCCCAACCCTTCGTTCTTCCTTTTGGGCTTTACCTCTTTTGGCGGACCTCTTTCCCCCCTCCCTTTATCCTCAGTTTGCCTTCCCAAAAGTCGGATTCACCCCCCTTTTTTCCCCCACGTCTCCGATGGATTCTTTTTGCTCGTGCCCGCTTTGTGTCCTTTCCCGGATCAACTCCCCCCCGAGCTGAGATTTTCCCCCCAGCCCCCCCTCCTTTCCCCAGCCCTCTTAAGCCCCCCCGCTTTTTTTTCGAACTTCCTTATCGTCCTTTGTATTTCCTTCCCCCCTCGC
>Ga0179593_1484934_pt1 | contig 14975 bp, 16 predicted proteins | sample CZODoug2_1_08_16_FD_185931 | JGI IMG/M metagenome (GOLD analysis project Ga0179593, IMG submission 185931) | Vadose zone soil fungal communities from Angelo Coast Range Reserve, California, USA - CZODoug2_1_08_16fungal (PacBio error correction) | ecosystem: Environmental > Terrestrial > Soil >... | reverse complement strand
GACCCCCGCTCAATAGCTGTTGGGACTCCTCCCTTCTTTTCTTATGATCTGAAACATAAGCATATCCCCTTGTCTTTTTTTTGGCATCGCCTCTGTACTATAGTGCATTGATGGTTCTGCTTCTCTTATGGAGTTTGACCTTTTTCTCTTTTCATTCTGGCTTTTCTCCCCTGGTTCCCTTTTTTTCCTGAGCCTCCTGGGCGTGACCCCGTTTCTTTTCTTTTTTGTGATACGTTACCCTGCCAGTACTCTTTGTTCGCCCTCCTCGAGGCCATGTTCCTGTCATATATCGGTAAACATTAAGATTCTTTCCGCTTTTCTTCTTGCTACCCCTTCAATGGATTTTTGATTGTCCCTTTTTGTTTTGGGTGCCGTTCCTAAAGTCTTCGTCGTGTGGCTTACTTTCCGGGCTTCTTTTGGGCCGGAAAATCATTTCTTTCCCCCCCTGCCCCACCTTTGGTCTTCTCAAGAAGGCAGGATGCGCCTTCCTTCCCTCTTTTTTCTGCAACCCCTGCATTAGTGTCTTTTTTTTCCCCTTTTCAGGCCCTTTTCCGTCATCACCTCAAATTTTAGTGAGAGAAATCAAGGACCTCTTTTTCCTTTTTTTTTTGACGGTTGGGTGCTGGTTTTCCCCGTCCACTAGCTCCCTTTCTTGAAGCTCACGACTGTTATCCCCCACAAATTAGCTTTCGCACCATCACAGCTTGATTTGCCGGATTTGGACAAACTTTCTTCCCCTTTTTTTCATCAATCTCTTTTTCCCTCACCCCCTACCTGTCCATATGTGTTGCCTGCCCCTTCTTTTTCTACCTAACAACTTTTTTTAAGCCCTGTTTGTGTGATTGCTGGAACTTTTCCTTCCAGCCCGTTTCTGTCGTTCCCACTGGTATCTCCTTTCGTCTCATGCAGTGCGGGGGAATGATGTCTTTGGTAGAGTTTATTATGACTGTCTCCCCCCCTGCTTTAGCCTAATTGACCTTTTTTTCCCCCTCGGGACCCTCACCCTCCAGACATCTCCCTTCATTTTGACGGAGAACACCCCTCCTTTCTCGTTCTTGGTGGACTTTTGACCTCCCTTTCTTTGCCTTCTTTTTTGTGATGTCGTCTTCCTTCTGTTACCTGCTTAAATCCTGACACCATTCCCCCCTTTTTTACCCATCTTCCAAGGGTTTTCCTTTCCAACCCCTCACCCCCCCCAGGGTTAAATAAACCCCATCCCCAAAGGGTGGCTTCTGAGGGTATACGGGGGTCTGGGCTTGGTTACCTGGGTTTCCCCTGATCCCTCCTTTTTCCCATTCGTTCATACCAAGACCCCAAGCTACCTGTTTTCTTAGTCTCTTTAAGGTTCTGTTACTTCTTTCCCCACTTTTGACCCCCCAGACTCCTGCATTTTACCTTCAACCCACCCTCGCTTGACCGAGAGGGGGATTGTGTTTATGGCCTCAACCTCCTGGGGCTTTGGACCCCCTGTCCACAATCACCTGCATTGTCACACCCAGCCCTTTTGTGAACAAAGCATACTTTTTACCATGCAAGCTCCCTGCCCACCCCGCACCTTCAACACTCCACCCCTTTCTCCCCTCAATCCACTACCTGTTCCCTCGCCAAGGGCCTATCACCCCCGCCATTTTTCCTTTCTCATCTAACCTCTGCTTTCTTTCCGACCCAGTTGTTATTCTCTATTCCAAGATTAATCGACGTCCTATCACACCCCCTCTTCTGAGCTCCCGTCTTTTCACCATCAATGCCACCGTTTCCTCTCTTTTCCAATTGCTCCCCATGGAAGAGCCCGCGTACCTTCTCTTTGATCCACCCTTTACCCCCACCCACCTCTAAGTTCCCTTCGCACCCTTTGGTTGCATTTCCCCGCGACGAAGACTGACATGCACATTTTTTCCCCCCATAGTCACACGCACACCCCTTACTTCATGCATTTTTCCCAAGCTTGACTGTGTTACCTTGTCCTTCAGAGTCTGGCATTTCACTGAGGAGTTATTTTTGCCCCCCCCACTCGGTGACCCCCTTCCTTTTTCTCCTCTTCTATCGCGGTGCCTAAGAACCTTCCCACCTACACACCCCCCCTTCAATGTCTGCATGAACGACTGTTTGACCCCAGACAACCTCCGAAGCACCGCACTTAGAGAACTAAGCGAGGACTCCCCCGCTCCTCCTCTTCCCCCCCTTCTTCTTCTTCTCGTGATAATTGAATGCGGTTTGCTTTTCATGAATAACAACGTTGATATCAGGCAACTTTCCCTAGCATCCATCCATGAGTTATGGCAAGTTGTCTGTCTTATACTGTAGTTGCATCCGCTCTTTCTCACCTCTTCATTATTTTCTTCCTCCTTTTTTCTTTGAGTGCTATTTTTTCCCACTTTGCTTCTTGTCTTTTGATACCCTAGAATCAGATATGTCTTGTATGAACCTTGCACTGATTTACCGTCCTGTCACACCTCGATGTTCCCTATCCCTTCGCATCCTACCCCCCCCATATTTCCTGCAACCTTCTATCCACCAGCCACGTCTTCGGCATCGACCTTCCCCTTCTTGCTATTTTGTTCGTAGTAATCCATTTACGCCCCATGCCTTGTGTCTCCCCCTCCCTTTGAGCGCCCCCCCCGTTAGTTTTTTTTTCTATTGCGTCCCCCCATTTTGCGAGTGCCATGACCTCTTTGGTGGTAATGGGGCTTGGGTGACCCGTTGAGACTCCTTCCTTTTCGCCCGGCTGTCCCCCTGCCCTTGCAGCCGAAGTAGAATGTCGTTGACTGTACTTTGGCCCCGACCGCCTCCGCCTCGGTTTCCTCTCTCTCTCTTTTAGTTGATCGTATGTGTGCTTGCTTTTGCGTCGATGAGTGCACCCGTGCGTTCTAAATGAATTTCCTTAGTGGGTAACATTCCTTTGACGCCATATGGTTCGCAGTACGGCTGGTTATTACTGAGTTGTTTCTTCATAACCGCAAAAATCGTAAAACGGCCCCCGCATTAGTCTGCGCCCTGGTCTCCCATTACGAGACAGTGTCAAGGCAGACAATAGAAGGAGCCAATATAACTATTAGTTTTCACTGTCAGCCGCCCACAGGACCATAAGACTCCTATGGACTACGTCAAACTATTTGTGCCCCCCCCTCGAGTCCCTACTGGAAGGACTATCCGAGAATTTTTTGCCGACGCTGTTCTTACGTCCCTCATCAAGGCTCTTCCTGTCTAAAACTTTCGCGACGTGATCCCGGGACTACCCCTCTTGATTGCTCCCATCTCGTCCTTATACTTTGTTCCCGCCTTAAGATTTTGATCCGAAGCACTTCGTCTGTACCTATGTATCGAGAAACGATGTTTCTCTGCTTGGTGTTTAAGGTGCATCATTTGGCAGGGTGGGTACAGACAATCTTTGCCCCGCATTTAAGGATTTCACGGGTTTTTACAATTTTGAACTGCTCGCCTCAGGGTTGTAACCAGATTTTAAAGTCTCTTTTTGTCGAAGCTGAGGTTTGTTTTGTACGTCTGAGTCCACTCTTCGTTCTCGCCCTCAAGTCTCCCTTATCACCTGATTTGCTTCTTTTTCCCACTTCCTGAAGTCGTCAGTCCCGCTCCAATCATTCTGTCCGTTCCATAATGACAGCAAAGTCCCTTCATCGAGCCCCAACTTTGATTTGCTGCATGTTAAGCATTTCCTTCTTTTTTGCTTCGCGTTGGTAGATCCGATCGAGTAGACTCTGTTTAAGTCCTTGGCTTGTGACTTCATCCGTGTCCTCAGCCTCTTTTACTTCCTGTTGATCTATACTTGCCCCCCTGTAACGTCCGCTCCCCGGATCCTGCGCGATGAGAGGGAGTCACTGAGAACCCCTACTCTCTCAGGCAGGTTTTTCTGTCCCAGACGCTGATAACCCTTATTTCTTTTTTTCCTTTTGAGTTTTCACGACGTCGTTCCTTACGAATTCGTTTTGTCCCATTGCCGTACTTGGCTTGCCAACGCGATACCACCCGATTTTTCCTGGCCGTTTATGTAAGCTCCCTTTTCCCCCCGTAACCCCCGCTGAGATGCTTTTTACCGTTTCTGCTTAGTCGCCTGCATCATGCCCTCCGCGCATTTCTGAGCAGTCAATTCACCTGTCTCCAACCCATCGCTCCTTGTTCGATCGTCACTCATCTATGCCTCTTCGACCCATTCATGTGCGCGCCCCACCTCATCCAGTCAGAATTTTCAGTTCACCCAGAAGATCCCATAGCATCAGGAGCCAGTCATCTTAGATTAGTCGTTTGTTTCTTCCCCCTCAGAGTGCGATCTTCTCTCCCCCCTTCTTTGGTTCTTAGTTTCTTTTGCCCTTTTTTTTCTTTCTACAGGCTCTTGGATTTTGAGGCTCTTGACTGATTTTTAAGGCGTTATGAGTAATGTGTAGAGTAAGCCCGACTGCTTCCGTGCGTACACGCCCTGAGTCTCCCATTATGTGGGGTGTTGCCCGATTCATCGTATTTTTAGATGGACGAACAGGCACTTTATTTCATCTTGGGTGAGATAAGCAGATCAGTGTCCATTGTTTCACTCGAGAGAGTTTTTTGCTGGATACTGGATTCTAAATCGATCGAGTCAAGACCCCTGCATATAGTATGTTCACCCCTCGGGTTTCCAGAATTTTTCGAAAGCCGATCCCCCCGTTTTCTTTTTTTACCCACCCTTCTTTTTTTTACTGTTTCACCAGCGCCGTTCCTGACCCTCCGCCCCCGCTATATCTATCTTCACCCGGTTCGATTTTCCCCTCGAGGTTTTGCGTCAGACCTGGTTTTTTAAACCCGCTTCCCTGTGCCTTTTTAACCTGTATAAGTGTTCCCTTGCCCCCGCTAGTCTCCCCAGGAGGTAGGATCGTCCCTTCGCAGTTCGCTTCCCCTGCTTTGCCCGTCTGGTCGAGCAGTTTGGATAGTGCAATACCCTGGTCCCTCGTGGTCCCTCCCTGTGGCCCTTTCTCGCAACACCTCTGCTTTGACTCGTGTCTATGAACGTTGCCGCCACCCTCTCCTCGTTCATTTTTACGCTTCCCTTTTCTAAATTGATTGATCAACGGACGAGGCCACTGGCTGTGCCATGCGCGTGCGCGTTTGACGAATATTTGCTTTGAGTTCGGTATATTTTAGCCATTTTTTTTCTGCAAGTCCCCCCAATCAAGCCCCTCGTAGACCACATTGCGATGGTCTTTCCCGGTACGCCTCCATTCGTTTGTTAAGTCTTCCACCCCTTCCGCAGAGAAAACATCGTCGCATCGTCAAACCCTATTTGTCTCCCTTTCCCGTTTTTTCCCCCTCTAGAACTTCCACTTGCTTTCATATTTACAGTCCAGGTTCTTCTCTCGTACCGAGTCACCCTTCTAGCCCCCCAGTCACCTCTTAGACACCCTTTTTTGCCCCGACTACGCCTGAGTTGTCTCGCTGACTTTTTCTTCATTTTCCCCCTTCCCGTTGGTTCCACCCGCGTACCTTTCCCCGTATATTCGCTGATCCCCTTCATCTTCGGCCACCTTTGTAGTTCACTCCTCGCCACGATCTTGTTCATTTATGAGTCTTTTCCCCCATCGTCCCCTTCCTCTGATGTTTTCGCCCCTCGTTTTGCCGTTTGCGCCTGATTTTTTTTGTTCTTGAGCATGGACTTTTTTATTTCGCCTGTGTTACGGCCCTTTCCATGCGGTACGGTTTTACGGTCCCATATTTCTCCACACGATTTGCAGGTCCAGCTTTGTCGTAGCTTCATCTAATGCCTCCGTCTTTCCTCTTTGAAGATCGCATTCCCTTCTTCCTCGAGTTTGCCGAGTACCGAATTCCGATGTTTCACGAATTTCTCCCTTTGTTTAGTGTATTCGACCTCTTTCATTTCTCGCACCCACGCCTCTTAGGTTTTACGAGCATTATATTCATCAAGCCATGCATTATTTTTCTTTTTTCCGCTTCCCTTTCGTGGCTCCCCATTGCTTTTTTCGATCCATTTTTTTTTCCCATTGATTTCGCCTTTGCCTGAAGCCCTTGGAGCCTCCCCCATCCTTTTTCTTACTCTCATCTCGTACTTGGTTTCCACAGAAATTAATCTTGATGGGTCTGACTTATTGTCATCCAATGTTGTCCTGTGTAAAAAGCATCTTCCAACGGTTGTTTAGACGGCTCGTATTACCGTGTGCAGATGCGATGCTTGGAGATGTGATTTTTAAGATTTGTTTTTATTGGCCCCTTTTTTGTGCGTGACCTAAACATTTAGAATCCGTTTGAGTATTTCTCCGCCGGAGTCACGTGGGTCGACCCGGATTTTTCTACGGCCACTGCGTTCGATCCCCCTATCAGACTTTCTTGCTCAACGTAGGCTGAACCCGGAGATGAATGTGGTTTCGATGTTTGTAGCTGAGTCCAGGTGTTCTCATCGGGTTGACAGCGGCCGTCATGAGAGTAGTGACGCCGAAATTGATTATTATTTTCTTTTTCTCTGCTAGGTTTTCGCATACTTAACTTTCCCCTGTGTATGGAGGTCCACAGTACGAGACAAGGCTGTATGTGGAGTTGTCCTTTCAACGGTCTCTTCGCTGTCTCCTCTATGCCCCCTTTCAGATGCAGGTGAACGACACGTCAACGAGCCATTCTTCTTTTTATTACTCTCCGCGTTTTCTAGAGGACCCCAGCGCAGGCGCTCCCTCTTTCTGCCTGGTCGCCTTCCTGTCCTGCGATCAAAGCAGTTTGGTATCCTTCTTTTTGCCCATGGTGCTTTCGCGTTCACCGTTTTCAGATCCATTTTTTCCACTCCTTCGCCTTTTGTCCTCCTCTGGCAGTCGGCTGCCTCCTCCCCCTGGAGCCTTGATTCCACCTCCGGTCTCACTTTCTTAATCCGACCTTATGCACCCGGAGGTATGCTCCATCTTCTTTTCCGTTTTGTTTTTTCTCTTCCTATCCTGGTTTTGACCCTTTTTTGACAGTATTGAGGCTTTCTTTACTTTTGTTTTTTACCCCTTCTTACTGCCGTTGTACATGACTTTCCCCTTTGGCTTTCCCGTCGCTTGATCGGCGGTTGCTGACACTCCCCGCTTTGTGCCCGCTCCTTTACGTTACCCCCAGCTCCCGCTTTTATCTTTCTTCTAGTTCTTCACATACGTGGTTCCCCCAGACGAGGGACCGCCTCCCAGGGCTGGCCCCCTGAAGTGACACAACGGGTGCACACTACGGATTGAATTTAGTTCCTCTAATTGCCTTTTTCAGGCTATGTGTTACAGCTGTCTTCATCTTTCGTTTTCTATCTCGACCTGTATTTCAAGACTTTCCCAACCTCAGCGGACTTGAGTGGAAATCCCTATCCCTGGACATCATTCCCTTTTCTTAGGCTATCCCTATCATGTGTAGTTTTTTTTCATGGTTGACTTCACGAAACGCACTATCCCACTATTCCTACAAGCCCATCCTAGGAATCTTCCTGATCACGTCTGATTCGACCGGATGACGTAGATTCCGTACTCTATGTCGACCACGTTTTTCTGAGACACTCGTTCACTTCCTTCTGATTCATTTCAGACGTACGGCCAGAGAATTCTTTCGGAGCATCCAGCGAGTCTTTTGGACCCCCTAAGTTCCTCCCTCCCCATTCCAGCAGTGTGGCCGGCATCCTGCCCCTCCCTTTGGGCATTCCCCCTGAGACTCTTTTTTATTTCCGGTGCAGTTGATGCCCCCCTCCTTCAGCCCACATTTTTGATGTTCTATCCTGACTTTCGACAGACTCCCCTGGTACGTTGGTTTTACCCCTTTTTTCTATACCTTCCCTTCTTCCATATGGTACCCCATTCAGATTACCCCATGTCTCCCTTCCCCTGATCTAGACCACGCCTTCGCAGGCCGTCGTCTTGGTCTCGAGTCTTTCGACATGACTCTGCTTGAATTCTCTAGACTTCCTCCCCATCATGTTCTCTTTTACTTCCTTGTTCGTGTGGTGATTGCTTCACTAGTTTACGAGCCGGACTTCAGATGAGTATTTGTTCACTTTACCCGAAGCAGCAGCCCTGCTTTCTGATGTCTGAGAGGAATTTTTGCCGCCGTAATTTGACCACTGTCGCTTGAGATGTTCCTGACCCTATTTTTCTCCGCACCCCACCCGGCGCCCACGTATATCCTTGTCCGGCGCTTCCGTTAGGCCTGCCTTTTCCCCCTCCCAGTGCCACATCGGCTTTTTGCCCACTACATGCCTCTAGCTCTCTCCCCTTGCGACTCGTCCCCCCCGCGCATTTTCACTTGAATAGTCCCTATCCGTCGCGACCTTCCTCCACTTTAAGCTGCTTCCCTCTTCCCCTTTTTTCTTGACTTCTTCTCCGAACTTGCCCTTCCCTGTCACTGCTGTACTCTTTCCTTTTGACGCCCGTTAGCCGTTTTCGTTCTTTTCGGCTATTCCCGGTGCTTTTTGTAGAATTGTTGCAATCGACGAGTTCAGTCAGCTCTCTGTTCCCCCTGTTGCAATATTTTGATGTCAATGGGTTTTAGTTCAGTCCCTCCACGACGCATTAGTCACGTATTCCTTGGTCTTAACCGGCCTAACCCAGGTTCCACCCTGCCCCCCCATCACTACTTGTCCCCTAGACTTTTCAATTCCTCTATCGACTGCCAGCACTCTTCTAAGAAAGAATCTTTCTCTCATAATTCCAGTCGCTGAGTAGCTTTACTCGGTGTGGTTGGATACGCGGGGATCGTGAGTTGAGAGAGATGGTCTTACCGGCAGGTTAGCCCGTGTCGGAGCGTCTGAGTATTGCTCCAGTGCCCCGTGTTCCGACGCGGACGAGAGCGTTAGGATTTATTGATACAGCCATTAAGGCGGTGTCACTTCAGTCGGAAGTTTCCCTGTTTCCGGGGGTCTTCATCGAAAAGGCGTCTAGATGCTCTTTCTTACCTGGAGTGACGCTGTCTAGAGCTCCTAGGTGTTGGGTGCCATGGGCGACACGGGGTTTCCCACTCGGGGGAGACGTCGGGGCGGTCACAGGCCCCCCTAGTCAGATGCGCCCGTTGGTCCTCGACCCAAGTGATGCCCAGCCGACTTGGCAATGTCAGACCAGAAGGGCGATCCGGCTGTGAAGAAAAATAAAGCCTATGCTGACGAGCTGAACCCAAGTCACGCATTCTCCTTCACCCCGACCACTTCAGTTGACCAGTTTTTGTCGCCGGTCTTCCCCCCGTGCCGCAGCCAAGCCCCCCCCACCACATTTGACGACACGTCCCGTAAGGCAGTTCCACTTTTCTCATTTCCTCCTACGCCAGCCCCCCCTTACGTTCGCCGTAGCGCCATCCACGACGTATCTCCGATTCCCTCTCACTACGTGTTTTTTGTTTCTTCTAGTTGCATGTTTCGTGGCGATGGCTCCGTTCTAACCCCATGACTTTCTGATATATGCCCGTTCTTCTCCAAGGTTTTCTTCCCCCCTCAGAACGCGATCCTTTTTGCGTGTTGCGACCATTCTTTTGCGGCGGAGTTGTCATCGTTGCCGAGGCACTCCGAACTGTCTATGCGTTTTCTTGTCCTGAGCGCCGGAAACTCCTGGGTAGTCCCAGCGTTTGCTTCTGCACCGGACCTCTGAGCGCGTTCTACCAAACCGTCTATGCCGTATAGCTTTCATTTTCTGTGGTGCCCCCCACTTAGTGCCTTTTTAGTTCTTCTCACGAGTCGCTGTCGTTTGATTCCCTCGTCTAAATCCGCCCTTTTTGCACCAGGGACCGGAGGATCATCTCTATGGCTCCTGACCCCCCTGTCCCCCGGCGGACTTTTTAAAGGAAGGGCCTGAGTACTGGCCCTGGGAACTTCTCCCGTCTCAGGCCCGAGCCCCTTCAAACTAGTATCTTCCCTGGAGCCTTTATGCGTCTTTGCTTGCTCTATCCCGATTTCCTTCTTGGCACTGCTCGTTCGCAGCGAGCTGTAGACGCACATATGCGATCTTTTGTTTCGAGAAACGCGGCCCTTCTGGCTAATCCCCGTGATGGCCGTCCTTGCCATACTGAGCGTTCTTAACTTTGTTTCCCTGTGTCTGCGATGGGCGTGTAGTGACGGGCCGCCTCCTGGTATCGTTGCCGACGTTTTTTGCTTTCCTCGACGTTAGTTGTAAGAGCTAAACCAGTCCGCCTAGAACGTTTTTGCCAGAGCTCCCCTTTTTTAGTAACGCCAGAGGGACTCAGCTGAACACCTATGCCGTTTTTCCCCCCCGGACGTGATCTACGAGTTCAACCTGACTGCGACCTTGTCAACACCTTTTTTCCCCGTGCACTTACGAACCAAGATGCGTTTTTTAAATGGTTCTTGGAAGTCGACCCATAAGAGAACCCTGATGCCCAAGGAAGATGGCTCACGCAACGTGGTGCATACCCGCCCCAGTCCCCCTATGGGTTTCCTCGCGTTCCATCTGCAAGGAGAATGTTTTGACTTGTAGTCTCTGGCTTGACATGTCTTTGGGACTCGCCGCTGCTAAATGGTTCAACTGAGTCTTGCACATCTTGCGTGATTGACCTTGTTTACTGTTTCCGTTTTGATTGTGCCCCCCTTTGCACCCTTTCTCTTCTCCTTTGCTACATGTGTCATTCGTTTTCGCTTGCTGTGGTCGTACTGTTTTTGAAAAATATGGAGTCCATTATCGATCCCTGTGTAGCATGCGGGAACAGATCGCCCTCGTTGTCTCATTCACACGAGCCTGAGGGCCCTCATGATCGTGAGTAGTCTCACTTAAGCCCCCACACTCCGCCTCCATTCCTGACTACGACCTTCGACTGCTTGCTCCACCAGGTACCACTGGCTTCCTCTCTGACTCCGCTCCCATTGCCTATTCCCCCGCACAACGCTCTAAAGCCTCGAGTCTGAACCCCCGAGATCTTTGCCCCGAGCTCGCGGTAGTGGGACAGGCGAAATACATTTTTGGTCGCTCGCACACTTTTTTTCCCTCCTTTGCTTTTTTCCAGCTGACTTATATCACCGATTTCCGGATCCTTACATACGACCTGGTTGGTCGCAGACACGGACCATGGATTCTACTTCCGGTTTTATGCCCTGCCTTTGTTTTCTCCAGTCCCTTTCCCCGGGCGACTATTGTTTTTGCTGCAGTCCCAAGTTTGATGTTTAAGTTTGCTGCGCCCCCCGATCGGCTTACGTGCATTTCGGCGCGACGTCTCGGACCGTTGTTGCGAGACTTATGTGTCGGCCTCAACTGCATTTTACCTTGTCGTTTTCCTTCTAACCCGTCCTCCCGTGGCCGGCCTAAGACACTAGATGGTCCCCCGACGCTCTGGGGGTAGACGCCGATGCCCATTCACCTGTTTATCTGCCACGGCCTCGCCTGGATGGCCACGCGGGTTTTTCGCTTGATGCCCTGTTACTTCTGCGTTTACGAGTATCGCGCCCAATCGCCTACCCTGTTATCACCGTAGTCGAGGAAACACTTTCTCACCTGCGTTGATTCGGGTTTGCCTCCTTTGTTAACGCGACATTCGCGGGCGGACGTGCGTTCTTGTTTGTGGTGACCTTTGATTTCCATGCCAACGGTTCTCAGGCGGGCACGCCCATAAGGGCACCAGAAGGTTCTTTAGAGTCCCCCCTTCTGGCCGACCGACCCCATTTTTAGAGAAGTGTGATGTGAGGAGATCTTTTCCCTAGTGCGCCCTGTTGGCGGCGAGTCTTTTTCGATAGATTTTTTTACCCTTTCCTTGCTCTCGATTCATCCTAGCTTTGTACCTCCCCCTCAGAGTTTTTAGAGCTTCCCGCATTATCGCATTTTCGACCCCCAGGACTCGCGGCGTGCTAAATGAGACAGATCACCGGAGAAGAAGAGCCTCACGTCCTTCTTCTTGCCTCCCACCCAGCAAACCACTTTTAACAGTACGCGATCGGGCCGGCGAACAGTATTTTTCGTTTTCCCGCTCCCCAACCTCCATACCCCGCCCGCGCGAAAGTATAGGCCCCCCTCTATCTTCTGGGCCCCAAGTATCGCCACGGCACATCCAACTGCCCATTTCTCCCGCCTTCCAAGACCAGTCCCCGTTCCTGATCGCCACCCCGCCTCCCTTTGACCCCCCGCCCACCATCTCCCCTTCTCATGTACCCAGCAGTGCCCACGAAGACTTGCAGTCGACCACAACTACCCCCCCCCCTACAACTGATACGATCTAAACGGTCCGGCCAGATGGAAACGCCGCTTCACCCTCCCTAAGCCCCCACTCACTCGACTACCGGAAGCCCCCCACCGCCGGAAGCACCATTTACCGACCACGCCCCGCCGGCGTTCCCCTTCCCCCCTGGTGGGCGCAGTTCACTCGGTGCCACGGACTCAAAAGCTCGAACTGGGTCCCCTTTTGCACCGAACCCCCACCCTCCCCCGCTACACTCCCCGAGTCACCAGACCACCCGCTTCACTTTCCATCCTCCCACACCGCGCATGCGACGCCGTATCCGATCCTTAACCCCCGACCCCTCCCCCGGCTTCTTGTCGCTGCCTTACGACGCCTAAAATCCTGACCGACGTTAGTCCCAGTGAGGTACCAGCATGTTTCCCACCTACGCACGACGCCAGCGAATGCAGACCGCACAAGATCGGCTCCCCCGACCGAGGTGCCCGGAACCCCCACGACGCTTGTTCTTATCCTTACACGAGCCCCTCAGTCCCACACCTTCCGTCTCGACCTCGTCAAAGTTGTGACTAGCAAGCCCCACAACTCCGCTTGCACCTCGACCTAACCAGCCCCCCTGCTCCAACTACCGCACACCCCCTGGATCCCCTACAATATTCCGACGACCCCCCCCCTATACCTACTTGGGTCGCCGAACTCGCCCGAAAGGACGGACTCGACGGTTATCACCCATGCGGGGCCCTCGCAGTCACCACACGTCCCCGTGCCCCCCTTCCGTGTATACGTCCCGTGCGCGCGCCTTGACCATCCCACCAGCCCATCCTGACGTATAGTGCACCCCCGGCCCCAACCCCGTCCCCAGACCGCAACTGAACTCGACAGACGACCCCACCCCCACCGCCCGATCCCCTTTCCGAGTTACCTACGCTCATCCCGACCGGCGCCGTACCCAATGCTATCACCCGCTCAGTTTCGTCCCGTCCCTACTTGACACCTCGAAGACAAGCAATGGAGCACTCCCCTCTACTCCCTCTCGGACTTCTGCCCAATTGCCCACCCTCGCCACGCTGACCCATGCACGTGACCGGAAAACGCCCGCTCGAGAAGGGAACCATGAAGGGAACCCACTGCCCTGGCTCCGAGTTTTCGGACGAACCTAGGCGTTCGTTTTGGTTTTTTTTGATGACGTTTTTTTTTTTATTTTCCCCCCTTTTTTATGACGGGTCGTGGTGTCATTATGCACTGTTTTTTTTGCTCGTCGTCCCACAGCCTTTTTCGGCGTGTGCCCGTACCGTGTTTTTTTTGGGTGGTGGGAGTTTTTTTTTTTTTTTTTTGTGTTTGGGTGGGTGGGGTGTTTGGGCTTTGAGCTTCACCTAACCCTTACCCCCTCCGTAACGTGTACTCTGACGACAGTTCAAGATCTCCTTCACGGTCCCGGGCCCGACCATATATTTTCCTCCAGTTTTGACTTACCCTCCCACAATGTTTGCGTCTATGGCGGCTGCCCTGTTTACTCCTTGAGATCCCCCTGAAGAATAAGAGGCTTCCCGAGCCGCCCCTCGCTGGTGACAAAGGCCTCACCTGGAGCATTTATTGCCTACGCGCGTTTTTTTTTCTCTCCTTTCCCTTTTTAGCCCCCCAGGCGCCCTTTTTTGGTAATGCGCGAACCCCATTCGTTGCGTTGTGAGGAGGTCTCTTCCCAGTTCCGTTTCTTGCCTTCTCTCAAATGCCCTTTGTTAGATTGATCTTGCCCCCCTTCTCGATCGGCCTTCCATAACCGCCCCTATTGTCCGATGTGTTGTTTGTCCCTCCTAGCACCGGGGAGGATGACACCTCCCCCCCTACCCGCTTATGTTTTGTGCCGACGGGCCCTACGTTATTGTGTCGAGGCCTGGTAGAATACCGTGAAGATACCCCTTCCCCTTTGCAGCAGACTTCGCGTCGGTCGCAACTGTCCAGAGTCCGGTTATTTTTTTTTTTTTTTTGGTTTGGTTTAGTCGTCTGCTGCTCTCCGCCTTTCAGGAATAGTACCTCAGTGAGTCAACATGCGTGCAGTCCATGGAATCGCCCAGTTGTTCGATAAATGCAGGTCTTGTTAGAACGACGAATATCTGATTAGAGAGTAACAGGCCCCCTCTTTCTGCCCTTCTGTGTTAGCGATATTCCTGTTGATTAGGGTAGTGTTCATCCCTGGACTGTTCCCCCTCCCCCACCCCCCCCCCCCACCCTTCTTAGGGAATGAGCGGTCTCCTACTGTAACACGGTTCCGTTTTTTTTCGCCGGTTGCAGTCTCAGTTTTTGCTGTGAGCACACCCACCCCCCCCGCACCCCCCGTTTACATCGAATCCCCCGATCCACTTGTCCCTTTTTTTAGGTGTGCAGTGCCTCTCCCGTAACTGCACGCGGAAGAGCCCGATCCTTTTTTTACAGCCGGGGCCGACGTCTATCGACCCAATCGCTCCGCATACTTTCCATTCGGAACACCTGGGTGTCGAACGATTTGAATATCCCCCCGCGAACCCCCGTTAGTTTCTTGGTATGTAGCCCCCCTTGCCTCCAGGCATTTTTTTTTTGTTGCTTCTGTCTTGAGACCCCAGACCCTTTTTGCCTGCTTCCGTCTAGTTTTTCTGTTGCCTTTGTTCTCCCCCTGCCATCGTGGTTGAGCGGATTCTTTTCAGTCGTATTTTTTTTGTTGTCTGTTGTGTATATTTTTTTTTTTTTTTTTTTTTTTTGTGATGGAATTTGTTGTTCTGACACCTCGTTCGCAGTCCGCTGCACATAACCGCCGCGGGATTTTTCTTTCCCGGGCCTTAAATGAGACCCCTGTTAACGATCGGAAGAAGAACCCACGCCACTGCTTGCCCCCCCGGAGGTGC
>Ga0179593_1276606_pt1 | contig 14975 bp, 15 predicted proteins | sample CZODoug2_1_08_16_FD_185931 | JGI IMG/M metagenome (GOLD analysis project Ga0179593, IMG submission 185931) | Vadose zone soil fungal communities from Angelo Coast Range Reserve, California, USA - CZODoug2_1_08_16fungal (PacBio error correction) | ecosystem: Environmental > Terrestrial > Soil >... | reverse complement strand
CTGGATGGTATTAACCTCGGAGCACAGCCTTCCCAGTTTGTCTGAGTCAACTTCTCCTCTTTGTTTTTGTTTTGTTCCCACGCGTATGTCTCCCCGTGCAGGTCGACCCCGAGTTCTATGTCTCTGCGCCCTCGTGCACCCCGGACGAACCTTTTACCCCCGTTCGCGGTCCTTTTCTGCGGATTTTTTAGAGGACTCCTCTCCCCCCCCGTCGGTTTTCGTGGGACGCGGCGGAGGCACATAGACGTAGTCGTTCTCGCCCCCACCCTGATGAGTTCGGCTTCCAGCCTTGCCGGCCGTTCCTCCCCTTCTTTTTTTTTTTGACAAGTCTCTTCCCTCCTCTTCCAGCAGGCCAGCTCTCTCCAAGTCCTTACGTGTAGGCGTAACGGCAGTCCACTCCTTGGATGCCTCGTGAATCGTTCGGTATGCGCTAGCGCGGTCCGCCCCCCTCCCCCTGATATTCGGACTTTTTTTCCTCCTCCTGCTGCGTAGATCGGGGTCGCAGTCCTGCTGAGGTGGACGATCATTCTTGTTGTCTTCTCTTTCGGTCTTCTGACATCTGTTGCTCCGACGACGTCACCTCTTGTGCGATGTCTTTCCCCCCCTCTCTTCCGTTCGACCGTGGTTTTCTCTCTCTCCTCCCGGTCCGAGACGTCCCGCGCGAGTTCTTATGGCTTGCGTTCAACAGACCGCCCCTTGCGAGGAAGATCAGTCCGTGAGCTGAGTCGCAGCAAACAGGGATATAGCTGCAGGCGGTGCTGTAGACCCCCTTTTTCTAATTGGCCCCCCTCCAGAAGTATCCCCCTTTTCCTTTTCTGAAACGCGCTAGAGCATTACGTCCGAATGGTTGCCGGTTGTTCCAACCCGCCTGAGAGGCGTGGATTTGACTCACGGGAGTATGCCGTCTGCGAGGGTCGTGGCCTCGTTTTACCTTCAGTTTTGCCAGCCGTGCCTCCAATCCGGCCCCGGTCTTGACGACCGCAACTCTACAGTAGTGGTTTTTTGACTCCAAAAGTTACGGCCGGTCCCGTCAGGCGTGAGGTTCATTTAGCGCCTCTTTTCCCCCCCGACTTGATAGAGTTTTCTTACCTCTTCCCGGGCATCACTCGCCGACCGAGAACGATTCACACCCCGTTTCTAATGGGTTTTCAAGTTTGGAACGGGGGCCTCTTTTTTTGTATTTGACCAGTGTTGGTCGCACATCCCGCGTGGTTCCTACCCCACTTTTTTAGTATCCTTGTCAGCCCCTTCCCCTGACTTCCGCTCACTGTTCTTCCCGGAGTATTTTCCCCAAGACCTTAACTTGATGAGGCGAGAAAGGACGTGAATTTAGATTCCCGGCCTCCCCCCGCCCCCAGGAGCCCCTCTGAGGGTCTTGATTTGGCGATCGCTTACCCCTGCCCTTCCGGTTTTCCTGTCGATTGTTCCCTTCTCTTTTGCCTGTGTTTTTTCCGGTCAGGAACATGTGCAGTTTCCTGGTTCCATAAATTGGCTTTTATTGTCGACTTGCGACTCGTTGTGGTTGTTCTCCCTTTTCATTCGGTGCTTTAGCCTTTTCCCCCCTCCCTGCGGGAAGTCCGTCGGGGTATCTACTTTTTCGAGTTCGTTGGCCCGTGACCGCTCCGACGAGATATGGTGACTCGGGCTTCTTTTTTTGCCAGTTGGACAGCCCCTTTTTCGACGTTTTGACAGTCGTTTGCTTGTCCTTTTCCTCTTCATGCCAGGTGCCGGCGATCCGCGTTTCATGAACTCCGTTGACGCATTCCCGTCGGTCTTTTTGGTTCCTTTTTTTCCTTTCTCCCTTTTGTTGTACATTTTTTTTGCTGTTGTGCTTCCCCCTTTTTTTTCAATCAGCTTGAGCGGCAGCGACGCAATTTAGATGTTCCTTGGGCTTTGAGGTGGTGCCCCTGTTGCGCTGTAGGTCGCTTTTGTTCGCGGTATCGATTATGTGTTGGTGGCCCTTTTTTCTTCCTCCACTGCCCGCAGGGCTCTCGCTTGGACGTTTACCGCTGTGCTCGAAGGCACGCCTTATGTGGTTAGAGATAGGCCGTGTGGATGGGGTGATTTCTCGTCTTCTACTATTTTTTTTTTTTTTCCTTCCGTGACGCGGATGTGGACTTTAGTCTTCCTTTTCGAACGTCGTCGATTCCTGAGGTGCTTGTTGGGTGGTAACTTTTGATGCGGCCTTTTTTCCCCTTTGCTCGATGGTGCCCCTGGGCCGATCGTGGGGTACCGGTAGTGTTGGTTTTTCTCTTGTTGAAGGAGTCTTGATCTCGTTTCCCCCCAACTGGCTTCAAGACCGGGCAGACGTCTGTATTTTGTCCGCCCTCGTCGGACCCACCGAATGACCTGACCGGTATTTAGTTTGCATTTTCCTTAGACCTGCCCACTGGCCTGTATACTTGGCGCTCCTCTCGTTACCCCCCCTCTGATTTTCTTAGGTCTAGTTCCCTTCTTTTGCGTTGGCCTGGCCCCGGTCGCCCTTAGAGGATATTCCTCCCGACTTCTAGTGGGAATGTCTATCGTCTGTGTCGCCCCGGTTATTAATTCGTGACTTCAGCCGTCGGCCATGCTGCTTCAGGTAGGCTACGTTAGAGTTCTCTTTCTCATAGGTTCCGGGGAATCCTTGAGGTCTACTAAAGTCACCGTCGAGGGGCATGGTTTATCTCAGTAGATGCTGGGTTCGGAGGCAGCCCCTTTGATCCTCCCTCCATCCCACGCCATTCCCTTCAGATACTCTTTTCTTCCTCTTTCGGTGGTCGGCATCCAGCGTTGACGAGTCCTATAAAGGGCTCGACCCCAACCCTTCTTTCCATGTAAAGGTCTTTAAGAAAGCGACCGGCTATTTCCAGGCCGTTTCCCCCCCAATCCTTTCACACCCCCTCTTCCCCCGCCGGCCACTCTTTCTCCTCATATGATGTTCTTTTTTTTGTGGAAGGGGACTCTCTCAAGAGAGGAGATGGAGAGTGCTGCACCGATGGTCACCCTTTCTTCTTCTCCTGCCTTTGTCGAGTAGCTTTTTCCCTTCCGTGGGAAGTTTTCGTCAACGAGACGCTGAAGAGCCGCCTTAAAATGCTCACCTTCGTTTTTTTTTTTGAACCTGAAGTGCCATTGTTTTGGTGATTCTTTTCCCCTTTCTTCCGGAGTGGTCTAAGAGGCCCGCCCTCCCCGTCTGAGTGGCCTTTGCGTTTCTTCCCCCTCTACCGTACCTCGGCGTACCGCGGATCCCGGCTCCCACCTGTTTTCGAAGAGGGCGCGGTCAGTTCTCCACCGACGATGCGATGGCATACTGCGGGTCCGTTATTTTCACTATCGTGGACGTCTGTCCACCAACCCCCTCCCCTTCGTCACGTCCTACGAGGCGAATTCCTTGCTCCTCTGTGGCGAGGCCATGCCACGCTTGAGACATGGCTATGATGGCCCCTGCTCCCGCTGCGGTCTTTTTTCTCTTAATTTTTTTCAGGGCCCCTTTTCCCCCCCTTCCCCTCTAAGCTGTCACACGTCGTAGTTCCCTTTGTTCCTCTGGCAATATAAGGTCACCCGGTGAATTTGGACCTACGATCCGGTTTTTCTCCCCCTTCCCCTAGGGTTACTCTTTGTGGGCCGGATTTTCAGTCCCTTCTTTGATTTCAGCCGAAAACAAACCTACCTTGGGAACCCAACTGCCTGCAGCCCCCCCCCCCTCCTTTTCCTTCCTCCCGAACCAGCCGGTAACACCACGACCCAACATATACTGCACGCGTTGTCCAGTTGTTTTGGGACTCCTGTCCAGTCAAAATCCTCTTTTCTCCTACAGCAAGGCCCCCCCTTCTGTCACAAGACGACGAGCAATCCTCACTGCCCCCATCATACTCAGTCGATCTTGAGAAGATCTCCTCCGTTTCAACATCCAACAGTGTCCAACCCCCCAGCGGACGGCCTTCCGCCCCCCCTTGCGGGCAATCGGCGTACGGAAAAAACAGTTCGTCTGAAACAGGCTAGACCAATTTTCACCTGAAAAAGGTCGACGCGTGAACCCACCCCCCAACTTCTTTCCGCTCCCCCCCTTTCATATGGGAAATCGCGTCCCGGCTCAATGATTTCCAATGTTGGTGGCGAGAAACGCGAGGCTTTCGCCTGCTGCCCAAAGACCCCAGCGAGAACATTCCCTACGTTCTTTAAGTCATTTCCCCACTCTTAGTCCGCCGTAGTCAGTTGGAATTCTCACGGCCCGCCAGCACCTAATTTAAGTCTGACCCCATAGGAGACCCGCGGACTTCTCTCGATTTTTCTCCCCTGGTCCCTCCCCCCCGCCGACCTTCGGTCACCATGGTATCCTTTACTTCTAAACGGCGGTCCCCCTCTTTCCAGCGTCTTGAGGTGGTTCTTCTCCGGCGATCCTGTTAATCCTCCTTCCCCTTCCCCTGATTTTTCCCCGTGCGAACACCACCCACGAGAGAACCGGTTCAAGAGAGAACTATGCGCCCTTTTTCCATTTGCCCTTGTCCAAGTTTACCCTCCAGCCACTTCCCCCCTTCCTGCTATTTACCATGGAGCCCCGCCTTGATTTTCGCTTGCTGTATTCTATTCCCCCGGCCTTGCCCTTGCAAAGCAGGCTATTGCGGTGTTTTTTTTTTTTTAGACCGATCAAGAGAGCGGAGTCACAATTATTCGGGTTCCTTCCATACTCGGAGCAATTTGACCCTTTTCCCTCTCAAGATCCTGTCTTGAAAGGGCTCTCATGGTGCGGGTGCTACCCCGTAGGACGTCAGTGTCTTTTTGCTTGACCCCAGCGGCGGACGCTCCGGTTAACCCCGGCCGCCCCCCCTTTGTTACTTCCGGCGGCCTTTCCCCCTCCCCCTTTCCTGCCTTTTCTTTTTCTGCTACAGACCTGTTTTCTTTGCTGTTTTAGGAATAGAAGAATGGGCCGTGCGAGCGGCTGTCGAGCAGGCCCAGAATGTAGAAAGGATATCTTGCCGCGCCGTTTGACGTCCCGTTGAGGTGACCTTTTCACTCGCAATGCCTTCTTCCCTCCTTCGTCCCCTCTTTCTTCGAAACTCCCGTGCAGCGGTGCCCCGGTTCTTAGAATTTTTAGCTTGTTCCCACCGTCGCTTGGTATGCACGCGAGAGAGGAGGCAACCCGTCATTCCTCCTTGGCCACTTTCGACATTTTTCTCCATCCTTCTGTCCCGCGTTGTCGGGGTCGCAGTCTTCTGAGACTTTTCTCCCCAGTTTTACTGCCCTCACTTGCCTTTCCCTTCTATTGAAAGCCATTTACCTTTTTTCGTGGGTCTTCAGAGCGGGAACCTCCTCTTTCTCTCTTCTTGTTGTGAAGCTTCCCTTTTCTACGCGATTCCGCGCGAGGTCTCAGAGACTTTTCGTACCCCGATGTCGACCTTAAGCGGAAGGACCGCTCGCAGTAGTTCTACCGAGTGTTTAGACACCGATATGGCCTGCGGAGGGCTTCGCCCTTTTTTCCTCAGTGTTTTTATTGTTTTTTTCCGGTCCTTTTCCTTCCTCGCCTCTCTGGACCGAACTCTGGCTTTTGTTAACCAGCCTGCTTCGTTCGTTCGGGGTGAGCCAGCTGCCGGAGTACTTAGATCGGGTCTCTGCGTGGCCGAGGTCGTTGTCCTAGTTTGTATGTCCATTTTGTCCTGTTTTCTTCCTCCCCCCCCTTCCCAGGCGGCCTTTACCGGAAACTTTCCTGAACCCCCAATTCGTGTGGAATTCTTGAAAAGAAGATAGGCACGTCCCCCGCCTTTGGCAGTCCCAATCTGAGAGTACACCCTTGATGCTGGTTTGCCCTCTTCCGAGAAGTTTTCGATCCTTCCTCGTGTCCTTGTTCGTCGGTGTGAACGGTCCCTCGGCTTCCCCTTTTGTCTGACCTCGCCCAGATGGGTCTTCACGGTTTGACCCCCATCCACCCACCCCCCACGTATTCCCTCTTACGAAGAACTCGAGCAAACTTTTTTTCCCCCTTCGTAGTTAACAGCCTTCAGAATTGTGACGCCGTCCCGATTCCTTTCTTATGACTTACAGAAAAGAAGAAGGGGCCTAGGTCCGCCCTTTTTTCGTTGGGCTTTTAGAACCAGACACTTCATCCTCTTTTTCCTTCATGTTTGTCTCCGGGGTTCTTTCTTTCGGGCGTACATGTCCTGGGCCTGGGACTGGCCATATTTTTCTTTGTATGAAGAGCACCCCCCCCCGCGTCTCGGGTTGTTCGCCATTTTGCATCGTCGTTGCTCACTCCTCCCTCCCCTCGGCTGGAAGCAGCGTTGGATGATATTGGGCTCGTTTGAGTGCTTTGCCTCGACTAAATGCGGGGCCCCGAGGGGCTTCATTTGTTCCCCCGTCCGGGCGACCCATTCCACTCGTGATCGGACTTGTATTTTTTTCTTTGGATTCGCCGTTGTCCGGTGGCCGATTTTTGCTTTTCTTGAGAAGGGTCCTGGACCTAAGAATTTTTTGATTACTATTTGTCTTACGTTTGGTTCTTTTGGGGAAGTCCCTTCTCTTCCTTCCCCCGTGTGTATCAGCCACAAATTTTATAAGATTTACCTTTTTGCCGAAACGCCCACGTAACAGTTTCCTGCGTCCCCCTGAGGTAGGATGTTTTTTTGTTTTGTCACCGTCCCTTTTCGTCTTTGTTTAGAATTCTTTCCTTCGGTTTTCTCTTGATTCCATTGTAGTACTTTATGTGGCAGCCTGACCTCTTTCCAAGTATGTTTTTCGTCTTCCCGCCGCATTCCCTTGTGTTGAGGGGGTCTTCCTTTCTTCTCTTTTTTGCCTGGGGTTATGCTCGGCGCTGTAATAATTTGATGGTGTGCTTTATTCCCTCGTTCGAAGATGTTGAATTTCCATGAGGCCTACGTCACCAGGCCCACGTTCTTTCTGTTCGGGTGACGAGTCTTGTGGCTTTCTTACGGTTTTCTCGGATTGCTGCTTGATCTTTATGGCTGCCCCTAGTTCAACGTGGGGTATTTTTGTCTTTCTTCTGGTGTCGAGTGGACTTCCTAATGAAGGATGATCCTGATCCGCCCTATGATTTCGACTACCCCTTATTAACGTAGTCAAGCTTTTCGCCGACGTGGTTAATTAGGAAAGATTGAACGGACTACGATTCATTGGGACTCTCTCCCCCCTGGAGTCTCGACTGGTCTAGCGGGTCCCCCATGCAACATCGGAAGGGATGATTCTTCTATTTGTCTCCTTTTTTGCGTCGTTCCCCTTTCCTTTTTCTACGTTTCGGAATCCTAAGACTAATAGTGCTTCCCCCTGTAGTCGTTCTTTTTTAATCCCCCCTGTAGAGTCCCTATCGTTCTCCCTTTCCCGCCCAGTTTTCCGGAGTCATCCGGCTTTCAGACGAGGACAGGGGCAGTCCACGACTTGCTTCATCCATTTTTCCGCCCTTTCACGTTCTCTTTTAAGAACAGTCCCTCAGGCTGGCCTTTTCGGCTCTATTCGGGCGGCAGCAATCGTCACCAGAGCCCAGCCCCACTCTGTGAGAAGCCCTTTAATTTCGGTCTGTTGACGTTCGCTTTCTCCCATTCACTTTCAGCGTCTCGTTGAAATTTACAGTATAATGACTCACCCCCCCGGTTTCCTCCTTTCCAGTCTTTGCCTAAAGGTTGCGTGAAAGCTTTTCCTTCCTGCCCCCCCTTCTGTTGCCCCCGGCCCTAACATCCCCTATGATATAGCGTTGTGTTGTTTTGAGAGATGTGGCTTTTTTTGACCTTTGCCGGACTGATTGTCGCTGCTCCCCCCAGTTGCCACATCAGACGGGTCACGCTTCTCTTCCCCCAGTGCACTTTTTATGTTTTTCCCGTATTGGAGTTATTTTTTCGTTAGTTCCCTCTGAACCCGCTTCTAAAGTCAACCAGTTTAGATCCCCCTTGGCCCGAGATGGCCTTTCTCCTCTGAGGGATCGCCTCCCCGAGGCGGCCTTTACGTCATTCGAGGGACTTTTCACGCAAGTTGTTAAGGCGGTCTTCCCCCCCTCCCTCCCGGTTCTGTCTGTAAGTTTAGCCGTCCACGATTCATGAAAAGATCGACGGGTCCTTCCTCCCTCCCTCCGTTCCCCGTCCGCGATGGCTGGTTTGTCCAAACAGATGTGTGGATATCTGCTTGGTTCACCTCAGACCCAGATTTTTTGATTTCGTTGTTCCCCTTTCCTCCGGCGAACCGCCGTGACCGCGATCCCTGGCTCTGACCATAGAAGGAACATCACCGACGACTCCAATATTAGCCTCACGTCTTTCATTCAGTCGCCACCCCCCCCCGGTAAAGCTCCAAGACATCTTCTTGGAGCCCTCCTGTTCGGCTTGCCATTGGAAAGGCGAGTACTAGACGTTCGTCTATTCCAAGGTTCCCGTTTTTTCCCTCCCTCTTTAATCCGTCTTTATCTCCCTTGAACCAGCAGCACTCCCGGTCTGAACAACGAATCGCCGTCCCCTGCCAAGCCGACTTGACTCGCTTTTAACACATCCACCTCCCATCCCCCCAGGCCTCCAGCTCGACGTCATCCTTCCATAGAGTCTGGAAGAACATACTCGTGACCCCCGGAAGCCACCACGACCCCTCATTCTTTCTTTCGGCCCCCCCTCCCTCCCCCCCCCCCCCGCGCCCCTTGGCAGGGTTCCCAGGGCGCCCCTTTTTCTTGACTGGTCCTCCCATCTCCCCTCTTTTTTTTTGGACTTTGTTTTCCCCCTACCCATTTGCGTACGCAACAATATCTCGACAATGCGTCGTCAACCAGCTACCCTTGTCAACCCCAAAACAGCGACCGGCATCTCCCCCTTTATTCTTTTTTTCCCTCTTTCCCTCTTCCCCTTTTTTCCTGATTCAACCCCTTTTGGCTCTTCCACCTACCGAGTCACCTTTTGTCAGTGTTTCCAGCCACGTCTGAACAGTGCCTCTCCACCGAAGACCGACCTAAGCCACCACCGCGGAATGCGTTAGTCTCCCCGGCGACTTTCCTTTTTTTTGCATCGGCCCCTTCGCAACGGCGCCCCTCAAACTTCCGACAATTACCAGCTTACACGAAACTTCTGTCCTTTAGGCAAACCCCTAAAGCCGTCTTTTCCCCCCCCCTTTTAGGGTCTTTCCTTACTTCTCCCCCCATATGAAGCTCACTTACTTACCGCCAGTGTCTTTATTTAGCCCCCCTCTTTCTTGTCCCTCTCCAGACTTTTAGTCCCCCCCCCCCCTTGTAACAAAACACAAAGTAGGCCCCTTCCCCGGGTGGGTCCCTATAAACCGAAGTGTGTTCCCCCATTGATTTTTCTTTTTGCTTCTTGTTCCCATCAACTAAACGGCCAAAGGGCACCAGTTTTTTCCCAAAGCCCGTCCCCGCATTCTCTTTTTCTTGGTCAGTTTCTTCCCCCCGAGCTCGATGACGTGGCTCTCGGCGGTTTCGTAATCCCAGATCACGGCCTGGTTCGCACTTCCCCTTCCCCCCAATTCCTGTCCCTGGTTCATTAAATACATCCGGGGAGAAGGGAAAAGTGAGCACCTACCGTTTCGGTTCCAAGGAGAATCGGCTGGCTTTTGTTAGCCCGCTTTGGGTCGCCACCTCCTTTGCGATTTCATCACCTTCCATCCCACGCCCCCGCCACCCCCCTCTTCGGCGAGATACGGTGAAACGCCTTTTTCCCACCCGGAAAAGAGCGTTGTACCTGGTTCAGAGTTAGAGTTGCGGGCGCCTGGCCTCGTTTCTAATACCCCTTGAAGGTTTGACGCGGTGCTTTCTTTCTTTAAATCTCCCTCTCGTGCCGTTCCTTTTCTACTTTTGAGGAAGGTGTACCCCTTTGGTGTTCCGCGTGCTTCGTCCCTGACCGACGGGACGCGGTGAACAGTTCTCCCAAGGTTTTTTCCTTCAAATCGTCCCCTCCCCTTGGCCGCTAGGCACTATCGCTTCCCTCAGTGAATCTTTGCAGTAAACCTCGTCCCTCTTTCCACGGTCTTTTCCAGGAAAGGCCCCCTTTAGTTCGGTCTTGCCTCTCTCGCTTTTCAGCACTTCTCCCTTTCGGTGCACCTTTCTCAAAACTTAACCCCGTTGCGGAGAGAAGTGGGCTCGCAGGAGTTTTTTTTTTTTGTCTTATTTGTAAGAAAAGAGATGTGTGTTCCTCGGCCCCATTTCCCTGGCGACTTTTCGCATTCCCCCCCTTTTTCCTGTATTGGTCCTCGCGCGGACCCGATATTTTCCCTACTACTGTTGTTTTTTTAGCTGTTATATCTAGGGTAGGACGACTGAAGACGAGGTCCGTCTCTTTCCCCGGCGCCCGCCAGCCCTGGCCGCTTTACGACATCAGTGCCTTGAGTTATCCTCCCTGTTTCCTATCTGAGCCGACGTGCTTTTTTTTGTCTACGGTTTGGCCGAGGACTTGACGTTTCCCTTCCCTCCTGCTCGTTCCCCGAACGCTGGTCTTTTTGTCGAAAGCCCCCGACCTGTCCACCTGTACGCGGGGTGCCGCGATGCAACGGTACTCGTTTTTCGTGCTTGGCCCTGTGAAGAGGTGGCTTGTCCGCCGGGGCGTCCCGTTTTTTCCCCTGGACTTCGCCGTGCAAGGCTTTTTTTCCCCCAGCCGGACACGCTGCACACGTCGGTTGCATCGAGAAAACGCCTTCGCTCACTTCTTCTTTAGTCTTTTCCTAATTTTTGTCTCGAAAGGTTTTCTTTCCTTTTACGCCGCGCCGGGAATCGAGCCCGAATGCGAACGCGTGTCCACCCCAGGTTCCTTTGCAGGACTTCCCGGTTTCAATCGACCCGCTGTGTTGTAGTTCCTTGCGGACATCCTTTTTGCCTCCCCCCCTTCTTCTCAATTGCAGAACTGATCTTTCCGCGCTTCCTTTTTACGGAGTAGTTCCTGTAACATCGCATGTACTCAACCGACCGGCCTCGGATTTCTCCGGTGACCCCCCGCCTGCTGTTCCTGATAGGTAGTATCGGCGGGCCTGCGTTTCGCTAGATTTTCTTCACAGGGCACCCCTTCTTTTTCTGTGGTGTCCGTCTGTTCTTTTTGCCCGTTTGTCTTTGTCTTCCGGGTCGTCCCATGTCGTGGAATGGGGAACCATGCATTGTTTTCGTTTACCGTGAATAGCCGTTTGGTTTTCCCCTGTCCTTCGTTATTGACTGCGTGAATCCTCTCTCCCCCTCAGGTCGGGACTCCTGTTCTTTGGGAGACCGTTTAGAGTACCCTGGTTGACCGTGGGCCTTGTTTGTTCAAGGCGACTTCCCTCGGTGAGGTCCGGACAGTCTTTTGATCATGGCGTTCGCACGCCGGGCTTCCGATTTTTCGCCTTCTGCGCTGAGACGGATGTTTTCCTTACCGTCGGTTTTCCCTTGGACTTTTCGCGTTTTTTGTGCACAGTTCTCGTATTTGTCGACTACCCTTTTTGGTTCCTCCCAGTTGAGGCGGTTCTCAAAATGTCCATTAAGGGCGATTTTTTTTTTTTTGTTTTTTGTGTTGTTTTTCCCCCTTTACGCTTTTAGGTACTCCGTCATTTTTCCTGTCCCTTTTTATTTCCTTTGATCTGTGAGACTTCCCCCCCCACTTGTTACGCTAGAGATCAGCGGCTTCGGCATGGCAGATGTGAACTGGGGTTCGTGACGGACCAGAGTGCTGGTGTTCTCCTGTGACTGAGTTGGGCTTCCTTTTCTTATCGGCACCTTTGCGTCCTACTGTTATGTCGTGTTGGACTCCGTGTACGAGGAGTTTGATTACAGGGGCCCGGTTTTTTTTAAAGTTGCACGGATGAATTGTACATTGCTCCTGTTGTTTTTTTTTCCAATGCTGGGATCCCTCGCAGGGTACTTTTTTGCGGTGCTCCGCTTCTTTCGTGGGGGATATTGTTCTGTTTCTGTTCCCCCCCAATAAGTTAACGTTGATGCTCGGGCCCCCATTCCTTATTTCGTCCTCCCTGATCTCCGTCAGACGTACACACTTAGAAGTGCTGCTTTTTTTTGATTCGGACTACGCCTTCCTTGGACCTTCTTTTTTTGATGGTTAGAATTTCCCTGTCTATTTTGTCGTACTATGAGAGAAACCTTCCCGCAGGGTCTTTGCCGGACGGCCCTTAGGCGTGGCACTGTCCTTTTCTCCCCCTTTCGAGGACCGCCGCCCATACTTTTTCCTTTTGATGCGATTTTGGTTTCCAACGGGTCCTCGTACCACAGTTGATAAGCTGCACTTCTATTTTTTCCCCGTGGTAATTAGGGGACGCCATACCTCGGCTATCTCCCGTGTTTGGTGACTAAGTGAGGCTTACCCCGACAGATCACTGTTTACGTGAGCCAGCTTCATCCCGGTATGAGGTGGGATTTGTTTTTGGTTGTGCTACCCTCGGTTGTAAGCCTCCAGCCCCCTGCTTTGTTTTTTCCTTTACGTATAGCCGATGTTTCCTCCTTTTTGACTCGTCGGCATGTCTTTCATTCGACCTCCTTTTTACCGGCAAGAAGAGGAATACCCTTCTACTTTCTTTTTTTTCTTTTTTTTTGATGTCCTCACGGGTATTCTTATTTCCAGGCCTTTTTCCTTTTTTTCATCCAAGGAGGTCCCCCTTTCCCTTTTCACTTCCTATCGTGTTTTTTTTATAAGATGGGACGGGCCTTTTTAAGAGGTGGGGACGGCTGCTGCTCAGGTGGAGGTCAACTTTGCGTGAGCCCATCCGTGCCCTTCTTCCGTTTTTCTTAGTTGGAGTACTTTTTTAATTGTATGATTCCTCTCTACGAATCAACTTTCCTCCTATCTTTTGAGCTGAAGAAGTTTGAACTCTTTTTTCTTTCGGCGGCCCCAGCCGGCTACCCTCGACCCCCTCTCTCAGGTACCTCCCTACCTGCTTTGAGTTTTACCCAGTAACTGTTTTGCTTAGTAGTGACCTCCCGCACTTTTCCCGTTTTCCCTTTAGTTCGTCCCCTCTTCGAGGAGCGCGAGCGCCTGTACGCGTCGGGCTGGTCCTTTCACCGAGCTCCCTTTGCTGGTGGTGTTTGCCCCCCCCGACCATAGACATTCAGCCCCCGGAGATTTTGAGGAGCTCCTAGAAGTCCGAATGCCCCGTGAGACTCTGATCCACTAGCCTGAACTGCATACATGGCCTTCTATAGAGCGCCCCGGCTCAGGTACCCTTCCTCTCCACCCCCTTCTAGATGTAACCCCCCCTTTCCCCATGTCCTTAGTTACGTTTGAAGTCCATTTCCCGAGTTGAATTAGTTTGTCCCGGCTGTCAAGTCGATCTGTTTTTTATGCCTCGGTTTAATTGTGTGGCCGCGGAATAATTAAGGCCTTTGGCCGAGCCCCAGCCCCCCACTACCCCTCCTACCACGTCCTCCGCGGCAGCTAAGGGAACCCTTCCCACTTTCGCAGATACCAGCATGCCACCCCTGCCAAGAACTTTGCCCACTGCCCCTCCCCTGCTTCCCCCCCCCCGTGAGGTTTTTATAGGCCCTCCTTTTCAGTACATCCGTCACCTCGTCCCAAGAAAACTGAACAATTCCTTTTGGCCATTCATCAAAGCAAGCCCCTTAGATCAGACATTCTCGCAGATCCCGCGTCCGGTCGTCATCACACAGTCAAACAGAGGCGCGCGAAGCCGCTTTTCGGAATTCCTCTCTTATTGCCACAAACAAATAGTCTCTTCCCTCCCCCTAGGAATGTCCCATCTCGCCACGCGTGAACACCACAGAGAAAGGATAGACATCTTCCCTTGCGTTTCCCGCTGCCTGATCCAGTTGTGGTTCTACAACCGCGAGCATTCTCATTCCCTTTCCAGCCTTTTTTTCTCCCCCTGGGATCCCCCTTCCGGACCCGAGGGCATCGATCAAGGCACTCCTTTCTCGGCCCAAGGCCAGCAAGGATCTACGCACCATCACTACTTCCCCCGTTTTTTTATTGTCCTCTACCCTATTTCTGGTAGCGTGGCGCAAACCAAGACTCGGGGGTCACCATTTTTTCGATGAAGGTTCACGGCCCTGGTCAACCGCCCCCCCCCTTCCAGAGATTACTCGAGGTTATTGAGAGAATTTGCTTTTCCTTGTCCCCCCTACACCAGTGCGCCCCCCACCCCCCCCTTATTCGCTCTTTTCTTGTCCCCGCCTATCAACGATTGGAAGTGTCCACCAGCGACTGTGAACCTTCGCCCCCATAAAAAGACGTTCTCCTTCCCCTGCAGACCTTTGACCCCCCTTCCTCCAAACGCCCCCCTGTTCCTGTCCTTGCCTGGTGAGTATGGATCCACAAGCCAGCCGATGTTCTTTTCTTTCCGTTCTTGTTGTTTACCACCCGGTGAGCAATCTCCCTATACTTTTTATTGTGGACAAAATTGAGAATTCTGGGTTCCTTAACTTAATTTTCTTTACCTGGTCCCAGTGAGATGAACAGTTCTCAGGGAAAGGACTCGGGGTGAGGGTTACAGACCGCGGATGTTCCCCAGCCTGTTCAGACCCCCCTCTTTCCTTCGCCTTACCCTCCTGGTGTAATTCCAGTAACGGATTCCCCTGTTTCAACTCTTTCGTAGAGGGGAGCCGGCCCTCGTCTCTTTCCTTCACTTTCTTTTTACCTCGGTTTTATGAGCTGACCGTATCGAGGGTTTTGAGCCGCGTTTGAGACTTTTCTATTTTTTCATTTTTCGTTCTCACGCCTTGCCCATTCCGGCCGCCCCCCACGGTTCCGGGCCTCACCGTTTGGAAACCCAGGTGTGAACCACCACTGACCTTCCAGTCCTCGGCCCCCTTTTATGGATTTCCCGGGCATCATCCAGTCGACATTTTTCCATTATAGACAGGCTGAGCAGTTCTGGGACCCCCCCCTTCCCGTTCGTTTTTTCTTTCTCATATAGCCCCGATTCACCTTCTCCTGCAAAACGTCGGCCCGTCTTCCAGGGCCCGCGCAGCGCCGATCTTTTCTTTCCCAGGAAGGTTTTTCCTTTAGCTTTTCACTTCCGAGGGCCGTCGGGACAATGTCTCCTTTTACCCTTTAAGTGGGACTGTCGCTCTTGAGACG